>JGI24736J21556_1000101_pt1 | contig 14141 bp, 12 predicted proteins | sample KBSCornC2_FD_21556 | JGI IMG/M metagenome (IMG submission 21556) | reverse complement strand
GATCGTGCGCGTGGTCCAGGCCAATATCATCACGCCGCTCATCTCGCAGCGGGTGGTTTCGGTGCCCCCTGCGCTCTACCTGTTCCTGATCCTGGCCTGCGGCTATGCGTTCGGCACCTTCGGGCTGTTCTTTTCGGGGGCACTGGCGGTCACGGCCTACACGCTCGCCATCCGGCTCTATTCGCGCGAGATTCTGGGTGATCCGGTGGAGCTGCCTGGCGAGGATCAGCCGCCCGCTCCGGCCCCGCGCGGAAGCAGTTGTTAAAAGGGCGGCTGCTGCCTAGACCGCACAGCATGTCCGACCAAATCGCCGATCTTACCTCGCACACCTATATATCGCAGAGGCTCCGCCTGCATTATGTCGATTGGGGCAATCCCGAGGCGCCGCCAATGATCCTGCTGCACGGCGGGCGCGATCATTGCCGCAACTGGGATTGGGTCGCCCAGCGACTGCGCAAGGATTATCACATCATCGCGCCCGATCTGCGCGGCCATGGCGACAGCCAATGGTCACCGGATGGCAATTATTCGGTCAGCGCGCACGTCTATGATCTGGCGCAGCTCATCCACCAGCAGCGGCTCGCACCGGTCACGATCGTCGCGCATTCCTTCGGCGGCTTCATTACGCTTCGCTACGCCGGGCTTTATCCGGAAAATATCGCCAAGCTGATCGTCATCGAGGGTCTCGGCATGCCGCCCCAGATACTCGCAGAGCGTGCGCGCAAGAGCCTGGACGAACGGCTTCGCGACTGGATCGAAGATCAGCGCAGCCTGAGCGGGCGGCAGCCCAAACGCTATGCCTCGATCGACCAGGCTTTCACCCGCATGCAGGAGGAAAACCGGCATCTTACGCCCGCCCAGGCGCGCCATCTCACCATCCACGGCATCATGCAGAATGAGGATGGCAGCTATAGCTGGAAGTTCGACAATTATGTCCGCTCCTTCGCGCCGGTCGATCTCCGCGAGGAGGAAGTCGCCTATCTCTGGTCGCGCATCACCTGCCCCACCTTGCTCGTCTACGGCCGCGAAAGCTGGGCGCCCAATCCGCTCGACGACGGCCGCATCGTCCATTTCCGCAATGCACGGGTCGAAAGCTTCGACGATGCCGGTCATTGGGTCCATCATGACCGGCTGGAGGCATTCATCGCAACAACGCGGGCATTCCTCTCCGAATAAGCTTCCGGCGACCGCGCAGCGTTAACGTCTGGAATATATTTGCGCGATCGCTCCGGCTTGCGGATGGCGCGCCGCTCGCCCATGAAGCGCCAGCTTGAAAGGACGCGCGATGACGAAGATCGGCATATTGGGAGCCAAGGGCCGCATGGGGCGCGCCATCGCGATCGCGGCCAGCGAGACAGGCGCGACGCTTTCGGGCGGGATCGATCAGGATGGCGCGGTGCACGGCGCCTATGCGAGCGCCGCAGAGCTGGCGGCGGCGAGCGACGTGCTGGTCGATTTCACCCGGCCGGATGCGCTGGCCAGCCATCTCGCCGCCGCTGCCGGGGCGCAATGCCCGATCGTGGTCGGCACGACCGGGCTCGCGGCCGAACATCATGCGGCGATCGAGGCGGCGGCGCGGCAGGTCGCTGTGCTGCAGGCGGCCAACACCTCGCTCGGGGTCAATCTTCTCGCCCATCTGGTCCGCGAGGCGGCCGCGAGGCTCGGTCCCGATTGGGATATCGAGATCCTCGAAATGCATCATCGCCACAAGGTCGACGCCCCCTCGGGCACCGCCCTCCTGCTGGGCGAGGCCGCGGCAGCGGGACGGAACGTCGAGCTCGCCGCCGTGGCCGATCGCGGGCGCGACGGCATCACCGGCGCGCGCCAGCCCGGCGCGATCGGCTTCGCGGCGTTGCGCGGCGGATCGGTGGCGGGCGATCATATGGTGATCCTCGCCGGCGACGATGAGCGGATCGAGCTTGGCCACCGCGCCGAAAGCCGCGCCATCTTCGCGCGGGGCGCGGTCAAGGCGGCGCTTTGGCTGAGTGGCAGACCTGCCGGGCGCTATCGGATGGGCGATGTGCTCGGCCTATGAAGAAGACGGACGTCTTCGAATTCTTCCGCCGTCTTGCCGAGGACAATCCGGCGCCGGAAACCGAACTGGCCTATGTCAATCCCTATACGCTGCTGGTCGCGGTGGTGCTCTCCGCCCAGGCGACCGATATCGGCGTCAACAAAGCCACCAAGAAGCTGTTCGAAGAGGTGAAGACCCCGGAGCAAATGATCGCGATGGGCGAGGATGGGCTGAAGCGGCACATCCGAACCATCGGGCTGTTCAACATGAAGGCCAAGAACGTCATCGCACTCTCCGAGCGGCTGATCGCCGAGCATGGCGGACGCGTGCCGCAAGATCGCGACGCGCTGGAGCAGTTGCCCGGCGTCGGCCGCAAGACCGCCAATGTAGTCATGAACGTGGCGTTCGGGGCCGAGACGATCGCGGTCGACACCCACATCTTCCGCGTCTCCAACCGCACCAGCCTGGCGCCGGGCAAGACGCCGCTGGCGGTCGAATTGAAGCTGGAAAAGGTGACGCCGGCGCCGTTTCGCCGCCATGCTCATCACTGGTTAATCCTGCATGGCCGCTATATCTGCAAAGCGCGGCGGCCCGAATGCTGGCGATGCATCGTTGCCGATCTTTGCGCGTTCAGGCCCAAGACGCCCGCGCCTGATGGCAAGGCGGCGCAAGCCCCGACCGATGGAGACGGAAATGAGAAAGCATCTGCCCTTACTCGCCCTGCTCGGGACGCTGGCGCTCGGCGCGCAGGCGGACGCCAAGGCTGACAAGGATGCCTGGAAAGCCGCCCAACCGGCCGGCAAGCCGGTGAGCTGCATCCCGCTCACGCAGATCCGCGAAAGCCGCGTGCGCGATGATCAGACAATCGATTTCTATATGAATGGCGGCAAGGTCTATCGCAGCTCCTTGCCCAACAGCTGTCCGCAGCTGGGCTTCGAGAAGCGCTTCGCCTACAAGACCTCGCTTTCGGAGCTGTGCTCCACCGATATCATCACCGTGCTGCAGGAAGGGCCGGGGCTGATGCGCGGCGCAAGCTGCGGGCTCGGCCAGTTCCAGCCGGTGACCGGCGCCGGCAAATAAGCGCGCGAGACCGCGCTGGAACTAAATGGCCGGAATAAAGCGGGCCGGAATAGACTGGCGGCGGACAGCATGCTTTGCTAAGCGCGCTGCAACGCACCCGTAGCTCAGCTGGATAGAGCGTTGCCCTCCGAAGGCAAAGGCCAGGGGTTCGAATCCCTTCGGGTGCGCCAAACAGTCCACAAATTAGAGAGCTTGGGTGAGACTCTGCCAAGTGCAGAATTCTCCCCGTAATTCCCGGGCTTTGCCACGGCCCGAGCGCGACTGCGTGGCCAGAGACTTTTTTGGCGGCGCTGATCTGACAAAGTCCGGCGATTTTCTCAGACTCCGAAAAAGTGGCTTCGCGGATGCATGGGTGCTCTGGATGGCTGGCCAGCCCGTAGGCACTCGAACACCCTTGAGAGACAAGCTCACAGTCGTGAAAACGGCGGCCGGCAAATTGGAGATGGCCGTGCTGCTGATGATGTTGGTGTCGGCTGAGGAGCTCAGGCGAACCCAAGGACGCGGCGCTGCTCTTTCCAGCTGATCGGAAGATTGGGCACGCGCAGCAACTTGCGCGCGGTAAGCGTTTTGGGTTGCTCGCCCTTGAGGATCGTCGAGATGATGCTGGGCGCCAGGAACCCGAGCCGGGCAAGCCGTTCGAGATAACGCTGATGGAACCCGGCATCGATCAGTCCAGCCGACCCTTCGCCCAGCAGCAGCCTGCGCGCATCCAGTGCCTTCAGGATCAAGGTGACCAGCGCCGGATCCCGTTCCCGACAATTTTGTTCGGCCGGCGCGATTGCAAGGCGATCCTCCTTGCCGCGGCGGATGAGCACCGATCGGATTGGAACGTCGATGGTCGCATCATGCGCGACAGGTTGGTCCGGCGCTTGCAGCTCGGCACCAAGCTCACACATCAGGCTGGTCAAGTCGATCGTAGCGATGATGGCGTGAGCGCCAACCAGCACATGGAGTCCGATGGCCTTGAGCAGCCGGATGAGTGAGGACGGTCTCGCCGATGCGATCGATGCGCGAAGCTCATCCGCCGCTTTGACAAGCATGGCTGTATCCGTTGCCTGGCGTCCGATCGCTTCGAGCCGATCAATCAGTGCGGCAGGCCCCAAGGATGCGCTCAACCCATCCAGCACCGCCCGCTCCAGATCACCGGCGGATAATGTCCGCTTCGCGCCTTAAAACTGGCCATTCAGCTGGCCAGACCTACCGTCCGAAAGCGGACGTCATTTGAGTGCGGCTGGTAGGAAGAAGCTTAGTCGCATTATGTGTTCGCTCCCTAAGCTCCAAGCTTTTGAGTCGTGTCTTTCATGTCGGGCCAATATTTGAACTGGCCCCTTACGATCAGGAACAAGGCGCCGTAGGATGCAACGAGGCTAAGGGAACTGGCGACAGCCGCACCCACTGCGCCAAACGGGTGCGCCAGCAGCACCGTGAGCACCGCGTTAAGCAGGGTGGCGGTTCCGAGGATCAGAGCGGCGCTATATTGTCGATCGATTAATACCAGCATGCTTGTAACTGGACCGAGCATGGCCGCCATAGCATGGCCTGCCAGCAGAATGAGGAGCGATGGATAGGCGGCGATATAGTCGGATCCGAATAATCCAAGTATGAATTTACCCGCAAAGGCAAGTGCGCTGGCGCTAGCCAGCGAGGCAAGGAACGTCCATCGCCGCGCGACTGCGAAAAAAGCAGCCAAGGCGCGCCGGTCACCGCTGGCATGAATGGCGGCAAATCGGGGTTGGGCGACAACGCTTGTAATCATCAGCAGAAACGAGACCAGCGTGGCGGTGCGGACGGCAGCGATGTAGATACCGACCTCGCGTGGGCCTAGAAGCGCGCCGACGACGATCGGATCTCCGTTCATGCGCAGCATTTGCGCGCCGTTGATCAACATCTGCATGGTGGCCACTTTGCGCCAGATGCGGATGTCCTGCTTTCGCGGACCGGTCCTCATCGCCCGGTCGAGCTTCTTATGCACAACGATATGCTGGATCGCCGTGACGGCGAAATAGGCGAACAGGCATGCAAGAACGAATGCCGTTGCCGATCTCTCGGTTGAAACCGCGACCATCACGGCGCCGATCAGGAGCAGCAAGGTCGGCCGCCCAATCTGTTCGGCAACAGTGGCAAGGCTCATCCAGTTCATGCCGCGCGCAAAGGCGGCATCGATGTTGAGGATTGCCATGACGGGGATAGCGAGCATGGCTGTTCGCAGCGCGGGCAGGAAGGGCGATCCCGAAAGAGCGAACTCGAAGATCGCCGCCGCAACCAGCGCGATCGCAAAGGAAACGCTCACCGTCGCGCGAAAGGCATGTCTCACCAGCCCCCGCATATGATCGAAATCGCCGACTTGGTAATATGTGGCAAGAAAGCGGATGCTGGTGGAGGTAAGCCCCAGGCCCGCCAGCGATCCCAGCACCGCCACCCAGGTCCAGGCGAAGCTGTAGATGCCGAACGAGCCGGTATCCATCCAGCGCGCCAGAAATATCTGGGTGACGAATAGCAAAAATCCGCCCGATAATCTTATGGCCGAAACGATCCCGATATCGCGGAAAAAGCGACCATGGGCATTGAGCGTGAACCAATGCAGTAGCTTCGAGACAGGTGATCGCGCCATTCGACGTTCATCTGAAGCCAAATCATGTGTCCCGCCAGTCCAGATTGCGCGATTAACCCTCTACATTTGGCGATTTTCCGCACTGGCGGTATATTTCGCGGGGGGCGATTGGGGTGAAGGCATGGGTGGATGAGCGGCAGGGATGCTCCCTGCAGAATTGCCATGGTGGCGGCGTGCCCGTTTCCATACGCCCGTGGCACCCCCATCCGTATCCAGCGCATGGCAGAAGCGCTGGTCGCGCGCGGGCACCGGGTAGATGTCTACACCTATCATTATGGTGCGCCCACGGATCAGGCGTCGTTCCGGATCATCCGGATCCCGGGCATAGCCGGATATCGGCGAGGGGCTCCGGGACCAAGCATCGTGAAGTTGGGGGTGCTTGATCCTCAGCTTGCCTGGATGTTGCTGCAAGGCGTCCGACGGCAGCGTTATGATGTCATCCACGCCCATCATGTCGAAGGTCTTCTGGCTGCGCAGCCCGCGGCGAGAATATCGCACACACCGATCGTCTATGATGTGCATACGCTGCTGGGCAGCGAGCTTCCTTATTATCGTCGATTATTGCCGCGCAGCCTGCTCGGCCTGCTCGGCCGACGGATCGATCGATCGCTGCCGCGTCTCGCAGACCATGTCATTGCCGTATCTGATACAATCCGGAGCACCTTCATAGAACAGGGGCAGCATCAGGAAGATCGAATCTCGCTTATTCCCAACGGCGTCGAAAACGAACTTTTCGCTTCCCCCGCAGGCCGCGAAGCCAGGGGTGGCGATCGTCTGGTCTATGCTGGCAATCTCGCAGCCTATCAGGGGTTCGATCTGCTACTGCATGCATTTGCGCGTGCGCGGTCGAAGCGGCGGGATGTTCGCCTGCAGGTCATTACGGATGATCCGCTCAATGGGCATGAAGCTCTTGCTAAGACGCTGGGTGTCCGCGACGCCATCGATCTATCGAGCGCGCGGTTATGCGATCTGGGCGATCGTCTGGCGGCGGTCGACGTTGCGATAAATCCCCGCGTCGATTGCGCCGGTTTGCCTCAGAAACTGCTGAACTACATGGCCGCGGGCTGTCCAATCGTGACGTTCGAAGGATCGGCCAAGCACATCGTTCACGAACAGACCGGCCTCGTCGTGGCCGACAACGATATCGATGGCATGGCCTCGGCGATGTTGCGCCTGCTGAGCGATCGTTCGCTCGCAGCAAGGCTGGGCCAGTCGGCCCAGAATTATGCGCGCACCGAATTGAGCTGGTCGCGCGTCGCCGAAAGGGTCGAGCAGGTCTACGAAAAGGTGATCGGGGCGAGGCGAACGTGATAGAGCCGGAATCCCAAGTCACTGCACTGATCGTCAATCATAATGGCGGAGATCGGATATTGCGGGTGCTCGAAGCGCTCGATCGCCAGCGCTGTCCGCTCAAGGCAGTGATCGTCATCGACAATGATTCCACCGACAGCAGCCCAGACAGGATCCGCGCGCGATATCCCCATGTTCGGGTGTTGGAGATGGGCTGCAACATCGGACTGTCGGCGGCCCGTAATGCGGGGCTGGCCGCTGCCGAAACGCCCTTTGCCCTGATGCTTGATCACGATGTCTACGTGGAGGATGGCTGTATCGAGGCATTGGCTCAGGCCCAGGCCCAATCGGCCGCCGCCGTGGTATGCCCTCGAATTCGTCTGACGCCGGAAAGGGATATCGTGCAGGCCGATGGGGCGGCGCTCCACTTCCTCGGCACGATGATCCTTTTGCACGATTACCGACGATTGGCCGAAACGCCTGCACAGTCCGGTGAGACCGAAGGCTGCATCGGCGCATGCATGTTCGTCGATCGTGCCAAGGTCATCGACGCCGGCGGCTTTGATTCTCTGATTTTCTTTTACCTGGAAGATCACGAATTCTCGCTGAGAATGCGCTCGCTGGGACATCGATTCTGGTGCGAGGCGACGGCTGAGGTTTTCCACGAGCGCGGTTCCGGCACGCCCGGGCTATCCTATCGCGGCAACGGGGGTTACCCAGTCAGACGCGCCTATTTCACGATGCGGCATCGCCTTTTAACCATGCTCGTGCACTATCGGATCCGAACCTTGATCGTGCTCGCGCCTGCTCTCATCCTGTACGAAATGGCATCGGTGGCAGCAGCGATCCGGAAAGGCTGGCTCTGGCAATGGTTTCGCGCGTGGGGTTGGCAGTTGCGCAATCTGCGCCCGATCCTGGCCCGCCGCCGCCGGATGCAACGCTTGCGTCAGCGCAATGACCGCGATCTTCTGGTAGGCGGCGCTCCGCCGCTCGCACCTGGCTTCTTGGCATCTTCGATCGAGGCCGGTCTGGTCAAGATGCTGGGCGCCATGACTCAGCGCTACTGGCAGCTTACGCGGCGTTGGATCGGATGATGAACGGCGCGCTTGAAACTGTGGCGGCGTCCGTAATCATTCCGTGCCGGGGACATGCCATACCGCTCGATGCCTGTCTTAAAAGCCTTCTGAACCAGCGATTGGAAGGCTGTTTCGAAATACTGGTGGTCGATTCGGACTCCGATCCGGCGGTTGCGGAGGTTTGCCGCCGATATTCCTCCGTGCGCTTGATCCGATGTTCGGAAGGGTTGCTCCCCGGGGCCGCACGCAATCTCGGTGCTGCGCACGCCAAGGGTCAATATCTCGCTTTCATCGACGCTGACTGCATTGCCGAGCCCGGCTGGCTTGAGGCCATGATCGACGCTTTAGACGGGACCGTGCTGGTTGGCGGTTCCGTGCGGGACGGCAAGCCCTGGCATCCCGTGGCGACCATGGACAATTATCTGCAGTTCGCAGCCCAGCCGGCCGGGCGTCCCCGAGGCATCGAACGACTTTTGCCGAGTTGCAGCTTGGCCATCCCACGCGCTGATTTTGAAGCCATCGGCGGCTTCCCTTCCGTCGATGAACCCGCAGGCGAGGACGGTCTTTTTTGTATGAAGGTTGCCGACCGCTGGTCCGGTCAAAGCCTGTTCGTGCCAAATGCTCGCATTCGGCACTATGGACGGGAAACGATGCGGCAGCTTTGGATCCACCAATACCGCTTTGGCCACGCTCGCGGCGCGCTTTCGCTGCAGCTGACGCCCTTCCAGCGCAAGCTCGGGCGGTATCGAACAATAATGCCTCTCATCGGCCTGAAGCGTATGTCGTGGCTCGTCGGCTGCGCAGCGCGTTGGCAGCCGCTCAAACTGCTGCAGATGCTGATGTTCAGTCCGATCCTCCTGATCGGCATGACCGCTTGGTGTGTTGGCTTCCGCAAGGGCTGCGCCGAGAATGAGACGACCCGTCCGATGCTCGAAGGAGCCGCTTGTGCCGCGAAATGAGCGTGCTCCTCTGCTGATGGTGGCAATCGACGCGGCAGAGATCACGCTCGTGTCGCGCTGGATCGAGGATGGAAGCCTGCCCAATCTCCGCCGCCTGCGCGATCGCGGCGTCTTCCTTCCGCTCAAATCCACCGCCGACTGGCTGGCAGGATCGCCCTGGCCCAGCTTCTACACGGGGACGCCACCAAGCGAGCATGGCCTCTATCATTATCTGATGTGGCGTCCGGAGCTCATGCGGCACGATCGGCCGACGCCCCAGTGGATGCCGTTGGTACCCTTCTGGCGTGATGTTGCCCGAAAGGGTTTGCGCGTTGCGGCGGTAGACGTGCCGCTTGCGTATGCGCCCGATGGTTTCCCAGGCCGCGAACTCTGCGGCTGGGCGACGCATGAGAGATTGCAACCCGCCTGCTCCTGTCCACCTGAACTGCTCCAAAATATTCAGCGTCGGTTCGGGCAGCCGCCGCTTGATGACGAGGAAGCCTATCTGCTGACACCTTCCCAGCTCCTCAAGGTGCGTGATCAATGTGTACGCACGACGCAGATCGTGGCGGAGGCCGGCGCAGCCATGATCGCCGGGGAGAGTTGCGACCTGTTCCTTCTGTGCTTCGCAGCCAGCCATCGCGCCGGTCATCAACTTTGGGACGGCGCCAACATGCTCGGAGAAGCCTCTGCCGAAGAGAGTGAGGCGCTGCGAGATGCGCTTCGCCAGGTTTACATCGCGGCGGACGAGGGACTTGGCCAGTTGATCAACGCGATGGGCCCGGATGCCAACGTGATGGCTTTCTCGCTCCACGGCGTTGGCGCCAACCAGTCGCGGCATGAAATCCTGGGGGACATGTTGTCACGGATTCTGGCTGACAAGGCGCCGGTCTCGAAGTCCGGTCCGCTCGACCAGCTGCGCGCGCTACTGCCCGCAGGATTGCGAAGCTGGGTCAAGCGGCGGCTGCCGATTGCGTTGCAGGATCGCCTGACCTTGTTCTGGCGTACGCGCGCCATCGATTGGACGAGAACAAGTGCGTTCGCCAATTTCAGCGACCTCCATGGTTACATCAGGATCAATCGGCTGGGACGGGAAAGGGCGGGGATCGTGGCCCCCGAAGAGTATGAAGCGCTACGGGATCGCACCATCGCCGGTCTTTCCACGTTCGTCGATGCAGACACCGGCAAGCCCATCGTCGAAGAAGCAAGGCGGATCGAGGAGGTTTATCCGAGCGGAGCTATGCTGGAGCATCTGCCGGACATCGTCGTCCGGTGGATGCCGACCGCGGCGGCCGCTCATCGCAGCGTGACCTCGCCGCAGTTCGGAGACCTCGATTGGCCGACACTGGGCAGACATCCACAAGGCCGCAGCGGCAATCATCGCGATCAGGGGTTCCTAATCGCGGCCGGTCCGGACATTGCGGCGGACGACGCTCCGAAGGGCGCGCATATCCTGGATCTCGCGCCAACAGCCCTTGCCTTGCTCGGCCTCGAAGCCCCCGAACATATGCAAGGGATTTCGCTCTTCGCGGCGAAGACGGCGGCCGATGCCGTTCATTGATGCGCGACGTTTCGATCGCGAAGATGTGGAAACCGACATCTGCATTGTCGGGGCCGGCGCGGCCGGTATTACGATGGCATGCGAACTTGCCAACACCCGGTTGCGTATCGCGCTCATGGAAAGTGGCGACTTCCAGTTCCGTCATGGGCCTCAGTTGCTCTACCGGGGACGCAATATCGGCCTGCCAAGTTTTTCGATCGCCAAGTCACGACTCCGTCAGTTCGGTGGTTCTACAACGCGATGGGCGGGCCAATGCCGTCCGCTTGATCTGATCGATTTCGAGAAGCGCGACTGGATCGCGGGAAGCGGCTGGCCTTTTGGCCGCGACACCCTCGATCCCTATTACGCCCGCGCCCACAAGGTCTGTTCGCTTGGTCCCTATGACTATCGCCCCGAAGCCTGGGAAGGCGTCGACAATGGCCCGCTCCCACTAGACTCCGCTGAGCTTCCGGCGCGCATCTACCAATTCAGCCAGCAACCCGACTTCGGAATCGCCCATCGCGAAACGCTGACGAGGGCGGACAATATCGATGTGTTCCTCAACACCAATCTAGTCGAGATCGCGGCTGAAGCGCCGGCGCGCGAGATCTCGGCATTGCGTTTCACCGCGCTCAGCGGGCGAAAATTGCGGGTCAAGGCGAAAGCTTATGTATTGGCCTGCGGAGGCATTGAAAATGCACGCTTGCTGCTCGCTTCCAACCGCATCGCGCCGAGAGGAATTGGCAATGATCACGATCTCGTCGGACGCTATTTCATGGATCATCCCTTTTTCTTCATGGGCGTTTTCGAGCCGACTGAGCGACGTTTTGATCGCAGCTTTCATGTGATCGAAAAATATGGTGCGCTTCAGGTGAACGCAGCGTTCGGGCTGACCGAGCGCCGTCAACGCGAGGAGCGGCTCAATGGCGCTTCGGTCTATTTCATCCGCCGTGCGCGATCGAAAAGCCTTGGCTCATATTTTTCGCCCGGCGGCGTTGCGTTCGCGCGCCTGGTTGAAATAGTTCGCCATTCGGAACTGCCCGACGGCCGCTTGCTTCAGGACCTTGCTGGCACTTTAAAAGGCATGGCAGCCGTCGCCGCGACCGTCTCAAAGCAGGCACGCGAGGCTATCCGCCCAGATCCCGTCCTGGTCCTCCGCGCGACGGTCGAGCCAACGCCTCAGGCTGACAGCCGTGTCATGCTTGACCGAACCAGGGATCGCTTGGGCATGCCGCGGGCCAATGTCGATTGGCGGATGAGTGCGGACGATCGCAGGGGATTGGATCGCCTGCTCGATTGCATGCGGACCGAAATGCCCCGAATGGGATTGGGACGGATCATCGAGGACGCCAACCGCAACAAGCACGGATGGCATGCCAGCATGTCCGGCGGCAAACATCATATGGGCACGACCCGCATGCATCTCGACCCGCGCCAGGGCGTCGTGAATGCCGATTGCCGCGTCCATGGAATCTCAAATCTGTTTGTTGCGGGCAGCTCGGTATTTCCAACGGCGGGCTACGCAAACCCAACGCTCACCATAGTAGCGCTCGCGCTTCGCTTGGCTGATCATCTCAAAATGTCGGTCTGAGCAGACCGAAGCAGTTGGCTTTCAATGGAGGAGTGCTTGTCGGCTTCGCGCCTTAATTTCAGTCGTTCACGCCGTCCCGCCGATTGCCTGAAAGCAGACGCTGGATAAGCTTCCTTTGGATGGCTGCAATGTCCGACAGGCCGGAATGTCTCCTTTGGAGTGCAAAAGCCCGACAAGCCGCCGTTCCAGTTGGACGTTGCTTAGTCGTCAACCGGCATGGGCGCGTTGAACGGTAGCTATCCCCTGGGAGTGATCCAAATCCTGCCACTCCTCGCTCGGCCAATAAGGCCAAAGTTCGCCGCTTGAACGAACGACCGATTACAGGGGACGGCCAAAGCGCTCCGAACGGCCGCTCTGTCGGCGGCTGTGGACGCGGCGTCGGTATCTTTCGTAACCGGCGGCTCCCGACCAAACCCGGACATTCGCGCATCAAACGTTGAATGGCCGCTTGCGATAAAAGCAGCCGTTCGGGTCGGACCGAGCGAACAATGTGCCTCGCGCCAAATGCCGATCAAAAATTCATTTGGACGACCCTCAATGCGGATGAGGTGGATGGCTCCCGCTCACGGCATCTGAGTGCCAAGGTGGGTTTGCTGTCATGCAAACCCGAGCAAAGGAGCCACCCGCCATGGAGATTAGCACGATCGGCCTCGGGCGACGTCCCTTGGATGGCTGACCATGTCCATTCAGTGCGGCCCGTTCACCATCCGCCGACCAGAGAGCCGCAACCGTAAAATGCATCAACGTTGCGGGCGCCTTCGCTTTATCTACCAGCTCGTGTGGCCGCCGTCCGCGGCGATGACCGATCCGGTCATGAACGAAGATTCATCCGACGCGAGGTGCAGGATCGTTTTCGCGATCTCGGCAGGGTGGGCGAAGCGCTTGAGGTGCTGGCGGCCGGTCAACTTGGCCAGCAGATCCGCTCGTTCCTCCGGTGGTAATCCGGCCAGCAGCCCTTGCGCCATGCCGGTGTCGATTCCGCCCGGACAGATGACATTGCACCGGATGTCGGGCGCCAGTTCGGCCGCCAATGCCCGCGTCATGCCAATGATCGCGGCCTTGGAAGCACAATAGACGCTCATGTGGGGCAGCGATACCAACCCACCGACCGACGAGACGTTGACGATCGCCCCGCCGCCCGAAGCGCGGATAGCCGGCGCGGCTTTCTGTACGGCGATGAGTTGCGAGAAGCAGTTGATGTGCATCACATGGTCGAACTGGGCCAACGTGACGTCAGCCAGATCGCCGGGTCCCAGAATGCCAGCGATATTGCACCAGGCATGCAGGGCGCCAAATCGTTCCATGGCCAGGCTGACCAGCGCGGCGTGGGTTTCGGGGTGGGTCGCGTCACCCGGCACCGCAACGATCTCAGTTCCTTCGGCGATCAAATCCGTTTTCAGAAGATCCAGCGCCTGTTCATCGATGTCGGTCAGAGCCAGCTTGGCGCCTTCGCGCGCCATCAATCGCGCGGTCGCGAGGCCAAGTCCCCCCGTGGCGCCGGTCATCGCGACGACTTTGGCGGCAAGACGACCCGGCCTGGGAAGCTCAGTTGGCATTTTGTCCTCCAAGCAGGGCATGTACTGCCCGCCGTGTCATCACGCGCACAAGATTGGCCCGGTAGTCTGCACCCGCGTGAAAATCGCTGATGAGTTCTGGCAGATCGAAGGTCAGGTGATCGATGCCTTCGGGGCTGCCGTCGCGCAACAATTGTTGCTCGACGTCGGACATCCGGAATGCCCCCGCGCCCGCGCCTGTGACTGCGACCCGCCATCCACGAGGGCCATGGGCGACGGCGACACCGGTCATGGCATAACCCGAAACCGGGTGCCGGAATTTGGCATAGGAAAATGCCTGGTCAGTGCGGATGCGCACCTGCAGAACAAGCTCGCCGGGCTCCAGTGCGGTCTCGAACAATCCTGTCAGGAAGGCGTCGGCAGGCAACTCGCGGCGGTCTGTGACGACCACCGCATCGAGCGCGAGGATCGCCGCCGGGTANTCGGC
>JGI24736J21556_1000099_pt1 | contig 14247 bp, 9 predicted proteins | sample KBSCornC2_FD_21556 | JGI IMG/M metagenome (IMG submission 21556) | reverse complement strand
TCTTACAAGGAAGGCGCGGCGATCGCGGCGCTCCACGCGCGGCGGCCGGACGATGGGGCCACCTGCAATGCGGACATCTACCGCGACATCAACGAACGGATCCGCGCGAAGTGCGACATCATCATCAATAACTCGACGGGCGGCGGCTCCAGCGGCGACATGCTCGTCGCCCGCGAGGACGGCTTGTTCGAATCGAACTTCGAGGAACGGCTGAAAGGCTGCGAGGCGGGCGCCGAGATGGCGACCTTCGACGGAATGACGTTCGTGGACGTCCACGGCGGCAGGGAAATCCTCGTCATCACCCCGCCGTCGCGGTGCGAAACTCTCGTCAAGCGGATGATCGAGCGCGGCATCAAGCCCGAATGGGAGGTGTTCGGTCCGAGCCACATTCTGCAGGACGTCACCCGCCTGATCCAGAAGGGGTATGACCAACCCCCTTACTACATCAACATGGTCCTGGGCGCGGACCACGGCTTCCAGGGCGCGATGCCCTATAGTCACGATATTCTTACGGCGATGGTGGGCATGCTGCCGCCGCAATCGATCTTCTGCGTGTCCGCGATCGGACCGGCGCAGCTTCCCGCAACCACTCAGGCAATGCTCCTGGGCGGACACGTCCGGGTCGGCCTCGAGGACAACAATTACTATAGCCGCGGTCGCCTCGCCCGCAACGAGGAGCTGGTCGCCCGCACGGTGAGGATCGCCAACGAACTCCAACGGGAGATAGCCTCCGCCGGAGAGGCGCGGGAGATACTCGGGCTAGCGAAGATATCGCAATAAGCTGCCGCACATTATCGACAGAGTGACACCCGAGATGCGGCTGTTCCGCGGACGATCTCGAGCACCTCGTACAGCTGCACGATGAAGGATAGGCCGGTAGCGTCGTCGACGAAGGCCGGTACTTCGCTCCCGCTCCACCTCCCCGCTTCAGCGGAAGATCACTTCATCGCTTCCAACCGGAGCGCGATCTTGCCGAGAATGCGGTCCAGCGTAGCTCGCTCGTTGTCGCTCAGATCACCCATCAGCGCCTCGTGGAACGCGGCACGCTCCCCTACCAGCGCCTCGTACTTGCGGCGACCCGCCTTGGTCAGCGACAGGATCGGCATGCGGCGATCCTCAGGATTGTCCCGACGCTCGACGAGGTTTCGTTCCTCGAGCTGACTGGCGGCGCGGCTTACCTCCGCGCGGTCGGCCCACGACATCTCGGCGAGCTGCCGTATCGTCGCCCCGCCGGCGGCCATCGCCAATCGGCTCAACACGCGCCATTCGGCATAGGTCAGCTCGTTGGCCGCGGAGAGCTTGCGGACCGTGATGCGGTTCATCGCCTTGCCGACAAGCGAGAGACGGTACGTTGGATAATCCATTCCCGGCAGCACCCAGCCTGCCAACTTGACCGGTTCGGCTCCCGCGGACACCGGCGACGCGTTCGTTCCGCGTACCTTAGCGGTATTGATTTTGGCCACGCTTCCACTCCCATGCTCGGCCGTTATCGATCAAGCTCCAGTCCAGTCAGCAATCCTAGTGGCAGGCGTTTGATTTGTCATCAAGAGGGTAGGATCGTGATCAGGACAGCGGCGATCGCACCAATCGTTGCAATGCTGGCCTACGGATGGGCCCACATGCTCATTTATCATTGCAGCTTGTAGAACGAACGCGCTGTCGCGTGACCGCTTTTTGAGTCGAGCGCGTCTACCAATTTCACCACAGCGGCCCGTGAATCAGACGTTGCCTAGCGGAGCGCCGCAAGCGCCTCGTCAATTGCGTGGCGGCTGCCGGCGATAGCTGAGCGCTTCGGCAACATGGATGCGAGCCACGCCATCGCTGCCGGCCAGATCGGCGATGGTGCGCGCGACCCTCAGCACGCGGTGATAGCCACGCGCCGAAAGCCGCATCGCTTCTGCGGCTTGCGCAAGCAGCTGGCGCCCCGGTTCGTCAGGGGATGCAACGGCATCGAGCAGTGCACCGTCGGCTTCCGCGTTCGTGCGCACGCCCCTGTCCGCGTAGCGCTGCGTCTGGGTGTCCCGGGCGGCCTTCACGCGCGCGGCGACTTCCATCGAACCCTCGGCCGGGCGCGGAAGGCTCAGATCGGCCGCGCTTACGCCCGCCACCTCGACGTGCAGATCGATCCTGTCGAGCATTGGGCCTGAAACCTTGGCCTGGTAATCCGCAGCGCATTTCGGCGCCCGCGAGCAAGCCAGTGCGGCATCGCCGAGATGGCCGCAGCGGCACGGGTTCATCGCGGCCACAAGCTGCACCCGTGCCGGGAAGGTGACGTGCACGTTCGCGCGCGCGACACTGACGGTGCCCGTCTCGAGCGGCTGACGCAGCGAATCGAGCACGGCACGTTGAAATTCCGGCAGTTCGTCGAGAAACAGCACCCCGAGATGCGCAAGGCTCACTTCGCCAGGCTTAGCTTTGAGGCCGCCCCCCACCAGTGCGGCCATGGAGGCGGAATGATGCGGGGCACGGAATGGCCGCGAGCGCGTCAGCCTGCCGCCGTCCAGCGTACCGGCCACAGACGCTACCATGGAAACTTCAAGCGCTTCGCCCGGCGTCAGCTCGGGCAGGATGCCCGGCAGGCAGGAAGCAAGCAGCGATTTGCCTGCGCCGGGTGGGCCGATCATCAGGAGATTGTGCGAACCCGCAGCCGCGATCTCGAGGGCCCGCTTGGCGGTTTCCTGGCCCTTGACCTGCGAGAGATCGGGACCGGCCGGGACGCCTTCGGCATCGCCTGCCGCCGGCGGCGATAACTGGGCGCCACCTTTGAAATGGTTGAGCAGCGACAGGATATCCGGAGCGCCGATCACCTCGATCGTGCCTGCCCAGGCTGCCTCCGATCCCTGCGAGGCCGGGCAGATCAACCCGCACTCGCGCTCGGAAGCATGGAGCGCCGCGAGCAAGACGCCCGGCACTGGCGCAATCCGTCCATCCAGCCCAAGCTCGCCGACGACCAGATAACCGGCGAGCGTCTCGGCGTCGACGACACCCATGGCGCCGAGCAACCCGAGTGCAATCGGTAGATCGTAATGCGACCCTTCCTTGGGCAGATCGGCCGGCGACAGGTTCACCGTGATCCGCTTGGGCGGCAGCGCCAGACCGATGGCATTCAGCGCTGCCCGTACCCGCTCCCTACTTTCCGCGACCGCCTTGTCGGGCAGCCCCACCACGACAAAGGCCGGAACGCCGCTGGCAATCTGCACCTGGACTTCGACCGGGCGTGCCTCTAGCCCCAGAAACGCGACCGTCGAAACCAGTGACACCATCAGCCGCGTTCTCCCCGCGCCTCCCCTGCCTTGAAGATTGACTTGTCGCAAGACTTTGCCTATCGGCCCGGCAACAGCCGGCCGCCCGCAACGGCGGCCTTTTTACGTTCAGATCACGTTTACGTTCAGATCACAGGGAATGACCTATGAAGCGCACCTTCCAGCCCAGCCGCCTCGTGCGCAAGCGCCGTCACGGTTTCCGCGCCCGTTCGGCGACGCCGGGTGGCCGCAAGGTTCTTGCCGCCCGCCGCGCACGTGGCCGCAAGACGCTTTCTGCCTGAAGCAAACAAAGATCGAGACGATCAGGCGCCGCGCGGATTTCCTCGCGGCGAATTCCGGGCGGCGCGTGGCCATGCCCGGCTTCGTGCTGCTCGTGCGCCCACGCAATGATGGCGATAGCGCCGTGCGCCTTGGTATCACCGTCACCAAAAAGATCGGCAACGCGGTTATCCGCAACCGCATGAAAAGGCGTTTCCGTTCGCTTGCGCGCGAGCTCCTGAGCCAACAGGGCGTCGCTGGGGCCGACCACATACTCATCGGACGCAGTGCCGGCATCGAGCGAGGCTTCGACGATCTTCGCCGTGAGCTCGGCAAGGCGCTGCAGAAGGCCGCGCGGTGATCGCCCGCGCCATGGTGGGGGTCGCGCGCTTCTGGCAGCGCTGGCCCTCGGCAATCCTGCCGCCGACCTGCCGCTACACGCCAAGCTGTTCTGCCTATGCGATCGAGGCGATCTCGCGCTATGGGGCGCTCCGGGGCGGCTGGCTCGCCTTGCGTCGCGTCTCGAGATGCCATCCCTTCGGGGGACATGGCTTTGATCCTGTTCCAGATTACGGGGAAGATTGAGTGGAAAATCAGCGTAACATGATCCTGGCGATCGCCTTGTCCGCGATCGTGCTGATCGGCTGGACGTTCGTTGCAGGCCACTTTTTCCCGACCGCCAATCCGCCCGCGACGAAAATCGAAGCCGGTAAAGAGAAGGTCGTTCCCAACCCCGCCGCCTCGCCCGCCGCTGATGCGCCGTCGGCCATCCGCGATCGCGCAATTGTCCTGCGCGAATCGCCCCGAGTGGTGATCAACACGCCGCAGCTGGCGGGATCGATCAACCTCAAGGGCGCGCGCATCGACGATCTTACCCTGACCGCCTATCGCGAGACGATTGCCAAGAATTCGCCCCCCATCCGCCTTCTCTCGCCCGGCGGCGCCCCTGATGCCTATTTCGCCGGCTTCGGCTGGGCAGGCGATGGCGTGGCGCTGCCAGGGCCAGAGACACTGTGGACCGCTGACGCGAAAGAGTTGACCCCGACATCTCCCGTCACGCTCAGCTGGACCAATCCCAGCGGCCAGACGTTCTCGATCCGCGTTTCGATCGATCAGAAATATATGTTCACGATCGATCAAACGGTTGCGAACAAGGGCGCGGCGCCCGTCGCACTCCGCCCCTATGCTCTGGTTTCACGCGTCGGCATTTCGAAGGATCCGTCAACCTGGACGATGCACACCGGCCCGATCGGTGTGTTCGACGGAGCTGCCAACTACAAGGTCAACTTCAAGGATCTGGACGGAGCGGGCGCCGATGGCATGCGCTTTGCCGCGCCGAGCTGGCTGGGATTCAGCGACAAATATTGGCTGACCGCGCTTGCGCCTGCCGGTGGCGCGCATGAGGATGCCGCCTTCCGGGCAGGCTCCGGCCAGCGCTACCAGGCGGAGCTCGCCGGCGAACAGGCGATCCTGCCGCCCGGCAAGGCGCTTACCATCAGCCAGCATCTTTTCGCAGGCGCCAAGGAAGTCTCCGTACTGGATGGTTACGAGAAAAGCCTGAACATCACTCAATTCGACAAGGGCATCGACTGGGGTTGGTTTTACTGGTTCGAGCGTCCGATTTTCTGGGTGCTCGATCATCTCTTCCGCCTCGTCGGCAATTTCGGCGTGGCGATCATCCTGCTGACGCTGATCGTGCGCGGCCTGATGTTCCCGATCGCCCAGAAGCAGTTCAAATCGATGGCGGCGATGCGCGTCGTTCAGCCGAAGATGAAGGCACTGCAGGAGCGTCACAAGGACGACAAGGCCACGCTTCAGCAGGAAATGATGAAGCTTTACCAGGCGGAGAAGATCAATCCGCTGGCGGGTTGCCTGCCGATGTTCCTGCAAGTCCCCGTCTTCTACGCGCTCTACAAGGTGCTACTGCTCTCTATCGAGATGCGGCATCAGCCGTTCGTGCTGTGGATCCGCGATCTCTCGGCCCCCGATCCGCTCACGCCAGTCAACCTGTTCGGCCTGCTCCCGTTCGAACCCCCGCACATGCTGCACCTCGGCATACTGCCGATCCTGCTCGGTATCACCATGTGGCTGCAGTTCCGGCTCAACCCCCAGCCGATGGACGAGGCGCAGAAGCAGGTGTTTTCGATCATGCCGTGGGTGCTGATGTTCGTGATGGCGCCGTTCGCAGCTGGCCTTCAGCTTTATTGGGTGGTCTCCAATACGCTGACCATCCTTCAGCAGAAATGGCTCTACAGCCGCCACCCACACATGAAGGAAGCGATCGCGAAGTGAGCGGAGACCAGCCGTCCGATGAGCTGATCGAGGCGGCACGGAAGCTGTTTTCGGGGCCGATCACGTTCCTGAAGTCGGCGCCCGAACTGCGCTTTCTGCCCGAGCCCGATTTTCCCGAGGTGGCGTTTGCCGGCCGATCCAATGTCGGCAAATCTTCGCTGCTCAATGCGCTGACCAACCGCAACGGCCTCGCCCGCACCTCCAACACCCCCGGGCGCACGCAGGAATTGAACTTCTTCGACATGGGGGAGCCCCCGCTCCTCCGGCTGGTCGACATGCCCGGATATGGTTTCGCCAAGGCGCCGAAGGACATCGTGCGCAAATGGCGATTTCTGGTGAACGATTATCTTCGTGGCCGCGCCGTGCTGAAACGCGCGCTCGTGCTGATCGATGCTCGCCATGGCATCAAGGATGTCGATCGTGAAATCCTGAAGATGCTCGATCAGGCGGCGGTAAGCTATCGGCTGGTCCTCACCAAGGCGGACAAGATCAAACCGACCGAGCTCAACGATGTTGCCCGGCGCAGCGAGGATGAAGCACGGAAGCACCCGGCGGCTCATCCCGAGGTTATTGCAACATCGAGTGAGACCGGGCAGGGCATGGCCACGCTCCGGGCCGCCGTGCTGGAGGCGATCGGATAAAGGAGCATCGGCGATGCTGAAACTGTTTATCGGCAACAAAGCCTATAGCTCCTGGTCGATGCGCGGCTGGCTGGCGGTCAAGCAATCCGGCCTGGCCTTCGAGGAAATCGTCGTCCCCCTTTATGACGAGGAATGGAACCGCAGACGCCAGGGCGACGAATTCGCGCCGTCGTCCGGCAAGGTGCCCATTCTCTGGGATGGCGACTCCGTGGTTTGGGATTCGCTCGCCATCATCGAATATCTGGCGGAAAAGGCTGGTCGCGAAAAATTCTGGCCCGAGGGCGAGGCAGCGCGCGCGATGGCCCGCTCGATGGCGGCTGAAATGCATTCCAGCTTCACCAATTTGAGGCGCGAATGCCCGATGAACATCCGCGCCAACTATCCGGCGCAGACGTGGCCGGCCGAGGTTCAGGCCGACATCGTTCGGGTCGCTTCGCTATGGGCCGAGGCGCGCTCCCGCTTTGGATCGAGCGGGGATTTCCTGTTCGGCGAGTTTGGAGCGGCGGATATCATGTACGCGCCGGTGGTCTCCCGCTTCGCCACCTATTCGATCCCCCTGCCCCGCTTTGCCGCCGCCTATTGCCAGGCAGTGTTCGCACATCCGTTCGTGCAGGACTGGATCGCCGGTGCGCAAGCGGAAGAATGGGTGGTCGAAAAGTTCGAGCGGCCTACCGCAGCCTAATCAGCCGTCAAACCTGCCGTTTGCGGACCGACCACACGAAGCCGTCGAACCAGAAATGCAGCAGCGAACAGGCAATGAACGGCGCCAGCAGCCAGCGCATGTTCGCTTGGCCCGCAAGCTGGTAAAATATGCCAAGCAGCAGGCAGCCGCCTAGAAACAGATCCAAAGCCAGCCGCGGCTTGATCTTGGCCCATTGACTGATCCGCTCACCCTCCTTGAGCCAGACCAGCGCAAAATATTGGGTCGCGTGATAGATGTTGATCGATGCGAGCGCGACCAGCGGCGATGAGAAGCCCCAGGCAATAATCGAGACCAAACTGGTGGAGATAAGCAGCGCGAGCTTATGCGCAGGCATGCGATAGCCTCTTGCGATCGCCTTGCGATAGTCGAGTGCCGCCCATAGCAAAATTACCGCCCATGCGGCGACGGCGACTGCACCGAACAACCGGAGATGGCCTTCGACCACGCCCGGCAGCTGCGCGATTTCGCCAATGCCTAGCCGGTCGAGCTGCCGAAGACTATCGACATGATAGGAGAAGGCTGCGCCTGCCATCAACGGGCCGACATACAGCATCCAGTTGAGACGCAGATCGGTCCCGCGCAGACATTGCGGATCATTGCCAGTTTTCATGTCGTAAATGCGCGAGAGGCCGAAATTCTGCATTGCCGTATGGTGGATGTCCCAAAACACCCCGAGCGCTACGGCCGCGGCAAACAGCATCGGCGAGACCATTACGCCCGCGATCAGGGCTAACGGAACCAGCGTGAGCCGGAGCCGATTTGCCGTGAAGACTTCCCGATTGAGATAGGCGCGCGGCAGCACCGCAAAGAGATGCGCATAGGTGATGAGCAGCGAGCCAACCACCAAAGTGCTGGTGAGGTGATGCTGCACCGATGCGGGAAAGGCTCGCGCGGCACCAAGCCAGCCATAGACGAACACCAGCGCGAGCATTGGCGAACCCCACAGGAGCAGCGCGTCGAAACGCGCGCCGCCGATAGCCATATGGGACCTGGACAGCGCCGCGATCCATTCTCCCGAACGGCGCCTTTTGGAAATATCCCTCGGAAGAGTGGCCATCATCCGCCCGTTGCTAGCCCCGTCGGTCTAGCGAGCTGCGGTTAAGGACCTCTTGATGCCGCGACGATGGTCGTAAAATCCCTGATCGACCGCCCAGGGAAAAATGTCATAGCGATAGGCAGGAAGGGTTGTGTTGCCAAAATACAACACCATATCCGGCTCGGAAAGGGACAGGGTGCACTGATGGACCTCAACAAATTCACGGACCGTGCGAAAGGCTTCCTGCAGTCGGCGCAAACCGTCGCGGTGCGGATGAACCACCAGCGGATTGCGCCCGAGCATCTGCTCAAGGCGCTGCTGGAAGACGAACAGGGCATGGCCGCAGGCCTGATCAAGGCCGCAGGTGGCGATGCCCAGATTGCGGTCCGCGAGACGGATCGGGCGCTGGCCAAGATCCCCCAGGTTTCCGGCGCCGGCGCCAACCAGCCGCCCGGACTGGACAATGATGCCCTGCGCGTGCTCGACCAGGCCGAGCAGATCGCCCAGAAGGCCGGCGACAGCTATGTGACTGTCGAGCGCCTCTTGCTGGCGCTTACGCTCGCCACCACGACAGCAGCCGGCAAGGCGCTTGCCGAAGCGCAGCTCAAGCCGGAGACGTTGAATGCGGCGATCGAGCAGCTTCGCGGCGGCCGCAAGGCTGACACCTCGGGTGCGGAGGATCGCTACGACGCGCTCAAGAAATACGCCGTCGACCTCACCCAGCGCGCACGCGACGGCAAGCTCGATCCGGTGATCGGGCGCGATGAGGAAATCCGCCGCACCATCCAGGTGCTCGCGCGGCGCACGAAAAACAATCCGGTGCTGATCGGCGAGCCCGGCGTCGGCAAGACCGCCATCGTCGAGGGCCTCGCGCTACGCATCGCCAATGGCGACGTGCCCGATGGCGTCAAGGATCGCACGCTGATGGCGCTCGACATGGGCAGCCTGATCGCCGGCGCGAAATATCGCGGCGAATTCGAGGAACGGCTCAAAAGCGTGCTCGACGAGGTGAAGGCTCAGGAAGGCGAAATCATCCTGTTCATAGATGAGATGCATACGCTGGTCGGCGCTGGCAAGACCGATGGCGCGATGGATGCTTCCAACCTGCTGAAGCCCGCGCTGGCGCGCGGCGAGCTGCACTGCATCGGCGCCACCACGCTCGACGAATATCGCAAATATGTCGAAAAGGACGCAGCGCTTGAGCGGCGCTTCCAGCCGGTCTTTGTGGGCGAACCGACGGTCGAGGATTCGATCTCGATCCTGCGCGGCCTCAAGGAAAAATATGAGCTTCACCACGGCGTCCGCATCACCGATGGCGCGATCGTGGCAGCTGCGACGCTGAGCAACCGCTACATCTCCGACCGTTTCCTGCCGGACAAAGCCATCGACCTGATGGACGAGGCGGCTTCGCGCCTGCGCATGGAGGTCGAAAGCAAACCGGAGGAGATCGAAAATCTCGACCGGCGCATCATCCAGCTCAAGATCGAGCGCGAGGCGCTGAAGAAGGAAACCGATACCGCTTCCAAGGACCGGCTCGCCAATCTGGAAAAGGATCTTGCCGACCTTGAACAGCAATCGGCCGAGCTGACCCAGCGCTGGCAAGCCGAAAAGGATAAGATCCAGGCCGAGGCCAAGCTCAAGGAGCAACTCGACGCTGCCCGACTCGAGCTGGAGCAGGCCCAGCGGCGTGGCGATCTCGCGCGCGCGGGCGAGCTCAGCTACGGGACGATCCCGCAGCTCGAACGGCAGTTGCAGGAGGCTGCAGATGCGTCAGCCGGCGCGATGCTGCGCGAGGAAGTGACGGCCGAGGATATTGCCTCGGTGGTCTCACGCTGGACCGGGGTGCCTGTCGACAAGATGCTCGAGGGCGAGCGCGAAAAGCTGCTCCAGATGGAGCAGGAAATCGGGAAGCGCGTGATCGGCCAGAGCCAAGCCGTCGAAGCGGTCAGCCGCGCCGTCCGCCGCGCCCGTGCAGGCCTGCAGGATCCGAACCGCCCGCTCGGCTCGTTCCTGTTCCTGGGGCCGACCGGCGTCGGCAAGACCGAGTTGACCAAGGCGCTCGCGGGTTTCCTGTTCGACGACGACAACGCGATGGTCCGCATCGACATGTCCGAATTCATGGAGAAGCACAGCGTCGCCCGCCTGATCGGCGCACCTCCGGGCTATGTCGGCTATGAGGAGGGCGGCGTGCTGACCGAAGCGGTGCGGCGCCGGCCCTATCAGGTGGTGCTGTTCGACGAAGTCGAGAAGGCGCACCATGACGTGTTCAACGTGCTCCTTCAGGTGCTTGACGATGGGCGGCTGACCGATGGCCAGGGCCGTACGGTCGATTTCTCGAACACGCTGATCATCCTGACCTCGAACCTCGGCAGCCAATATCTCGCCAATCTTGGCGAGAATGAGGATGTCGAGAAAGCCGAGCCGCAGGTGATGGAGGTGGTGCGGGCGCATTTCCGCCCTGAATTCCTCAATCGGCTGGACGAGATCATCCTGTTCCACCGGCTGGGCCAGGCTCATATGGGCCCGATCGTTGACATCCAGGTCGCCCGCGTCGCGAAGCTTCTGAAGGATCGCAAGATTCGGCTGGAGCTGACCGATGGCGCAAGAAATTGGCTCGGCCGCGTCGGCTATGATCCGGTCTATGGCGCAAGGCCGCTCAAGCGGGCCGTGCAGAAATATCTGCAGGATCCGCTCGCCGAGGCATTGCTCAAGGGCGAAATCCTCGACGGCAGCACCCTTCGCATCGACGAGGGCGATGGCGGCTTGGTGATCAAGACCGCGTAAAGAAAGGGCGAGGCTCTCGCGAGAGCCTCGTCCCGATCATGCGCCTGTGATTAGATCAGAATTTCACGGTAACCCCTGCGTAGAACATGCGTCCCAGCAAGTCATAGGTATCAGCAACCGTGTTCGTTCCCGGCCATTGGCTATTGCCGCCGATAATGAACGGAGGCTGCTTGTCGAACATATTGTCAACACCGGCGTAGAACTCAAACCTGCGATCCTCACCGAAAGCGAGCTTACCCTGCAGGTCATGATAGGTGTAAGTAGGGATCTTGATGACCGTCTGGCCGAACGTGGCCTTGACCGGTCCCATATATTTCAGCCGATAATGGAGCGAGAAAGGCCCGGTTGAATAATTTGCGTTGAAAGTGAACTGATCCTTGAAGCCCGTACCTAGCTGATTGCCAGCATATATGTCGGCAGTCCCCAGTTCGTTTGAGAGTCCACCGCCCGCGAACGGCTTCTGCTCCTGCTTCAACTTGTGGTTGTAATAGAGATCGAGGGCGACTTCGCTATCGTTTCCAAATTTGAAATTATATAGCGCCTGAATATCAATACCTGCGACCTTATACGACGTGGCATTGATCGTTGGCTGGTCAACCTGGGTGATAAAGCCATTTGTATCCCGAAATACGAGATTGCAGAATTCAGGCTGGCCTGTTTCAAAACAGGCATTCACTGAAGTCTGAGGATCGACCTGTGCAATCGCGTTCTTAACTTTGATCGAATAATAGTCCGCAGTCAGGAAAAAATTACGCAAAAATCGTGGCGTGAAAGTGGCTCCAGCAGTGAAGGTGTTTGTCGCTTCTGCCTTCAGATTCCGATTTCCACTTTGAAAACCAAAAATGGTTTGCACTTGCGCCAGCGAGTAGGAAAAGTTCGGGTGAGTTGCCAGATAATTGGCAATGCCCGGAATTGCGGTGCAGGCTGCGGGAAGTGGAATGACATCGCCCTCGCCTAGGCCTTGAGTCTGATCGCAAGGATCGACAACCTGCTGCGCAGTATTGGCCGCTGGTTGGTATAACTCGTTCAGGTTCGGCGCGCGGACGGCCCGCGCATATATGGCGCGGAAGCTGATGTCGGGCGTTGGCGCGTATCTCCCGCCATATTTATACGTCCATACGGAACCGACGGTTGTATAGTTAGCATAGCGTGCCGCTCCTTCAAGCGAGAGCCGGTAGACCAGTGGATGGTCCCCATAGATTGGTGCGTTGACCTCGATGAAGCCTTCCTTGGAATTATATTTGCCGACCTCATTGCCGTTGAGCTGCTGCGAACTCCAGCCGGACTGCGTGAAGGGATCGAAGATCTCCGAAACCTTCTCACGGTGGAATTCGCCGCCGACCGAAACCCCAAGCGGGCCGCCGGGTAGATTGAACAACGAACCGGTGATCGCCAGCGAAGCGACGTCCTGATAGTTCTTCCGCAGAAAGTCCGCATACACCTGATCACCAATGGCCGCGCCGGGAATAGTGACGCCTCCGGCATAAGTGCTCAACCATTTGAGCTGGGCGGCGGTGTAATTCGGAGCGCCGAAGGGATTGACCGGCACGCAACCTGCCGCACGCGCGGCAGGATCGGCGCAGACGATCTGCCCGTTGACCGTGGTTGCTTGCAGCGCCGCGCCATAATTGGTCATCAGGATCGCTTCGTTGAACGTATCGTCCTTAACCTGGCTATGCTCATAGGAAAGATCGTATTTCCAGTTGGAGCCGATATCGCCCTTAAGGCCGATCACGCCGCGGAAATAATCACGTTTGACCTGTGGGCTCCGGTCGAAGATCCCCGTCGAGCGCTTGAAGAAATCGAGAAAATTGCCGGAGCCAATATCATCCCGTATCACGGCAGGCACGTAGGGGTTGTCGGCGGAAATGCCAGGGAAAGTCGTTCCGTCGAAATTGTTCACCGACTGGCCCTGTGTGCCGCCGTTATCGACTGCGAGCGGCTCAATGTGCCCGCCTGCCTTGGTGTGGTTGTACGTGAACTCGGCATAGAGTTGCGCCTGATCGCTGAAATCATAATGGCTAAGCAGCGAAGCGGTGTATCGCTCGACCGGTGTGGTGAGAAGACGTTCCGAAGCGCGATTAAACCGCTGGTCGGGCGTGAAATTGTCGATGACGGGATTTCCGGCACTGTCAAAGGTATAGGCATTTCCGTCGCTGAAGAGGTGACCGAACGCGCCAACCGGCGTGTAGGCGCTTCCCGTCGGCGAATCGAGCCTGGAATAAGCGCGAGCGCGCGAGGGGACGGCATCCGACTTGGTATATGTGAAATTGGCGGTGACATGACCGGCGCCGTCGGCAAAATCCCTGCCTCCCAACACCGAAATTAGCGGCGTCTCGCCGTCGCCGCGGCTAGAAATCATCTCCTGTGCATGGAGTTGTAAGCCGTTGAACTTGTTCTTGAGAATGATGTTGACGACGCCCGCGACGGCATCCGAACCGTAGACTGCCGAAGCGCCGCCGGTGACAATTTCGACATGGTCGATAAGATCAGTCGGGATATTGTTCAGATCGACGGCGGTGTCGCCCGGAATACCAACGCTGCGCCTTCCGTTGATCAGGACAAGTGTGCGCGAAGTACCCAGGTTGCGCAGGTTGACCGTGGAGACGCCGTTGTCGAAGTTCGAGAAGTTCGAAGCCGATCGGTCGAGCGATTGACCGGCAACAGGCAGATCCCGCAGAGCGTCGAGCAGGTTACTTTGGCCGGCATTCTGGATCGATTGGGCGGAAACAACCGCAACCGGAACCGATGCTTCTACTTGCGGACGCGCGATGCGCGAGCCGGTTACGATAATGATATTTTCATCGTTTTGAGCATTATTGTTGGCGGTCGCGGCGNCGGCGGTGGCCGGCGGTTGAGTATTCTGCGCCTGAGCCGGCAGCGCCATCAAGCCAACGCCCAGCGCTGCGAGCGCGACCCCGCCTCGAAGGCCTGACTTTACGATTTTCGGAGAGATGATTTGCATGCTCCAGTCCCTTTTCTGGATATGTTGCTCGACACTCTGATCGTCGCGAAATCGGTACTTTCATGAGTGTCAATATACGCCCTCATCGGAGAAAACGTCCTTCGAGCGCAACACTTGAAGGGCGTCGCGGTTCATCTGTCCTTAAGATTTCGGCAGCGTGTAACTTAATTGCAACAGTGTAAGTTAAGCCACGGCGAACGCGCGACGGCACGCTGGCGCTTAGCGCCGAGCAGACGCTTCAGCGGAAACGGTAATCAGGCCTGGATATCAACCTTGGCAGCCGGCGCCTTGGCCACGCCGACCAG
>JGI24736J21556_1000093_pt1 | contig 14675 bp, 14 predicted proteins | sample KBSCornC2_FD_21556 | JGI IMG/M metagenome (IMG submission 21556) | reverse complement strand
GGAGCGCACGGTATGGCCGGGGCCCTTCGGCGCGATCATGAACACGTCGATGTCGGCGCGCGGTTCGATCAGCTGGAAGTGCACGTTGAGGCCGTGCGCGAAGGCGAGTGCGGCGCCCGGCTTCATATTGTCCTTGAGATCGTCGGCCCAGATCGCCGCCTGATGTTCGTCGGGCGCCAGCACCATGATGATGTCGGCCCATTTGGCGGCATCGGCGTTGGAGAGCACCTTGAAGCCGGCCTCTTCCGCCTTCTTGGCGGTAGCCGAACCGGGGCGAAGCGCGATCGCGACTTCGCTGACGCCCGAATCGCGCAGGTTCTGCGCATGGGCGTGGCCCTGGCTGCCATAGCCGACGATGGCGACCTTCTTGGTCTTGATGAGGCCGATATCGGCATCACGATCATAATAAACGCGCATTTGCTTTCCCCGTGGTTTCGTTCCTGAAAAATGAAAGGCTGAATGCCTAGGCGGCTTCTTTCCCGCGCACCATCGCGGCGACGCCGGTGCGGGCGACTTCGACGAGGCCGATCTCGCGCATCAGCTCGAGAAATTTGTCGATCTTCTCGGTGGTGCCGGTGACTTCGAACACGAAGCTCGAAATCGTCGCGTCGACGACATGCGCGCGATAGACTTCGGCCAAGCGCAGCGCCTCGATCCGATGCTCGCCGGTGCCCTTCACCTTCACCAGCGCCAGCTCGCGTTCGACATGCGGGCCGAGCTCGGTGAGATCGGTGACGCGATGGACATTCACCAGCCGCTCGAGCTGGGCGTGGATCTGATCGATGATTTCGGGCGTGCCCGAGGTGACGATGGTGATGCGGCTGATCGCCTCATCCTCGGTGATGTCGGCCACGGTCAGGCTCTCGATATTATAGCCGCGCGCGGTGAACATGCCGGCGATGCGGGCGAGCACGCCCGCCTCATTGTCGACGGTCACGGAGAGCGTGTGCCGCTCCTTGGCGCCTTCCTTGATATGCATCAGACCAGCGCCTTCGCTTCGTCGTCCATTTCCCCGGTCACTTCGTCCGAATCCAGCAGCATGTCGGTATGCGCCGCGCCCGAGGGGATCATCGGGAAGCAGTTGGCCGCTTTCATAACCTGGCAATCGACCATCACCGGGCCGTCATAAGCCAGCATCTCGGCGATGCCCGCGTCAAGTTCCTGCGCGCCCTCGATACGGATGCCCTTCCAGCCGAAGCTTTCGGCAAGCTTCACGAAATCGGGCAGGCTGTCCGAATAGCTTTGGGAATAGCGGCCAGCATAGGTGAGTTCCTGCCATTGCCGCACCATGCCCATCCATTCATTGTTGAGGATGAACACCTTCACCGGCAGGCGATATTGCGTCGCAGTCGCCATCTCCTGAATGTTCATCAGGATCGAGGCGTCACCGGCGATATCGATCACCAGCGCATTGGGATTGCCGACCTGCGCGCCGATCGCGGCGGGAAGGCCGTAGCCCATCGTGCCGAGCCCTCCGCTCGTCAGCCATTTATTCGGCTGCTCAAAATGGAAATGCTGGGCTGCCCACATCTGATGCTGACCAACCTCGGTCGAGATGATCGGCTTCTTCGCGTGGGTCGCCGCCCACAGCCGCTGGACCGCATGCTGCGGCATGATCTCGGTGTTGGACTGGCGAAAGTCGAGCGATTTCTTCGCGCGCCATTCATCGATCCGCTTGAACCACTCGTCTAGCCTGGCCGGCGGATAGGCACGCGCCTTCCACAGCTTGACCATGTCTTCCATGGCGCGCCCGACGTCGCCAACAATACCGAGATCGACCCGCACCGTCTTGTTGATCGAGCTGCGGTCGATATCGACGTGGATCTTCTTCGAATGCGGCGAGAAGGCATCCAGCCTGCCGGTCACGCGATCGTCGAACCGCGCGCCGAGCGCGACGATCAGGTCCGCCTGGTTCATCGCCAGATTGGCTTCGTAGGTGCCGTGCATGCCGAGCATGCCGAGCCATTGCGGGCTGGACGCCGGAAACGCGCCCAGGCCCATCAAGGTTGAGGTCACTGGCGCGCCGGTGATGCGCGCAAGCTCGCGCAGCACCTGGCTCGCCCCTGGCCCGGAATTGATCACCCCGCCGCCGGTATAAAGGATCGGGCGTTCGGCGGCCGCCAGCATCTCGACCGCCGTTTCGATCAGCTTGGTGTCCGCCTTGACCTGAGGATGATAGCCCTTGTGCGGCGCCGCACCCGGCTTGCGATAAGGCGCGCTCGCAACCTGAACATCCTTCGGCAGGTCGATCAGCACCGGCCCTGGGCGGCCGGAGGTTGCGATATGAAACGCCTCATGGACAATTTCACCCAGCTTCGCAGGGTCTTTCACCAGGTAATTATGTTTGGTGCAATGGCGGGTGATGCCGATCGTGTCGGCCTCCTGAAACGCGTCCGATCCGATCAGATGCGTCGCGACCTGGCCGGTGATGACGACCATCGGGATCGAATCCATCAACGCGTCCGCCATGCCGGTGACGGCATTGGTGGCGCCCGGCCCGGAGGTGACGAGCACGACGCCGGGTTTGCCGGTGGAGCGCGCATAGCCCTCGGCCGCATGCGCCGCGCCGCCTTCCTGGCGGACGAGGATGTGGCGGATGCGCTTCTGCTTGAACAACGCATCGTAAATCGGAAGCACGGCGCCGCCCGGATAGCCGAAGACGACCTCGACGCCGAGATCGGTCAGCGCCTCGATCAATATATCCGCTCCGGATTTTTCCGTCGCCATCTGCTTGCCTTTCCCAACGCGGGTGCCGCCTAGACGAATCGCGCCCGGCTGCACAGAGGCGCGCTGCTACTGATAATAAATTAATGTGTCAACGCNTCATATTGTAATTTTATTGCTAATTCATCGATCATTGCATTATCTAGTTCCACTGGAACACGCGGCCATGCGGTTGGTGGCTGATGAGCGAACCAGGTAAACTGCCGCTTGGCATAGCGGCGGGTGGCAAGGGCCGCTGCAGCCAGCATCGCCATGCGATCACAGGCGCCGACGCGCCACGCGGCGATCTCGCGCACCCCGATCGCCCGCATCACAGGCAGCGCCGAATCAAGTCNGCGGGCGACGAGCGCGTCCACCTCTTCGATCGCGCCGCCCTCGATCATCGCGGCAAAACGGGCATCGGCGCGGGCGTAGAGCCACGGCCGTGGCGGCAGCAGAACGAGCGGGACGACCCGAATGTNATTGCCAATCCCGCCTTCGGTTCGCTGTTGCCAGTCGCCAATCGGGAGGCCGGTGGACTGGACGACCTCGAGTGCGCGCGCGATTCGCTGGCTGTCACGGGGCTTCAGCTTTGCGGCGCTCACAGGGTCGGCCTCGCTCAGTGCTGCGTAGCTGGCGTCTACCGGCAATGCGCGGATGCTTGCACGAATGTCGGGATCGATCGGAGGCACGGGCGCAATGCCATCGAGCAGGGTCCGGAGATAAAGACCCGTGCCGCCGACGAGGATCGGCAGTCGCCCTTGGGTATGGGCTGCGGCAATCTCGCGTTTGGCCATCTCTGCCCACTCGGCGGCGGAGCAGGGCACGGCGCCATCGACCACCCCGAACAAGCGGTGCGGCACGCGCTGTTCTTCTTCGCGTGAGGGCCGCGCCGTCAACACCCGCAGATCAGCATAAAGTTGCGATGCGTCGGCATTGATGATCACCCCGCCGCTAAGCTCGGCGAGCTTGAGCGCCAATGCCGACTTGCCGCTGGCGGTCGGCCCGGCAATAAGCGCCAGCGGCGGCAGCGGCGCCGCATCGGAGGAGTGCTTCTTGTTCATCGCGACGCTGATAGCAGCCGAAGGGCTGGATGATCGAGGCTTGGCGCAGGCGCGCGAGGCGATCGCGGGGCTGGCACTCGGCTCGTCACGCTGGATCGAGCCCGGCGTTGCCGCCGACCTTCCCTTTTCAGGCGATCCCAAGATCGCGCGCGCTGGGCTCGAAGGACTGCTGCCGAAGACCGACGTGGTCGTCCAGCCGACGGCCGGGCGTGCCAAGCGGCTGCTGGTGGCGGACATGGATTCGACCATGATCACGATCGAATGCATCGACGAACTGGCCGATTATGCGGGGATCAAGCCGCAGATCGCCGAAATCACCGAGCGGGCCATGCGTGGCGAGCTCGATTTCGAAGGCGCGCTGGATGCGCGCGTGTCGCTGCTCAAGGGACTCGATGCAGCGGTGATCGATCGCTGTCACGCCGAGCGGGTGCGCATCATGCCGGGTGCGAAGGCGCTGGTCCGCACCATGCGTGCGAACGGCGCGCGCTGCGTGCTGGTGTCCGGCGGCTTCACTGTGTTCGCCGATCGGGTAGCCAAGGAGATCGGCTTCGATCGCGCCGTCTCGAACAGGCTCGAGATTGCGGATGGCGCCTTGCTGGGAACGGTGACGCGGCCGATCATTGGTGCGGCAGCCAAGCGCGAGACTTTGACCGCCGAAGCGGCGCAGCTAGGCATTGGCCATCAGGATGTGCTGGCGGTGGGCGACGGCGCCAACGATATTCCGATGATCGAACTGGCGGGCCTCGGCGTCGCCTATCACGCCAAGCCCAAGACCGCCGCTGCCGCTGGCGCGCGGATCGATCACAACGATCTTACCGCGCTGCTCTACGCGCAGGGTTATGCGCGTAAGGACTGGGCGGCCTGATATGGTGGATTGGGGCGTTTTATTCTCGTCGTCATGCCAGCGTCGGCTGGCATCCATGTCTCTCAAAAATATTCGATGGCCCGTCTGATCGAGAGAGACATGGACCCCAGCCTTCGCTGGGGCGACGGTTCAGGTTCGGAACGCAACCAGCATGAAATTGGAATTCTTCCGTTGAGTTCGAGGCCGCCGGACGCCGGTTTCAAATCGTTTCGATCGCGAGGATCTCGATGGCCTCGGCCTTGCCGTTGAAATCGACCAGGTCGCCAGCCTCTCCACCCATTAGCGCCCGGCTGAGCGGGGCCGAGAAAGCGAGGCGATTGCTCGCCGGGTCGGCCTCGTCATCGCCGACGATATCGATCGAACGCTGACGGCCGTTGAGCAGGAAAATCACGCGCGTGCCGAAGGCGACGACTCCCGGTTCGGGCGGCGGGGCGAGCTGTGCCGTGGTCTGGCGGGTCAGCCAGTAGCGCAGTTTGCGCCGGGCGGACTCGGTCTCGGGATCGTCCGCATGCGCGGCGATGAACGCTTCGAGCTCGCTCACCTTGGCCTCGATCAGCGCAAGCCCGCGCGAGGTGACGAGGTTGGGCCCCGGCGGCAGCGGCAGCTCGAACTTCGGTTCTTTATGCTCTTCATCGCTTTCGCGGCGGAACGCTACGCTCATCATGCATCTCCTGAAGATGCATATGAGCGATCCGAGACGATGGTTCCAGATCGGCTGAAGGGCAGGTTAGGGGCGGCGCGCTGGAGAAAGGCGTCCTTTACGATTTCCGCTTGCTGCTCAAGGCCATAGCGATCGAACGGCTTCCCGTCTTGAAGCACATAGCGGTAGCGGCAGAACGGGTGACGCATCAGCGGAAGATACCAGCGGCCCCTGGTCTGCGCCTGCCAGACATGGGTCATCTCGTGGATGAAATGCGCCTGGGTCGCGCGTGAAGCCGAGGCGAAGCAGTCGCGATAATGCGGCGCCAGCGGGTGGAACCATAGATGACCATCTGGCGCCATCGTCACGTCGCGCGGCTGGAACGGCCACCATTTCCGGCGATGAACGCGAACCCGCGCATAATCGATCGCGTCACCGAACACGCCGGCGGCGAGAGCGCATTCAGCCTGGGTCAGAGAACGGGAGCGGGTCACGCCCTATAGATTGGAAGCCGTCCGGCCGATGTCGAGCAGCGGCGCCGGCCGTGAGGATTATCCCCGCTTGGGCGCGGCCCCGGCTTCGTCCTTGGCGGCGGTTTCGGAGCGATCCTTTTCGGCCTTGGCAGGCTCATGCCTGGCGAAAGCGGCCGGCGCGCCGACCTTGACGGTCAGATAGCGCGCGAGCTGACCCTTGAATTTCTGGAGTTCGGCGCCCGCAAGCTGCGGCTGGGTGATGAAGCTCACCGTCGCCGGGTTGACCGCCTCGCCATTCTTATAGACTTCGAAATGCAAATGCGGGCCGGTCGAAAGCCCGGTTGAGCCGACATAGCCGATCAACTGGCCCTGACGCACCATCTCGCCGGGATGCACCGCGATCCGGCTCATATGACCATAGCCTGAGCCGAGCGCGCCGCCATGCTGAAGCGCCACGAAATTGCCGTGACCGCCATGCCAGCCGGCAAAAGTCACCCGGCCGTCCGCCACAGCGACGATCGGCGTTCCGGTGGGTGCGCCATAATCGACGCCCTTGTGCAGCCTGGTATAGCCGAGCAGGGGGTGGAAGCGCATACCGAAGCTCGACGTCAGATGGCCGGCGACCGGCTTCTGGAACGAACCGTGCCGCTCGCCCACGCCCGAAGCCTCGAACCATTCGGTGCGGCCGGCGATCGTCCATTTGAGCAGCTGGATCTTCTTCTTGGCCTTTTCGAGTCCCGCATAGAGCAGGTCGCCGATCTCGACCTCGCCGGTCTCGGCGCGGCGCTGGGCGATGACGAGATCGAACTTGTCGTCGCTGTTCACGTCGCGGCCGATCGAGAGATAGCCGCCGAGCGCGCGCAAATAGGTCTGTACGGCTTCGGCCGGTGCGCCCGCCGCGCGAGCGGCGCGATAGAGGCTGTCGCCGACGGTGCCGCGAATGCGCAGCGGCGTGTCGTCCACTGCGATCGGGATACGGCGCAAGGCCAGCGCGCCGCCCGTTTCCGGACGCTCGACCGCCAGTGCCAGTTCCAGCTTGGCGCGGAATTTGAGCGAGGTCAGCGGGCGCGGATCATGCTTGGTGGCGCGGCGTCCCAGCACCAGGTCCATCCGCGTGCCGGCTTCGATATCGCCGAGCGATACCGCTTGCGCGACGAGATCGCCGGTAGCCCTGGCATCAGCGTCGGAAACGCCGGCGCGCTCGAGCGAGCGCACGAAGCCATCGCCGCGGCCAAGCGTCGCGGTCAATTCGATGCGCGGGCGATCAGGCGTGTCGGCCAGCATCTCGACCATGTCGGTCGCGCCCATCCGGCGGCCATTGTCGGCGCCAAGCGCCAGTGGAGTGATGGTCAGCGCACGCGCCTCGTCCCATTGTGCGGGCGCGAGCGCTGGTGCGATGTATCCCGGTAGCGGCTGCAGCGCCGGACGCATCGACCAGGCCGTGGCGCACAGCGCGAAGCAGGTGGCAGCGCCCCGCCACCATTCCTTGCTGCCGATGCGCACGCCGAGATCGACGACGAGATCGATATCTTCCAGGCGATGCTGGAGCGCGCGCAATTTCGCGCGAAGGCCGGAAATCGCGATCGTATCGGTTGGGAAGAGAGCCGAAGCACGGTCGAGCGTCAGCGTCGCTGCGCCGCCGGCCTGGCCGAATCCTGCCTCAACCTGTTGATACAAAACCGGAAACCCCCAATCCGCTCCGTGCCGCGAAATCCCCAATGGGTTTCGCCAGCTGCGGGAAGACTGTGGTGTAAGCGGGTTAAAGTCAAATTAAACCGCCGCTTAAGCGATTCTTCCTGCGACGAACCGAACGTTTAAAGGCGATGGATCGAAGCAATCGAATCGATCGCCAGATCTCAAGCATGTCTTGTTTTTTGCTGCGGATATGACGATCTTGACTCCATGGCCGTGAGCAACCCTTCGGCGCCGGTCGCGGTGCTGGGTCCGACCAACACAGGCAAGACGCATCTCGCGATCGAGCGGATGTGCGGCCATTCCTCGGGCATGATCGGCTTTCCCCTGCGCCTGCTGGCGCGCGAGGTCTATGACCGCGTGGTGAAGATCAAGGGGCCGCAGGAAGTGGCCCTCATCACCGGCGAAGAGAAGATCCTCCCGCCCAAGGCGCGCTGGTTCCTCTGTACGGCGGAATCGATGCCGCTGGATCGCGATTTCGCTTTCGTCGGGCTCGACGAGGCCCAGCTTGGCGCCGATCCGGAGCGCGGTCATATCTTCACTGATCGGCTGCTGCGCGCCCGCGGTCGCGACGAAACCATGATCCTGGGATCGGATACGCTGCGGCCGATGCTGCGCGCCTTGATCCCGGATGCCGAGATCATCGCGCGGCCGCGATTCTCGACGCTGAGCTATGCGGGATCGACNAAATTGTCGCGGCTGCCCCCACGTTCTGCGGTGGTCGCCTTCTCGGCCGAGGAAGTTTACGCCGTNGCCGAGATGCTGCGCCGGCTGCGCGGCGGCGCGGCGGTGGTGATGGGGGCATTGTCCCCCCACACCCGCAACGCCCAGGTCGCGATGTTCCAGGCCGGCGAGGTCGATTATCTGGTCGCGACCGACGCGATCGGCATGGGCCTCAACATGGACGTATCGCACGTCGCCTTCGCCTCGCTCAGCAAGTTTGACGGTCGCCGCTCGCGCCGCCTCACCGTCAGCGAGATGGCGCAGATCGCCGGGCGGGCCGGACGTCATCAGCGCGATGGCACGTTCGGATCGCTTTCCTTCGAAGGCGGCGGCGCGGCGTTCGAGGAGGAGGAGATCGAAGCGATCGAGGATCATCGCTTTCCCTCGCTAGATCATCTCTACTGGCGCAACAGCGATCTTGGCATGCACAGCCTCGACGCGCTGATCGCCGACCTCGAACGCAAGCCCGTGCGCGCTGGACTGCGCGCGGCCCCGCAGGCGATCGACCTGGCCGTGCTCAAGGAGCTGGCGGACGAGGCCTGGGTGATCGATCGCGCGCGGGGCGATCGCACGGTCAAGCGGCTATGGTCTGCCTGCGGATTGCCTGATTTCCGCAAGACCGGCGCTGAGCATCATGCGCGGCTGGTGGGCACTGTCTTCCGCCATCTGAGCGAGGGTGACGGCCATTTGCCCGTGCCGTGGTTCGCCGAGCAGCTTGCCCGGCTCGATACGGTCGAAGGCGATGTCGAGGCGCTGGCCGATCGCATCGCGAGCGTGCGGACCTGGGCCTATATTTCGCACCGGCCGGATTGGCTGGCGGAGCCCAAGGCATGGGCGGAGCGCACGCGCGAGATCGAGACGCGACTGTCGGACGCGCTCCACCAGCGGCTCACCCAGCGTTTCGTCGATCGGCGCACAGCAGTGCTGATGCGCGATCTCGGTGCGCGCGGGCTCGATATGCTGCCGGTCACGATCGCGGACGATGGCGAGGTCGCCGTCGATGGTGAAGCGATCGGCAAGCTCGAAGGCTTCCGCTTCCGGGTCGATCCGACCGCGCGCCTTGCCGACAAGAAGCGCCTCCTGGCGGCGGCCGAGCGGCGGCTGGGCAGCGAGCTTGCGCGGCGCGCCAAAGTGCTCGCGAATGATTCCGACAACGCCTTTACGCTGGCGACGGACCCCGGTCGCCCTGCGGCGATCTTCTGGAAGGGAGATGTCGTGGCGCGGCTTGAGCGGGGGAAAAATGNGCTGCGACCGCGCATTGCCCTGCATCGGCTCGTGGAAAATCTGCCGCTGGACGCGAAGCGAGCGATCGAAAAGCGGCTTTCGGCTTGGCTGGAAGCCTCGACGCGACGCATTCTTGCGCCCCTGTTGCGCCTCGACGAGTCGCTTCATGACCGGCAGACGTCGCCAGCGCTNCGCGCGCTTTACGCGCCATTGCTCGCGGCAATGGGTGTACTNACCCGCCACGATGTCGAGCAAAGCATTGCCGGGCTTGATAAAGGCGCCCGTGCGGCCGCGCACGCTCTCGGAATCCGCTTCGGTGCGCTGGACCTGTTCATCCCCGCGTTGGTGAAGCCCGAAGCGCTACGCTGGCGGCTCGCGCTGACCGCCGTTTACGGCAACGCCCCCGTCACAGCCGCCCCGCCGGCTGGAAGCGTAACGGTGATGGTGCCTGAAGATCGTGCGACTGCTTCGTCCTGGGAAGCCGCCGGCTTCCGCCGGTGCGGCATCCAGATGATCAGGGTGGACATGGCCGAGCGGCTGGCGCGCGCTCTGCACGAAGGGCGCGTGAAGAGCCTTGCGGCGTCCGCGCCGTTTGTACCCGATGGTGCAATGGCGACGTCCTTCGGCCTGCACCCGGAAAGCTTTGGCCGCTTGCTCGGCGATCTGGGTTTCCGCAAGCAGGAGGATGGCTGGAGTTGGCGTAACCGCCAGCGCCGGAAGCAGGGGCGTGCGGCGATCGCGGGCAATGTTTTCGGCGCCCTCGCGCACTTGAAGAAGCATCATGGCTGAGCCCTCGCTGCGGCTCGACAAATTTCTGTGGTTCGCGCGGATCGCCAAGACGCGCACTTTGGCCCACGCGATGGTGGAGGAAGGCCGCATGCGCCTGGACGGCAGGGTCGTCGAGCGGGCGTCGACGCCGGTGAGGGTGGGGTCGGTGCTGACCTTTGCGCATCATGGCCGCGTGCGCGTGCTGAAGGTCGAGAAATTGCCGGCCCGGCGCGGGCCGGCTCCGGAGGCTGGGGCCTGCATCGCTGAGCTTGCAAATCAATCGGCAGTTGACGCGCCGGTTCTGGCGAAATAGCAGACGCAGGTTCGCCAGGGAGCAAGAACATATGACCTACGTCGTCACCGAGGCCTGCATTCGCTGCAAATATATGGATTGCGTCGAGGTTTGCCCGGTGGATTGCTTTTATGAGGGCGAGAACATGCTCGTCATCAATCCCAGCGAATGCATCGATTGCGGCGTCTGCGAGCCTGAATGCCCTGCCGAAGCCATTCTGCCCGATACCGAGAACGGGCTGGAGCAATGGCTTGAGCTAAACGCCAGCTTCTCGGCGCAGTGGCCCAACATCACCCGCAAGGGCGAGCAGCCGGCAGACGCGGACGAGCATAAGGGTGAGGCCGGGAAATATGACAAATATTTCTCGTCGGAGGCCGGCAAGGGCGACTGATTCGATAATCCACAGCTTTCTCCACCACTCAGATTAGCTTTTTGCGGGGAAGCAGCCGAAAGGCTGGCATATTTCCTTCAAATCTGTTACAAGAGCCGCGTCGCTGCGGGTGTTCCCCCTCATCCGCCGTCTGAAATGGAGCAACTCTCGCAGCCTTTGGGCTTCCGTACGCATGGCTATGTGACGCGAACCCGGCGGTTTTTTGCGATGGGTGATGGAAAGGTTTGCACTCTATGGTCGCTAATGCGCTGAGCTTCGTTGTCGGCGATTATGTCGTATACCCCAAGCATGGTGTCGGTCGCGTCGTGGAACTTCAGAGCCAGGAAATCGCTGGCGCCAAGCTCGAGCTTTATGTGCTCCGCTTCGAAAAGGAGCGCATGACGCTTCGGGTGCCGACCAACAAGGCTGAGGCCGTCGGCATGCGGAAGCTTTCGTCGAACGCCACGCTGCAGGAAGCGCTGCTCACACTGAAAGGCCGTCCGCGGATCAAGCGCACCATGTGGTCGCGCCGTGCGCAGGAATATGAAGCGAAGATCAATTCGGGCGATCTTGTGTCGATCGCCGAAGTGGTGCGCGATCTGTTCCGCGCCGAGGATCAGCCAGAGCAGAGCTACTCCGAGCGCCAGATCTTCGAAGCGGCGACCAGCCGCCTCGCGCGCGAGCTGGCGGCAATGGAAGCCACCGACGAGCCGAGCGCGCAGGAGAAGATCCTCGATATTCTCCGCAAGGCAGCCGCTGCGGCGACCAAGCTGCGCGAATCTGCCACAGTCGACTGAGGCTGAGCTTTTGACAAAGTGAGGAGCGGCTTGGAAACGGGCCGCTCTTTTCTTTTGAGCTGCTTCTGCCGATAACGTGCGCATGCGCATCCGATCGCCTTTGCTTTTCCTGTCGCTTGCGAGCTTCATCGCGGCACCGGCTCTGGCCGATCGCCGGGGCTATAGCGTCACCAGCTTCACGCGCCTGCGGGTCGAAGGGCCGGTAACGCTCAAGATCGAGGTCGGCGGATCGCCGGCAGGCTATGCCGAAGGCGATCGCGATGCGATCGATCGCATCCGCGTGGACAATGCTGGCGATCAACTGCTCGTCAGCGTCGATCGCAGCAATTGGACGGGCGAGCAACCGCACGGCATCGGCAAAGGTGTCCTGCACATTTCCACGCCGAGCATCGAGGCTCTGTCCGTCATCGGAGCGGGCGACGTCACCATCGATCGCGTTCCCGGCAGCCGCTTCACGCTTGTCCTCACCGGTGCCGGCCGTGCCGATGTCAGCGGGCTTGCGGTCGATCAGCTAGTCGTCGGGATCAATGGCGCCGGCACGGCCCGGCTTGCGGGTCACGCCAGCCAGGCGCGCATTCGCAGTCAGGGCGAGGGCGAGGTCGATGGATCGGAGCTCAGCGCACAGGATTCAGATACGTCGCTGATCGGCGCGGGCACGATCCGGCTGCGCAGCGAACGAACCGCGCGCAACGTCCTCAAGGGCTCGGGCACGATCGCTATCGACGGCAAGCCTGCCTGCACGGGAACGAGCGAAGGATCAGGCCAAGTGCTCTGCGGCGCGGATTCATCCCAAGCGTCAAGCCGCTGAAGGCGGGACTGGTGTCCCGATTACATTTCGTCGTCCCAGCGGAGGCTGGGGCCCATGTCTTTCCTGACTGGAGATGGCATCGACTATTTGAGAGACATGGATGCCAGCCGCCGCTGGCATGACGAGGAAAATGAGACGAAGCTCGAGCCTTGGGAGAGGCTTCCCGTCGCTCCGGCTGCTTTGAATTTTCACTGACGAATGTGAACTCGGACAGGTTGGTGCTCCGAAACTGCATTTTCGTCGCGCCGCGACGGTTCATCGAAACTTGAGCCAGCTCGGTCGCGGACGGGTCGAGTTTGTGCGCGCCTCCGTTCATGTCCCGCTCAACGCAACGCCGCGGCTGAGCCCCGGCGGACATGACGAACGGAGGAAATCACCAATGCAGCAGCCCAAGACTGTTCTTCGCCGCGACGGAGAAGGCCCGATCCATAATGTGCTCGGCATGCGGCATGAATATAAGCTGCTTGCCAGCGAGTCCGGCCAGTTCATGAGCATGATCCTGACGGTGCCGCAGGGTTGCGGCGCCCCCATGCATCATCATGACCGCGACAGCGAAAGCTTCTATATCCTCGAAGGCGAGATCACGCTGATCAACGGCGATGGATCGCGCAGCGTCGCCGGGCCCGGAGATTATGTCTGGTTCGGCGCGGGGCATGAACACGCTTTTCTCAATGAAGGCGAAACTCCGGCCCGCGCGGTCGTGACGCATTCGCCGGGCATCGATGCCGAGCAGTTCTTCGCCGGCATCGACGACGCCATGTCAGGCGATCGCTTCGATCCCGCCAACGATATCGTCGAGTTCGGCGCGCAGCATGGCGTGCGGATTGCCAGGGTTCCCGAGTTGGCCTGAGCGGCCATGGGCGGCGGACTGACCAGCCGGATCGAAATCTCCCCCCGATCCCGATCCCTGCCGGTCAGTCCGCTTTATCCAGTTCAGTGTTTGTTTGCGTAACAGTTGCTTTGCGTAATCGCGTTCAGCCGATCGCGAGATATTTGTCGCGGCGCGCTTTCCGCAGCGCCTCGGGCGTTTGCCCGGCGAGCTCGTCGAGCTCCTCGCCGATCGCCGCCGCCAGGCTGGCAATGGCCGCCGCCGGATCGCGATGGGCTCCGCCAACCGGTTCCGGCACGATCCGATCGACCACGCCGAAGGATTTGAGATCGGCCGCGGTGATCCGCATCGCCTCGGCGGCGTCGGCGGCCTTGTCCGATGTGCGCCACAGGATCGATGCGCAGCCCTCCGGCGAGATCACCGAATAGACGGCATGCTCGAACATCAGCACGCGGTTCGCGGCAGCGAGCGCGACCGCGCCGCCTGATCCGCCTTCGCCTACCACGGCGGCGATCACCGGCACGCCGAGCGCGAGGCAGCATTCGGTCGATCGGGCGATCGCTTCGGCCTGGCCGCGCTCCTCGGCCTGCACGCCGGGGAAGGCGCCCGACGTATCGACCAGCGTCACCACCGGCAGCTTGAAACGGTCGGCGAGCTCCATCAGCCGGATCGCCTTGCGATAGCCTTCCGGCTTGGCCATGCCGAAATTATGCTTGAGGCGGCTGGCGGTATCGTCGCCCTTTTCATGGCCGATCACCATGCAGCGCCGCCCGCCGATCTGGCCGAAGCCGCCGATGATCGCCTTGTCGTCGGCAAAGGCGCGGTCGCCCGCCAGGGGCATGAAATCCTCGACGAACCCGGCCGAATAATCCTTGAAATGCGGTCGTTCGGGATGGCGCGCGACCAGCGTTTTCTGCCAGGGCGTCAGCTTCGCGTAGAGCTCGCGGAGCATCTTGTCCGATTTGGCCTGAAGCTTTTCGATCTCAGGCTCGATCGCGCCGGCGGTCGTGCCTTCGCGCAGTTCGGCGATCCGGCTGTCGAGCTCCGCTATCGCCTTCTCGAAGTCGAGGAAGGTTGGCATCCGCGCCGGTTAGGCCGAAGGGGCGGTGAGGTCAACGAGCGGATGGCGCGCGTTGACGAGCTCGACCAGCCGGCGGCTGTCGACATGGGTGTAGATCTGGGTGGTGGCGATGTCGGCATGGCCGAGCAGGGTTTGCAGCGCGCGCAGGTCCGCGCCGCCTTCGAGGAGATGCGTCGCGAAGGCATGGCGAAGCACATGCGGACTGATCCGTTCCGGCGCGATGCCTGCATCTGCAGCGAGCGCCTTGATGAGCTGGAAGAGCCGGACGCGGCTCAGATGCTTCTTGCCCGACGGAAAGAGAAAGGCGGCAGCGGCGGGCACATGTACCAGCCAGTCCTGCACCGCC
>JGI24736J21556_1000092_pt1 | contig 14705 bp, 10 predicted proteins | sample KBSCornC2_FD_21556 | JGI IMG/M metagenome (IMG submission 21556) | reverse complement strand
ATCAGAAGCGGCAGCACCAGGCCATGCTGCGCGATCGGGAGAAGCTGGCCAAGGTGATGGCGCGCCTGGCGGACACCAACCGCAGGCTCCAGGTGCGGATCGCAACCGAACAGCGGACGGTTGTCGAGGCGATTGCGGCCGGTCTCGACCTGTCGGGATCCGATTCCGAACATCAGATCGATGCCGTCGCCCGCATGATCGCACTGGTCGCCCGGACCGAGGACTTCACCTTCTACGACGTGCGCGGGAGCCAGGTCGTCGCCCGCTTTTGCGGCAGGGCGACTTCGGGCCAGGCACCCGACCTCACTAGGTCGATGCTGGCCGAGGCCATGTTCGCAAAACCCAGGGTGTTGCAGAATGACGATCCGGCGGATCAAGCCATTCTGGCGCAGGTCGGCACCATCGCCTTGCCGATCATGGGGGCAAGGGATCAACTGGTCGGGATCATCATCATTCACAATGTGAGCAGGGTCACCGCAGCCTACAGGGCGCAATTGCTGCAGGTCACCGATCTGCTCGGCAAGAGCAGCGCGCTGTTCGGGCGGGAGCCTGCCTTCCGTCCCAAATGGCAGATGCCCGAAGAGAAGGTGGCGTGATCGCGCTGCTCGCCCTTGGTTCGATCATCGATCTTCTCCTGCTGGCCCAGGCGCTGTTGGCGGGGGCCACATCCATTTACTGGTTCGCGCCGATGCATATGGCGCTCGCCATCGCCACGCTGCTGATCGTGGTGCGAAGGCTGCACGGAATGAGCGCGTTGCAATCCTTCGCCTTGCCGGTCGGCGCGGCGCTGGGCGCGCCGGGCATGTTGCTGTGCCTGTTGATGGCGCCGCTGGCGGGCAGTTCCAGGCGCAGGAAGCAGATCGTCTACAGCAATATCCGCATCGGCCGCTATCGGATCGGCAATGCCCTTTCGCCGGTCGAGCGGCTGGGACGGATACTCGACGAGCGGGTACGCTATCCCGATTGCGATGAAATCGGATCATTGGCTACGATCCTGCGCCACGGCAGCCTGCAGGCGCGCTACAGAGCGTTGGAAACGGCCGTGACCTCGTTCGAACCGCGGCTTTCCCCGCTGATCGTCATGGCCCTGTCCGATGAGGATCAGACCATCCGCGCCCTGGCTGCGGCCGCCGCGGCGCAGGTCAGCTATAATCTGACCCTGCAGATCAGCGAATTGCAGGCGCGCATCGCGCCGGCGCAGGATCCGGACGACCGCTATGCGCTGGCGATGCTGCTCGCCGACCATGGCTGTTTCAACCAGCTTTTGCCGCAGTCTCAGCGGGCGCGCCTCTGTCAGGATGCCTGCCGGAAGTTGGATGAACTCACCGAACAACTGTCCGCCACGGACATTCGCCGCCGGGCGCTGCGCACGGCGCGGGCCCATGTCCGGCGGACGATGGAACAGGACAGGGAAGCGCAGTCCAGGCCCATTCGCAGCTTCCGGATGGAGCTGTCGCCCTGATGCCCGACCGTGCGGACAGCGATGTATGCCTGATCGTTGAGGGCGCCTATCCTTTCGTCATCGGCGGCGTATCGAACTGGTTGCAGGATCTGGTCCTGTCCATGCCCGACCTGCGATTTTCCCTGGTCGCGATCAAGGCCGGGTCGATGGAACAGCCCTGGCGAATGACGCCGCCGCCCAATGTCGTCGAGGTGATCGAAGTCCCGTTGCTGATCGAACCGTGCCTGCCGCGCCGCTATCCGGCGCCGCAGGTGAAGCGCATCGGCCGGTTGCTGCTCGCCTTCCTGTCGACGGGAGGAAAGGATGACCTGATAAGGCTGCGGCAGGAGATCGGGAAACTGAATCCGCCGCCGGCCGCGGGCGATCTGTTGTCCAATCCGGAGATATTTGACCTCTTCACCCATTATTATGAAAAGGCCTTCCGTTCCGCATCCTTTCATCATTTCTTCTGGGCAATGCGGGTGCTGCTGGGCGGCTTGCTCAAGATGCTGCTGGCGCCATTGCCCCGGGCCAGGGTCTATCACACCATTTCCACCGGCTTTGCGGGTCTGCTGGCGGCGCGCGCCGCCTATGAAACCGGCAAGCCCGCCTTCATCACCGAACATGGCATCTACATGCTGGAGCGCCAGATAGAGATCATGATGGCGGACTGGATCGGCGACCAGATCGAAACCGGACTGACGCTCGACCGGGAAGGGCATGACCTGCGCGATCTCTGGCTGGCGGTGTTCCAGACCTATACGCGCGCCTGCTATGATGCCTGCGATCCGATCATCGCGCTCTATGGCGCCAACAACCAGACGCAGCGGCGGTTGGGCGCCCGGCAAGAGCGATTGAGGGTCATTCCCAACGGTATCGAGGCCGACCGCTTCTGCCATATCGAGCGCATGGGCGATCCGGCGCGCCCCCTGGTGGCGCTGATCGGACGCGTGGTACCGATCAAGGATGTGAAGACCTTCGTCCGGGCGGCCGGCTTCGTCCTGGCGGAAATGCCTGAAGTGCGCTTCGCCATATTGGGCCCGATGGACGAGGATCCCGACTATGCCGCCGATTGCAAGGCGCTCGTCAAGGAACTTGGCATCGGCAATGCGGTACAATTTGCCGGGCGCGTCCAGGTTGCCGAATGGTTGCCGCGCATAGACCTGCTTGTCCTCACCAGCCTGTCGGAAGCCCAGCCGCTGGTCATATTGGAAGGGGGGGCATGTGGCGTGCCGGTGGTCGCACCCGATGTAGGCAGTTGCCGAGAGATGATCGAAGGGCGCTCGCCCGACGTGGATCGGCCCGGCGGCATCGTCACCGAACTGGTCAATCCGGAAGGAACGGCGGCCGCCATCCTCCGCCTGTTGCGCGCGCCGTCGCTGCGCCGCGCCATGGGCGAAGCGCTACGCGATCGCGTGGTCAAGGACTATGACAGGCGCGCCATCATCGCGGAATATCGGCATATCTACAGCATGCTGGGCGCCCAGGCCCGTTTTTCGGAACTGCAATGATCAATGTTCCCGGAAGGAGAGCCACAGCGATTGGGTAAGCGGCTCCAGCGCATATTGCAGGGCGGTCCGGGCACGAAGCGGCACCAGCACCTGGACCGGCATTCCGGCCTTCAGATTGAAATCCTCTCCGCGCCTGCTGCGGATGATGTCGAGTTCCTTTGACGGGACAGTGATTTCCCCGGTGTAGAAGGACTGGCCGGTCTTCTCGTCCTGGAAACTGTCCGCCGACAGCCGGGTGATCCGGCCGTCCATGATCGGCAGGTCGCGCTCATGCAGGCTGTTGAAGCGTATCTGGGCATCCTGGCCCACTTTCAGGTCGTCAATATCTTCCGGCGAAATGCGAGCCTCTATGACCAGGCCCGCATGGTCGGGTACGATGTCCATCAGCTTCTGGCCCGGTGCGATCACACCGCCCACGGTGAAAACGCTCAGACCGACGACGATGCCGGTTGCGGGCGCGCGGATCGCCAGCCGCGCCAGTTGATCCTTGGCCGCGCGAAATTTGGGGGCGATCTCGTTCAGCGAAAATTCGACGTCGCGCAGTTCGGACGCGGCCCGCTCCCTATAGGCCTTTTCCGCTTCCAGAGCCTTCAGGCGGTTTTCGCCGGCCTCCGCGCCAGACCGGGCAATGCTGGCCGAATATTGCCCCTCTTGCCCATGAAGGTCGGCGCGCGCGCGTTCCAGTGCCCGGATACGGGATTTGGAAACAAAACCCTTCTCCGCCACGTCGCGCAGGCTGTCCAGTTCCTCGCCGATCAGCCGGGCCTGCTCCGCCGATGCTGCCAGTTGCGACCTGTATCCGCGCGCTGTTTCCTGCACCTGGCCGGCCTGTTCGTGCAGGACGCCGGTCTGCGCCGTCAGCACGGAGGCGCGGCTGTCGAACTGGGTCGTCTGAAGCTTGATCGCCTCCTGCGCATCCTCCTTTTCCTGTCCCTGAAGCGTCGCGAATTCGGCGGGCCATTCGACATGACCTGCGCCAAGCTGCTCGGCCATCAGCCGGGCGCGCTGTGCCTGGAATCCGATATATTGCGCGCTGTACATGCGCGCCTGCGCCCGCACATCCGCGGCCGCCAGTTCCATCAGCGGCTGGCCCTGACGGACATGCTGCCCTTCCTTGACGAAGATGGCGCCGATCACGCCGCCGTCGCGATGCTGGACGGACTGGCGCTGACCCTCCACGGTCAGCCGTCCCTGCGCATAGGCGGCGGCGTCCAGCCGGGCAAAGGCGGCCCAGCCCAGGAAGACGACGAAAAACAGGAACGCGATGATGATGCCGGTCCGCATGTCCCGGTCGGGCCGGTCGTCGATCGCCGGCGTCTCATGGCTGGCTGGATAGGTCAGGCGGATGGCGCCGCTGGCGTCGCTGAGCTCGATGTCCCCCATGGTGCCTATCCCTCCGCCCTCTGTGCCTCGGGTTTTTCTTCCGATTGGATGGCCTTCAGCCGTCCCAGCACCTCATCGCGCGGGCCGAAAGTCTCCAGCCTTCCGTCGCGCATCACCATGATCTTGTCGACGACTCCCAATATCCCCATCCGGTGGGCGACGATGATGACGGAGGCCTTTTTCTTCTTGAGGTCGTCCAGCGTGGCGACCAGCCGCACCTCTCCCTCGGCATCGAGATGCGCATTGGGTTCGTCCAGGAAGACCAGGGGCGGCTTGCCATAAAGCGCGCGCGCCAATCCCACGCGCTGGGCCTGGCCGGCCGAAAGTCCGCGTCCTCCCCAGCCCAGCGTCCGATTATATCCGCCCGGCATTTGCAGGATCAGGTCGTGCGCACCGCTCAACCGGGCCGCCTCGATCACCGCATTGTCGATGGCTTCGCCATCGTCGGACAGGAAATTCCGGAATCGAGCGATATTCTCCTTGATCGTGCCGGCGAACAGCGCCGTGTCCTGCGGCAGATAGCCGATGAAGGCCGCCAGCCTTTCCGTATCCCAATCCTGCACATTCGCGCCGTCATAGCGGATCGATCCGCGCAGGGGCCGCGCCGCGCCGGACAGCATGCGCAGCAGCGTCGATTTGCCCGCGCCACTGGGACCGACAATGGCAACGACTTCGCCCGGTTCGACGGCAAAGCTGATATCGGCCAACAGGGGGTGTTCCTGGCCGGGAATGAAATGGGTGAGATGTTCGACCGCGATATGGCCGCTGGGCGGCGGGAGCTGGGTCAGGGCGATATCTGCTTCCCGCGTCGCCAGCAGGTCGTTGAGCGTCGCATAGCTCGCCCGCGCATGGACGACGCTACGCCAGGCGCCGAGCAACTGGTCGATGGGGGAGAGGGCGCGTCCGACAAGGAAGGACGAGGCAAAGATGGCACCTGCCGAAATCTGGTTGTTGATCGCCAGCCAGGCGCCGAGGCCCAGCGCCAGCGACTGCAGGATCAGGCGGATGAACTTGCTGATCGCAACATAATGGCCACCTGCGAAACTGGCGCTCGCCTGAAGGTCGAGCATCGTCTGCCGTTCCAGCAGATGGCGCCGCACCAGCGCATTCCGCATGCCGAGCGCCCGAATCACCTCCGCGCCCGCAAGCGTCTGTTCCTGGCTGACATAGGCCTTGTTGGCGGCTTCGTTCGCTTGCTTCAAGGGCGCGTTGGTGCCCTTTTCATTACGTCGCGCGATGAACAGCAAGGCGGCGCCGCCCACCACGGCCAGAGCGGCAATGGCAGGGTGGATCAGGAAGCAGACGAGGACATAGACCGGGCTCCAGGGAAAATCGAAGATCGACAGGATGGTCGGGCCGGTCAGCGCCTGCCTCAGCGTGTCGAATTCCCGCAGGATCTGCTTGTTCATCGTCTCGCCGGTCGATCCGCGCGCCCTCAGCGTCGTGTCGAGCAGCAGGCCCGCCAATTGCCGGTCCAGCCGGATGCTCGCCCGTACCAACAGGCGCGACCGGACCAGTTCCAGCAGCGACAGGGTGCCGATGACCACCGCGATGATGATTGTCAGGAAAAGCAGCGTCAGCCTGCCCTGTCCTGCCACGACACGGTCATAGACCTGCAACATGTACAGAACAGGCCCGATGTAGAGCAGGTTCATCAAGGCGCTGAAGATCAGCGAAGACAGGAAATGTCGCCTGCACGAAGATAGTGCGGCTTTCATGGGGGCTGCCGGTTCATGCAGATCAAGCAACATACCGCCCCCGTTTCTCGAAAGCTGACGCTAAATCATGCGACCTATATCTTGTGCCTGGACCATAATATTCCGGCGATTTTCGGTAAATATATCAATCAGCATAGTTGACGGCCTGTACCGCGCTGGAACAGATGTTCAGCGGACCGCCGTCAATCGGTGCTGGCGAAAATCATTCCCACTCGATCGTGCCCGGAGGCTTGGAGGTGTAGTCGTAGACCACCCGGTTGATGCCCTTCACCTCATTGATGATCCGCGTCGCCACTCGGCTGAGGAAGGCGGCGTCGAAGGGATAGATGTCCGCCGTCATGCCGTCGGTGGAGGTCACCGCCCGCAGCGCGCAGACGCTGTCATAGGTACGGTGGTCGCCCATCACGCCCACCGTGCGGACCGGCAGCAGCACTGCAAAGGCCTGCCAGATCGCGTCGTACAGCCCGGCATTGCGGATTTCTTCCAGATAGATGGCGTCGGCCTTGCGCAGGATATCGCAGCGTTCCTTCGACACTTCGCCAGGAATGCGGATGGCAAGGCCGGGGCCGGGGAAGGGATGCCGCCCGACGAAAATCTCCGGCAGGCCCAGTTCGCGGCCAAGCGCGCGCACTTCGTCCTTGAACAGCTCGCGCAGCGGCTCGACCAGCTTCATGTTCATGCGCTCGGGCAGGCCGCCCACATTATGGTGCGACTTGATCGTCACCGAAGGCCCACCGGTGAAGCTCACCGATTCGATCACGTCGGGATAGAGCGTCCCCTGCGCCAGGAAGTCCGCGCCGCCGATCTTCTTCGCTTCTTCCTCGAACAGGGCGATGAACTCGCCGCCGATGAACTTCCGCTTCTTCTCCGGATCGGTCAGGCCCGCCAGCCCGCCCAGGAAGCGCTCCTCTGCATTCGCATGGACCAGCTTGATGCCGTAATGCTCGCGGAACAGGCTCACCACCTGCTCCGCCTCGCCCAGGCGCATCAGCCCATGGTCGACGAACACGCAGGTCAGCTGGTCGCCGATCGCCTCATGGATCAGCACGGCGGCAACGGCGCTGTCGACCCCGCCTGACAGACCGCAGATCACCCGGCCTTCGCCCACCTGCGCGCGGATGTCGGCAATCTTGGTCGCGCGGAACTCCGCCATGGTCCAGTCGCCGGCAAGGCCGCAGACATGGCGCACGAAATTGGCAAGCAGCTTCGCACCGTCCGGGGTGTGCACGACCTCCGGGTGGAATTGCGTCGCGTAGAAGCGCTTTTCCTCATTGGCCGTGATGGCGTAGGGCGCCCCTTCGCTGACCGCCACCACTTCGAAACCCGGCGCCAGGCTCGTCACCTTGTCGCCGTGGCTCATCCACACCTGGTGGCGCTCGCCCTCCGTCCAGAGGCCGTCGAACAGCGCGCAGCCCTTCTTCACCTCGATGAAGGCCCGGCCGAATTCGCCGCTCTCACCGCCTTCGACATTGCCGCCCAGCTGCTGCATCATCGTCTGCTGGCCATAGCAGATGCCCAGGATCGGAATGCCCGCCTCGAAGAAATGCTGCGGCGCGCGGGGGCTGTCCTCCCACATCACCGAAGACGGGCCGCCGGAAAGGATGATACCCTTCGGCTTCAGCCGGTCGAATGCTTCGGCGGCGCTGTTGAACGGGGCGATCTCGGAATAGACGCCGGCCTCGCGCACGCGGCGGGCGATCAGCTGCGTCACCTGGCTGCCGAAATCCACGATGAGGATGGAATCCTGAAGGGGCAGCGTCATCGAATCGCCTTTATTTGACCAGAGGAAGGGATTCGCGCCCGGTTAGTGCGCTTGTGCCCCCTTGTCCAGCGAAGCCGCGTCGTCGCGCCGCCCCGCCGCCCATCCCAGCGCGGCCCCGCTCGCCAGCACCGCCGCAGCGATCAGGAAAGCGCTGCCGATGAAGGGCAGCAGCGGCTTCGGGCCCACCGACAGGGAATAGAGGGTGCCGAAGAACAGCGGCGACACTATGCCTGCGATGGAACCCACGCTGTTGTTCGCCCCCTGCAACTGGCCNTGTTCGGATTCCGACACGCGCTGCGTCATCAGCGACTGGATCGTCGGCATGGCGAGCCCCCAGAGCGCGTTGGGGAACATCGCCGCGACGAACAGCCAGCCGGTCGGCGCCAGTCCCATCGCCGACAGGCCGATCGCGCCGAAGGCAAGCCCGATCACCATGGTCGTGCGGTCGCCCAGCCGCTTCACCACCGGCCCGACCAGCAAAGCCTGCACGCCCATGTCCAGAATGCCGGCCAGCGCAAGCAGCGCGCCGACCTGCCACGCCCCCCAGCCATAGCGGTCGCCCGCATAGAGCACGAACACGGCGGAGAAGAGGTGATGCGCGAAAAAGAGCAGGAAATTGACGATCGCCAGGCTGGAGAGTTCCGGATGCGACCGCAGCAGTCGCAAGGCGCCGAAGGGATTGGCCCGTTTCCAGGAAAAATCCATCCGCTTGTCGCGGGGCAGGGACTCCGGCAACACGAACAGCCCGTAGAAGAAGGCAAGGGCGGACAGGCCGGCCGCCGCCCAGAAGGGGGCCCGCAGCGAAACCTCTCCCAGCGCGCCGCCCAGCAGCGGCCCCGCCACGAAACCGCCGCTGAACGCCGCGCCGATCAGCCCATAGCCCCGCGCCCTCCCTTCGGGCGGGGTGATATCGGCCATATAGGCGAAGGTGGAGGTGAAGCTGGACGAGGTCACGCCCCCCAATAGCCGCCCCGCCGCGAGCCACCAGAGATTGGGCGCGACCGCCATCAGCAGGAAATCGAGCGCCAGTCCCGCGACCGAGATCAGGATGACCGGCCGCCGCCCGAACCGATCGGACAGCGAGCCGATGACCGGCGAACAGAGAAACTGCATCCCGGCCCACAAGGCCACGAACAGCCCGTTCCACATCCCCGCCGACCTGCTGGACCCCGAAAGCGTCTCGATCAGTTGCGGCAGTACCGGGATGATGATCCCCATCGACATCACGTCGAGCAGCGCCGTCACCAATATGAAGGCGATCGCAGCCTTGCGGCGGTGGGTTGGGCGGGGGGGCATGATAGACTCCTGGTGCCGTTCCGCTTCTGGTCGTAACGGATCAAATGCCATAGAAAGTTGTTTTTGGCGTGNTTTNCGATCCGGCGGATGATTCCTTCTGCTTGCAANACGCTCTACAGCGATTTCCAAGCGATCGCTGGCTNAGAAATCGCGGAAGGCAGAAATCCCGGGCCCCGTTTCGATCNCGCTGGACCGAACCCGCCCTGGGCGCCGCGCCCGTCATGCCAGGTCGACCGGACCCAAATGNCCGCTCCACCACAGCAGCAGNCCGGAAAATGCAACGGCGATCCACAGNGCGTGNAGGCCCATCATCGCGAAAAGCCCGCCCCCGGTCATAGCGCCGGCCACCAGCCCCAGCCACAGCATTAGATAGGGCAGCCAGGTCCATCGCGGCCCACCGCTCAGCGCCACCGCCAGTTGCTGTCCCAGCTTCACCAGCGCGCCGGTCATATAGGTGACGCCGATGCTGACCTCCCCGTCGCGCTGGAAGACATTGTTCACCGCGCCCATCGCCGCCGCCATCAGCAGCGTCAGCCCCGTGCCCGGCCTCTCGGGCAGGGCGAGCAGCGCGGCGCAGAGCAGCAGCGCGGTCGCCAGGCCCAGCACCGCCTGTTTGCGCCAGCGCCCCGCTCGCCGCGCGACCAGCGCGCCCGCCAGCACGCCGCCGACAAAGGCCCCGATCAATCCGGCCGCCATCCCCGCCACCGCCGCGCCGGTGGCCAATCCCACGCCCAGCCGGGTGGAATTGCCGCTCATGAAGGAGACGAACAGCCCACCAAGCTTCAGGAATCCCAATGCGTCGATGAATCCCGCCTGCGTCGCAAGTCCGATGGCCAGCATGTGGCGGGAAGCATCATATCCGCGCATGGTCCGGGCTCGTTCGATCAGGGCCGGGGCGGCGCGACGCGCTCGCCGTCCACGGGTTCGACGACAATCGGCGCGAAGGACGCCGAAGCGGGCTCCACCGCGCCCTTCACCAGCGAATCAAGGCTGGAGCCATCCAGCCCCAATTCCTTCATCAGGCCGTCGATCACCGGTGCCTGCGCCCGGTAACGCAGGGCGGCGGAAACCGCAGCATTGGCCAGGTTCTGCTCGCCGCCGGCGATCACCGTCGCGCCATCCCTATGTGAGCCGGTGATCCCGTCGACCTGCACGATCCTGATCGAATCGATCGCTTCCATCGGCTTTGCCGCCTCCCGCACCAGATCGGGCAGCACCTTGAGCAGGGCCATCTTCGTCTGCAGCGACATCTGGTCCGACGACAATATATTCGCGGCCTCATTGACCGCGCGCTGACCGGCCGCCTCGACCTCGAAACGGACCCGGTCCGCCTCGGCGCGCAGCTTGGCGGCTTCCGCCTCGCCCTCGGCCGCCAGGCGCAGCGCCTCTGCACGGTCGGCCGCGGCCTGCTTCTCCGCTTCCGCCTCGACCCGCACCTGGATGGCGGCGCGCTCGGCTTCCCGCGCCGCGTCGATCAACTCGATGCGCTTGGTGCGTTCGGCAATCTCGGTCTGGCGCGAGGTCTGGACCTGCTCCTCGGCGGCAACCGCCTTGGCGCGGGCTTCGTCGGCCTGCGCCTTGGCCTGGCTCTCCTCGCGGCTCTTGTTCTGCACGGCGATCTGCTGCTCCTGCCGGGCGAGCTCCAGCGCCTGTTCCTGCGCGATGCGGGCCTGCTGCACGGCGCGGTCGGCCTCGATCTGCTGGCTGTCGACCAGCTTCTTCGCCTCGATGCGCGCCTGGTCCGCCTCCTGTTGGCGCAGCGACTGTTCGCGGGCCACCTCCGCCGCCTGCACGGCGCGGCGCATCTCGACCTCGCGTTCCTGCTCCAGCCGGGCGAATTCGGTGTCGCGAGAGATCAGCAGCGACTGGCGTTCCGCTTCCAGATTCTTGGTCTCGATCTGGACGCGGGTTTCCTGCTCGATGTCGTTGCGCGACTTCTTGCGCAGTTCGATCTGCTCGGTCAGCTTGGTCAGGCCCTCTGCGTCGAACGCATTATTGGCGTTGAAATGCTCGATCGAGGTCTGGTCCAGACCCGTGAGCGACACGCTCTCCAGCTCCAGCCCGTTCATGGCGAGATCGACGGACGACACCTGCTGCACCTTCTGCACGAACTCGCTGCGCTGCTCATGCAACTGGTTCATCGTCATCCCCGCGGCGACGGAACGCAACGCGTCGACGAACTTGCCCTCGACCAGTTCCTTCAACGCCTCCGGATTCATCGTCCGCGCGCCCAGCGTCTGCGCTGCGGTGGCGATGGACTGGGCATCGGGCTTCACCCGGACATAGAATTCCGCCTTCACGTCGATGCGCAGGCGGTCCAGCGTGATCAGCGCGTCGCTGTTCTTGCGTTCCACCGCCAGCCGCACCGTGTTCATGTTGACCGGCATCGTCTCATGAAAGATCGGCAGCACCAGCGCGCCGCCGTTCATCACGACCTTCTCCCCGCCAAAGCCGGTACGCACGAAGCCGATTTCCTTCGACGCCCGCTTGTAGAGCCGCGCCAGCACGACGCCGAGCACGATCAGGAGGAGAAGCCCCGTCCCGGAGATGATCAGGTAGGGCATGAGCGAAAAGCTCTCCTGCACGGCGGGCAAATTCATGGAATACTCCTAAAGGCGGGGCAGATAATGGTCGCCATGCGATATGGCGCGGAAGACATGCTCCTCCCGGCGGACCAGCAGGATGGTTTCGCCCTCTTCCAGCGTCTGGCCGGCATTATCGGGTTCGACCATGACATAATGCGCCTGGCCATAGACATCCTCGACCCGGGCGCGGGCGGGGGAGCCGCTGCGCGCCACGCCGGTGACGATGCGGGCAAAGCTGCCGGTCAGCGCGTCCAGCGGAACGGCGCTGCTCTGGTCGCGGGGAAGCAAGGGGGCGAGCCACCGCGCGGCAAAGCCGGTCAAGGGCAGGCTGGCGAGGAAGGCGGCGGGCGCGGCGATCAGCGGCGACAGCATGGCGCCGGCGAAGTCGAGCAGAAGATGCTGTCCGATCAGCCCGATCATGCCGAACAGCGCCAGGAAGATCGCGAGCAGCATCAACAGCGGCAGACGGCCCAGGCCCAGCCAGCCCAACTCCAGCCAGCCCAGCCCCAGCCAGCCCGGCAGATCCGCGTCGCCGTGAATGTCGAGATCGAAATCGCCCGCGATGCCGATGGCCTGCACCGCCCCTATGAGCAGCATGAGNACGATCGCCGAGACGAAAACGATATTCTCGGTCGCGAAAAGAAACGCGGCCACCCCTGTCTCCCCTGATTCGCGTCAATGCTAATATATTGACGAAAAAGGGGATAGGGCAAAGCGTGGCCGCGCTGCGGCGAACCGAGCGCGCTTAGCGGGCGGCGCGATCCCGTCCGAAATAGAGGTCCGCGATCCGGCCATTCTGCACCGAGCAGGTGAAGTGCCGCGACCGGCCGTCCTGCGCCCGCCAGCCGGAACGCACCTCAACATCGCCCTCCACATCATAGCCGTTGCGCGTCTCGCGGGGCTCCTGCACCTGCCGCACCTCGGCATAGCCGCCGTCCCGTTCGGCCTCGTCGCGGGCGGCGAGGGCGCAATAGGTGATCGCATCCTCCCCTTCCTGGTCAGAGGGGCGCGCCTCGGCCAGATCGTCCTGCCTGCCGTCGCGGCCGGGGGATGCGGCGTCGGCATGATCCTGATCCGCCGCCACGACGTCGGAAAAATCATCGTCGGCACGCGCCTGGCCGGGGCGATCATCCGGGGCGGCGTCATCGGCCGGCGGCTGCGCTTCGTCCGACAGCCCGTCCTGTTCCTGCGGCGCGCTTTGCCCCGGTCGATAGGGCTGCGCCGATGCGATGCCGCCCGTCAGCAGGCCCAGCGCGATCAGCGACCCTGTCATCCACCTCATCTTGTTCATGGCCCTCGTCCCTCAACGCAAATCTTGCCGATGGCTAGAGCGGGTTTCGATCCGATTGAATCAGATAGCCGCTCCGAATTCCTTGTTTGCCGCGATTTCTTAATCAGCGATCGGTTCCGATCGCTTGGAAATCGCTCTAGGCGGTTGTGGCTGTCGGGGGCCTGAACGCCGGGTGTGTCGCCATGGCTAAGCGCCGGCCCGGTCCACCGGACCGCCAGGCGCCGCGTCGGACGGTTGCGGCTATTGCGGCTGTGCGCTCAGTTTCAGCCCCGTGTAATAGGCGGCAAAGGCATAGCTGTCGGCATATTCGTCGATCAACTTGTCCACAGGCTTGCCAGCACCGTGCCCCGCCCTGGTGTCGATCCGGATGAGGCGGGGCTTCGGCCCCAGCTCCGCCGCCTGCAGCGCCGCGGCATATTTGAAGCTGTGCGCCGGCACCACCCGGTCGTCGGTATCGCCCGTGGTGACGAGGATCGCCGGATAGTCCTTGCCGCTTATGATGTTGTGATAGGGCGAATAGGCGTAAAGCAGGTGGAAATCCTCTTCCCGGTCCGGCGATCCATAATCGTCGATCCAGTAGCGGCCCGCGGTGAAGCGGTCGAAGCGCAGCATGTCCATCACGCCCACCGCGGGCAGGGCCGCGGCGAACAGGTCGGGCCGCTGGTTCACCACCGCGCCGACCAGCAACCCGCCATTGGACCGCCCCTCAATGGCGAGGCCGTCCTTCGTGGTATAGCCATTGGCCTTCAGATATTCGCCCGCCGCGATGAAGTCGTCGAACACATTCTGCTTGTTGGCCAGCCGGCCCGCATCATGCCATGCCTTGCCGAACTCGCCGCCGCCGCGCAGATTGGCGATGGCATAGACGCCGCCCTGCTCCAGCCACGCCATGCGCGTCGCCGAATAACCAGGCGTCAGCGCGATGTTGAAGCCGCCATAGCCGTACAGGATCGTCGGCGCGGGCGTTCTGGAAAGGGCCAGCACCTTCTTGCGGATGACCGTCATCGGGATCATCGTGCCGTCCTTCGAGGGATAGCTGATCTGTTCAATGCCGTAGTCGTCGGGATTGAAGGGCAGTTCCGGCCGGGCGAACAGCTCGTAGCGCAGCGTCGCCGTGTCGAAGCGGTAGATGCTCGATGGCGTGGCAAAGCCCGAGAAGCTGAAGAAGGTTTCCGGGTCGCCGTCGCGCCCGCCGAAGCCCGCCGCCGTGCCCATGCCCGGCAGCGGCACGTCGCTGACCTTTCGCCCGCTGAGGTCGACCAGTTCCGCCACGCTTTCCGCATCGGACAGATAGGCGAGGATCAGCCGGTCCCCCACCAGCGACCCGCCCGCCAGCGTATCCATGCGTTCGGCCACCACCTGTGTGCTGCTGCGCCGAGGGAAGCGGGCGTCTATCGAAACCACGCGCAAATGCGGGGCATATTGGTCGGTGATGAAGTAGAGCGTCGACCCCCTGCTGCCGATCAGTCGCCAGTCATTGGTGATGCCCTTCACCAGCGGGCGTATCTTCACCTTGCCGCCCGTCAGTTCGGCCAGATGCAGCTCCCGGCGCGGGTCCGTGCCCTGGAAGCTGCTGATGACCAGCCAGCGCCCGTCCTGCGTCACTTGCGCCGTATGGCTGAGGCGCGGTTGATCGGGCGTGGCGTAGATCAGCTGGTCCTGCGCCTGCGCCGTGCCGAGCCGGTGATAATAGAGCTGTTGCCCCACCGTTGCGGATT
>JGI24736J21556_1000086_pt1 | contig 15403 bp, 18 predicted proteins | sample KBSCornC2_FD_21556 | JGI IMG/M metagenome (IMG submission 21556) | reverse complement strand
TATGCTCGATATGCTCGGCAAGCAGACCGAGCCGCTCGCCACCGAATTGGAGCGATTCGCCTTTGAGAGTATGCGCCGGACGCACAAGAGCGGCGGCATCGCGATTGCGCATCGCATCCTCGACAGCAGAGATCGACTTCACGCCATCTTCCCGGAAATAGCCGAGAATGCGCACGAATTGATCACCCAATTGCGCACGCGCCTGTGCGAAATCCGACCAGTTGACGAGCGCCGCTGCCTCGTACGCCATCTCGTTTCCTCTTGCCCACCCACGTCAGTTGCACCCTCTTTAGCGGGTGAACGTAAACAGGTCGTTGAGACGAACTCAGCGAAAGATGATGAAGGCGCCGCCGTCGCCGTTTGGCCGCTTGCGGAGCGACCAGCCGTTGTTCTCGCACAAATCCGCGATTTCCGATCGGGCTTTCTGATCGTCGAACAGAAGGACCACACTGTCGCCTTGCGCCGCGCCGCGCATCAGCCGGGCGAGCCGAAGCGCAGGCCAGGGGCAACGCTGGCCGCGCGTGTCCAGCAAGTGCTCGGTCATGTATCGAAGGGATTGCGCGGCGCGCGAACGGTGAGACGGATCGGTACGCCCTGAAAACCAAGATCGGTGCGGATGCCGTTGATCAGATAGCGTCGATAGCTCTCCGGAAGCTGATCGACGCGCGTGCCGAACAGGACGAAGCCGGGCGGTCGCGTCTTGGCCTGGGTCAGATAGCGCAGCTTGATGCGCTTGCCGCCCGGCGCCGGCGGCGGATTGCGCTCCACGGCTGCCTCGAACCAGCGATTGAGCTGGCCTGTCGAAATGCGCCGGGACCAAGCCTCGCGGACATCGAACGCCGCCTGGATCATTTGATCGAGCCCGCGCCCGGTGAAGGCCGAGACGGTCAGCAGCGGCACACCCTTGGCCTGGGCCAGCCCCTCATCGAGCGCTGCGCGCACGCCTTGGAATAGCGAGGGCGGATTTTCGGCCACGTCCCACTTGTTGAGCGCGATGATGAGCGCACGACCTTCGCGCAGAACCTGATCGGCGATCTTCAGATCCTGCGCCTCAAGCCCTTTCGTGGCATCGAGCAGCAGCACGACCACCTCGGCAAAATCCACGGCCCGCAGCGCATCAGCGACCGAGAGCTTTTCGAGCTTGTCCTGCACCCGCGCCTTCTTGCGCAGGCCAGCCGTATCGATCAACCGTACCGCGCGGCGCGTCCCATCCTTGGCCTGCCATTGCCAATCGATCGCGATCGAATCGCGGGTAATGCCGGCTTCGGGGCCGGTGATCAGCCGCTCCTCGCCGAGCAGGCGGTTCACCAGCGTCGATTTGCCGGCGTTGGGGCGGCCGACGATGGCGAGCTTGAGCGGCGCATCCGGCCGCTCCTGCTCGTCGTCCCCGGGTTCGTCGTCCGAAGGACGATCAATATGAGGGGCGAGCGCCTCGAACAGCTCCGCCAGCCCCTCACCATGCTCGGCACTGAGCGGTACTGGATCGCCAAAGCCGAGGCCGAAGGCTTCGAACAGCCCGCTCTCCGCCGCCCTGCCCTCAGCTTTGTTCGCGACCAGCACGGTTGGCACATCGCCGCTGCGCAGCCAGCGCGCGATTTCCTCATCCAGCGGCGTCACCCCGGTGCGTGCGTCGACCATGAACAGGGCCACATCCGCGGCGCGGACGGCAGCTTCCGTCTGCGCGCGCATCCGCCCCGGCAGGGTTTGCGGATCATCTTCCTCGAAGCCGGCGGTATCAATCAGGCGGAAGGGGATGCCCAGCAACGTCGCTTCGCCCTCGCGCCGGTCGCGGGTTACGCCGGGGCGATCATCGACGAGCGCGAGTTTTTTACCGACCAGCCTGTTGAAAAGGGTCGATTTGCCGACATTGGGCCGGCCGATGATCGCTACGGTGGGAACAGCGGCCATACATCAGCGCCACGCGCTCAACCGCCCGTCGCTGTCGAGAATGTACAGCGTATTGTTGGCGATCACCGGCGACAGATAGATCGCCTTGCCCGCGCGCGTCTTGGTGCCGATTTTGCCCGTCGCGGCGTCGACGTTGAGCAGTTCGCCCAGCGTGTTGGCGAGCAGCAGCCGGTTGCCCGCAAGCACAGGGCCGGTCCACGTGATCAGCTTGTCCTTCTTCTTCGGCTTGCGCCAGTGCGGGAGCTGCGTGATCCAGCGGACCTTGCCAGTGGATCGCGCGATGCAGAGCAGCTGCGCCTGATCGGTGACGACGAAGATCCAGTCGCCCGCCACCCATGGCGTCGAAATTCCGCCGATGTTGAGCTCCCACAGCCGCTGGCCCGTGACGATATCGAGTGCGACCATGCGGCCGCCTTGCCCGATCGCGTAAACCTTGCCTTCCTCGATCACCGGATCGGCATCGATATCCGAAAGCGAGGCCACGGCAGTCGACATGCTGGTACGCGACAAGGCATCCTGCCAAACCGCACGGCCATTCTCATAGCGATAGGCTGTCAGCTCGCCGGAAGAAAAGCCGGCCACGACCGTGCCTTGTGCAACCGAAGGCGCCGCCGCTCCAAAAATCTCCGAAGCTACCAGCGATCCAGCCTCGTTCCAGACGGTCTTGCCGTCAGTCGCGTTGAGCGCGAAGATCTGATTGTCTTGCGTGATCACGTAAAGCTGACCGTTCGCCACGGTTGGCGCACCCCGCAGCGGACCCGCTGGGCGAACCTTCCACTGCACGGCGCCAGTCGCTGCATCCAGCGCAGCAACGTCGCCAACACCGGTGGTGGCGTAGAGATGGCCGTCGTCGAAGCTCACCCCGCCTCCGAACGCCGAGCTCTCGCCATCGCCATGGACGCCAAGCGAGGTCCGCCAACGGGCGGCTCCGCTTTTTCCATCGAAGGCATGCACGACCGCCTGCGTATCGATGACGTAGACGGTTCCATTGGCAACGACCGGCGAAGCCGCCAGCCGGGCCTTCGTGGAGCCGCCCGCGATCCGCGCGTTCCAAGCCTCGCCAAGCGCCGTGCCGAGCGNGAGATTGCCCATAACCTTGCGGTCGTTGCCGCCCGGCTGAGCCCATGCGCTGTTCGTCTCGGGCGCGGGCAACGCCACTTCGACGCCGGCCAGGCCGGGATCGGTTTCCGCGGCATTCTCATAAGTGAGGATCGGGATGCGCTGACCGAGCAGCGGCGTCTTCGGCCCCTTATCCTCTCTTCCGCGAAAGATGCCGCAACCCGACAGGGCAAGGAGGATCATCGCTGCGGCGGCAAATCGCTTCATTCAGTCTTTTCCTTCTGGGGCGCAGACGGCGCCGAAGTTCGTTCGTCCAACGCGCCGGAGATCCGCACGGCGCGCGCGCGCAGCGTTTCCGGCACCTCGGTGCTTTTGGCAAGTTCGTTGAAGATCGCAGCCGCCTTTTGCGGCTGGTTGAGCTTCAGATAAGCTATTGCCGTCATCTCGGCTGCACTGCCGAACCAGGGTGCGCCGGGTTGCGCGAGCGGCTTCAGCCGATCGATCGCCGCTTGCGGCGGCGTGGTGTCGAACGCAGCCGCCACGCCCTTGATCAGCGCAGTGTCGCGGAACGGCTGCGCAATGCCGCTATCAGTTTCGATCGCCCGATACGCCGCGATGGCGCCCTTAGCATCGCCGGCCTCGAACTTGCGGGCCGCCTGGGCGAGCTGCGCAATGGCACGATAAGCAGGATTGTCGCCCTGCACGATGGCCTTGAACTTGGCGTCGGCTTGCGCGGGGCGGCCGCCACTCAGATCGTCGAGCGCGGCGCCGAGTTGCTCGCCTTCCTCGCCGGCCTTGCGTTCGCTGCTGGCCTGCCACCACAAATAGCCGCCGAACAGCGCCAGACCAACGACGATGAGCGCTATCAGCGCCTTGCCATAACGACGCCACGCCTGGCCGAGCTGATCCCGCCGCAGTTCTTCGTCTACCTCGCGAAGAAACGCCGGATCGGTCTGGGGGGTTAGCGCCAAGCATCGTCTCCAAGAATTGCCGGCACGCCAGCCAGCGTTCCTTAGCGGCGTGCGCGGAGGAACGAAAGCGGTTCCGTGACGTGCGGGAAAGCGGTCAGCCCGAAGCGGCGGACCAGCTCACCAGATCACCTTCATGGATGCCGACGGCTGCGGCGCGTCCGCCCGCGATCTCAATGACCGCGGTCACATCCTCGCCCGCATCGACCGGCTCCAGCGAAAAGGGGGTGGTGTTCGCCGCGATCCGGGCGATGCTTCCATCGGCACGGATGAAGAGCATGTCGAGCGGGATATAGGTGTTCTTCATCCAGAAGATCGCGCGCTCCGGCGCATCGAAGAAAAAGATCATGCCGCCATCGGGGGCAAGCGACTTACGGTACATCAGGCCGCGCTGCTGCTCGGCCGGGGTACGGGCCACCTCCACATGGAAAAGGTGCATGCCTTTTTGCGTCTTGATCCGGACCGGTATGAGATCGACCGCGCGCGCAACCGCGCCGGAGGCGACAGGTTCCCCCGCTCGGCAGCCGGTGGCGACGATCGACAAAAGCAGAAGGACGCCGCTGAGCGGCCGAGCAAGTCTCACGCGTCGGCAGCGCTCAGATCGACGACCAGCGGGCCCTTGCGGCCCTGGGCAATGCGCGCGAGCAACGGCGTATCCGGCTCCAGATCGACGAGGCCCGCGCGACGCACCAACTCCATATGGACGAAGATATCGCGATCATCGCCGTTCTGGCGAACGACGAAGCCATATCCCTTGAGCCGATTGAACCATTTGACGCGAACAACCTCGAACTCGCCCGCCTGATCGATCAAGTCGGTGGGATTGACGCGGTCATGCGCGCGTCGTGCGACCACGTCGGGATCGGGGCCGATCGCAGTGCTGATATCGATCGACGTGATCGACCGCGCCTGCAACCCGCGCGCGCGGCGCACCACCTCGCACACCAGCCGCGCGCCTTCGGGCAATGCGCGCCGGTCATGATCGCGAAGCACGGAGAAATGAATCAGCACATCGCCGATGTCCCCGTCCCCAACCATGAAACCGAAGCCACGCATGGCATCGAACCACTTCACCGAGCCGGCCACCGTCATAGCCTGCTCTTCCAGCTGGTCGTCACAATAAAGCGCTGTTTCCAAGGCTAAATCCGTCGCCAACACGCTCACGTCTTCACTCAAGGCGGACAACCCGACCCGCTCAGTTTTCATATACCTCCCCCCGAAGGTTGACCTTAAGCGCTAGCACGTTTCGAAACGTAAACGAAGCTGCAATCACGCCGGGGCGATCAATTCGCCCTGCCGAAAGGCCGGCAGAACGAATTTATCATTCTCTCCCCGTAAGGATTTCTTTAATAATGTCCAGAGGATGCCCAGCCCGCGCCATGGCCGCAAAGGCCCGGCGGTAGCTGTTGGCGTCGCCTTCCTTGTCTGCGAACGGGCCGAGCCGTTTCCGCCGCGCGAAATGCAACGCCGCTTCCTTCGCGGCCTCGTCCGACTGGCGCAACACCTCTTCGGAATCGTCCGCCGCGATGCCCGAAGCGGCGAGATCGGCCCGAACGCGGCGTTTCCCATATCCCCGCCGCGCCAGCGCACCGGCGCGCATCTCGGCGAACTGCCGGTCATTCACATAACCCAACGCGGCCATCCGCTCGACGATGGCAGCGACGGGTGGCGCATCCTCGCCGCCCCAGCCGCGTTCGTACAGTTTGCGTTCAAGGTAGCGCGTCAATTTCATGCGCGTCGTCGCGTAACGCTCAACATAGCGTAGCGCGAGACGCTCGAGCGACTCACGGCTGTGCGCAGGAATGTTGCGATTTGATGTCGAACGTGGCACGCGCCATTTTTGTGCCACAGTCGAGCCGGAATTTGAACGCGCATTGTCGGCTAGAGGGCTGTGACATGGCAGTGAAGGCTGGTTGACATGACTCCATCCGACCTGCCGCAAGCAAGGGAGCCGTCAACGGTGCTCGATCAGATCGCGCGTACGCTGCAGAAGGCGTCGCCGGAGGATGCATTGGAACCGACTGCCACCCAAGACAGCCTGCCCCGCCGCATGTCCGATTTCGCCACGCTTGGCGAGGCGCTGGATTATGCCGCCGGCGGCGAGCGCGGCATGAACTTCCATGACGCCCGCGGCAAGCTGATCCGCCCTTATCCCTATGCGGAGCTGCGCGCCGATGCGATCGGCATGGCGCGCCGGCTGATCGCTCAGGGCGTTCAGCCGGAGGACCGCATCGCGCTGATCGCCGAGACCGGGCCTGAATTCGCGGCGCTTTTCTTCGGTGCCATCTATGCGGGCGCACTGCCTGTGCCGCTGCCGCTTCCAACCTCCTTCGGCGGCCGGGACTCCTATATCGACCAGCTCGCCGTTCAGTTGACGAGCGCCGATCCCAAGCTGCTCTTCTATCCCGTCGAGCTTGCGGCAATGGCGGAGGCCGCCGCCTCGTCGCAGGGCTGCGAGGCGATCGCCTGGGAGCAGTTCGCGGACAAGGCCGCGCCTGTGGTCGATCTGCCAACGGCCAAGGGCGACGACATCGCCTATCTGCAATATTCAAGCGGCTCAACGCGCTTTCCCCATGGCGTCGCGATCACGCATCACGCGCTGCTCAACAATCTCGCCGCGCATGGCCATGGCATGCATCTCATCGAAAGCGATCGCTGCATAAGCTGGCTGCCCTGGTATCATGACATGGGGCTGGTCGGCTGCCTGCTCTCGCCGATCGCCAACCAGGTTTCGGTGGACTATCTCAAAACCGAGGATTTTGCGCGCCGCCCGCTGGCATGGCTTGATCTTATCAGCCGCAACGAAGGCACGACGCTCAGCTATTCCCCGACCTTCGGCTACGACATCTGCGCGCGGCGCATTTCGAGCCAGACCAACGCCACCGAGCGCTTCGATCTTTCGCGCTGGCGGGTGGCCGGCAATGGCGCGGACATGATCCGCCCCGACGTGATGCAGGCCTTCGTCGACGCGTTCGCGGATGCGGGCTTCGACGCCTCGGCCTTCCTTCCGAGCTACGGCCTTGCCGAGGCGACGCTGGCCGTCTCGATCATGCCGCCGGGCGAGGGCATCGTCGTCGAGCTGGTCGAGGAGACCCAGCTTTCGGGCATCCGCGGCGGCGGCGATCGGCCGCAACGCTATCGCGCCGTCGTCAACTGCGGCAAGGCGGTGCGCGACATGGTCATCGAGATTCGGGACGAGGACGGCGCGCCGTTGCCTGATCGGGCGATCGGCAAAGTGTGGTGCAAGGGCTCATCGGTGATGGTCGGCTATTTCCGTGATCCGGAAGCAACCGAGGCCTGCCTGGTCGACGGTTGGCTCGACACCGGCGACATGGGCTATCTGTCAGATGGCTATATATATATCGTTGGCCGCGCCAAGGACATGATCATCATCAACGGCAAGAATCACTGGCCGCAGGATATCGAGTGGGCGGTCGAGCAGCTGCCGGGCTTCAAAGCGGGCGACATCGCCGCTTTCGCCATCACCACCCAGGGCGGCGAGGAAACGCCGGCCGTGCTCGTCCAGTGCCGCACGTCCGACAATGCCGAGCGCGCGCGGCTCCGCGAGGAGATCCGCGAGCGCGTGCGCGCCATCACCGGCATGCACTGCGTGGTCGAGCTGGTGCCGCCGCGCACACTGCCTCGCACCAGCTCGGGGAAGCTCAGCCGTGCGAAAGCCCGCAATCTTTATCTGTCGGGTGAAATCCAGCCCTACGATATCGCCGCCTGAGCGGAACCCGCGACCATCGAAATTGCAGCGATTTGGCAGCGCGCCGGGCTGACCATTTAACATCTGTTTCACCAATCCATGTCAAATCGGTGACCATAAATTCGCTGAGGTCGCCGGATGGATCTGCCCCTGTCTTCAGCCGAGCAATCGGCATTGTTCGCAGCCTTCGATCGATCGCACGGCATCATCGTTTTCGATCGCGACGGCACTATCCTGAGCGCCAACGACGTGTTTCTCGCGATGATGGGCTATGGCCGGGAAATCATCGGACGGAAACACGGCATGTTCGTCCATCCCAGCGATCAAAACGGTTACGAGCGATTCTGGGATCGGCTGCGCGGAGGTGGTTTCCACAGCGGCGACTTCCGCCGCCTGGCTGCGCATGGCCGCGAGGTCTGGCTGAACGCTGCCTACAAGGCCCTGGCGGACGACGAGGGCAAGGTGCTCAAGATCATCAAGGTGGCCCGCGACGTAACACAGGAAAGGCAGCGGGCGATCGCGATGGAAAGCGAGATCCGCGCGATCCATCGTTCGCACGCGGTGATCGAATTCGACGTACGCGGAACGATCCTCCACGCCAATACCAACTTCCTCAACCTCGCCGGCTATCGATTGAACGAGGTCGTTGGAAAACATCATTCGATCCTGGTGACGCCGGAGGAAGCGCAATCGAACAGCTATCGCGAATTCTGGCGTGAGCTTGCCCAAGGCCGCTGCCATGCGGGTGAATTCGAACGGATCGGCAAGGGCGGCAGACATTTCTGGATAAGGGCATCCTACAGCCCGATCGTTGACCTCGATGGAAAAACCACCGGGGTGATCAAATATGCCCTCGACATTACCGAGGATGTGAAGCGCATCCGCGCGCATGAAGACGCCATGGCCGCCAGCGAGGCGCTGTTGCAGCGCGTGCTGGACAAGGTGGGCGGCATTGCCGGCAACATCGAAGCGATCACGCGCCAAACGCGGTTGCTCGCGCTCAACGCGCGGATCGAGGCGGCGCGGGTTGGGGATGCCGGCCGCAGCTTCGCCGTCGTCGCCAGCGAAATATCAGGGCTTTCCGGGCGCACCGCCGACGCCACCAGCGAAATCGGCAAGTTGATCCTGGAAGGCGATCAGCAATCCCGGCAGGTCAGCTCGCTGTTCGGCGCCGCGCGTGAGCAGGATCATGACGCTGCCCTTGCACTCCGCGCCGCACGCGGCTAATAGCCCGCGTTCTCGGGGCCGGAGGAGTGTAGCTCAGCTGGTAGAGCATCGGTCTCCAAAACCGAGGGCCGGGGGTTCGAGTCCCTCCACTCCTGCCATCCCGCGATGGCCGGCAGGGACCCGGGAAGCAAGAGCGAGGTCGAAGGTCGCGCCGAGCCAAGAGCGGTAGGCGGCCGACGGCCTCTTATTGGTGTTTGAAGGGCGATCTGGTGGCGAAGACATCACCTGTTGAGTTCATCCGGCAAGTCCAGGCCGAAACCAAGAAGGTCGTCTGGCCGAGCCGCCGCGAGACGGTGATGACCGCCGTCATGGTGGTGCTGATGACGCTGCTGCTTGGGATTTTCTTCTTCGGCGTGGATGCGATCTTCAGCCGCATCGTCCGCTTGCTGCTGTCTTTGGTTTAAGAAGGTAAGGTCGTCGATCCATGTCGCGCTGGTACATCATCCACGCTTATTCGGGCTTCGAGAACAAGGTGCGCGACGCCATCATGGCGGAAGCAACCCGCATGGGGCTCGAGCGGCTGGTAGACGCCGTCGAGGTGCCGACCGAGAAGGTGACCGAGGTTCGCCGCGGCAAGAAAGTGACGTCGGACCGGAAATTCTTTCCGGGTTATGTGCTCGCCAAGCTCGAGATGAACGACGACGTCTATCACCTCGTCAAGAACACGCCGAAGGTGACCGGCTTCCTCGGCTCCTCGGGCAAGCCGCAGCCGATCAGCGATGCCGAGGCCGCGCGTATCCTCAACACCAAGGATGAGGTGGCCGCTGCCGCGCCCAAGACGAAGATCAAGGTCGATTTCGAAATCGGCGATCAGGTCAAGGTGCTCGAAGGGCCATTCGCAAGCTTCAACGGCCTCGTCGAAGAGCTCGATTTCGACAAGGGCAAGGTCAAGGTTTCGGTTTCGATCTTCGGCCGCGCAACCCCGGTCGAGCTCGATTTCGAGCAGGTCGAGCGGATGAAATAGGAATTCGTCGCCCGGGCCCGGCCTGGGGCCGCTCTGCCCACGCGCCGCAAGGCGAATGAGAGCGGATGCCGAACAGCTTCGGCAGGACGAGGTGGGACAAGATGCGGGAGATCTTCGGATCGTCAGCACCGCTAAACTTGAAAGAGAGTGACATATGGCAAAGAAGATTACCGGCTATATCAAGCTGCAGGTGCCAGCCGGCGCCGCCAACCCCTCCCCACCGATCGGCCCCGCGCTCGGTCAGCGTGGCGTCAACATCATGGAATTCTGCAAGGCGTTCAACGCGCAGACGCAGGAGCTCGAAAAGGGCATGCCGATCCCGACCGTCATCACGGTCTATGCGGATCGCAGCTTCTCGTTCGAAACCAAGACGCCACCGGCGAGCTTCCTGATCAAGAAGGCAGCGAACCTGAAGTCCGGCTCAAAGGAGCCTGGCAAGGTTTCTGCGGGCAAGATCAAGCGCTCGCAGCTTGCGCAGATCGCCGAGACGAAGATGAAGGATCTGAACGCCAACGATATCGAAGCGGCGACGAAGATCATCGAAGGCTCGGCCCGCGCAATGGGCCTCGAAGTGGTGGAGGGCTGATCCGATGCTGAAACCCAAGAAACTCACCAAGAAACAGCAGACGCTCGCCAAGGCCGTCGACCGCGAGAAGCTTTACGGCGTGGACGAAGCGATCAAGATCGCCAAGGCCAATGCGACCGCCAAGTTCGACGAGACGATCGAGGTCGCGCTCAACCTGGGCGTCGATCCGCGCCATGCCGACCAGATGGTCCGCGGCGTCGTGACCCTGCCCAAGGGCACCGGCAAGACGGTGCGCGTGGGCGTGTTCGCACGCGGCGCCAAGGCCGAGGAAGCCACTGCGGCAGGCGCTGACGTCGTCGGCGCGGAGGATCTGCTCGAGATCGTCCAGGGCGGCAAGATCGAATTCGATCGCTGCATCGCCACGCCCGACATGATGGGCCTGGTTGGCCGCCTCGGCAAGGTGCTGGGCCCCAAGGGCCTGATGCCGAATCCGAAGCTCGGCACGGTCACCATGAACGTCGGCGAGGCCGTGAAGGCTGCCAAGGGCGGCCAGGTCGAATATCGCGTCGAGAAGGCCGGCATCATCCACAGCGGCATCGGCAAGGCCAGCTTCTCCGAATCGGACCTGCGTGCCAATTTCGATGCGTTCGTGGACGCCGTGGTGAAAGCCAAACCGTCGGGCGCCAAGGGCAAATATCTCAAAAAGGTCGCCGTCAGCTCGACGATGGGCGCGGGCATCAAGATTGACGTGGCCGAGGTGAGTGCGAGCTAAGCCTCGCTGACATATTCGTTCAAAGAAGAGCCGGGAGCGATCCCGGCTCTTTTTGTATGCAGATGTTTCCAGCGCTATAGACGGCCCATGCAGGCAGGGGATCATGACGAGTGGCCGCAGGCGGGGCGCGAGCGCATGGTCGTGCTTCCGCCAGTGGCCGGTCTCGGCACTGGCATCGAGATCGACGAACTTGCGCTGCTGAGGCGCTTGGACGAAAATACGGTGTTCATGATGGGCGACAATCCCGCCCTGCCACGCATGCCCGAGCGGCCGAAGCTGCTCGATTTCTTCAAATTTCGTATCTCCGGCATCACCTTCCGCCACTTGCTGACCAGCGCCAAGCGCGCACTCGACGAGGGGCTTGAGGAAAAGATCGTCCTCGCCTGCCTGCTGCACGACATCTCCAACGCCTGCCTGATGCGTACCGATCATGGCTATTGGGCGGCCCAGATGATCGCGCCCTATGTCGATGAGGAGATCGCCTGGGCGGTCAAATATCATCAAGCGCTGCGCTATTTCGCCGACGAAAGCGCGGGCTACGCCTATCCGGAAAGCTATTTGCGCTTCTTCGGCGCGGACTATATCCCGCCCGAATATATCCGGCGCGACGCCGAGGAGGCGCGCGCGCATCGCTGGTATATGAGCGCGCGGCTCGTGACGCTGAACGATATCTATTTCTTCGAGAACGCGCCGGAGGTCGATCCCGAAATCTTCACCGACATCATCGGCCGCCATTTCCGTGAGCCGGAACAAGGATTGGGTTTCGACGGATCACCCACGGCACACATGTGGCGCACGATCATCTGGCCGAACAATTTCCTGTAATTCGGAGCTATCCTCTCACCCGGGCAACGCAGCGTCAGCCCTTTGGACCGAACGGGATCAGCATTGGAACATGCTTGCGATAAGCTTCGTAGGCAGAGGCATCGAGTTCCTGGCTCAACCAGCTTTCTTCCAGCCGCGCCTTCAACCATAGGCCGATCGCGATCAGCAAGGCGCCGATGATTCCCAGAATCGTGCCCTTGACCAGCAGCGTGCCGAACACTGCGAGCAAAATGCCGGTGTAGATCGGGTGGCGGACAATGGCGAACGCGCCCCTATCAATGACCTCGTGACCAGGCTTGCGGGTGATGTTCGCCGACCACAGCGAGCCCAACTCGATACGCGCCCACCAGCTGAAGGCAAAACCTGAGATGATCAGCACCACCGAGAGCCACGCCAGCCGCCACGACGGGAACCAAAGCCGCAAAGGGCCATCATAACCATGCGCGGGGATGAAAAAGAGGATACCGCCCAGCAGGAGAAGAATGCGCGATGGCGCTTCCCTTCGCATGCCCAGGACGCTCGCCGGCGGGCTCGACCACCATGCCGCAACCGCCCAGGACAAGGCGAAGCCAATCCAAAGAGCGATGGTGATCCCACCCGGCCGCATGGCGCTATTCTCCTCGCGAACCCGTCCCCAAATGAGCAAGCATCAAGAGCGCTTGACGCATGTGCGCGACGCACTGCGCGCCGGCATGTCGGAGCAATTCAGCGTCGATCGCGTGCATCGCGCTCCGCTGAACATCGGCGGCAGCGCGGCCCCGTTCGGTCAGCATCACGATCAGACGGCGGCGATCGCCAGGGTCGACGGATCGCTCAAGATAACCGCGCAACACGAGCGTGTCGATCAACTGCCCGGCGGCTTGTTTCGACACTCNCAGCTCGCGGATGATCTGTGCCAGCGGCGCATTGGAATGCGCCAATGCACCGATCACATAAAGGCCATTGCGCGGGACGTCATCATAGCCTGCGTTGCCCAACGCATCGCGCATTGCCGTGCCATAGGTTGCTCGCGCGGCTCGCAACAATGCAGGTGTCGCAATTTCCGCTGTGCGATCGGTCTCCTGGCCCATAAGACGAGCATGTAGTAAAATATTTTGACTGTCAATAATATTGACTAATTGGGCCCTTAGGACCGCTTGGCATTCATCGGTCAGGCGACGCGGCGGCCAAACCCGGCTTGGCCGAATGCGCGGGCGCCGGCGCCAATGAACGGCCGCGCCGGTTGCGCCGCAATCTGGGCGGCCTGCATCGCATCGAACAACGGACCGTTTGTGAGCGGATATTCGAAGCGGACGCCCATGCGATCGACCTCGTCCCACATCACGCGGGCATAGATGGTCTGATCGCGATGATCGATCTGGAAGCGCGTGCCGGCGGGGAAGCTGGCGCCTACGATCTGCGCGCCGCCTTCGGAAAGGTCGATGATCCGGCCTTCGCGCGTATCCAGCACCGAAACCAGCGTCACCTTTAGATCGACTGCAATACGCGCTTGCCTGCGATTCTCGTCCATGGCCCGCCCCTTTCNTTACGCATCCAANCACNGGACGGTTAAAATTCGGAAAAGGATAAGGAGGTNAATGGCAATTAATGCCTGAACGCCGCAAGCACCTGCCAATGGCCTTGCCATCGGGAACCTTGCCGTGAGAGAGCGCCNTCATGACCGGGATCGCCACAAAAGAAGACCTTCGCGCCGCCGCGCTCGCCAGCAAGGCATGGCCTTATGAGGAAGCGCGCAAGCTGCTGAAGCGCTACGAGCAGCGCCCCCCCGAAAAGGACTATGTGCTGTTCGAGACCGGCTACGGCCCCAGCGGCCTGCCCCACATCGGAACCTTCAACGAAGTGCTGCGCACGACAATGGTGCGCCGTGCCTATGAGGCGATCTCGGATGTGCCGACGCGGCTGATCGCGTTCAGCGACGATATGGATGGCCTGCGCAAGGTGCCGGACAATGTGCCGCAGCAGGAGATGCTGCAGCGCTATATCGGCATGCCGCTCACCAGCGTGCCCGATCCCTTCGACAAATATGAAAGCTTCGCGCATCACAACAATGCGATGCTGCGCGAATTTCTCGATCGCTTCGGCTTCCAATATGAATTCATGTCGGCGACGGAGCAGTATCGATCGGGCCGCTTCGACCAGACACTCACCAGGATCCTCGAACATTTCGACGCCATCCTCGGCGTCATGCTGCCGACGCTGCGGCAGGAGCGGCAGGCGACCTATTCGCCGGTAATGCCGATCAGCCCGAAATCGGGCAAGGTGCTGCAATGCCCGGTCACCGTGATCGACCCCGAAGCCGGCCTCATCCGCTTCACCGACGAAGATGGCGAGACGATCGAGCAGAGCGTGTTCGGCGGGAAAGCCAAGCTGCAATGGAAGGTCGATTGGGCGATGCGCTGGGTCGCGCTCGGCGTCGACTATGAGATGTCGGGGAAAGATCTGATCGATTCGGTCGCCGCCTCCGGCAAGATCGCCCGCATCCTCGGCACGCGGCCGCCCGAGGGCTTCACCTATGAGATGTTCCTCGACGAAAACGGCGAGAAGATCTCCAAGTCCAAGGGCAATGGCCTCAGCCTCGAGCAATGGCTGACCTACGGTCCTGAGGAAAGCCTCGCCTTCTTCGCCTATCGCGAGCCCAAGAAGGCCAAGCAGCTTCACATGGGCGTGATCCCCCGCGCCATCGACGAATATTGGCAGTTTCGCGCCAATTATCCCACGCAGCCGCTCGAGCAGCAGCTCGGCAACCCGGTGCATCATATTCACAATGGGCCGCCGCCTGCCGAACCGCTGCCGATCAGCTTCGGGCTACTGCTCAATCTGGTTGGTGTGCTGGGAAGCGCCGATCGCGAAATCATCTGGGGCTATCTGCGCAACTATGTGCCCGATGCCAGTGTCGGGCGTTTTCCGGCGCTCGATGGGCTCATCGGCCACGCAATCGCCTATCACCATGATTTCATCGCGCCGACGCTGCAACGCCGCAAGCCGACCGAGCAGGAAGCGGCGGCGCTGCGCACGCTCGACGCCAAGCTCGCCGCGCTGCCCGCCGACGCCGGGGCGGAAGCGATCCAGACCGAAGTCTACGAAGTCGGGAAAGGCGCCGGCTTCGAGAATCTCCGGGACTGGTTCAAGGCGCTTTATGAAACCCTGCTGGGCTCCTCGCAGGGGCCGCGCATGGGCAGCTTCATCGCCCTTTACGGCATCGATAACACGCGCAAGTTGATCGCAGAGGCGCTTGCTTTGACATAAGGGCAGCGCACGCTAACCGCCTTCAGAACGACGCCACGATCCAATGTCACATCGTTGCAAGGCGCTCACCTGCCATTCAGCTTGGCGGCCTTAGCGGCGAGACGTGCCGATGGAGCGACGCCATGAACCGGGTCCGCGTTCTGCTGTTTTCATGCCTCGTAGTGTCGGCGGGAGTCGCATCCGCCGCTGAACCAGCCCC
>JGI24736J21556_1000082_pt1 | contig 15646 bp, 13 predicted proteins | sample KBSCornC2_FD_21556 | JGI IMG/M metagenome (IMG submission 21556) | reverse complement strand
TCAGCCATGCCGGTCAGGACGACTCCGGGATGAACCGAGTTGCATCGGATGCCATAGCCCAATTGCGCGCATTCGATCGCGACATCCTTGGTCAGAAGTTTCACCGCGCCCTTGCTGGTCCCATAGGCGGACAGGAAACTCACGCCGCGCTTGCCGGCGATGGATGACAGGTTCACGATCGAACCTCCCCGACCGGCTTTGCCGCCGGGGCGCATGGCCGATACGGCGTGCTTGCACCCCAAGAAGACGCCATCGACGTTCACGCACATGACCTTGCGAAAATCGGCGTGAAGGGTATCGACAAGCGGAGCCACGATCTCGATTCCGGCATTGTTCACCAGTACGTCAAGCCCGCCGAACAGGGCGAGCGTCTCATCAATGGCGCGGACCCATTGACCTTCCTGGGCGACGTCCAGATGCGTGTAAGCAGCGTTTCCGCCAGCTGCATTGATATCGTCTGCGGCGGCCTGACCTTCAGTGTCGCGAAGGTCGCTCAGCATGACGCTGCACCCGGCTAGCGTGAGCACGCGCGCGCACTCCAGTCCGATGCCCGAGGCGGCGCCGCTGACAAGAGCCACCCTTCCGTCAAGACGGAAATCATCCTGATCGCTCATCTTTAATTCTCCAGGTGACCGAAGCGCCGGAGAAAAATCTCCGGCGCTTCGCATGATTCAGGCTCAATAGAAGCGTTGCAGGCGCGAAAGACCGTAGCTTTCAAGGTGCGCCAGCAATTGCCGATGCCCGAACGCCGAACAGGGCGAGGCAAAGCCTGTTGCAAATGGCCGGGCGTTGAGCAGATGCTGAACCGCTGCCGCCTGGATCACGCCTGTCTGCTTGTAGGCACAGGTTCCGAACAGAGCGTAATGACTGGCAGCGGTGGCGCCGCGCGCCATCGCAGAATCGATCGTCCTGTGGACAAGCGGATTTTCGCGCGGTGGCATCGATTGTTGGACGCCGCTCGCTCGTTCGAGTAGCACCTGCTCCTGCTCGTCCGCAGGCAACGGACGGACATTTTCCTCGAACTCCTTCTGCATGGCAAGGACGCCGCTCATGACCTCGCGGTTGAGGACTCCCGCGAGCCATTTGCAGTTCCGTACATTCGGCTCATCCTTGAGCCAGACTGGATTGCCGGTTCCGCTCCATGGCAATGCCAGCTTGGTCTCGTGACAGCCCGGCACCTGCACTTCATAGCCCTGCGCGCGAGGCCAGGCGGTCAGTTCATTGTTGAGAAGGAAATGCGCCTCTTCCTTCAGCAAGACATAGATGCTCTGTGTAGATGTGAAGGTCGGAATACCGTCGAACAATGTGAGGCCATCTACGCTGTCGGTGGCGGGCGTCTCCAGAGCGATGCGCGCAACGATCTCGGCCGGGGCATACATGTAGGCTGTTCCCGGCGCGCAGACGAGGTTCTTGTCTGCGTATTTCTGCCCCCAGTCATCACGCGCCGTGATGAAGGATCGCTGCTCGCCGCTAGTGTCGATATAGTGAATTCCCGCCTTGAGCGCAGCTTCCACAGTCGTGGCCCCTTTGGTGATGAAGGGGCCGACTACGTTGCAGACAACCGTCCGTCCCTCAAAAGCGGCGGCGAGCGCGTCCACCTCATGGGGAACCTCGATAATATCGAACTTGGCGGTATCGATTCCCGGCACCGCCGCCATTCCCGCTTCCACCGCCGCCCTGCTGCGGCCTGCGGCGGTAAAAGGAATCCCGTAGTCGCGCAGATATTCCGCGATCAGCCTCCCGGTATATCCGCTCGCGCCGTAGATTATGACTGGATTCTTTGACATGGCTCATCCCCTCCAATGTAATTATCATGCGATTGATGGGCGTTAGTTGACCTGGCGCGCTCCATCGGCCCAAAACTGCGATCTCAGGGCTTTTTTGTCGGGCTTTCCGTAAGGAGTCAGCGGAATTTGCTCGACTACCCGGATCGCTTTGGGAACCTTGTATCGCGCCAGGCTGTCACGGCATTGTTGCAGTGCGATCGCCGCATCGAACTGATCGTCCTTGGGGATGACGAATGCCGTTACCGCTTCCCCCCAGTCGTCGTCGGGAATGCCGATTACCGCGACTTGCTGGACCCGGTCATATTGCTGGATGACGTTTTCGACTTCGGTAGAATAGACATTGAAGCCTCCGGATATGATCATATCCTTGGCTCGATCTACGAGATACAGATGTCCCGTATCGTCGAGATAGCCGACGTCGCCGGTCATCACATAGTCTCCGATGTAAGCCTCGGACGTGCGGGTCGGATCGTCATGATAGCAGAGAAGCGAATAGTTTGAGCGCACGGACACTTCGCCTACTTCGCCTACTGGGAGCGGATGGCCGCTGTCGTCCCGGATGACTAAATCCACGAAGTTCACTGCCTGACCGCAACTTGTTCTATAGTTGTCGATCAGATGATCGTCCTTGGATAGCGTGGTGATCAAATTCGGCACCTCGGTCTGACCGTATATTTGCAGCAATACGGAGCCGAAACGTTCGATCGCCTGCTTGAGCCGGGTCGGCGTTATCGGAGATGCACCGTAAACCATCGTGCGGATCGAGCTGCTGTCCGTTGCCGCTGCAGACGGATGATCGAGCAGCCTATAAATCATCGTCGGAACCATGAATGTAATCGTGATCCGTTCTTCCTGGATGAGGTTCAGGACCCGCTGTGCTTCGAACCCCGCCTCAATCCAGACCTTGCCGCCGCGCAGGAGCGTCGCGGCAACGAAGAGCTGGGCGCTATGCGGCAATGGTGAACAGACAAGGAGATAGTCATCTTCCTGAATGCCCAGGCTGATCTGGTGGCTTATGGAATTGAGGTAGAGGTTGCGTTGGGTATGCAAGACCCCTTTGGGGCGTCCGGTGGTACCGCCCGTGTAGATGATGAGTGCCTTGTGCTCCGAAGAAATGGCACTCGCATCGGGCCAGACGATGGGGCCTGGCGCGGCATCGGCATCAAGATTGATGACCTTGAAACCGGCAAGGTTCCGGTCGTCATTCTGGATCGCCAGCTTTACCGGCAGTTCGGCTATCGACTCGGATATCGCCTCGACCTTCGGGGCAAAGCTGCTATGGGCGATCAGGGCCTTGGCGCCGGAATGGGCGACCATATAGGCAATGTCATCGGCCGCAAGCATGTCGTTCAGCGGCACCTTGCAGGCGCCCAGCATGATCAGCGCCAAGTCGGCGACGACAAATTCGATGCTGTTGCAAAGCAGCAATCCCACTGCGTCTCCGGAGCCAACACCGCCCGCTTTTAGCTCGTCATGGAGAACCAGCGCCTTTGCAGACAAACATTTGTAACTGATTCGTCCTTCGGGCGAGGCAAGCGCCTCTTTGTTCGCAAAGCGCTGAAAGGCACGGCGAAACAGATCGCTGAGTATCAGCTCTGATTGTGGCATTGCGTAATCCTCATCCCGTCCGCTAAGTCGGAAGCATTCGCTTCCCCTGCTCCCGTATCCTCGGGGTAACATTATGCGATGCTGGTTACCATTATGCCTTCAGACTCGTCAACATTGATTTCCCCTGCCGAGGAACTCCCGCTGCTTGATGCGCTGGAGGAGATCTTTCTCGCGGAGGGATACCGCTCGGTTACCCTGCGTGCGCTGGCCAGCCGCCTCGGCTGTTCCTATCGGAAGATCTATGCCGTCGCCGCAACCAAGGAGGAGCTGTTCCTTAAGGTCGCCAAGCGATTCTTCGATCGAATCGTTCGCGAAGGCTGGGTCCAGAGTCGGACAGAAAAGGCGCTGGTCGACCGAATCAGTGATTATCTCAAGGTCGGAATTGTGGCTGCGGGGCGAGCATCTCTTCAATTCAATGAAGACATTACGTCACTTTCTGCCGGCCGAATCATATTCGACGCGCACCAGGAAGAACGCATTCGCGGCCTTTCCGAGCTTGTCGAGGAGGGAATCCGCAAGGGGGAATTCGAAGGCTTCCATTCGAAGCTCGTCGCCGAAGTCATGATCACGGCCGTAAAGCGCGTCCGTCAGCCAGACTTTCTCGCAACATCGGACCTTTCGTTCTCGGAAGCCCTCGCCGAGATCAGCAGGTTGATCAGGCTCGGGCTTGCCAGCCGAACCTGAATACCCGCCGGTAACGAAATAACTGTTGTGTTATCATGAACGATAACATAAAAAGGTTCTCGTTACCGTTATAAGGCGGGAGAGGATCATATGGGGATGGCGCGCACTATCGTCACCGGCGTCGGCATGTCCTGCTTTCGCCGGCCCAGCGAAGGCGCTCGATATGATGAGTTGGCATGCGAAGCGGTCACCAGGGCGCTCGCTCACGCCAATCTGCCTTTGTCGAGCATGCAGCAGATCTACGCCGGATGGGCCTATGGCGATACCACCAGTGGCCAGAGGGCCATTCATGCCCTCGGACTGACCGGCGTTCCATTCTTCAATGTCAACAACGCCTGCGCGTCCGGTTCCAGCGCACTCTTCCTCGCACGCCAGGCCATCCAGTCGGGCGCTGCCGATTGCGTCCTCGCGTTCGGATTCGAGCAGATGCCGGCCGGACCGATTGCAGTGCATTTCACTGATCGTCCCGATGTCTGGGGCAAGCATCTGGAAGTAGCTGACACCGTTCTGGGCTCCGGGCCCGGCCCGGTCGCGCCGCGGGTCTTCGCGGCAGCGGGCCGGGAGCAGATGGCCCGCTTCGGCATCCCTCCCGAAACCTATGCCAAGGTTGCCGTGAAGGCGCGCCGGCACGCCGCCAGAAACCCCAACGCCGTCTTCAGAGAACCCGTCACCCTTGAAGAGGTACTCGGATCCCCGATGGTGCTGGATCCGATTACCAAACTGCAATGCTGTCCACCGACAAGCGGTGCAGCAGCTGCGATCCTGTGCTCCGACGACTTTGCCCGACGGCAGGGACTCGATGACCGCGTCGTAATCGCCGGAATGTCTTTGGTGTCGGAAGACCGATCAACCTTCGAAGGGAGCGCGATCGACGCCGTGGGCACCGCCGTTTCACGCAGGGCCGCAGCGATCGCTTACGGACAAGCTGGGATCGGCCCGGAGGCAATCGATGTCGTGGAGTTGCATGACTGCTTCACAATCAACGAATTGCTCAGTTACGAGTCACTCGGCCTCGTGCCGGAAGGCGGAGCCACCGCCTTCGTTGAGGATGGTGGCAACACCTATGGCGGTCAGGTCGTCGTGAACCCTTCCGGGGGTCTGCTTTCCAAAGGGCATCCGCTCGGGGCGACTGGTATCGCCCAGATCGCGGAACTCACCTGGCAACTCCGCGGAGAAGCCGAAGCTAGGCAGGTCGAGGCCGCCCGCACGGCCCTGCAACATAATGTCGGCTTGAACGGGGCCGCGGTGGTGACCGTGCTCACCACAAACTGACCGTTCGATCGACCCGTCGGAAGAACGGGCCATTCGGAGAGGAGATAAATGACAATGAAGAGCCCCTACAGGAAGATCACCATTGCTGCATTGAGCGGTGCGGCGTTCACACCCAACCTTAGCCTTGCGCAGACCTCCAACGTCGCGACGGGCTCTCCGGAGCAACAGGCAGCCGCAGCCGACACAGGTGCCGTCGCCGACATCGTCGTTACCGCCAATCGTCGTTCGGAAAGTCTGTCCAAGATTCCGGTGTCAGTGGCCGCCGTCACTTCAGATCAACTGCAGTCGCGCGGCATCGTCAATGCGAGCGATCTCAGCGGTTCGCTGCCCAACGTGAGGGTCAATTCGCCCTTCGGGAACACGCAGCCGAACTTCACTGTCCGCGGCATCGGTCTCGCCAACGAATTCAATGCGAACGCACAGTCGCCCGTCGGCGTCTATTTTGACGATATCTACCAGGGTTTCCGGGCCAGCCAGGGTGCGGCCTTGTTCGATCTCGAGCGCGTCGAGGTTCTCAAGGGACCGCAGGGCACGCTTTACGGACGGAACACTACCGGCGGCGCCATCAACCTGATCACGCGCAAACCGGACTTGAGCAGCGCGAATGGTTATCTGACGGCAGGCTACGGCAACTATAACGCCTATCTGGTGCAAGGCGCGCTCGAAGGCACCCTGATCGAGGACAAGCTTGGCGTTCGTGTCGCTTTCATGCGATCGAGGCATGACGGCTTCATCAAGAATGCAGGTCCAGAGAACGGCTATCCGGGAATCGCTGGCAATCATGATTTCCAGGAGGATGATGGCTGGGCCGCGCGGCTCACGGTCCGCGCCAAGCCGGTCGAGAATATCGACGTAGTGGTGAGGGGCTACATTGCCCGCAACAATCCAGTGGGCACTGGAGGCGTACCGTATCTGATCGGACCCAATCAGACCGATCCTGTCGGATATAGCCGGGCCAACCTCGGCCGGCGTGAAGCGATCCAGCCGGATACCGGCCGCTTTTACACGCTTACCAAGGGCGTGTCAGGAAAGATCGACTGGCAATTGGGCGACTTCATAATCACCAACACGACCGGCTATGATACTGGGCGCCTGACGACGCGGCTCGATTTCGACGGTTCCCCGACGTCGATCGGTACATATCGGATCAACGACTCCAAATTCTGGGGTTTTAACCAGGATCTTCACGTCACCTATGACAGCGACCGGGTCAATGTGATCGCCGGTGCGTACTTTGGTCAGCAGCAAGTCAGCAACTTCTCTGATCTTTACTATTTCGGTTTCCTTGATGGTCTTGCAGGCCCGAACCAATTCAACCCGCTGGGGCTATTCTTTGCCGGGCCAGGCGCGCCGCCACCGACCAGCGTCGGCACGACGCTGAGCTATCGTCAGAAGCAAACTTCCTATGCCGGCTACCTTGAGGCCAAGATCAAACTTCTAGATGATGTTCATCTGACACTGGGTGGTCGTGTAACGCGTGATCGTATCGAGTTCCGGGAATTCTATTCATTGCTGCGGGACAGCAGTGGTAACAACGTGATATACGCTTACACTTCGCGCGCCGGTGTCGCGGGCAATTTCCCGATCATTGGAGGTGCGGCGCTACCCGAATTCGATAGCAAGATCACCAAGCCGACGGGGCGCGCAATTCTCGACTATCAGATCTCCCCGGCTACGATGGTCTACATTAGTGCGAGCCGCGGCTATCGCTCCGGATCATTCAACGGGCAGTCGCTGGTGGTGGCACCCGACGAGATCAAGCCGGAATTCGTCAACGCTTTCGAGGCGGGTATCAAGACGCGTTTTCTCGACGGCCGGGTCCAGCTGAACGCAGCCGTCTTCTATAACAAATATATCGGACAGCAGGTTCAGGAAGTCGTGGGCGGGGCAGCCTTCCTCCGTTCCCTTGATGGACGGATGCTTGGCGGTGAAGTCGAGATCACGGCGCAACCGACCGATCGGCTCCGGATCGTCGCCGCAGCCTCATATCTCAACACTCGCTATACTTCCAACCAGTTCCTCGCGCCGGGTGACCCCCGGGCGCCCGATGCGCGCGGCTTCGACATCGGCGGCAACCAGTTCCCGTTCGCGCCGAAATTCACCGCCCTGTTCGCGCCCGAATATACGATCCTGGACACCGGCCGCGGCAAATTGGTAGGATCGGGTGAAGTCCAGTACGCCTCACGCCAATATTTCGACTTCTTTAATGACAAGCAAGCTGTCGGCCCCCTCGCAAAGGGTCAGAAGGCCTATGCGCTCGTGAACGGCCGGATCCAATATTCGACCGATCGATATCACGTCGCGATCTGGTCGAGAAATATATTCAACAAATACTACATCGCTTACGGCATAAACCTCGAACTTTTTGGAGATGACTACTTCGTGCCGGGTGCGCCGCGGACGTTCGGGATCGAAGCGGGTATCAAGTTCTAGTTGATTGACGAGAATGCCCCGTCGCGCAGCCGGAGATCGATTGCGACGGGGCATCATCAGCGCAAATGGTAGCTTATTGGGCACCGATAAAGCAGCGTGAGTGGCGGCAACTGCGAGTTTGGAGAGGTAACATGATCAACGTCCAGAATGTCGACATCCCCCAACTGGCGATCAGCGGTCTCGATGGAGATCTGACCCCGGAGGAGCAGAGCATTCAAGAGAGCCTTCGGGACTTTGCGCTGAACGTCATGCGACCGACCGGTGCGAAACTTGATCGTCTGACCGCCGAGGAGGTGATCGCGCCTTCGTCCCCGATTTGGAACTATCTCAAGCAGTTCGACACTTTGGGGCTCGGCCCCGGCGACATGGCGAATCTGCCGCCTGAACAATTGAAGCGAACCTTCTCGATCGTCTTCGAAGAACTGGGTTACGGCGATTGCGGCCTCGCGGTCGGTGCCTTCGTGATGAAGATGGCTAGCAGTGTGGCCACCTCGACCGGCGACCCCGAACTGATCGAGCGTTTCGGACACCTGCGCGGCTGCTGGATCGCTACACAGCCGGATCGTGGATCCGATGTCCTCGACATCGAAGGTCTGGAAATCGCGGCGGGGAAGAGCCACGGCAAAGCCAATCTCTATGCCCGTATCAACGACGACGAAATCATCCTGAACGGCCAGTCCTCGGCGTGGGTTTCCTGCGCTCCGATCGCCGAATGCGCGCTTCTCTTCTGCTCGGCCGACTATGGTGAGGGCTTCGTTGGATCGAACGGCTGCATTAATGGCGCGGTCATGCTGGTTCCCTTCGATTTGCCCGGCATCAGCAAGGGCAAGCCCCTCGAAAAGTTGGGCCAGCGCGCCCTGCCGCAGGGCGAGGTCTTCTTCGACGAGGTACGTCTTCCCCGCAAATATCTTGTGGCGCGGCAAGGCGAATATAGCGCGGCCATATTCAGCGCGCTGACGCTCGGCAACATGGATATGGCGTCAATCTTCACTGGGGTCGCGCGAGCTGCCTTCGAACATGCGCTCGATTATGCGCATGTGCGTAAGCAGGGCGGATCCTTCCTCATCGATCACCAACTCGTCCGCTGGCGCCTCTTCGAAATGTGGCGTCGTGTTGAGGTGGCGCGAGCCATCTCGCGCCGAGCAACCGCTTATAATTTTTCGTCGCCGACGCCGCATATTCTGGCGTCCTGCACTGCCAAGATCACCGCGACCCAGACCGCTTTCGATGTTGCTTCGGACGCGCTGCAAATGTTCGGAGGCAATGGACTTACCCGGGAATATCCTCTGGAAAAACTGCTTCGCGACGCGCGCGCCTCTCTGATCGAGGACGGGGAGAACCACGTTCTTGCACTGCAGGGCGCGCACTGGCTCAGCCGAGTTCATCACGCTCATAGTCAATCAGGCGCTTGAGTGTCTCATGGAACAGGGGGCGACGATCATGCCAGCGTCCTCGCCTTCTGTCCTCAATAGTGGGCAGCGCGAACCAATATCGACATGACCAGACTCAGGGCTGAATGTAGGCTCCTGGCAAGAACTGCCGTTCGACCAATCACTCTGGATCGGCAGGAATGTCCCAAGCTCGGTTATTTCAATTCGTCGATGCGGAGCTGAATGTACGACCACTTTTGACAAGCAGGTTCGGGGTCGGGAACGGCAGCAATGTCGGCGGAGCCGGTCGGCGGCTACACGCCCAGTTTTGGACGTTCCGCGCCAAGAACACGTTTCTGGTAAGCGGACCTTCATGAGCCAGTCGAGCCAGCAAGGGAATGTTGAGCTCTGAGACTTTGCCGCCGATCACGCTGCGACGGATACCCAGGCCGATACGCTCCACAACCAGGCCGACGCCGTGCGCGAATCCGGCGAAAACGCGGCCGACGCGATCGACAATGGCAGCGCCGCCAACGCATCCAACGCCATGTGATGCTGGAGGCCGGCCCAGATCAGGCCGGCTTTCCTATGAAAGGGTGTCGGGCGGGCTGCTCGATCCGCCCGACACCCTAATAACCGCAATCCGGGCATTTTGTTTCGCGCCGCGCCATCCGCAAATCAGCCAATATCCGCCCCTTTGCGTCGTCATCCCGGCGAAGGCAGGGATCCATGTCTCTCCATATTTGCGATGAAACCGAATGTCGAAAGAGACATGGGCCCCAGCCTTCGCTCGGGCGACGAGAGGGCGCGAACTTTAGCTTCGGAGACACTGGGCCATCGCGACCTTTCCGAGAAACGCGTCCTTAGGTGTTTAGTCCGCAACGCGGCCACGGCTTCGTCGCGCTCCAACGCCACCGGCAGGCAGCTTCACGTGTTTGAGGGTGCCCCCGAAATCGGCTTCCGCCGCGCGAGTCCTCCGATCATCCCGAACCCGACGATCATCATCGCCCAGGCGGCGGGCTCGGGTACGGCGCTCGTCGAGAGCGGGGTGAGGAACAAGGCGTGCCCGACGCCACTATAGAGATCTCCCGACCATCCAGCGATTTGCCCCGCATCGTTGATGCCTGTCGCGTCGGTTATGGACCAGTTCGAGCGCGGATCGATCAGGCTGTTGAGGTCGAACATGCTGGAGCCGTCATACAGGAAGGCGTGCTGCGCCGTATCGCCGGCAAGACTGCTGGCTCCCGCAACCCACCCCGAAGCGTTGATGCCGCCGGCAAGACTGGTACTCCCCCCAACGTGCCGAGATCCTTGATCGAATAAAGCACCGCGGCATTGGCCGGCGCGGCACCGAGCATCGCAGCCACCAGCAAGGCAATCCCGACTCGCATTGGCTTCATCCCTGTTAGGTTGCGTTAAGCATATACGCCGCACGGTGTGTCCGAACTCGGGGGAACTACCTAGCCTTGGCGAATGAAGCTCTTCCGGCCTTCGCTGCACTAACTGCGAAAGTTCCCTGCTCGCCTGTCAACAATTCCCTGCTCCGGCACCCAGGGAATTTGTCCCGACAATGGCGGAAATCTACCGCGCAATGAGGGCCGCAGTACGCAAAATTTGCGCTAAATCGCGAGAATTCCCTGTAGATTCCCTGCTTACAGGGATTTTCTTACGGGGATTTTCGCCACCCAGACCAGTTCGCTCCAGACTGCAACGTCAACCGCCTTCTTCCTTATTTTTCAAGGATTTAGTTGAACAGAGGCATGGCAGGTTCGTCCGATGCTTGCGGCTCGATACGAAGCTCACGCATCAGACGGGTCAAGTCGATCGTGGCAGCGATGCCGTCACCGCAAACCATCACATGAAGGCGGATGCTCTTGAGCAGCCGGATGAGCGATGAATCTCCGGCGAACAGCGGACCGAACCTGTTCCTCAATCCTATTTCGCGGCCTCGATCAGCTTGGCGAGCCGACGTCGCGCCTGTACTGCGCCCTTGTCGATCGGCAGCATCTTCGGTTCCAATGACCATAGGTCCGGCGTGCCCATCTGGCGCTGGATCCTTTCGATCATCGGCTTGTCCTCAAACTGGAAGGCATGGATGAGCTGATCGCGCAATACTGCGTTGAAATTCGCGTCATCAACCAGGAAGTTGCGCGTGTTACAGGTAAAATAATGCGTCGTTGTCGCCGTCTCGGGCGTCATGTTGTGGAGATTGAGGCTGTCTATGCCCTGTTCGGGCTTGCCCACGGGATGCCCACCTGCACGCAGGATCATCAGCGCCGGCGGATACCAATCCACCTCTGTCCACAGCTTTGCCGGAGACTCCATGTTGAAGACCGGCGGCGGCTCATCGCTGTCAGACCGCCAAGCTATAGAAAGATGATCTGCATATTCTTGCACAGTCGATTTGGCGCGCGTGTTGAACCCGCTGCCCAGACTGTTCGCATGAAGATAATCTGCATGGCTCAAGTCCAGGATATTGTCCGAAAGCAGTTCGTAATTCGCCGCTACGGAAGTATATAACCGCAGCTGAGCAGTCTCGGCTGTGGCGTCGATGAAGGACAGGTCGGGCAGCATGCCTTCATCCGGCGTGTTCTTCCCCACCCAGATCCAGACTGCCTTGTATCGCTCCAGCGCAGGATAGCTGGCCACGCTAAGTGAACTGGTCGCAGCGCCATGCGGATTGCGAACGCAAAGCCCTGCGGCGTTGAAGACCAGCCCATGATAAGGACAGGCGATCGTATCTCCCTCTCGCTTGCCTTCATTGAGGGGCGCGAAGCGGTGGGGGCAGCGGTGGTCAAGCACAGCGATTTCGCCAGATGCGGTACGAAACGCAACCATGGGTATACCAACGACCTTCCGACTGAGTACCACGCCATCCGCAAGTTCCTCGGCCCAGGCCAGCTGATACCATCGGTTTTCAAGAAATTCGGTCATTATAACATCGCCAATGCGCCGCGCGTGCCGAATGCGTCTGTCGTCGTGCGATCGGCGACGATGGTGCGTTCCTCGACAATGAAAAGCGCCTCGTTCCGGCGGTCCGACATCCTGGCAAGGTGCGATCCAGGTTCTTCGATGATGGTGCGATATGCTTCAATGGCGCTGCATCCTGCATTGCCGTCGAACCAGAGGCTTTCGACGCCGGCATAAGGGCTGAGCGGCGCGTTGGCGACGAAATTGGCGGGCAGGTCCGCGTCCGGCTCGCCAGCGATGCTGATGCTGCGGGTCATGCGGCGGATCAATGAACCCAGGGTCGGATGATCGGCAATGCGTGCCATCTCCTGTGACCAGGCGGCATCGAATGTCTCGGCGGACGCCGCACCGTTGCTTGCCAGAAAGCGCATCACCTTGACCGGCGCCTCTCCCGGCGCGGTCACTGTTACCTCCTCGACCCGTGTGGCGAGGAGAATGATCGCGCTGTGGCAGACGAAGTTCAGCTCGTCGGGCTGGATAGTCTCGCGATAATAGGGGTCAGCGATAGAGCGCGCGAATGCGGCTCCATCCGGGAAGGTGATTTCACTGAAAGAGTCGAAATCAGGTCCTGGTGTCCAGCCTTCGCCACGGCTGCCGTATACAGCGTCGAGAACATGGTTCTGGATATAGCTCCGCATGAAACCGGGATTATGCGCTACCGTCCCGCCATGGACATGCTGGGCATAGTTCAAATAGTCCCGGTGCGTCATCCCAGCGCGGCGCCGCCCGCCAATAATCAGTTTCAACATCGCACTCTCTCCGGCTCCGTCAGAATATGTATCGGACGCGCAAGCCATAGGTCCTGGGTGGCGCGTATACGGAAGAAATTACCCCGCCGGCCGGAGCGACGAACGGGGTGAAAAGGGGAACCGGCTTATCGGTCAGGTTGCGGACGAAGCCTGTGACCGCCCAATGGTCGTCCGCCGGCGGCATCGCCGATCGCCTACCTTCACGGCTACGGCCATTATCACGAGCGCTACGTGCGGATCGACGGCACGTGGAAGTTCCGCAGCGTCGAATTGCGCCGGCTGCAGGTCGAGACCCGCCCGCGCTGAGCGGTCGCATCAGCCATCTCGTCCGACAAGACGACGCAAGCTGCTTGTCAGGCCTGCAACTATCCCGGCAACGAATCATGGCTCGCTGCAGGCAGCGACGACGGGAGGCACTGTGAACGGAATTTCCCAGCTACCCGAGCACATTAAGCGCGCCATCGAACTTGGCGCGATGGCCGAGTTTGCAACGGTAAGCGCGGCCGGCGTCCCGATCGATACCCCTACCTACTACTTTCCGAGCGATGACCTGTCCTCGCTCGATGTCGCCACGGGTCTCGCCTATCCGGCCAAGGCCGAGCGTGCGCGACGCAATCCCAAGGTGGGCATGCTGGTCGAGGCCGGAGCCGATGGGCCAGTGATCCTAGTGAGAGGAAGGGCCGCGGTTCGCGATGCAAACTTTGCCGCTAATGCCGTGCGCTACCTCTCGGAGACAGGTTTCGAGGGCATCAGCTATGGTCTGCCGTGGAGCGAGGCAGCGAAGGCCGTCTGGTATTGGACGCGCATCATCGTCGAGGTCACGCCCGAACGGATTTCTTGGTGGGACAGCCCCGCCGAAATGGATCAACCGCCGTCGGTATGGCAGGCGCCGGCGAACTCTGCCTACCCGGCATCGGATCCGCCGCCCCCTGGCAAGCCCAGCGCCCCGACCCAGTGGCATCAGCGGCCCTGGCAAGAGATCGCCAAGGATGGCTTCGCCCGGGGCATCGCCCCGCATCTGACGGTCTGTGACGACGATGGGTATCCGCTGCCGATCCGCAACCGCAGCTGCGAACTGATCGGCGATCGCTTCCGGATGGAAATGCCTCGGCACCTGCCGTGGGAGGCTGCCGGCAAGAAGGCAACCTTGAGCTTCATTGGTCTGGAGACCTTCGTGGGCGACGTGGCCGTCGAGGACGGCGTTCACTGGCTTGCCGTGGAGCGGGCGCTGCCGGAATCGCCGCTCATGCGCAACCCCCGCGAGGTACTTCAGCCCAGCCCGGAGATCAGGGCGAAGCTGATGGCGCGGCTCGAGGTGGAAGTGGCTCGGCGCGGGCAAACCATTCCCAATATCCCGGAACAGATCCCCGCGCCGACGCGCCTCGCGGCCGCTCGCTTCGCGCACTACGGAAAGAGCGCGCCGACGGTCGAGGGCACTGTCGATGCAACGCCTGGCGGATCGGCATAGCGAGGGGAACCGATGTCCAAGCTTGCCGATCTTCCCTCGTATCCGGACCTGGTTCTGGGTGTCATGCTCGTCCCCGAGGACGAAACGGTCGCGGCGATCCACTCGGCCATGGAACTCGGCTATCGCGCCTTCGACACCGCCCCACTCTATGAGAACGAGGCACTCGTGGGCGAAGCGCTGCGCACGGCGCCGCTGCCTCGCGACGAGCTGTTCGTGACAACCAAGCTGTGGAACACGTGCCACGGCTACGACGAAGCGCTGGCGGCATTCGATCGCACCCACGCCCGCCTCGGACTGGACCAGGTGGATCTCTATCTCATTCACTGGCCAGTGCCGATCCGGGACCGGTTCGTCGACACCTGGCGCGCACTCGTGCGGCTGCGTGAGGAAGGCCGGGTGAAGCGATTGGCGTGTCCAATTTCCTTCCCGAGCACCTCGAGCGGATCATCGATGCAACCGGGGTCGTTCCCGCGGTGAACCAGGTGGAAATGCATATCGGCTTTGCCCAGGCGGACCTGCGCGAGACCAATGACCGTTTGGGAATCGTCACCCAGGCGTGGAGCCCGCTCGGCCATGGAACGGTGCTGGGCGATCCGGTGCTGACCCGGATCGCCCAGCGCCATGACAAGACGCCCGCGCAGATTGCGCTGCGGTGGCTGACCCAGCGCGGCGTGATGCCGGTGGTCAAGTCGCGCAACCCGGGCCGCATGGCCGAGAACCTCGCCGCCGTCGGGTTCGACCTTTCCGCCGATGACCTTGCCAGCCTCGACGCACTCGAACAGGGCCGCAGCTCCTTCGGTCTCGATCCGCGCACCTTCGAAACTGTCCCGCAGGCGGCGGGGCTGAATCCGTAATGGCGCTGTTCGAAGCGTGCGCCGGGGGCGACGGCTAAAGCACCCGCTGGCTCGTGACTGTTGATCGGCGGCTTTAAACTGTATGGAGATGGACGCATGAAACGGATCGCAGTTACGCCTGAGCTCGTCGTCGATGCCAACAATCATCTAGGTGAGACGCCCATCTGGTCGGGCGCCGAACGGGCGCTGTATTGGGTGAATTGCGAGAACCCCCCGGAAATTCACCGCTGGTATCCGGAGACTGACGCACATGACGTCTGGCCAATGCCGGAGCGGGTCGGAGGAATGGCGCTTAAGCAAGGTGGTGGCACGGTGATCGTCCTGGCCAGCGGAATATTTGACTTCGATTTTGCAAGCGGCGCACGGTCCTTGCGCGCGGCGTCGCACATGACGCAGGCCGCGCTGCACGAATCCGCCGTTGATCGGCAGGGGCGGATGTGGGTCGGCGGGA
>JGI24736J21556_1000081_pt1 | contig 15740 bp, 13 predicted proteins | sample KBSCornC2_FD_21556 | JGI IMG/M metagenome (IMG submission 21556) | reverse complement strand
GGCAATGCGCGCGTGGACCCGCTCGTCGAGGCCGATGACGGAATTGGTGGCGATCACATCTTCGAAGCCGAGGCGTCGTGCGATGGCGTCCGCGTAGAGCCGATAGGAGGCGGTCGCGAGCACGAGCCTCCGCCCCTCCTCGCGGTCACGCTCGATTGCTCGGCGAGCGCCGGGGCGGAGGTTACCCGCCACGGTCTCGTCCGCGAAGCTTTCGACCAAAGGCTTGAGCTCCAGCGCATGGACCTTGTGCCCAATGAGTAGGCGCTGGCAGACTTCCTTGAGGCGGCTGCGGTCGAACAGGCCGAAGCCATAGGCTAGCATCGCCAGCAGAACGAGCGGAACGAAAACGAGCCGCCATTGCTGCCGTCGAAGCGCGCAATGGATCAGAAACGGCGTGTAGGTGGCGCGGCGGGTGATGGTCCGGTCCAGGTCGTAGACGGCGAGGTCGGTCATGCCTGCCCCGCGAGAATGGATTCTACAAGCTGCAGATCTTCCTCCTTATCGACATCGACCGCGGCGAGCGGATCGCTGAGTTCGACCGCTCGGATCGAGAGGCTGAGCTTGCGGCCGAGCACGGCGAGAGTTTGTTCAAGCGTCCGGAGACGAAGGACTGCGCCGAGCAAGATGGCTGGCCCGAATGCCGCAAGCATGCGCCAGCCCTTCTTCCGGTCCTGCTCCACCGACCGCCACAGCTCGATGGCCGGGCGCACCTTGCGGCTTCCGAGCAGGAACAGGTTGGCCCCGGTGTAGGCAGCGCCACGGAAAGGAATCCAGGTGCGCTTTGATTGCGGCAGCCGCTTGAGGAGCGGGGCGCGCTCGACAATTCCGATGGAAAGATCAGCTCCGCTGCCTTTGGCGACCAACTCCTCGATCATCTGCGTCGTCAGCAGCGCATGATCCGCCGTGGTGACGAGCAGCGGCCATTCGGTCGCGGGATCATCGATCAGGCTCAGAACCGTGGCTGCAATCGTGTCGCCGGAGCGGGTGACGGTCAGCCGCGGATCGGCTGGCAGCACAGCGCCGATCCGCTCCGGCTGCTGCGACAAAACCAGCACCCTGATCAGGCCTTCGCTCGCCAGGAGGGCTGTCACTGGCCGTCGCACCATCGGTTCACCTGCGACCGGGATCAGCGGCTTCAGATCCGTCTCGTGCGCTTGCGCGAACGGATCGCCGCCTGGCCGCGAGCCGGCCATCACGACGGCGGTAACTCCGCTCATGCGAGCCAGGAGACCACTGGCCGCCCTTGGTAAATGCGCGCTTTCGCCTGCGCGAGCCGGATGGTGTGGAAGATCAGCGACAGCAGGGTCCAGAGCGCCACCAGCTCGAAGCCGACATCGGGCCTCGCGAACAGAAGCGCGCCGACGAGCAGAACCATGTTCGGGTTGCGGCGGGCGGTGATCAGCCGGAACCAGCTGTCGACCGGCCGCCAGACGTGGATGTGCATCTTGAAGTAATAGATGAAGAGACCTTCGATGATGCGCTGGCCGATGTAGCCGATGACTATCAAGGCCAGCAGCATAGTCTCGTAGACCGGCTCTAGCGGGCGGCCGTACGGAACCAGGCCATGCGCCCAGGCCCACCACCAGAAGGGCGGGTGGACGAGGTCGATCCCGTGGTCGAATGCCTCGCCCCATTTGGACGAGGTGCCGGTGCAGCGGGCGAGCTTCCCATCGACGGTATCCAGAACCATGAAAACGAAGCCGGAGAGGATGCCCAGCCAATAGTCGCCGATCCAGAACAGCCAGAAGGCGAGCACCATCAACACGGCACCGATGGCTGTGACCACATTGGGCGAAAGGCCGGCTTCAGCAGCCCAGCGGGTGAGGTAGAAAGCCGGTTTGCGCCAAAGATAGAGAGTTAGCGCGTCGGTCACGCCCTTATAGGAGGCGTCGTAGGCGGCGCGTTCGACGCGCTCCGCATTGGCTTCTGACAGGGGAAGAACGAACGGGCGCTCCTTCTTGCGCAGCTCGTCATAGCCGACCTCGGCCGTCTCCGCGTCGATCGTTTCGAGGCCAACAGGCACCTTGCCGGCAAGAATTGCTTCTGCTGCCCCATCCGGATCCTTCTCGATATGTGCAAGCACGGGTTGACCGCTCAGCCTGAGGACGGACCCCGGTTTATCTCGAAGCACCTTCAGCCACACTGGGTCCCACGCGTAATCGAGATTGGCGAGAAGGGCCGCCCGGTCCCGTTCTGGCTGCTCGCGGCACTCCAATCCTGCTTTTTCCGCCAAGCGGCAGGCGCGGGTCCGCGCATCCAAGGCGAATACGCGGGCGGGATTCTCGCCCAGCGGGACAAAGATTGGCGCATCGCTCATCGAGCGGACGTTTAGGGACGCAACACCGCGCATGAAAGTAGCTGACGCGTCGCTATTGCCGGAACTTCCGATTTCGCGCAGTCATTAAACCGCAAATGAGCGCGAACGCCCCCGAAACGACTCAGGACCGCGGCGGCGCGACCTATCACTTGGTCGGTGCTCTGACGATCGCGCGGGCGGGGAGCACTGAGCGCGAAATCGCAGCCCAGCCGGATCCGCTGACTCTGGATCTGAGCGAGGTGTCCCGAATGGACACGGTCGGGGCATGGCTGGTCCATCGCACCGTTCGCGACCGCGGGGCGCGCGTGGTCGGCGCAAGCTCTGAAGCGAAGGCGCTCCTCGAGCAGGTGGCGGAGGCGGACAATCCGGTCCGCGTTCACGCCGAGCTGCCCGGCGGCTTCGTCGGGATGCTTCGAGAGCTCGGGTTGTGGATCACCGAGGTAGGGATCACCCTAGTCGGCCTACTCGGCTTCTTCGGGGCGACGTTGATCGGCTTCGGCGCTCTTTTCCGCAGACCGCGCCGGTTCCGGTTGAATGCGGTGGTCCAGCGGTTCGACGTCGTGGGCGTACGAGCTCTGGGGATCATCGGCCTGATGAGCTTCCTGATCGGCATTGTCGTCGGCCAGCAGGGCGCGGTGCAGCTCGCACAGTTCGGCGCCCAGATCTACACGATCAACCTGATCGGCCGGATCACCGTGCGCGAGCTTGGGGTCTTGATGACCGCAATCATGGTCGCAGGGCGGTCGGGCTCCGCGTTCGCGGCGCAGATCGGTACGATGAAACTCACCGAGGAAGTGGACGCGATGCGTACCATCGGCGTTTCGCCGATCGAGGCGCTGGTGATCCCGCGAATGATCGCGTCGGTGGTGATGATGCCGTTGCTCGCTTTCTGGTCGATCCTTGCGGCATTGTTCGGCGGAGGGATCTTCGTCTGGCTGGATCTCGGATACCCGCCGCTCACCTATATCGGGAAGCTCCAGGACGTCATCCCGATGACCGATCTTTGGGTCGGACTTATCAAGGCGCCGGTGTTCGGCTTCATCGTCGCGCTCGCCGGCTGCTTCCAGGGCATGCTGGTCGAAGGCGACAGCGAGGACATCGGCCGGCGGACCACTACTGCGGTAGTGCAGTCGATCTTCTTGGTGATCGTTCTCGACGCGGTCTTCGCGGTCTTTTTCAGCTCGATCGGGTGGGTATGAGCGAGCCGAAGAACTGCGACCCTGTGATCACCGTTCGTGGACTCACCAACCGCTTTGGCGATCAGGTGGTTCACGAGGATCTGGACCTCACGGTCTGCCGCGGCGAGATTCTCGGGGTGGTTGGGGGATCGGGAACTGGCAAGTCGGTGCTGATGCGTTCGATCATCGGGCTTCAGAAGCCCGAAGCGGGCGAAGTCTGCGTCCTTGGGGAAGACATGGTCGATCGTTCCGAAGACGAAGCCAAGAACATCCGCAGGCGCTGGGGCATCCTCTTTCAGAACGGCGCGTTATTCTCGACACTCACAGTGGCTGAGAATGTCGAGGTCCCGATCAAGGAATATTTCCCGTTCATCAATCCGCCGCTTCTCGACGAGATCGCCTCGTACAAGATCGCGATGAGTGCGTTGCCGCCGGACGCAGGACCCAAATATCCGGCCGAGCTTTCCGGGGGCATGGTGAAGCGCGCCGGCCTCGCCCGGGCGCTGGCCCTCGACCCCGAACTTCTTTTCCTCGACGAACCGACCGCCGGGCTCGATCCGATCGCGGCCGCCTCGTTCGACGATCTCATCAAGTCGCTTCAGAAGAAGCTCGACTTGACGGTGTTCCTAATCACGCACGATCTCGATACGCTTTACGCGATTTGCGACCGGGTGGCCGTACTCGCCGATCGAAAGGTGATCGCGGTCGGAACGATCCCGGAACTATTGGCTCTGGACCACCCCTGGATCCAGGAATATTTCAACGGACCCCGCGGCCGGGCTGCGGCGGACACGGCTGAGAAGGTGATCGCCTGAGATGGAGACCCGGTCGAACTATGTGATGGTGGGCGCGGTGACGCTGGCGCTGCTCGTAGGCGTGCTCGTCTTCATCGTCTGGCTGGCCGGCTTCAACACGAAGAAGACCAATTGTTACGACATCTATTTTCCGGCGATCAGCGGGATCGACAAGGGTTCGAACGTGACCTTTTCCGGCGTTCCTGTCGGGAGCGTCAGCAGGCGGCCTTCGCTGCTTCCGCGCAATCCGGGGTTCGTCTGGGTGAGGATCGAGGTCGATAGCGGCACGCCCATACTTCAAGGAACCAACGCACAGATCCAGAGCATCAGCCTGACCGGCGCGAACGAAATCCAGCTGAACGGCGCGATCAAAGGCGCACCGCCGATCAGCAATGTCGGGCCGCAGGGTTGCCCCGTCATCCCGGCGAGCACGAGCGGCCTTAGTGCTCTGCTCAACAGCGCCCCCCAGCTCCTGACCCGCATCCAGACTCTCACGGAGCGACTGAGCGAGCTCCTGTCGGACAAGAACCAGAACGCGATTTCCGACATTCTCGAAAATCTCGATCACACCACCCGCGCCCTTTCCAGCCGTTCAAACGACATGGGCGCAGCGATCACCAATGCGCGCATTGCCCTGCAGAATGCCGGTGTCGCAGCGCAGCGGGTCAGCGCGTTGGCGGATAATACGAACCAGCTGGTGACGGATCAGGGCAGGCCGGCCGTCGAAAATCTCAACAAGGCGATTCAGTCGGTGCAGCACGCCGCCGACAATCTCGATGCGGTAATTTCCGACGCCCGTCCGGGGATCCAGAATTTCAGCAAATCGACCTTGCCGCAATTGAACCAGACAGTGCAGCAGATGCGCGGGCTGGCCCAGTCGCTGCAGCAGGTCTCCGACCGGGTAAACCAGCAAGGCATCGGCGGAGCGCTGGGGCCGAAGCAGCTGCCCGACTACAAACCAGGGAAGACGCGATGAAATCGCTGTTGAAACTTGCCGCGCCCGTGGCGCTCGCGCTGGCCGCCGGCGCCTGTTCGCTCGGGGGACTTCTTGGCGGTGGTGGAAAGCTGCCCCCCGTGCTGTTCACGCTCACGCCGGAAGCTCCGGCGCCCGCCGACGTCGTCCGCTCGTCGTCGGCGGAGCAGGCGGTGACGATCGAGGTGCCGGAGACCCCGACCGAGCTCAAGGTGCTGCGCGTGCCGGTGCAGGTTGCACCGACCGAAGTCGAATATGTGACGAACCTGCAATGGGCGGACACGCCGGACCGGATGTTCCAGCGACTGCTGTCGGAGACGGTGCGGCGCACCACCAATCGCGTGGTTCTCAATCCGGCGCAAACCACGCTGGACCCGGGCACCGTCGTCAGCGGGCAGCTTCAGCACTTCGGCTATGATGCTCAGACGGGGCAGGTCGTGGTCACGTACGATGCGGCGATCACGAGAGCCGATGGATCAGCAGTCCAGACGCGCCGTTTCGAAGCTCGCGAGCCCGCGAATGGAACGGCCGCGACAGTGGCACCCGCACTCAATCGCGCTGCGAATGAAGTCGCGCTTCAGGTCGCGCAGTGGATCGGCGGTTAGCGTCATCCCGGACTTGATCCGGGATCTCAGAACGGAAGGCCGCCTAACGTTTGGGTGAACTCACGCCGAGGTCCCGGCTTCCGCCGGGACGACATGCTACGCCAAACTCTTGCTCGCCTGCTCGTAGACGTCCTTCGAAAGTCCCGGCGTCGCCACGATCCGCTCCAGCTCGGCGCGCATCAGCGCCGCTCGTTTCTCATCAAACCGGCGCCAGCGTCCGAGCGGCGGCAGCTGGCGAGCGGCAACCTGGGGGTTCACCTTGTCGGCCGCGAGGATCAGGTCTGCGAGCAGCCGGTATCCTTCACCTGAGGCGTTGTGGAACGCCCACTGATTCATCCCGAAATAAGCGGCGATCGAGCGAAGCCGGTTCGGGTTGGTGACGCTGAACGCGGGGTGATCGAGCAGCTGCCGCACCTGCTGGACGGTGTCGGGCCGCTGCGCCGACGCCTGAACCGCAAACCACTTGTCGATGACCAGCGGATCCTGCTCGTAGCGGCTGTAGAAGTCGGCCAGCGCCTCCGTCCGCGCAGCTGAATCCGAATCCGCGAGCAGTTTCAGTGCCGCGAGCCGGTCCGTCATATTGTTCGCGCGCTGATATTGCGTCAGGCAATCGCCGACGTTCTGCTCCGAATGCTCCGCCATCAGGTAATCCAGCGCAACATTCTTCAGCCGGCGTCTGCCCTTCGCCTCGGGCGTGAGTTCGAAGAGGCTGTCGGAATTGGACTCCCACACTTCCTTCCATGCCGATCGACCAAAGCCGGCGAGCAGCTGCTTCTGAAGCTCCCTGCGCGCGGCGTGGATCGCATCTGGATCGACCACCTCCATCCTGTCGCCGATCATGCTCTCGATCGGAAGAATGATGGCCTCGGCCTTGAACGCGGCGTCGAGAGCGTTCGATTTCAGCGTGCCGCTCACCGCGGTGATCACCGGCTCCGGATCGGGTGAGTCTCCCTGAGCTTCGGCGATTAGCCAGCGAAGCATCAGTTCCTGGATCGCCTCGTAGCGTGCGAACGGATCGGTATCGCTCGCGGCCAGCTTTTCGAGCTCGCCGGGGCGACGGTCCGCCCGCAAGAGGATCGGCGCCGAAAAGTCGCGGTTGATAGACAGCAAAGGCGGCTCGCGGACGGCTTCGAAGGTGACCGTCTGCTCGGGCTTCTCGAGGAGGATCAGCCGCTCGGGCGCGATCTCGGCGCCGCTCTGCTCGCCGATCAACGCAGTCCTCAGCGGAATGGCCATCGGCTTCTTCACCGGCTGGCCCGGAGTCGGCGGGACGGATTGCGCAAGGTGAAGCAGCGCAGTCCCGCTGTCGGAATCGTGCTCGATGCGCGCGCGGACGTGCGGCGTGCCGGCCTGCGAATACCAGAGTTTGAAGTGGTTGAGGTCGACGCCGCTCGCGTCTTCCATCGCCTTCACGAAATCGTCGCACGTGACCGCCTGCCCGTCATGCCGCTCGAAATAGAGATCCGTCGCGGCGCGGAATTTCTCTGACCCGAGGATCGTCTTCATCATCCGAATGAGCTCGGCGCCCTTGTTATAGACCGTCGCGGTGTAGAAATTCCCGATCTCGATGTAGCTGTCCGGCCGCACCGGATGCGCCAGCGGCCCGGAATCCTCAGGAAACTGGGCGGCGCGAAGCACACGTACGTCGTCGATCCGCTTCACCGCCGGGCTGCCGATATCGCCGGAAAAGCTCTGGTCACGGAAGACCGTGAAGCCTTCCTTCAAGCTCAGCTGGAACCAGTCGCGGCAGGTGACCCGATCGCCCGACCAGTTGTGAAAATATTCATGAGCGACGACGCGCGCGATATTGTCGAAATCCGCGTCGGTCGCGGTTTCGGGATCGGCTAGGACGTAGGCGGAATTGAAGATGTTGAGACCCTTGTTCTCCATCGCCCCCATGTTGAAATCGGAAACGGCAACGATGTTGAACTGATCGAGATCGTACTCGCGCCCGTAAACCTCCTCGTCCCACTTCATCGCCTGCTTCAGGCTCTCCATTGCGTGCTGGGTCTTGGGAAGGTCGGCTTCGCGTACCCAGATGGCGAGATCGACCTTGCGGCCGGACATTGTCGTGAAGCTGTCGCGGTTCGGCTTCAGGTCGCCGGCGACGAGTGCGAAAAGGTAGGAGGGTTTCGGGAATGGATCCTCCCACTCAGCCCAATGGCGGCCGTCGTCCATCTCGTCCGACGCGACGCAATTGCCGTTGGTGAGGAGGACGGGGAATTGCGCCCGGTCGCCTTCCATTCGCACCCGATAGCGGCTCAGCACGTCCGGCCTGTCAGGGAAGAAGGTGATCCGGCGGAAACCTTCAGCCTCGCACTGGGTGCAGAGCATTCCGTTCGAGGCGTAAAGTCCCATCAGCTTGGTGTTGGCTGCGGGGCTGATTTCGGTCTCGATCCCGATCTCGTGCCGATCTCCACTGAGTGGGATAACGAGGTCGCTGCCCCTCATCTCCCATCCATCGAAGCGCTCACCATCGACCCACACGCCCGCTGGCCCAAGCTCGTCGCCATTCAGCACCAAGGGCGCGCCAGGCTCTCCTCGCGGATTGGGCTCCACCCTCAGCTTCGACTGGACGCGGGTCTTCTCGATTCCGAGAGTGAACCTCAGCTCTACCTCAGGCACCAGCCAATCCGGCGGCCGGTAATCCTCACGGCGGATTTCGACATGCTGCGGGTTTTGCGGAGCTTCCGCGTTCACTCTGACATCGGGCATGGACCCGACTTAGGCGGCGTCGGGCGACTGCACAACCGACCGGCCACGGCTCATCGCCAGCAGCATTCCGGCGAACGTGAGGACGGCGCCGGCGACCGCCAAGGCCGTCCAGCGGTAATGCTCAAAGGCAGTGGACAACGCCATCGCAATGACTGGGACCAGAACGCTGGAGTAGGCGGACTTGGCGGGGCCGATCTTGCGGACCACCGGATAGTAGAGGCTGAACGCGAGCGCCGACGCGAACACGGCCAGATAGACGAGGCCGATCCAATAGCCGGGCCGCGGATCGAAAACCGGCGGCCCGAACCGGAACCATGCAAGAAGCGCATCGACCAGCGCTCCGATCGCCATCGCCCACGCAAGCAGGCTGGAGAGATGGTGCCGACGGACGTGTTCCCGGGCCTGATACACATTCGACACAGATGCGCAGAGGATCGCGACGGCGGTGAAGCCGAAGCCCGCCAAAACGTCCGCAGCCGGTGCGGGATTGGAGCGAAGCTCATGGATGCAGAGCAAGACGATACCAATCATTGCGAGAGCCGAGCCGACGACGAAACGGCCTCTAGGCCGCTGCCCCAGAAAGGCCCAGCCGAGCAGGGTATTGGGAATGAGGAGAAGCGCAAAGATGACGGCGACAATGCCCGAGGTCACGTGCCGCTCGGCGAAGTAGACCGAGCTGTAGTTGCCGTAGAATTGGGAAATTCCGATGACCGCCGCAGCCGTGAATCCTCCGCGGTCGAGAATCAAGGGCCTACCCTTGATTCTCGCAATTAGCGCCATGGCAGCGGCGGCGATGATGAAACGGTAGGCGACCGACCATTCCGGCGGCACGACACCGAGCTGATCGCGGATGACGATCCAGGTCGAACCCCAGATTCCGGTGAAGATGATGAAGGGCAGAATGACGCTGCGGAACTGGGCTCCGCCGGCTTCCCTTAGCTCCGCATCTTCCTCCATTAGTTAAACATATAAAGAAGTCTTTATATCGTCAATTCATCAGAGCGCGGCGATGGCCGCTGCCAGTCGTTCGACGGGCTCGCCGCTCTGATCCCAGCTTGTCACCAGCCGGATTTCTCCGGGCGCCCAGTCATAGAAATCGAAGCCCTGCGACCGAAGCGTCGCCGCTTCTTCGGGGGTAACGCGGAGGAAGATTTCGTTCGCCTCGACCGGATAGACCAACCGTTGGGGTGCAGCTTGTCCCAAAGTCCCCGCCGCCGAGTTCGCGGCGCGGGCGTTCTCAAGCCACAGATCACCGTCCAGCATCGCCAGGATCTGCGCAGCCAGCATTCGGCCTTTGGAAAGCAGGTGACCGGCGCGCTTTCGCCGCACGGCGATCTCATCAGCGAGTTCGGTCCTGAACAGGATCAGCGCCTCGGCATTAAGGCCGCCGTTCTTGACGAAGCCGAACGACAGGGCGTCGACTCCGGCGCGCCAGGTCACATCCGCGGGGGTTTCGCCGGTTGTAACGAGCGCATTGGCGAACCGGGCGCCGTCCATATGAAAGCCGAGTCCACGCGCGCGCGCCAGCTCACCGAGCGCACGGACTTCGGCAGCGGTGTAGGCGAGGCCGTATTCGGTAGCGTTGGTGATCGAAAGCGCCTTGGGCTGCGCCTGGTGGACATCCGGTCTAATCCTGTCGCACGCCGCCGCCACGGCACCCGGCGTGACCTTCGCGCCGGGGCCATCGACCAGCATCAACTTGGCCCCACCGGTGAAGAACGCCGGAGCCCCCGCTTCATCATTCTCGATGTGCGCTTCCCGGTGGCAGACGATGGCGCCGTAGGAGGGGCAAAGGGCTGCAAGCGCGAGGCTGTTCGCAGCCGTTCCTGTCGTCACCCACAGCGCACACACTTCTCTCTCGAAAAGTTCGGAAAAAGCGCCGTCGAGCCTGCGGCTCCACTCGTCGCCATCGTAGGCGGTATCGAGCCGGTTCGACCGCTCGATCGCCTCGATCACCTTCGGATGAGCGGGGGCCGCATTGTCTGAGAAAAAGCGCATGTGCCTGCACAACCGCAAAGGCGACAGAATCGCAAGCTCAGAAGAGGTGGACCTCTGTGCTCGTGAACGTCAGCCGAGCCGTCAGGAGCGCGCGAAATACGTTATAGCCGCCGGTTCCCGGAAAATAAGCGTGGAAGAAGATTTGCGGCGTCCCATCCGGACCTTCGGCGACGGAGGGATGGCCAGGCGCCGCCCAGCTTCGGGCGGAGCTCAGAAGCGGCTCCGGCTGTTTGACGAACGGCCCGAGGGGGTAGTCGGCGACTGCAACGCCGATGCCATAGGCCGGATCGGTGAAGTCGTTGGCGGCATAGAACAGCCAGTAGCGGCCGTCCTGTTTCCACAGAAATGGGCCTTCCACGAGATGACCCTCCCAGTCGAGATCGTTGGCGATCACTGTGACAGGCTCACCAACCAGAGACTCGCCATCGGCCGAGAGGCGCTGCGCCAGGATTGGAGTTTGCATGGCGGCGAGGATTTCTTCTGACCCTTCGCAATTTGAAAGGATACGACGGACGTTCGGCCAGTTCGCAACGGCGGAGCCTATGAACGGCTGCATCAGGAAGAAGCGTTCAATCGGTCGGCGACTTGCGGCCCAGCCCACGATGCTGGCTGCAAACGCCGCCGTTCGCCGGTCTTCATCATGTTCGAAGATTTCGCCGATCAGGTCAGGCCGGTCGCGAAGGAACGCCGCCAACTTTCGAGGCCAAATTCCGTTCCGGTCCTCCTTCCAGAAGAGATAGGGCTGGCCGTCGTCATCTATGAAGATATGACCGTCGATCCGCCCGCCGGTGAGTAACGGCCTTCCGATATCGCGCCATGGGCCGGCAGGAGAATCGCTCTTGGCCAGCCCGACGCTCAGCACGTGCGAGCTGTCGCGCGCCGTGTAGACCATCCAATATTCGTCGCCGACCGACGCAATTTCGGGCGCCCAAAAATCGCCCACCTTTACGCCAGCAGCAGTCCACGCGGGCGCCTGCCCCTCCGGAAAGCCGAAACCGACATGCCGCCACTGCTCGAGATCGGGCGAGTGCAGGATGGGAAACGCATCGGGAGCGTCGTTCGACGTGGCGACAAGATAATAGCCGTCGCCTGTCTTCAGGACCGCGGGATCACCGTAGCCGGAGAGGATTTTAGGCGAGACATTCTCGGTCAGGAGCGGCCGCCAAGGTGGGTCGCCAGCTGACGATCGCTCCGTCACCGCGCGCGGCGGCCGGGTTCCGAAGTCGCGCGCCAGTTCGGCGTAAAAGCCAAGAAAGTCGCTCTGGTTGCAGCCGGTGAGCGTGTAGACGCGCGTGTGACCGCCGCTGCGCACCGCGAAACCGAGGCCGCCGTGAAGCTCGGCGGCTTCGATTTCGAAGTGGGGGACACGAGTCATACCGCGGAATTCCTGCGGGCGATTTCGGTGCTCGCCAGTCCCCCGGACTGGCTGTGCGCTGGACCTCGCTTTGCTCGGATTTTCGGCATCGCCATGCCCCCGGCATGGCTGCAGGCGAAAATGGTGCTGCCGGTGAGGATTGAACTCACGACCTCAGCCTTACCAAGGATGCGCTCTACCACTGAGCTACGGCAGCACTGTCCGGGAAAGGCGGCGCCTATGGCGGTCAGCCCCGTGGCTTGTCAACCGGCTTGCCCCTTCGGACTTCACGACCCATTGTAGGGAAATGGGCAAACCGGACAAGTCGCGCGAAGAGCGTCTGGCGGCGGCGCTCCGCGAAAACCTTCGCCGGCGAAAGGCGCAGTCACGCGAGATGATAGGCGAAGAGCTCTCCCCGATATCGGAAGAAGCGGAAACGGCGGACAAGCCCTGAGCTGGATCGGTCACGGAATTCCGACCGTCACCCGGACACCCAGATTATCGATGCCCGGGTTTTGCTTCCCGAACAGAGTGGCGTGGCTCATGTGAACCCAGCTCGCCTCCGCGGTGACCATCGGCGCGACCTGCATTCCGACGCCGAGTTCCGGCTCGAACAGCACGCGCGANCCNAATTCNATCTTCCCGTTGCCGGGAATGTCGTACTTGGTCGCCGAACCGGTGTGGACGGCGATCCCAAGTCCGGGCCGAATGAAGATGGATCCACCGAACTTCGCCGATAGTCCGGCGGCGACGTAGCTGGTGTCACCCGCACTGTTGAGAGCGCCGAACACGTAGGGCTGAAGCGGCGTGTGTCCGATTCGGCTCCCGCGCAGGCCCACCTGGAAATCCCAGCCTTTCTCGACCCCGCTAAGATCGGTCGGCAGCTTCACGTCATGCTTGTAGATGCCGCCGAAGACATCGGTCGCTGCGGCGGGCGTTGCGGAGGCAGCGGTGAGGGCACCTATGATGAGAGCTGATGCGATACGCTTCACTGGGATTCTCCTGTTCGGCTAAAAAATGCGCGGAGGGCGAATTCGTGCCGCGCTTCAGTGACCCGCCTGCCATGAACGGATCGTGTCGTTCGGCCAAAGCAGCATCCAGATGTTGAGCGTGAGATTGTCGCGGATCGCATAGAGCGGCACTAGCTCCAGCACTATCAGGAGCAGGATGGCAGCCCAGACCGGCAGCTTCCGCGCGGCGAGGAAACCGAGGCACATCATCAAGATGTCGGACATCGAATTAAGGACGCTGTCGCCGCTGTAGCCGAGCGCCGCGGTCGCAGCGCGATAGCGGTCGATCACAAGCGGCGTGTTTTCGGTGATCTCCCAGGCGCCTTCGATGACAAGCGCCGTCAGAAACCGCCATTCGACGGGCCATCGGCGCGCGACCAGCCACAGGATCGCGTAAAACAACAGGCCGTGCGCAATGTGGCTGAAGCTGTACCAGTCGAGCAGCATCTGGCTCGTCTTCGTGCTGTCGCGGCTGCCGACCCACAGATCGATCGTTCCACAGGTGCAGATCGGATGCCGCCCCATAATGAGCTCTGTCGCAGCGGCGGCAGCAATCAATCCCATTGCTGCAAGCGCGACCGACCGGCTCTTCATCCGCCGGAGCCTAGCAGAGCGAAGCCGCTTGCAAAGAGCGGTTATTCGGATGATTCACCGCCGATGCTCCGCACATATGGTCCCGGCTGCGAAGGGCGTCTGATCGACTCGGAACGTCAGAAGATTCCCGATGGCGCGACCTGGATCGACCTCGAAGAGCCAACGCGCGAGGAAGAGCAGCTGGTCGAAGACTGCCTCGGACTCGAGGTGCCCACTGCCGAAGAAATGGCCGAGATTGAACCCTCGAGCCGGCTCTATGATCGCAACGGCGCGCTCTACATGACATTGAGCGCGCTCTACGGCGTTGAAGACGGGCATCCGGCGAGTTCACCCATCGGCTTCGTCCTTTCCGAAAGGCGGCTGGTCACGGTGCGCTATGTCACTCCGAAGCCGGTCCGGATCTTTAGCGAGCATGTAAGGCGCGAGCCCGTGCTCAGCAGCGATCCGCTGACGGTCCTTCTCGGTCTCCTGGACGCAATCGTTGACCGTCTCGCCGATGAGCTGGAGAAGGTCGGAGCGGAGATTGAAAAGATGTCCGGCCATGTCTTCGAGAACAAGGCCGGAATGCGTCGCATTCCTGCCGACCGTCTGACCGCCCTTCTTACGCGGATCGGCCGGACCCAGATGCTGCTCGCGAAAATCCGGGAGACGGAGACAAGCACCAGCCGCCTTCTCAGTTTCCTGGGCGCCAGCGCACGGCTTCATTCGCGACGCAATGCCGTTGCCCGGGATCGAATCGCGAGTCTCTCGGCCGATACCGCATCGCTCAGCGATCACAGCGCCTTCCTTTCGAACCATCTCTATTTTCTGCTCGATGCCGCCGTCGGTCTTATCGGGATTGAGCAGAATGCGGCGATGAAGCTGTTTTCGTGGGCTGCCCTGGTTTTTCTCCCGCCGACCCTGATCGCCGGCATTTACGGAATGAATTTCCATTTCATCCCGGAGCTGAGCTGGCCCTTGGGCTACCCGATGGCCATCGTGCTGATGCTCGCCAGCGCGGTGCTTCCGCTTTGGTACCTGCGCCGACGGGGATGGATCTAGTGCGAGACTGCGCAACCGTGACACTTCCGAACCGTTCTGCGAAAAAACAGCAGTAGATACCCCTTGGGAAACGGCAGCGAGGCAGAGCACAAACCGGCAAACGGCAGCCCAGCTGCTGTCGCGACTCATGCCAAGCGGAAGATTCAGCTTGCGATCGGCCGCCTCGGTCCCGGGCTGATCACCGGCGCCGCCGACGACGATCCCAGCGGAATTGCCACCTACTCGCAGGCGGGAGCCCAATTCGGGCTCAACATGCTGTGGAGCGTGATTCTAGCCTACCCGCTGATGGTCGCCGTGCAGGCTACCAGTGCCCGGATCGGCCGAGTGACGGGAAAAGGGGTCACGGCAAACCTGCGAGACATTTTCCCGACGTCGGTGGTCGGCGCATTGGTCGTAGCCCTGTTCGTTGCGAATACCGTCAATATCGGCGCCGATCTCGCCGCGGTCGGAGCGGCGGGCGAACTGCTGGTTGGCAGAGGCCAGATCGTCTTCACCCTGTTAGCTGCCGCCATTTCCGTGCTGCTGCAGCTGTTCGTGCCCTATCATCTGTACGTCAGATATTTGAAATGGTTAACGTTTTCGCTGCTGGCTTATGTTGCAGTGGTGTTCAGCGTGCAGATCGACTGGAGCGAAGTCGCCACTCGGGTCGTGCTTCCGAATGCACCGATTTCATCCGATTGGTTGACCGTCGTGATCGCCGTCTTCGGGACCACCATCAGCCCGTACTTGATGTACTGGCAATCATCGGAAGAAGTCGAAGACATGGAGCTCAAGGATCGGCCTGAGCTCAGGAAAGCGGATCCCAAGGCGGCCGAGCGCGAATTGAGACGCATCGGGATCGATACGCTCATCGGAATGGGCGTTTCCGACGTCATCAGCTTCTTCATTATCCTGACGACCGCGGTAACCCTGCACCAATCCGGCCGTACGGATATCCAGAGTTCGGCCGAAGCGGCGCAGGCGCTTCGTCCGATAGCGGGCCCATTCGCCTTCCTGCTGTTCAGCCTGGGAATTATCGGCACGGGCTTTCTTTCCATCCCGACGCTTGCCGGTTCGACGGCCTATGCGGCGGCCGAACTGATGAACTGGAAGGAGGGCCTCGAAAAGCCGGTGCCGGAAGCCAAGGGCTTCTACGCTGTCATCGTGATCTCGATGGTCATT
>JGI24736J21556_1000074_pt1 | contig 16412 bp, 13 predicted proteins | sample KBSCornC2_FD_21556 | JGI IMG/M metagenome (IMG submission 21556) | reverse complement strand
GATCGTTGCATAGCGGAAGGCGATCCGCCAACCTTCCGGCCGCCGCTCCACCCGGTCGAGATAGCGGCCGAACGCGATCGAGTTGCTGCCGTCGAGCAGCTGCCACGATGCGCGCTCCGCGCCATGCCGCAATCGTCCGTGTGGCCTAGATGCCGTAATGGGCCGGGCGTCTCAAGCGGTAGCCAGGCTGACGTTCAATGATTACGCCGGAAATCCGTCGGTTCTTCGCGAAACTCGTCCTTGTCGCGCGGTCTCACCCATTCTTCATCTGGGCCTGGTCGAGGTGGCGCCAAGCTCATCAGGCCATCGCGGCCTTCTATCACCGCAAAACTCGTCTAGAAATGCAACTGTAGTACTAGCCGGCGCTGACTATGGTCCATCCAGCGTCAATTTTGAATGCGGATCCCGTGATGTAGCTGGCGGCATCGCTCACCAGATAGCCGATCAGGGAGGCCACTTCTTCGGGCACTCCGCGCGCTTTAAAGGGAATAGTACTGCATACTGCGGCTTCCGCTTCTGTGGTGCTCACACCCTGTGCGGCGGCGAAGCTGCAGATGATTTGGTCGGTCATCCGCGTCTTTATTACGCCCGGGTGGACAGAATTGCAGCGCACGCGCCCAGCATCGCGGGCGCCGATCACGGCGAGCGACCGCGTCAGCTGTTCGACGCCAGCCTTGCTGGCGCCATAGGCAAGGCCGCTTGGTGTGGCCATCGACGACACCGCCGACGAAACATTTACGATTGCGCCGCTGCCCGCTTCCAGCATGGCCGGCATGACCGCTTGGCAGCCCAGGAACGTGCCATCAAGATTGACCGCCAGAACCTGACGCCAGTCGGCTAGCCTGGTAGCGAGCCCGCCCTGCTCGATATCGCCCTCAATCCCGGCAGAATTCACGAGGATTGTAGGCACGCCCAGCGCCCGCGCCGCCTTCAGCACTTCGTCCCATGACGCTGGATCGGTCACATCATGGCGAAGGAAAGTGGCGCCGATACTTCCGGCCAGCTGTTTCCCCGGCGACTCGGCAATGTCAGTTGCAACCACGCGAGCGCCGCGTTCCGCAAGGTGTCGCGCTACGGCTCCGCCAATCCCGCCAGCCGCGCCCGTAACGATTGCCACCCGATCCTTTAGATCATCCATCCGTCAACTTCCCCAGTGAGCCATAACTTGACCACGGCGGAAAATTGTCGTGGCCCAACCAGATCGTCCATTTGGCCAGGCCTTGTCTCGGACCGCTGCGCATACCTTTCGCACGGAGGCGCAGGCCTTTATTTGTGGGCTCCACACAAGTTGGATGCGCCCAAATGGTCGGCCTATTGGGCCATATCTTGACCAGCCGGCAATTTCATCCGGCCAAGATATTCCGATTCAAGCGCGGTTGCCCATTCGAAGATCGGAACCAGCGTGGGAACGAACGATCGGCCAAGATCGCTCAGCGAATATTCCACGCCAGCAGGCCGAGTATCCAGCGTTCGGCGTTCGATCAGGCGATCTTCCTCCAGCAGTCTGAGCGTTTGCGACAGGACCCGCCGTGAAATACCCGGCAGCGTGCGCGTGAGTTCCCCGAAGCGGTGGGGGCGACCGTTGAGCAGAATTAGGACCAGCACTGGCCATTTGCCAAACAGACGATCGAGGATCTGTCGGATCGGACAATGTTCTGTCGATAAACCCTCTGCTTTCCAGCGTGACCAGTAATCAGGAATCCGCGCTTTTTTCGCCGCTTGTTCAACACCGGACATGGTAACAAAAAACTCCCTACTGTCGGGCAGATAGCTTTCTCGATATGCCTTGCCCGTGTTGTTTGCGGGAAGGATAGCGCCGTGGATGCAATTTCCAACTTTTTCGTTACCGGAGCAAGCGGACAGCTCGGCCGAATTGTTGTCCAACTTCTCGCCGACAGGGGTTTCAACGTAATCGCGGGCATGCGTGATCCGGCTAAAGGGGCCGATCTGGCGGCGCTTGGCGCCGAGGTGCGCGCGTTCGATTATGACAATCCTGCAAGCCTCGCCAGCGCCTTGGCGGGTACCGACCGCTTACTGCTCATCTCCAGCAGCGAGGTCGGTAAACGCGTAACCCAGCACCAGGCCGTTATCGATGCGGCATGCACCGCTGGGGTGGCGTTCATCGCCTATACCAGCATATTGCGCGCAACAGAAACGCCCATTGGTCTGGCCTCCGAACATCGCGCTACCGAAGCATTGATCCAACAGTCGGGCATCGCCCATGCTTTCCTTCGCAACGGCTGGTACTGCGAGAACTTTATGATGGGGCTCACCCCGGCGATCCAGCATGGCGCCCTCATGACCTGTGCAAATCAGGCCCGTTTTTCGGCCGCCACACGCGCCGATTTCGCCGCCGGCGCAGTTGCTGTGCTGACCAAGGCAGATCCCGAGGCCGCGTCGGTTTACGAGCTGGCGGGTAGCACCAGCTTCTCGATGGAGGAACTGGCCATGATGATCTCCGATGCTTCAAGCCGCGAGATTGCCTTCGTCAACGTGCCTGAAGCCCAGTATGCTGAGATGCTGATATCCACTGGCATGCCCGAGCCGTTCGCCCGCTCCTTGGCTGAAACCGATACTCTCGCTGGGCAGGGCTGGCTCCAGGATGACAGCCGGACACTTGAACAGCTGATCGGTCGTCCGACTACACCGATTAGTGCTTTGTTATCATCGCTGACGCCTACGGCCGCCTAAGCTTTCCATACCTCTCGCGTCTGTTCGCCTGACTGCGAGAGGTTTCGTTCTAGTCCGAGATCACAGCATTTCCCGCGATTAGTTAGTTACGTCAAGAATAACAGGATCAGGGCGCCCGTGAGAGTTGGATTTCGCCTACTCGAACGGGAGCACCGTCCAGATGATGGTCCCATGGTGTCGAGCATAATGGTTGTCTTGGCCCGTTTACCGGGTCCGGACCAATAAGCCGGCCGGCGCCTTGTGGATGACTTGGGTGAACGGAGGGGTATCGAAATGGAATCTGCTCTCAACAATGTATCCAGGCGCCTGGCGTCGAGGCATGCACGATTTGCTGCCATAGTTTCGCCATTGGCACTGGCTCTCGCCGGCCAGGCGGCGGCACAAACCGCGGAAAGCGTCAAGGCTGGTCAAGGGGCGGAAAACTCCAGCAATGTCCCTGAAATCGTCGTCACGGCTCAGTTTCAGAAACAGCGACTTCAGGACACGCCTCTGGCAATCAGTGCCGTCAATTCCGCAATTATGGAGGCCAAGCACCAGGTCACGATCAGCGATATCGCCAACAGCACTCCAAGCCTGTCGATCGCCCCGGGTTCGAACGGCGGCGGTCCTGCCATACCGGTACTGACTCTGCGAGGCATGGGTCAGTCGGATTCGGTAGGTGGCGTGGAGCCGGGCGTGGGCGTCTATGTCGACGACGTCTACTACGGCATCCTTAACGGCTCGATCTTCGAACTGATGGATCTCGATCGCGTCGAGATTCTACGTGGCCCTCAAGGTACACTGTCCGGCAAGAATTCGGAAGGCGGCTCGGTGAAGCTGTATTCCAAGGAGCCAAGCAATACGCCGGAGGGTGCGATAGAGGCCAGCTACGGCTCCTACAACCGCTCGCAGTTGCGTGGAGCACTAAACATTCCGTTGGTTGATGATCGCATAATGTTGCGGGTGAGCGGGGTCTACCGGCACGAGCGCGGCTACATCAAACGGCTCGACTATGCATGCGTCAACCCGAACTCCAGCGTGCCGATCGTCGACCCGGCCAGCGTGAATCACGGCTGCGTACTGGGCACGGCCGGCGGCCAGGATCTCGCCGCCGTCCGTGCTACCTTGCGGATCGTACCGGCCACGGGGATCGAGGATACAATCACCGTAGATAACACGTCAGATCACCACGGCCTCGATCCGGCGCAACTGCTGTTCCAGGGCGCTTGGGCCGGGGGCAACAACTTCATCACCACCCCCCGTAGCTACACCAGCTACGCCACCAACATCGGCTATATCGGGACGCCCTATCAGTACCAGGCATTCCTTGGGAACAATGCCGATCAGTGGGGTGTGGCAAACAAGTTGGTGGTTGATATCGAGCAGAATCTCAGCCTGACCTCGATTTCCGCCTACCGACATACCTATGCCCATGCCGGTCAGTCCACCGGCCTGGCGCCCTATACTCCGGGCAACCAAGATACCGAGATGCACCATAGCCAGTACACGCAGGAACTGCGATTGTCGGGCAAGGTAGGAGATTTCGCGGATTTCACTATTGGCGGGTTCTACTATCGTAGCCGTGACTTGGTACCGAACCACATTGACATCCAGGGCGCGGGCGGTCCGCGCGGTGCGGTATTTGAGGCTGGAGGCACGATTTTCTACCTCGCCAATTTCCGGAGCAACGATCCCTTTCACGCCGACTCGATCTCCGCCTTCGCGCATGGCGTTTTCCACCTCACCCCCCGGCTCAACCTTACCGGCGGGTTGCGTTACTCTTCAGACAAGAAATCAGTCACTTACCATCGGCTTGTCGTGGATAACTGCGGCTCGCCAACGGTGTGCCAGTACCTGATCAACTCTGCCTTTCCCCCTTTGGATGGCACGGTTTCGCGCTTCTCGGCCAAACGGCTAGATTGGCGCTTGGCTCTGGATTACCGCTTTAGCCCCGAAGTTCTGGTCTATGCCCAGGTCGCAACCGGCTTCAAGGACGGCGGCTCCAACCCAAGGCCGTACTTCACCTTTCAGGCCGTCCCTTACAAGCCGGAATCAGTGATCACCTACGAAGCTGGGCTGAAGTCCGATCTGTTCGACCGCGCCCTGCGCTTCAACACTACCATATTCTACAGCAAGTTCAAAGACATGCAGCTGATCGTGAATGCGTGCGACAATCTCACGCCGCCTGGTCTACCCCCCGGGCTACCATGCCAGCAAACCACCAATGCAGGCGATTCCAAGCTTTGGGGCGTGGAACTCGAAGCCACGGCTCATCCGACCGATCGGTTGTCAATTGATGCCACTGCCAGCTTCATCGATATCAAATACACGTCCGTCAATGCAGCAACGGGCATTCCGATCGGAAATACAATTCCCTATCTTTCCAAGGTCAAATATTCCGCAGGCATCCAATATGACATTCCTGTGTTCGGCGGAAACCCGAATTTGACAGGTAGGCTGACGCCGCGACTTGATGTCAATTACCAGTCCAGATTCGAGGTCGATCCGGTCGATCAAGGCAATGCATCACCAACGGCAATCCAGAACGGGCGCGTTCCCGCGCGCACGCTGGTGAATGCCCGCCTTTCATTCAAGCCCGACGCGGCTTCATGGGAGATCTCAGCCGGCGTCCAAAACCTGTTCGACAAGTTCTACTATACAAACAAGTGGGACGATAACGTTGGAAATGGCGGCTACGACGCGGCGCAGGGCTATGTTGGAAAGCCGCGGACCTGGGACGTATCAGTGAAATATCGCTTCTGAAATTCGGCGCCTCCGGCCTGAGGGCCGGCGGCTCCATCGATTGCTGTTGAAGGGGATTTTCGATGCGTTTGCTGAAGCTGCTGCCACTGACGGCTGCTGGTCTGGTTGCCCTGTTGACGGGATCGGCAGAGGTGCAATCGGCAGAGGTGCAATCGGCTCAGGCGCGAGAGAAGTTTTCTATAGCGGCAACCGCCGAGCCGTTGTTCACCAGTCCCAACCCGAAGTTGAACGCGAATAAGCGCGTGGTCTATCATATCATCCGCGACCTCCTTGTCGCCGGGCACTGGGAACTGGCAGACCGATATCTTTCAAGTCGCTACCTTCAGCATAACCCCAATGCGGCTAGTGGTCGGACAGCTGTGGTCAACTTCTTTACTCAGGTGCTGAAGGCCCAACCGAAGCCGATGCCGGAGCAGGTCCGAATGGGGATCGTCGCGGTAATAGCGGAGGGAGATCTCGTGGTCGTCACCTACCGGCGCATGGTTGCCGATCCCAAGGCACCCGGCGGCGAATATGCCACGACCTGGTTCGACATGTGGCGGATAAAGGATGGCAAGGCCGATGAGCACTGGGATCCGGCGTTGCTCGGTGAAGTGCCGGACTTGCGATAATATCCGAACGCGCAGCGAAGAGCGGTTGAACCGCGGAGCGGGAAGACATGGTCAACTTCTATCCGACTCATTTCACATTGGCGAGCGGTGCCGTCCCGGGAACCGACCATGATTGCTGTCCGTTCGATTTTCGCGACCGGATGCAGGCTGCGGCCGGCGCAGGGGTAACGACGATCGGGCTCTACTATCCCGACATCGCTAATGTTCTGCGCACCTATTCGTTGCACGACATGCGCCGGATACTGGACGACACCGGGATCACGGTCGTGGAATATGAATGGCTGAACGACTGGTGCTACGACGGTGAGCGGCGCCTCCCGGCCGATGCCGCATTGGAACTGATCCTGCGCACTGCAGATGTCCTGGGCGGTCAACACATCAAGGCCTCGGATTTCATGAATACGACGGTGAGGCTGGAACAGGCCTCGGAACGCTTTTCGCACCTGTGCCGCAAAGTGCGGCCAAGCGGACTCAACGTGATGTTCGAGATGCTTCCGTCAGGCTTTTCGAACTTCCCTTCTGTGGAACTCAGCCTGGCCCTGGTGCGGGGCGCAGGGGAGGTCAACGGCGGAATTCTTCTCGATTCCTGGCACCTAACCAGAACCCACACCGCTTTGGCTGATCTGGCGGCAGCGCTGCGCCCCGGCGATTTGATCGCCGCGGAACTTAACGACGGGCTGCTGGCCGATCCAGAGGATCCGGACGATGCCGTGCGCAACCATCGGCTGCTGGTCGGCGAAGGGGAATTTGATCTGGCGGGGATCGTCTCGGTCCTCGCCCGGCACGGGTTTTGCGGCCCCTGGGGGATTGAAATTTTGAGCGAGCAATTGCGCCGCTGCAGCCTTGACGATGTGGCATGCCGGACTGTCGCAACTACCCGGGCGTTTTTTTCGCAGTTCGAGCCCCCTGCCGATGCGGCGGGCTACCCCATGGAAATTGCATGAGGCCAACGATGCAAGAGACGTTGAAACAGTTTGATATCGCCGGGCGCTCGGCGATCGTGACCGGCGCCACATCTGGTTTGGGGCTGGCATTTGCGGAAACGCTTGCCGAAGCTGGCGCGAAGGTAACGGTCGCTTCGATCAATCCGGAACTAGTCGATAAAACCGTAGCCACGTTGCGCGACAAAGGTTGGATCGTGCGCGGTGCAACGGTCGATGTCGGTAGCCATGAACAGGTAGTGCGCGTGGTAGATGATCATGTAGCAGAGTGGGGTGGGCCGGACGCGGTTTTTGTCAATGCAGGCATCGGCGTGGGGCCCGGCTTCTTGTCTGGTACCGGTGAACGTATCCCAGAAGGGCAGATTGACCGGTTCGACCTGAAGTTCTGGGACGAAACCATCCGCGTAAACCTGACTGGGGCCTTCTACACCATACGCGAGGCGGCACGGGCGATAAAAGCGGCGGACAAGCCGGGCTCGATCGTCGTCACGACGTCCAATGCATCGACCATAACCGTACCCATCGTGAACGCGTCTTACCTCGCCGCCAAGGCAGGACTTGCGCACCTGGTACGCCAGGTCGCACTCGAACTCGCTGCCTATCGCATCCGGGTCAATGCGATTGCACCCGGATCCGTCGTAAGCAACATTGGCGGTGGGATCCTTTCCGACCCCGCCGTTCGCGCAGTCTGGGACAAGTCAGTCCCGCTGGGCGCGATGGGCAATCCAGAACAGATGAAGGCGTTAGCCCTGTACCTGGCGTCGGACGCTTCGTCTTTCATGACCGGCGCGGAGCTTTTGCTGGATGGCGGCGTTGCGCTGCGCTCTGGATTCTAGCCTCCGGATGTCGGTGCAACTCCGAAATTGCGCTTCTGTCCGGCTGGTTGCGCCCTGTGCAGAGATGCCGACGGAACGGGTGCGCTACGGCTGGTTGAGGTCAGGCGCGATAGACGAAGACCAGAATGGAGCGAGTGCCTGAAATGACAGCCAACCATGCTCCTACCGATGAAGAGCTTTTGAACCTGTATCGCCAGATGGCCCTCATCCGGGGGATAGAGGAGCGCCTGCGTGACGACAATGCTGCGGGCAAGCTGCCAGGCGGTGTCCATCTCTACATTGGCCAGGAAGCCGTTGCCGCGGGTGTCTGCGCCCATCTGACCGATCGCGATTACATAACCTCTACCCACCGTGGGCATGGCCATTTCCTGGCCAAGGGAGGAGATCCGCGCGCGATGATGGCTGAGGTCTGGGGCAAACGCGAAGGCATCTGTCACGGCATGGGAGGGTCTATGCACGTGGCTGATGTGGCCCGCGGCATCCTCGGGGCCAATGGCATTGTCGGAGCGGGGCTGGCCATTGCTACCGGGGCGGCCCTCGCCGCGCAGCTCGATGGTGATGGCAAGGTGGCGGTGTGTTTCTTCGGCGATGGCGCCGCGCACCAGGGTGTCGTGATGGAATGCATGAATATCGCTTCGGTCTGGCGGTTGCCAATGCTGTTCCTGTGCGAAAACAACCTCTATTCCGAATTTACGCCTTCGTCACAGATCACTGCCGGCAAACTCGGTGATCGTGCTCGGGCGGCCGCTATTCCTGCTACTGAAGTTGATGGGAATAACGTGTCAGCCGTGTGGCGCGCCGCCGGTGACGCTATCGAACGGGCCCGCCAGGGTGAGGGGCCAAGCTTCGTAGAGGCGCACACATACAGGATTCAGGGCCACCTCGAAGCTGAGGCCCTGTTCCTTCAGGGGCAGCGTTATCGTGAGCAGGAAGAGATCGATGCGTGGAAGGAGAAATGCCCGCTGATCGTTACGCGCAGCCAGATCATCGCAAGGGGTGCGGGAGATGAATCTGTGTTGAGCAAGATCGACACAGAGGTGGCCGAACTGGTCCACGATGCTGCGGCCTTCGCAGAAGCCGGCACGCCAGCCGACGTCGATCTCCCAGCGCAGCTCATGTTTACCTGAAGGAACGGATCGATCGATGCCAAGAAGACGTTTGATCCAGGCTGTCAACGATGCCCTGTTCGAGGAGATGGAGCGGGATCCCAAGGTGATCGTCTATGGCGAAGATGTGGAACTCGCCATAATCGGCGATATGCGCGGGTTGCACGAGCGCTTCGGTCCCGACCGGGTGAGAAACACGCCGATCAGCGAGGCCACTCTCACCGGGATGGCCGTCGGGCTCGCGGCTGCAGGTTACCGCCCGGTGCTGCACCTGATGTTCTCGAACTTCATCTACACCGGGATGGACGCCATCGGAAATCAGATGGCCAAGCTCAGGCTTATGACAGGTGGTCAGATCAAGCTGCCGATCACGGTCATTGCGAGCTTCGGGGGCGGTGCGTGTAATGCCGCACAACATTCCGATTCGGCATATCCGGTACTGATGAACATGGGCGGGATCAAGGTTCTGGTGCCGACCAACTCTGCCGATGCAAAGGGTTTGCTGAAATCAGCCATCCGCGACGATAATCCCTGCTTCTTCCTTGAACCCAGCGGTCGCGGCGGAGACATGGGCATGGTGCCGGATGAGGAGTATCTGCTGCCGATCGGCGAAGCCGCGCTTCTCACCGAAGGTGATCAGGCTACCGTCGTCGCTATAGGACGGATGGTCAAACCGGCTCTGGCCACAGCACGCAAACTCGCCGAACGCGGCATCGCGGTGGACGTTATCGATCCGCGTACGCTTGTGCCGTTAGACGAGGCCCGCTTGCTTGCATCGGTCGGCAAGACCGGACGGCTGGTGATCGTCGATGAAGCCAGGGAATGCTGCGGAGCGGCCAGTCAGATCGCGGCTGTTGTGGCTGAGCGAGGTTTCCCATTTCTGAANGGNCCGATCCGCCGGGTCACACCTGGCAATGTCGCCATGCCCTATGCGGCTAACGCAGAGGCGCATTTGCTTCCGGATGAGGGGCGCATCATGCAGGCGGTACTCGAACTCGTGGGACAGGGCTGAGCGATGAAGGTGACAGTAAAACTTCCCAAGATTGGCATGACGATGGAATCGGCTACGGTCGTCCGCTTCTGCAAGGCTCCCGGAGAGACCTTCACACTCGGTGAGGCGATTTATGAGATCGAGACTGAAAAGGTGAATCAGGAAATCGAGGCTACTGCCGCGGGCGTGATGCTGTCGCATTGCATAGCGGAAGGCGACGACGTCGATGTGGGAGGGGCGGTCTGCGTGGTCGATATCGTTGGACACTGAGGGCGAAGCACTCTCGGGCAAATAGGGGAGGACGGAGATGAATGTTCTGGAATTCTTTTCAACCAAGAACATTACGCCGAAATGCCGGCTTGAGTACTGGAACAACCTTACGGCCGAAACATCACCAGTCACGACAGTCGATTGCCGGAATGACACCTTCTCCGCTGAGATGACGCGGTGGAAGCTGGGCCAACTCACCCTGCTGCGTCCGCACTCTAGCTCAGCGGTCGTGGTGCGAGAGCGCACGCGATCCGTTCGGGAGAATATCTCGCTGCATATGCAGCACCAAGGTACCAGCCGTTTTCATCATCGCGGCGTCACGCAGGAGATGAGGAGCGGCGACTTCGTGCTCCTTACCGATGGCTCACCTTACCGTCTCGAGCTGGCCTCGCACGAATTTCTCATCGTCGAGATGCCGCGATCGATTCTCGAGAACCGCATAGGTTCGCTCGATGACCGTATCGCCCGATGCTATTCGCGCGACACGCTAGGGGCCCAGTTGCTGCATAACTTCTTCATGACATTATGGCAGTTCGCAGGGGTCCAATCGGCGCCTGGCGGACAGCGCGAGAACCTGGGCGAATTCACGATGGACCTGATCGGCCTCGCAACCTCTGGCGAGGGCAGTCACAAGGAGAGTTGCCGCTCTCTTTCGGATCGAGCCCGGCGAGTGGTGCAGATCAATTTGGCTGACATGAGTTTCGGTCCTACCGAACTCGCGCGCGAAATCGGGGTCTCTATTCGTACGGTACAGAACATCTTTGCCGCGATGGGCACCACTCCCAGTGGCTATATCAACTCGAGGCGGCTGGACCGGGCAGAGGAAATGCTGCGTTCAGATCTCGACAAGTCGATCACCAACATCGCCTTCTCAGCCGGTTTCTCCGACAGCAACTATTTTGGTCGCTGCTTCCGCAGGAGGCATGGGCTTTCTCCTCGGGAATGGCGTCGGTCCGAATGAGGAGGTCGCACTATATTCCTTTGTCTGAAGGGCGATTGGCCAATTAGCGGGAAGGCTGCTTGGATGAACAGCAAGTTTCCAGCGATGCCCTATCAATTCTGGATGGTGTTGATGCTCAGCATCAACTTCGGCGTTGTCTTCTTCGACCGCACCTCTGCCGGTTTCCTCGCGCCGTTCTTCCGCCGCGAGCTGGCGCTGAATGATATTCAGATCGGTATGCTCTCATCTGGTCTTTCACTCACCTGGGCGCTGGCTGGCTTCGGGGTGGGCCGTCTATCCGACCGGCTGGGCCGGAAGAAGCCTGTCCTCGTTGCCGCGACCCTCTTGTTTTGTGTTTGCTCCTTCGTTTCCGGCCTCGCGCACAGCTTCCTACTGCTGCTGGCAACGCGCGTGCTTATGGGCATCGCGGAAGGAGGTGTCATGCCCGTAAGCCACGCTGTCATCGTAGCCGAGGTCGATGAGGAACGGCGGGGAGTGGCCATGGGGGTTGCCCAGAATATGGGCTCCAACTTACTAGGTTTCTTCGTGGCTCCGCTGGCGCTCACCTGGATGGCCGTGACCTTTGGTTGGAGATCGGCTTTTTTCCTCGCCGCAGCGCCCGGTCTCGTAAGTGGTCTCGTGCTGTGGATGTTCCTGCGAGAACCGGTCGCTCCTGTAACTGGCACTGCGCCTTCTGCCAAACCGAGCCTGCGCAAGGCGTTGGCAGTTCGCAATATCAGGCTTTGCGCGCTGATCAGTATATTGCTGGTGTCCTATGTGGTTTGCAGCCTCTCCTTCATGCCCTTGTTTCTTGTGCAGAACATCGGGTACTCGCCCGAGGAGGCGAGCTGGCTGATGGCCACTTTGGGCCTTTCTGCAACCATCGGCAGCTTCGTAGTCTCGGCCGTTTCCGACGTGATCGGCCGGCGCCTCACCATTATTGTCTTGTCGTTTAACGCCGCGCTTCTGCCGCTTGGTGTCTTATACGGCCCGGTATCACCGGCCACGCTGGCGATCATCTTCTTCTTCGGCTGGGCAGTGAACGGCGTGTTTCCGATTTTCATGGCCACCATCCCCTCGGAATCCTTCGATCCGCGCTTCACTGCATCCTTGTCTGGACTGGTCATGGGCATTGGCGAGATAATCGGCGGTGTTCTCAGCCCGACCCTGGCTGGGTGGTTATCGGATGGGTTTGGGCGCGGTTCAGTGATGTGGTTCATGCTCGGCCTTTGCGTACTAGCTGGCGTGCTTGGTTTCGGACTGGTCGAGACAGCACCGCGCGTACTGGCTCGTCACCGGCTTTCTCAGGCATAGGAGAGATGTCACCGGACAAACGAATTCCAGTAATCGCCCCGCCAGGAGTGCGCACATGAAGGCCGTCACGTTCCAGTCCCTCAACCAGCCTTTGCAGCTGGAATCCGTGCCCGACCCTGTTCCTGCAGAGGATGAAGTTGTAATCCGGATCGGTCGCTGCGGCATCTGCGGCAGTGATCTGCACATGGCGCAGGATGCTGCCTATGGCTGCCAGAAAGGCGACATATTCGGGCACGAGTTCGCCGGCGAGGTGGTTGAGACCGGGTGCGATGTCACCAGCCTGAAGACAGGTGCGCTTGTGTCTGTCATACCGCTTAGGAGCTGCGGAAAATGCGATCATTGCCGTGCAGGAGCCGTGCAATGGTGCCACACTTTTGGATTGCAGGGCGGCGGATACGCCGAATATGCGGTAGCCCGCCCCAACCAATGCGTGCCACTGGGTGCCGATGTCAGTATGGACGATGGTGCAATCGTCGAGCCTCTGGCCGTAGCACTGCACGGCATTCGTCGGTCAGGTCTGACGCAAGGCGACAAGGTTCTGGTTATCGGTGCAGGACCAATTGGTCTTGCAGTCGCATTCTGGGCCAGGAGACTGGGCGCGGCGCGCGTCGTGGTTCAGGATATCCATGACTTTCAACGCAATCGTGCCTTGGAAATGGGGGCCGACAACTTCGTGGCCGATCCTTCCGATCCGGTCGGCAGCGCCAAGCGCGCACTGGGTGGCAAGGCGGACATCGTGTTCGAATGTGTCGGCGCGCCAGGCCTGATCGCGCAGGCCGTCGATCAGTTACGGCCTCAGGGAACGATCCTGTTGCTGGGCCTTTGCACTGTCTCCGATACGTTCAACAGCTTCGCTATGCTGTCCAAAGAGGTTGGGCTCGTCACCTCCGCGTTCTTCACTGTCCCAGAATACGAAGCCTCACTTCGGGTGCTCGATCAGGGGGCGGTCGAACCCCGGCTGCTTGTGAGCGACACGATCAAGATTGAGGAACTGCCCGACATGTTCGAACGCTTGAAAGCCGGTAGCAGCCAGTGCAAGGTCCTGATTGCGCCGTAGATTTTATTCCGAACGATTGCTCACGTTGGCGTGAACCAGCTTGAGCCATCGCAGGAACTGCGCACGGTCGGAGCGGGACAGACTGTCGAGAAGATAAGCCTCGCGCTTCTTTTGCCACGCCTCTGAGTCGCCATAGAGCTGCTGGCCTGCCTGCGTCAGGCGGGTCAATCGCTTGCGGCCATGTCTTCAGAGATATATTTGACACGCTTTCCCATCCAGCTTTTTGCCCCGGATGATCGCTTAGAAGTCACGGATTTCTGCGCTTTATGAACGTTTTCAACTCCTTACGGAGCCACTGGTGCCAGAAGAGGACTCGCAATATCACGCCATCACGTTGATTTTAAACGTGGAGTTTGATGGGGCCTTCTAAAGTGCCCCCAGTTATGCCCCCAGTCCCATTTCATGTCTCGGGTTCGAAGAAATTTCAAAGGCGGGAACACCTCGAAACCAATAACACTTTGGACGGCGGCCGGCGCTCGCTTGTCGCTGAACCCAATTATTCGCCCTTAAGTTAGCTCGTTCAACATCTCACATCGCCCAGCACTCGTCGATGCAAGGAACATCGCTCGTCCTGCACATTGCTGCTGGTGATACGATCATGCTCAATAACCACCGTGAGGCCACACTCCCGGCGGCTCCCAAAGCCATCTTGCCTCGCCCTGCTGGTCTGCCCTATCGACGCGATCGCAGTACGTGAACTTGTTTCCGATCCGCTCGGTGGCGCCCCGCGGCTGCCGTTCGGTCACCTTAACGAGGCGGCGTGATTTCATTGCTCAATCGTCGCCAAATGCCGAATTATGGTCCTACGCCGCCGTTTGGAAAAGCGAGTTTGGGGTCTGGGAGCAGCGGGAAGGTTATGTTGCGCTTCGCTCGGGGAAGCTCGCATTATTTTTCGAAACGGCTCGTTACCGTTTAGACGAAGAACTCCAAGCGGCGGCAAGTGTGTGATGCATCATCTCGATGCATCACACAACTAATTGCGGAGGCCGCTCAACGGGGCAAGGCGCTCCTCAACGTCGAAAACCCCGCTAATCCCTGAGATCCCGAACAGGCCAGAATGATATTAACACCACTGTATACCGGGGCAAGTTACTTTATATCAAATTGAAACAGGCCGCCAGATTGCGTCTAGGTAAAAATATAAAACGGTAGCTATGCTCATACGGAACGACTCGTGTTGGGCTCGCGAGAGGGGGAATAATTGGATCGGCTACTAGACATCGTCCTGGCCGGACTTGGCCAGGTCTATTTTTACCGGTGGTTCGTTCCGTTCGTGCTGATGCCGATCATGCTGGCGATCGCCGGCACGATCCACATAGTGGCGGCACGGCGCACTCGGCCGTTCATCGCGGCCGCGCGAGCAAGAGCGGAAACGCTGAGGGAAGCACTCGGCGACGATCCCGAGCCGGCAGCGGAGCGGGCCGCGTTCGCGCGTGAGTATCTCACCATCGCGGCGAAGATGGGCGAAGCCGCGCCGCGCGCCCAGTCTCTCATTCAAGCGTGGCGCGAGTTCCAAGAATCTATCATCGACGAGAGCGCCTCGATGGTTCGGAACACCAGCCGCCCGTCCGCCTTCTTCCTGCGGATCGTTCCCCGGCAGACGACGCTGACCTTCGCGTCCAACGTGTTCGTCGGCGTCGGCCTTATCCTCACATTCCTTGGCCTCATCGTGGCGCTCAACACCGCGGCACATGGGATGGCCGGGGGCGGCGTGGCGGATGCACAGGTGGCGCTGACCGGCCTCCTGCTCGTCGCGGGCGCGAAGTTCTTCTCCTCGGTGGCCGGCCTGATCGCCTCTATTTGGCTTCGCATGGCCGAGCACGGGCTTACGCGGCGGGCTACGGCCCCCGTCGAGCAGATCTGCGACCTGCTGGAGCGCGGCCTGCTCTACGTTCCGCCCCAGCGGCTCGCGGTCGAACAGCTGGAAGTGCTGAAGGAGCAGCGTGATCAACTCAAATTCTTTAACACCGACGTGGCACTGCAGCTCACTGACCGCATCGGCGAACAATTCCGAGCCGCGATCGAGCCCATGACGCGATCGCTGGGCGACCTAAACTCGAACATGACCTCGGTCACGCAGGGCATTGGGGCCGGCGCGCGCGAGGCCATTGAGAAGGTGAGTGGCGAGCAGCTGCGCGGCTTGAGCGACACGCTGATGTCCCTACGGGAGCGGCTCGACGACATCGGCAGCAAGGTGGGATCCTCGGGTTCCGAAGCCGCCGAGCAGATCAAGGCGGCGGGATCGGAATTCTCGAGCGCTGCGCGTGTGATCCGGCAGGCGTTCGACGCCCTCACCGCCAACGTTGACGGTCTGGGCGAGAGACTGACGAAGCAAGGTGCCGATGCGGCAATAGCTCAGGACGAGGCCGTCGGGAGGATGAGGCAGAACTTCGAGGACGCGCAGGCGCGATCAGCCGCCTTGATGGAGCAGGCGGTCGTCGCACTCCAAGCCGCTGGTAAGGCGGCGGCGGAGGAGATGCAGCGCGAACTTGGCAACACCCTCGCGACTGGCGTCGCCCGCAACGAGGAAACTTTCCGGAAGGCCATCGAGGAGTCGGGTTCGGCACTCCGCGAGACGTCCACGGAATTGGCCCAAGCCATCGCTGGCGCTGCCTCCGGGATCGAGCGGGCCGGCACGGCCTTCGCGACCAGTGCCGCCAACGCGAACCGGTCCGCCGACGCAATGGGCGAGATGGTTGCACACGCGGACCGTGTATCGTCCTCGCTCCGCGCAGCATCCGAGGGACTCTCGGGAGCCACGGCGCCGGTCGTGGACGCCGCCCGCTCGCTTGGAGAGGCCGCAGGCAAGATCGCGGGCGCCGTCGAGCAGAGTGGTGCCGCCGAACAGGAGGCGGTCCGCGAGATGCGGGAGCTTGCGGAAGGTATACGCCAGACGCATGCGGCGGCCGAAGC
>JGI24736J21556_1000070_pt1 | contig 16826 bp, 18 predicted proteins | sample KBSCornC2_FD_21556 | JGI IMG/M metagenome (IMG submission 21556) | reverse complement strand
GAGCGAAAGACAGGCTCCGGCTGTCCATACTCAGGGGATAGAAGCGATGCAGGTGTACCAGCCCGCACCAGTGAGCCGCCCGATAGCCGCCAAACGCACAGCAGAGAGCGCGTTGGCGCTTGCGTCATTCAAGCTCCGTGCTATCGGCGGCGTATGCATGACGAGTTGCTTGACCTCGCCTTCGGCATGACGGAATTCTTCCAGGCGGTGCCGAGGCTGCTGTTTTTTCTGCTGCGGCTGGCGTTGAAGATCTTCGTGGAATTCCCTCGGGCAGGCGACCCGCTGATGTCGCGTGCTTTTGCTTTCTTGCTGAACCCCAGCACCTATATAGCCAAGCTGAGGGGCACGCAGGGTGCGGTCTCGACCAAGCATCGCGAGAGCGCCTATCGCCCCGTCGATCGGCCTGGCTTTTCCCCGCCGCCGGCCACCGGCGAAAATGCTGGCGCAGGCTCTCCCGGCGATCATTAGCGCGCCGGTGATCGAGAAGATTGTCCGCCCGCTCGCCTGCCCTCGTGGCGCCGTAGCGTGCCTGTTCGACTTTGCGGGTACAAATGACCGTGCTATCGGACGTTGATGCTGGGTCCGGTGGAAGGCGTGGAAGGCGCCGCGCTCGTAGATCAGGCCGCCCTTGGCATTGCTGGCGAGAATGTGGATCACCGTCGCCAGGAATTTGTTGAGGATGCGCTGCGGATCCTTCAGCGCGCGGACGATGCCGTACCAGATCTTCTTCTTCTCGTCGCGCTTGGCGGTGATGAAGTTGTAGGCCCAGGCTTCGAGCGGATTGACTTCGATCACGCCGGTCTGGCCAAGAAACGCCTGCTTGTAGACTTTCTTGCCATCCTCGAAATCATACCATTCGATTTCGACCATGCAGATCCGCTTCGGGCGAGCATTGTCGGGTATGCCCTCGCCCTCGCGCTGGTGCTGCGCATAATAATCCTTATGCTCGATGCCGGGATCGCTGTCCGCCACGCCATAGGCCGCCCATTTCGCGTTGAGCTCGGCATGGGGCACGTCGGGGAACATGTCCTCGGCCTCGTCGAGATCGAGCCAGACGACGCGGCCGGCATAGCGGCGGTCGGCGAGATTGCGCTTGGTTGCGTTGCGGTCCCAGAAAGCGGTGCGCGGATCGCGCCGGTCGATCGCGATTGCGTCGGGCTCGGGCTTGCGCGTTTCGGTGACGCCGATCCCGGCAATCGCCGCATCGGTGAAGGCGTCGGATTCCTCGCGCTCCGATCGCGCCTGATCGCGCACCCACATCGCCGCCGACGAAAGCAGCTCGTCGACCTGCACGTCGCCCGCCGTGCGCGGCAGATATTTCACATTCTGCCGATTGTTGACCTCGAGCCCCGCCAGCGCATCGATATTGATCTGGACGAGGTTGAACACCGGCGCGGGCCGCCCGTCCGCCTCGAAGATCGCGAGCTCCTCGCTCGACCATTGATAGCCATTGTAGAATTCATAGCTCTCGTCGGCTTCCTTGCGCCATTCGGCGAGGTGATCGATCGAGGCCTTGGTCCAGCCCTTCAGCCGGCGGAACAGGCTGCCGTCGGGATCGGCGCCGACCGCGTCGACCGTGTCGCGCGTCGCGTCGCCCGGCATGATGTCATCCTCCAGATCGCCGGGGAAGATATCGTCGGCCATGCTCTTGCGCTTCATTGCCACCAGCTCCCCAACGCGTTGCTCACCATCTGCGCCAGCGCGGTCTGCGGCGCCTCGTCGCCCAAATCGCGGCGCAGATCGTGGATCAGCCGCCCCTGGCGATCGCGCGCGGCAAGCGAGAAGCGGAAATCCGCCAGCGTCTCGGCGCGCAGGATCAGGGTCGCGCCATGATCGGCGCAGAGCTTGCGGAGCTGGTTCCAGTCCCTGAGCGCGGGATCGAGGCCCGTATCGGAGGAGGTTTCGTCAATATCTTCTGTCATGCTGCCCAACTTGCGTTTCCTGTCATCTGCATGCGGCGGCGCGCGCGCTCGTAGCGATCGGCCTCGCGCGCGATCGAGACGGGGCTGACCGCGAAGGTCGCCACGAATGCGTCGGCGAGGTCGGGCGAGCGGCCCAGCCTGTCCTTGGTCTCGTCCTTGCTTTCGAGCTTGATCAGCCCGTTGGAGGTATAGCCGTAGAGGATGTCGGCGAGTTCGGCGGTCAGCGCATCGTCATCGATATGGACGTCACGCCCCTCGAACCACATCCGCGCCTTCCAGAAGAGTTCGTCGCGCAGCCGATGATATTTGCCGTCGACGCTCGGCCGCTCGGAGACGTTGAGCATCGTCACCGGCAGCCCCAGCTCGCGCATGCGATCCGCCACGCCCGATCCGATCCCGATCGTATCGACCACGATCGCCGAGGGCAGCTCGCCCTGCGGCGTATCCTCGTAGAGCGCGAGCACGCGGCCGGCGGTCTGCATCGTATCGAGCCCGCGCCACGCCGTCACCGGCTCCATCAGCACGCGCCCGCGGCGCTTGGCGAGCGCGGTGCGATCGTCGCCGAAGCGCGCGGGATCGAGCCCCCAGATCGGCCGCACCGCTTCGATCGTCGCCTTCGCCACCGGGCGGCGGCGCGCCTCCTCCATCAGCGCGAGCGGGATCAGCGTGTTGCTGTCGACCTCGGGAAATTCGCCGAGCACATGCACCTTCACATGATCGGAGGAGAGCCCCCAATCGTCGATCATGTCCTCGATCTGCTTCTGGTTGGCGGCCTTGGCGCGGCGCGTATCGACCGTCATCGTCAGCCAGCGGTGGCGAAAGCGCGTGAAGATCTGATAGAAATAGCTCGCCTTGTGGATCGGGTTGCCGAAGGTGAAGACGAAGCTGTCGGGATCGGTGTTGGTCGCCTCCGCCACCGCGAAGATGCTTTCGGGCACGCCCGATCCTTCATCGATGATCGTGCACTGGCCGCGCCCGCCATTGTGCAGCCCGCCGAACGCATCGGGGCGATGCTCGGACCATTTCTGCGCGACCACCTTCCACGTGTCCGGCTGCTCGACATGGACGAACTTGCCCGAAGTCCATTCGAACCAATGCTTGTTCAATGCGCGCGCATGCCACAGCGCCAGCTCGCGCCAGGTCTTGCCGTCGAGCTGGTCGCCGGTGTTGGCGGTGACGACGCCCGAAAAATTGGGCCGCGTCGACATGAAGAACAGGATCAGCCAGGCGATCACCGCCGATTTGCCCGGCCCGCGCCCCGATTTCACCGCCATCTTGATGACGTCGCCCGCTGCCCGCGTCCGGATCGCCTCGCCCAGCACGGACAAATATTCGGCCTGCCAGACGTCCGGCCCCTCCCACCCGGCGAGATCGCCCTCGCCCCAATCGAAAATATAGCGCACGAAGCCGAGCGGATCGGCATAAAGCCGCGCCATATCCTCGGCGAGCATGCGATCCACCGCCCTCACCGGGATACCCCGTGAACGGAGCGGACAGCGCGGATGCACACAGCGCCAGCAACGCGGGCGCACTCCACGGCACGGCCGAGCGCGCCAAGCAGCCCGCCGGACAAGATCAGGATCAAAAGAAGCGCCAGCATAAGGCGCCCCATTAATCACAGATTGCGAGGCTCAGGGAGTGTACATTAAATGGGGGGCGGGGATTATTGCGGGTAGGAAGCTCTTTGTTTCAACAAGAGACGAATGATCGTAATTGCCGTATCGCCGCTGTTGTTTGATTGTCGCGTAAATGGTAGCCGGAGCTTGAATGGGGCGGAGTGGATACAGAACAGGTGAGGTTTTTCGCGCGCGTCATTGTCCCTCTGTTGCTGCTGACCTCCGTGCACAGCGGCATGGCAGCCCCCCCTTCCCCAACCGTCACACGTAACAAAGCAATTGTGGCCGCGAGCGACGCCGCCGGGTCAATTTTCTCGGTCCGGGCGGACGGCTCCATTCTTCATCGCCCCAGCGGTGCTGTTTGCCCCAGCGATTTTGAATATATGCATCTGGCCGATATTCAAATTTATCCTGCTACCACGCCCGGTGACGACATCGGCTGTGACTATGGTCGTGTCGGGCCAGATGGATATTTTGCTTCCAAACTCACCATCTTCATAGTCCGAGTGCCTGATGGTACGACGTTGGATTCGGTCTACGAGAAATACCGCAATGAGGTTCTCGCCACGCCGAGTGCTGTGGAAGGCCCTGCATCACTTCATATTGCGGATGAAAAAACGGGCAGCGACGACTCCAGTTATCGCGCCAGCGGCTTCTCCATCACACTTGATGGTCGACGATACCATTCCGAGCTGCTTGTCTCGCTACGTGGCGAGTGGGCCATAGAAGTCCGGGCGACCTATCCAAATGCGGTAATCGTAGTTGACAAGAATGCGACACAGGAAAGTCTACGCGCGCAGCTCGACGACATCAAAGATCCCTACCTTGCATTTATGGCAGTCAATGACTCCCTGACGAATGTCAAATACCGTTAGTCGGATCGCAGTGCTTCNCTATGCCAGGTAAGTAGCTCAAACGGGGGGNGTGCGATAGCCTGCTCGGTGCCCGATTTGATTGTAAGCAGGCCGATAAGNGGAAGAATGGGGGGAACGATGCGGAAAATATCACGTATTTTGCTCATAGCGTTGACCGCTACAGGGGTCGTATCGGGACCAGTGGCGACACCTGCCGCCGCGCAACAGGCGGACGGCCATCGTGACGCAGTGGACGAGCTAATTCAGCATGCCATTGACGACGCAAGGGCCGGACGCAATGCTGAAGCGATGGCGAATCTCGATCCGATGGCTCTTGCCGTGACAAATCGGATCAGTGAGGCCAAAGGCCCCGTCTATTGCGCTCGTTCTGAAGCTGAAGCAAAGGGATATCAGGCACGCGCCACACCTGCCTCGCCCGACGTACAGTTCGCCCCCGCCCGTCTATGTGATATTCTTTTCATTCGCGCCTATGTATTAGAAAATCTTCAGCGTTTGCCCGAGGCGGTTGAGCAGCTTCGTCAAGTGGTCGCGCTTGAACCGGATTTGCCTCATTTCCAGGTGGAGTACGCATCGGCGTTACGTCAGTCAGGTGATGTAGCGTCAGCTTTGACGGTTTATCGCCAGGCGCTCCAGATCGCCACTCCGAATAAAGAATACTCGCTAGATCGGGCCGCAGCATTGCGCGGCATCGGCTTCATCCTGACCGAGCAGGGCGATTTGGATGGAGCTGAAAAGGTCTACCGCCAAAGTCTGGAGTTGACGCCAAACAATCCCATCGCGCTCAATGAGCTAGGTTATATCGCTCATCTGCGAGCAAAGGGCCAGAAGGCGCCAGCGCGCGTAGTAGAAACTACCATAGATTCTTCGCTGCCACCCAAATGAATAAGAGGCGGCCGAAGTTATCTGCCACGCAGAGCAGGGGAACGGGCATCAACTATGGTCGAGGCGCGGGAAGTCTCTCGGTGAAGGCGAAGACGCGGTTATGTAAGACGCCGAACTGCTGCGCAATCACGTCGATTGCAGCCCCGTTAAGCCCTACAGGATTGGTTTGGAGCTTCTCGATACCATAAAATGGGGGCGCCCAGCGGTAATGCATGGCCGTCACCTCGAACCCTCCCGTGGAATCTGGAATCTTAAGTGCCCCCACATGGTGATGTGGCCATGCGCGATGCGATGTCTTTCAATGGAATTACGGTGACAGGTGCGTAAACCCCTAAACCCTCCGCCGTGGGTTAAGACGCCGAGGTGTCGGTGACTGCGTCCTACCGAAGCGATCGGCCGTCCGATCGACGATGCGGCTTTCCTCCCGCGATTGGAAAAAGCGAGCGGCCGCACGCTCGCGCCCGGCAAGCGCGGACCAGAACCGAAATATGTGGAGCGTCACCGTCATCCTAGACCAGCGCTAAATCTTCGTCCTGGAATGTCGTTATATGGTGAAGAGGCCGGTAGGCGATATGCCGCCGGCCTTTTCTTTGTAACATAGCCAATCATAGGAGGCGATGCCTGGGCGTTGGTGACGGGCTTGTACTACGGTGAAACGGAGTAGACTTCTCCAGATGGCCAAGCGACTGGCAATAAGATAAGTTCTCGCTGTTCTGATTCGGGGGAATCGGAAATTGGGGGAGGCGGCCATGAAGTTGCTGCGTGGAAGTGATAGTGGTGAGATTTTCAGCGCAGCTCCGGACCCTGAAGACAGTTGGGCTTACAATACTGATGAAGAGGATACGTCCAACTATTTCCTCCGCCATTGGCATGGAAACCTGACACTCCCGGTTTCGTATTGGGTGAATGGCGGCATTGTTGCATTTGCGATAGTCGCATTCTTGGGCGTTCTCGTAAGAGCCGTGTCCGAAGCGGGATCAAGCCTTCGGGCAATTTCGATCGTTGCCTGTATTACAGTCCTCCTGATACCCGCCATCTGGGTTTGGAGTGTGGTTGGAATTTGGCGTTCTGCCGGTAAGCATGCCGACAGAGGTGGATCGGCGGGATGGGCCAGAGCAGCCAAGGTTATGGTTGTTCTCGGCGCATTCTCGATGGCTGGGCAAACCAAATCAATGTTAGTCCCTCAGTTTATGGAGTTCGCGCAGATCGCTATTGGACATGATCCAATCGGCGAGCCCGCCTCAATTAGGGTCTCCCCCAACGGCAAAGCAATCTTGTTTGATGGCGCGATCACTGAAGGCTCAGCAAATAGATTTCAAGCCGTCATAGACAGTGCGCCGTCCGCAAACACGATCGTACTGAATTCACGTGGAGGAAGAATTCTGGAGGCTGAAGCTATCGCGGACATTATACGAGCGAAAGGATTAAAAACCTATGTCGAACATCTTTGTGCCTCCGCATGCCCACTGATCTTCATAGCGGGGAGCGATCGCGCGGCTGAACCCAACGCACGGATCGGTTTTCATCAGTCATCATTTCCTGGGCTAAGTGCATCGGACATCAGTGATGCCGAGGTTCAACAACGGTATATTGACGCCGGAATCGATCCTTCCTTTGTCGAAAAAGCATATTCTACTCCAAGCGATAGCATGTGGTATCCTTCGCATGATGAACTAGCGCAGGCAGGCGTGATCTCTCGCACATCTCTTGGCGGCGAGGTCGCATCAGCGCTCTCTGCGGTTTCAAATCGCAAACAGCTTGAGATGGTGTTTTTACAGGTGCCAGTGTTTCGATCCTTCCGCGGGCGCTACCCAAACGAATTCGGTGAAGTTGTCGCAGCAGCCTGGACAGTTCGCCAGGCGGGAGGCTCTGATGGAGAGATCACGACCGCAGCCCGCACAAAATTCACCACATTTTTTCCGCAAATAATGAGCCACGCATCCGATGAAGATCTGGCTAAGTATTTGGCTCTGCTGGTTGAGGAACTGAGCGCAGCTAGAAGCCTCAGTGTGGAGGCCTGTGACAAGCTGACACAGGGGCAGTTAGACATAAGCAGGGCGCTACCCCCCTCTCTAACTGGACGCGAGCTGGCGCTTCTTCAGTCAATTTTAGATAGTACTGGCAAAGCTGAACTCGACCGGACCGCTGCGACCATCGCGCTGCGTACTGCAATGGGCTCATTATCAAAGCGAGACATTAATGCACTGATGAGTCCCGCAGCAGCCACGCCCTCGGATCGCTGTGAGGCGAGTACCGATTTATATGAGTCACTGCAAAAGTTGGATCTTCATTCACGGACGTCTGGACTTAGATTTATGTTGACGTCTTCATAGACACCGCCGCGATCCGGTGATCAGTGCTTTGTTCACGGCGATCTCCTTTGCCTGAGCGCCAAGACGTGCGGAATTACAGTGACACTCCGCTCATTGACCAAGCAAGGACCAAAACCGAAATAAGTGCAATGTCACCAATTGGCGCCTCCCCGTCATCCCGGACTTGCTCCGGGATGACGAGACGGAATTGAGGTCTACTTCATTCCCGTTCGTCTTGCCAGCGCAGGCTGGGGCCCATGTCTCTCAGAATATTCGATGCCATCTCCAATCGCGTGAGACATGGGCCCCAGCCTCCGCTGGGGCGACGATATGGAGAACGTACCGATAATAGGCTTCGACGAACGCCCATTCGGGACGCAGTGGGTGAAAACCCCGCAAGCGCGGGCGGCGGCGGCCATCCCTTTCACACCGCCAGCAGCCGCCCAAAGAACGATCGATAGCGTTGCAGCGCAAGCCGCAGGTCTTCGGTCGAGACGCTGTCGCCGCGATCCCATTGGCTTTCGAGGGCCGCGCGTTCGTTGGCGAAGGTCTCGGCCAGACGTTTCATCGCGTTGGCGACCAGCTCGTCGGCCTGCTCGACCGCCCGGCGCGGCTCGTCGACGAAGCTGGCCTGGACGCTGTCCCAGCGCCGCCGCAATTCGCCCGCCTCATTTTCGGGAAAGAGCGGCGCCGCGCCCGCATCCGGCGTGCTTGCGGCCGCGCCGCCGTCACCGCGCGCCAGGCTCTCGGTGGAGTTGCCCGCCGCCGCCAGATCGGCGGTGCCGGCCGGCCGATCGCGATCGAGGGTTTGATCTTGCACAGTCTCAGCCATGATGATTTTCCTTCGTTGAAAGCGGGGCAACCCGCTCGTCATGCGCGGGTGACGCGCCGGGCTCGTTCACCAGATCGTCGAACAGTGCGCGATAGTGGATCATCGCCTGGCGCAGATCCTCCGTCCCCGCTTCGCCGCGCGAATGGCGGGTGGCGATCTCATGGGCGGCGCGGTAATTCTGCACGACCTCCGGGTGATCGACCGAAAGATCGGCCGAGCGCTGCTCGAAATCCACGACCGGATAGCCGCGGCTCTCCATCACGCTGCCGAGCAGATCGTCGGCATGGGTGACCGCACCCTTGGGATCGTCGACGAACTGGGCCTGCACCTGCCGCCATTGATCGATATAGCGCGCGCGCTTGTCGGCGGGCAGCGGCCTTATCGAGAATTTGGCGACCCGCTGCTGCCGCTCGTGCAGCAGCGTTTCCGCCTTGCTCGCGGTGCCGACCTGCGCCACCGTGCGCTCATATTCCGGGCCGAACCGCGATTTCAGATCCTCGCTGCGGCGTCGCTGGAGCCACAGCCCGATCGCTGCCCCGCCGAGCAGCACCACAAGCACGATCAGAATGATTTCCGTGGGGCTAAGGGTGGCCATTGTTCCTCTCCAACGCTGCGCCCCCGGATGCCTGCTCAACTCCACGGCCCGAAAATTGTTCAACCGCTCGCCGCAATTAAAAGGCCGCTGCATTCAAACAGGCGAAGCGATTCCAATATTGCTCGTGTCTTCCGAGGCTTAGATGAAGTAAGCGCTATTTATATCGTTAGATATATACATCCGAACATTCTACCGATCGCGACGGGGTTGGAACTCCCGCCCAAAATATGTGTTCAATCATCATACAGATCGGGTCGCGTGCCCCGGCGAGACCAAGACCGCCGGCCGGGGCACAGTGCCGCTGCGCGACAGAACATGCCGTTCGATCGCTAATAATCGCCAAGTTCTTCGTTGCCTCCTCGAAAGAAGAATAGGCTGCAGCGCAAATTGAACCAAAGCGTCGCCCGACCGTTGCACGATCACAACGATAAGGAGAGCACGCATGAAAAACGCCTTGTTCGCGCTGGCTGGCCTCGGCCTTCTCGCCGGCTGCGCCACTTATGATAACGACGACGACTGGCATCGCTGGAGCGCCTATGATTATGATCGCCCCGATCCCCATTATCATGGCTATTATGCCGATCGCTATTATCGCGACGACCCCTCCTATTCGGATCGCAGGCTGGGGCCGGACGATCGCATCTATGCCGGCCGCGACGGGCGCTATTATTGCCGGCGCAGCGACGGCACGACCGGCCTGATCGTCGGCGGCATCGCCGGCGGCGTGCTCGGCAACATCATCGCGCCGGGCGGCGCCAAGACGCTGGGCACGATCCTGGGCGCGGCCGGCGGCGGCGTCGCGGGTGCGGCGATCGACGCCAACAACGTCCGCTGCCGCTGACGCACCGGGATCCGGGCGCGGTTGGCAGGGCTGGTCGCCAGTCGCTACCCCCATATCTCGTTACTGGCCAGGTCCGCATCGGCCGCCGCGCCCCAAATAAGTGGTTAACACACTGATTAACCACGAATATCTGGAACAGGCCTGCGCCTGCTGGCGTTGATCGTCCAGAGGAGGCCCGGATGGCTGACTATAAAAAGCGTTCGACATGGCTGCGCGCGGTTGCCAGCCATGTCGACGACGACAGGATCGCCGCCATCGTTGAACGCTGCGCCGACCGATGCATGGCGGCAAGCATGATTGAGGCACGCCTCCCCATGATCAAGGCGGAGAGCGACGATGCATATCCTGTATGTGGAAGACGATCCGAGGCTGCGCCGGCATGTGTTGCACGAACTTATGACGCACGATCACGACGTCGTCGAAGCCTGCAATGGTGCCGAGGCCTGTTGGCTGCTCAACTATCACGGGGCTGAGCTTGACCTGGTGATTACCGATATCGAGCTTGGCAGCGAGCTTGACGGCTGGATGGTGGCCGAACATGCTCGCCAGCTCAGCAAGGATGTCGGGGTGATCTACGCGACCGGAACGCGGATGGATCATGAGCCGGTGGAAGGCGGCATCGCGCTCTTCAAGCCCTTCTCGGCCCAGGCGCTGGAACAGGCGATCGCNGAGGCCGCCGCCCGCGCCGCGCTCCACCACTAAAACCGTTCAGGGANGGCTGTCGATGACGGCAAAGGGGAGAAGGCCGGCAGGCGCTACGCCGCCGGCCTTTTTTGGGCGGGCTCAAGGAACAGCAAAGGTCCAAAATGGATCAATAGTTGCGCTTGACGCGGAAGCCGCCACATCGCCTACCTCGTCATCCCGGACTTTGATCCGGGATCCCGCTTTCTTTGCTCCCGCCTGGAAGCATCCACCTGCCACGAGAGAAGAAATAGCTGGACCCCGGATCAAAGTCCGGGGTGACGTTGAAATGTTGGGGTATGAGGCTCCTTCCGCGGCCCTAACCCAGCCCCGCCCCCTGCCGCCGGGCGTGGATCACTGAGGCGATGGTGTCGATCGCGTCTTCGCCCAGCTCGATCTCCTTGGGCAGGATCGAGGCGACGATGCGCAGATATTGCTCGGGCTTGTCGTCGCGCAGGCTGGCGATGACGGTGCGGCCATGCTGCTCGAAATCGCCCAGCATCGCCTCCACGAACGCCACCCCGAGCCGGTTGCGCGAACCCTTGGGCCGCCCCTTGACCGCGCCGGACGCAGCCCCGGTCGGCCGGAGACCGCCCTGCGCTGAAGCTGACGCGGACGCATCGCCGCCGATGCGCTCGCCGGACACGCTCTCGCCTGCAGCGGCATCGCCGACCGCAATGGCCGCCGCCCGCCGCCGTGCCCGCTCCAGCACGCCGCCTGCCCGCGCCGCCATCAGCGCGCGCCCAGCGCAGGCAGCAGCATGGCGAGGACGGTCACGATCAACAGCAGTGCCAGCATGTCGCCGCCCATTGATCACATCTTCGCGGCGACCGGGAGTGTATATTAAATTTACTTCACCGAAGATGGCACGGGTCGTTCGGCCGTGAGGCGCCGGTATGGATCGGACTTACGGATCGGCGCTTCGCAATTTGCCCCGAATTCAAGGTATGCTACAAATATCCCTTCGCGAAGTCAGAGCATGTTTGCCACTCGGATTGGTCGCTCCCAGCGAGCCAATCTTGGGCACTGCGCTTGGCAGCATATTTAGCGGCGAGCGCCCGATCGCCCTTCTCGCAAGCAAACTTCATGATACTCGCCGCATTCCAGTCGGTGGGATAAACCTTGTAGATATCCTCCATCGACTGAGCCATGGTCGGCCAATCGACCGCCTGAAGATCAAGGCCGCCCCATTCTTCGAGGCTCCACATCACACGCGCATATGCTCCGGAGCCTTCCTTCTGCTCGGTATGGCGAACCGCGTATCGTCCAAGTGAATCGATATCCGCCCAACTTCCATACCACTGGGGCATGAAATAGTGAGCGGCACTTGCATATGTTTCATAATAATAGGGCTGTCGCGCCGCCGCTTCGTCAACAAGGCGCAGCACCGCAGATTGATTGCTTCCTATCGCGCCAAATGCCCTGATCATTACCGCATAATATTCGGGATCTACGGAAGCGGTGGCGCGGCGGCTTTCGAGTAGCTGCTTGGCAGCTTTGCCATAGCTCTCGAAGATTGCCAGCGATGAGCCTGCCGTCCTTGAAGCCGCCTCTTCGCCGCGCATGCATGCACCATAGTTAACCAGAGAATTCGCCTCTATGATCGGAGGCGCCGGCTCACGAGGAAAAGCCTTGGCCCAACCGCTGGCAAAAGATTGGAGATTATTTCGGCACCCGGTTGCAGGCTCAATCGGCATGGAATTCGAAAATCCCGTATAGAACCACGTGAGTTTCCATTGCCCGCCCGGTGTGCGGGACTGTTGAGTTCGGAACTCCTGCTCCATCGCATTTAACGCCGCATAGTCTTTTGCTTTCACGGCGTCGTCGACACGCTGCATCACGAGCTTGCGTTCGTCGACTTCCTTTTGCGACGAGTCGCTGAAGGAACAAGCTGCTGTAATCAGCAATATGCTTATCAGAGAAAAACTCAGATGTCTCATTGTCACTGGTTTGCTTGCTATCAAGGCGAGTTCATTGGATACGCGGATTTAATTGAGAAATTATTGGCAAGGGTCGAGCTCAAGAGAGGAAACACGTCATCAACCAGCGGACGGGGATAATAAGCCGGTTCGTATCGTTAAGGTTGCATGGTCGCGATGGACTTCCACCGCCGCGCGCATCGGCGCGATCTGCCCCGATATGGCGCAGCAGCCACGCGACGATCGCGTCCCGCACGCAATTTATCGCGAAATATCAAAAATTAACGCCCCATTCAGGCGCTGCGCCATTCTCTTGTTCGTGCGGGGAGAAAGAAATGGAGAGGATTATGCTCAGATCAGGTCTCATATTCGCCGCGCTGGTGACGGCGCTCCCGCTCGCAGCGGCTCAGGCGCAGGGCCGCGGCGGCGGCGTTGGTGGCGGTGTCGGCGGCGGCCTGGGTGGCGGCGTCGGTGCCGGGATGGGCGCGGGCATGGGTGCCGGGATGGGAGGTGGCGCCGGCGTCGATGCGCCGGGTGCCAGCATGGGAAGCAGCATGCACGCCGGCATGGATAGCGGCGCTACCCAGCGCGACATCGCGCGATCGGGCCGGCAGGCGGAGGAGAATGCCAGCATGACCGGCCAGACCCACGCCAACAGCAATGCCGGCTTCGGCGATACGACCGCAGGCACCTCCGGCGCAGCGACTGGCACGACCACCGCCACGACCAGCCACGGGATCACCACGCGCGATCACAAGCGATCGAAGCGGCATTCCGCCAACGCTGATGACCAAGCGCGCATCAACGCCAATGCGAACGCTGGCCTCAGCACCGGCCAGACCACCCAGACCAGCGGCACGGCGGCCACGCAGACAACCACCGGCAAATAGCATCGGTAGCTGCGGCGTTCGGATTCAATCATCGGACGCCGCAGCGCCCAACCAGTCAGATCAACAGTATCGCCACGCCGGGGGCCAGCGCTACCAGAGCTTGCGCGACACCTCCTCGGAGGTGCGCCGCACCGCCCTCAGAAGGCGCTCGCGTTCGAGCTCGTGCAGCCGCCAGTCGGCGCGCAGCCGTTGCGTGTGCAGCATCGCCGCCTTCGCGCGCGCCACCAGGATCTGCGCCTTCGCCAATCGATCGTGCGAGTCCATGCCCGCATCCTGCCCCCACCACGCCCGCGCACGATAACCTAGGACAATAGGCTCGCGCGCCGGCGGAAGGAGGAGGGCGCGGGATGGCCCCGACATCGGCCGTTCGCTCTCCCCTATCGTCACCCCCGCCACCGAGCCGGGGCCCGCTGCCTCTGCCCGTTCCTTCCGATGCCGGCGCGTCGAGCCCGGTGCGCAACCTATCTCCGCCTCACAGGCCAAGAAGAAGAAGCGGGACCCCGGCTCAAAGGGACCCCATCAAAGTACTACTTTGATCGGCGCCCAGGCCGGAGTGACGGGTGAGGGCTGGAGCGACCAATGTGAAATCCGGATCACATCCGTTTGGTTCGAGTAGCCTTCGAGCCTGTCGAAAAGACGTATCGAGAATAGGCGCGGGCTGACGTTCTCGACTTCGGTTCTCGGCGCGCTCGAACCTCCGCTCGCAACAAACGGTTCAGATTGAAGGCACGCTGCTCTCGCTTGGGGCCGCAAGGAAAGCGCGGCTTCGCTCACCCCCTCGCCGCTTCGCCCGCCTCAATAGCCCCAGCCGCCATGCGCCTCGCTGCCGATCCATTGCTCGATGCGATCATAGCGATCGGAGATGCCCGCGATCGCGCGATCGTCGCCCTCGGCGCATTCGTGGCGCTGCTTGTCCTCGAGCCGATCGATCGTCGCGTGGATGCGGCGCGCGGTGTCGCCATCGATCTCGCCTTCCTCGCGCTCGTGGCGCAGCCGCTGCTCGAGCTGCTGGGCGCGCTGGCCCGAGCAGATATAATTCGCGTTGCGATCGCCATCGTCGTCGCGATCATAATAGCCGCCGCCATAGCCCCGCTCATAGCCATAGCCCGAATTGCCATAGGACAGGCCCCAGCCCTGGGCATTCGCCGAACCGGATACCACCAGCGCAACCCCGGCGAGCGCAATCTGAAGCATCTGACGCATATCTCTCTCCATCCCCGCCCGCGCGCAATCAGCGGGCGACAGGATGAGGATTAGGCCAACGCCGGTGGCGCGACGCTGAACGGGCACGTAGCCTGGCGTTCAGGTTTGAGGAGAGGACTGAGATGGAGAGCGTCGGCAATGGGGTGGAGAGCGGACTGTCCCCTTTCGATTGCCAGCATCACAAATCGGACAGTCCAATTGCAGTGCCCCAATCCGTCGGCGAGTGCTGGTTGCTACTCATTGCAGCGCGTGCGACTGTCAGTGTGTGAATAAATCTTCCCCAAATGACGTTGGGCACCCTCGCGGATTTAGGGCCTTCTTGAAGGCTCTGGGACCGGGCCTTGTCACAGGTGCGGCAGATGATGATCCCAGCGGCATAGGCACGCATAGCCAGGTTGGCGCCGAATTCGGTTATGGTTTGGCCTGGACATTTGTCCTCAGTTTCCCGCTGATGGTTGCGATACAGCTGATTGCGGCAGAAATTGGCCGCGTCACGGGTGCGGGCATCGCCCGAAACCTGAGACGTCACTACCCACGCCCCCTGTTGTGGTTCATGGTCTCACTGTTGCTGATCGCGAACATCGTCAATCTTGGGGCCGATCTGAGTGCGATGGGTGCGGCACTTACCCTTCTCATCGGCGGGAATGGGGCGCTTTACACGCTGCTATTCGGGATCGTATGCATCCTTCTGGAAGTTGGGCTTAGCTACCCGCGCTATGCATCGATTCTGAAGTGGACGACACTTTCCTTGTTCACGTACGTTGCTGTGGTGGCCGTTGCCCACGTACCATGGCCGCATGCACTGCGCTCGCTCGTGGTTCCCCAGCTGCAATTCAACGCCGCTTATGCTACCGCCTTCGTCGCTATCCTGGGCACGACCATAAGCCCCTATCTGTTCTTCTGGCAGGCCGGGCAGGAAATCGAGGAACAGCATAGACATCATGTCAAACCGCTGTGCCTGACGGCATCCACCGCAGGCCCCGAACTGAAACGAATTCAAGTTGATACGCTAACCGGCATGGCGTTCAGCACACTTATATCACTTGCGATCGTGTTTGCGACCGCAGCCACGCTGCATGCCAATGGCGTGCGGGATATCGCAACGTCGTCACAGGCGGCCGAGGCGCTTCGTCCGATCGCGGGTCAATTTGCCTTCGCAATGTTTGCGGCGGGTATTATTGGCACTGGCTTGCTGGCTGTTCCGGTGCTTGCCGGGTCGGCTGCCTATGCCGTCACTGAGATGGCGGGGATTTCTGGCAGCCTTGATGCGAAGCCGCTCTCTGCCCGCCTGTTCTACGGGACGATCGCGGCGACGACGCTGGCCGGTGCGTCCTTGAACGGGATTGGCATCGATCCGGCGCGCGCACTGTACTGGGCGGCAGTGGTCAACGGCATTCTCGCCGGTCCATTGATGGTCGTAATGATGCTGATCGTTCGCAATCCCCGCGCAATGGGGCGCTTGACCGTGTCACTTCCGCAGATGATCTTCGGGTGGGCGGCCACTGCGATCATGGCCGCGTCCTCGGTACTATTTCTGGGGTTTGTAGTCGCGGACCTGATCTGAAGCGCACCATTGAGCGGCTGTTTTTAGGGCCATCATCTCTGTTACTATAAGGTCGCCTTTTGGGTCGCAACCGGCCCTAAGGTCGCCGCCCTCACTCCCCCCGATGCGGCCGCAGCCTGATGTCCCACCGGATCGCCGCGCCGCGCAGGGCGAAGCCGCAGCCCGCGCCGAGCAGCCCCGGCCACGGCGCGCCCACCCCCGCCCACGCCAGCGCGACGAACAGGGCGGCGGCGGCGAGCGCGGCGGTGACGTAGAGTTCGTGCCGCATCAGGATCGAGGGCGTGCCCGCGGTGATATCGCGGATGATGCCGCCGACGCAGGCGGTGATCACGCCTGCCGCCACCGCCGGGACGGGCGGCACGCCGTAGCGCAGCGCCTTGCCCGCGCCATAGACGGCATAAGCGGCAAGCCCGGCGGCATCGAGCCATTCGAGCGCGCGCTCCGGCCACCAGCGCAGCGGGATCGCCCAGGCCGCGATCGCGACGAGCAGGCACAGGATCACCGGCATCGCATCCTGCATCCAGAAGACGGGCGCGCCGATCAGCACGTCGCGCAGGCTGCCGCCGCCGGTCGCGGTGATCAGCGCGAAGAAGCACGCGCCGACGAAATCGAGCCGCTTGCGCGCCGCCGCCAGCGCCCCCGATGCCGCGAACACCGCCAGCCCCGCCACGTTCAATGCCTGCAGCAGCGGCTC
>JGI24736J21556_1000067_pt1 | contig 17042 bp, 18 predicted proteins | sample KBSCornC2_FD_21556 | JGI IMG/M metagenome (IMG submission 21556) | reverse complement strand
TTGACCTTCCGCCCGCGATAGGTGAGTTCACCCTTGGCCAGCAATGTCCGCTGGAACACCTTGTCGACCGTTTCCAGATAGAATTCCGCCGTCATGTCGAGCACGGCGAAATATTCCTCGTAAAAGGTCTTGATCTTGTTCGCTTCGACCTGCTTGCCGTCGGCCAGCAGTTGGTAAAGTTCCCGATGGGCCGAGCCATGCCGGTCCATGTTCATCGACATGAAGGCTGAAAGCTGGAGGAAACCGGGGTAGACGCGCCGCCCGCGCCCCGCATAGCGCATCGGAACCAGGCTGATCAGATTATCCTCGAACCATTCGATCGACTGTTCATTGGCGAGTTCGTTGACGACGGTCGGCGCGGCGCGGGTATCGATCGGCCCGCCCATCAGAGTCATGGATCGCGGCGTCGCCGCATCCTTGTCCTCCGACATGATCGACACCGCCACCATGGCCGGCACGCAGGGCTGGCAGACCGAAACCAGATGCGATCCCGGCCCGATTTCCCGCATGAACATCATTATGTAGTCGACATAGTCGTCGAAGCCGAACCTTCCGGCGCTCAGCGGTACGTCGCGGGCGTTCTTCCAATCGGTGATGTACACGTCATGATCACGCAGAAGCGTCTGCACCGTGTTGCGCAGCAGGGTCGCGAAGTGGCCCGACATGGGCGCGACCACCAGCACCTTGGGCTGGGGCGCCTCCACATCGTCCTTCACGAAATGCAGCAGGTTCCCGAAAGGCAGATCCAGCGCCACCTCTTCCCGCACGGCCACGACGGCATTGCCGCTGTGCACCTGCGTTATGCCATAGGCAGGCCGATGATGGGTCAGCTTCGCACCCTGGAACACGTCCATCAACGCGAACATGCGGCGCGGCATGGCCCAATCTGCCACCGGACCCATCTTGTCCCTGAAGGAAAGTGCGATCTGAGCACCCAAGCGCGCAGGGGCCATCATGTCGTTCCAGGCCTGATAGCCGCTATATAGCATCATCATCTTGCTCAAACGCGTCCTAAGCTCTTCCGGTGCCGATTCGGTCCCATGCAAAAACCGTTATACAGGTTTTCCATATTGCACCGCATCATGATTGATGGGAACATAGGGATGAAGCGGGAGGAATGCCATGGCCGACGCCGAACTGACCATTTCCAGCAAGACTTATTCATCCTGGTCCCTGCGCGGATGGTTGTTGTGCCGCATGGCGGGCCTGAAAGTCGTCGAGAAGACGATCGCGCTCGATGATCCTGAAAACCGGGCGGAATTGCTGCTTTTGTCGCCGTCGGTTCTGGTTCCCCGCCTGACCCATGAGGGGGCGAGCGTCTGGGACACGCTCGCAATTGCGGAATATCTGCATGAACTTTACCCGCATGCCGGGCTTTATCCCGAAGAGCGGATCGCGCGGGCGCATTGCCGATCGGTTTCGGGCGAGATTCACTCCGGCTTCATCAACCTGCGATCGGCGCTGCCGATGAACCTCAAGGTAAGGCACGACAAATTTCCGGTCTTTTCAGGGGCCAAGCAGGACATCGAACGGATCGAGGAAATCTGGACCGAATGCCTGAACACCTATGGCGGCCCCTGGCTGTTCGGGGAAAGGGCGAGCGTGGCCGACGCCATGTTCGCGCCGGTGGCGCAGCGCTTCCTGACCTACGCGGTGGCGCTGTCGGCGCAATCGGCGGCCTATTGCAACTGGAGCAACGATTGGGAACTGATGCGCGAATGGATCGACGCCGCCCGCCGGGAGAAGGATGAGGTCGAGGAACTGGAGGTCGAATTTTAGGACGATTTCCCAGGCGATCAAAGCCGATCGCTGGTCAGGAAATCACGACGTCCGGCTCTCGATCCCGCTCAGCCATTCGGCGATCATCGCGCGACCGGCTGCGACGGCCGCCGGGCCATGGTCGGCATGGTCCTGCCGCAGGGCGATGCCGCATTGCTTCGCTATGTCGAGATCAGCCCAGAAATGGGTGAGCCAATCCTCGAAACGCGGATCTTCGCCCATTTCCGCGTGGAATTGCAGCGCCAACAGCTTGGATCCGCGGCGAAAGGCCTGATGCGCGTAATTTTCGGTGGAGGCCAGCAGTTCGACGCCGGCCGGCAGGTCGAACGTGTCGCTATGCCAATGCAGAACGGGAACCCCGTCCAGATGGCGCAGCGGCGATTCGGCTCCCGCCCGGTTCAACATGACCGGCGCGAAACCCAGTTCCATCCGCCCGCCGGAATAGACGGACGCGCCGAGCGCCGCGGCGATCATCTGGCTGCCCAGGCACACGCCCAGGGTCGGCAGATCCTGTTCCAGCCGGGCGGCGAGCTTTGCGATCTGGAGCGGAATCCAGGGGTGCAGATCATGTTCGTAAANGCCCATCGGACCGCCCATCATGATNAGCAGGTCAGGNGNGCAGAGATCGACATCGGCAAAGTCGGCGCTGGCGACGTCGATCCGCTCGATCCGATAGCCGGCAGCTTCGATCGGCTGGAGATAGCCTGCCGCACCCTCTCGCGGCACATGTCGGACAATCAGCGCTGTTTTCATTTCCGCCATGCTGCTGGAGCCGATTTCGATCTGATTGAATCAGATCGCCGCTCTGGTTTCCTTGTTTTCCGCGATTTCTTGACCAGCGATCGGTTTCGATCGCTTGGAGATCGCTCTAGCCAAAGACGGCATGGCCGGCCACCCCAGCCTTTCTTGGGTTTTTGAAATGAAGGCTATCGGCGGGCGATGCGGATCAATGTGCTGGTCCCGATCGCGAACCAGATGATGTTGACGACCGTCGACGGGATGGCGCCGTGCCACCAGGTGTTGATGACGAACAGCCCGGAACCCAGCGTGTTCATCCCCTGGAAGAGGGTGGACCTGCCCGAGGCATGGCCGCTCGATACGAGCAGATAGGCGCCCAGGATCAACAGCGCACCCACCCAGCCGGCGATTTCAATCAGGATCGGCAATCCATCCCCCATGGATAATGATGATCTGGCTCGATCGCCTGGAAATCGCTCCAGGCGCCCTCTCCCAAGGAAAGAGGCTCCCTCCTCGCGGAGAGAGCCTCTTTCCTTCAGTCATGCGCGTGCCGGTCAGGCGGCCAGCTTACGCAGCACATATTGCAGGATGCCGCCGTTCAGGAAATAATCCAGTTCGTTGACGGTATCGATGCGGCACAGGGCGGTGAAGGTGAAGGTGGAACCGTCGGCGCGCTTCACGATCACTTCCACATCCTGGCGCGGCTTCAGGCCGGCGACATTCTGGATGGTGAAGGTTTCGTCGCCGGTGAGGCCGAACGTGTCCTTGTTCTGACCGTCCTTGAACTGGAGCGGCAGGACGCCCATGCCGACCAGGTTCGAACGGTGGATGCGCTCGAAGCTTTCCACGATGACCGCGCGCACGCCCAGCAGGTTGGTGCCCTTCGCCGCCCAGTCGCGCGACGACCCGGTGCCATATTCCTTGCCGCCGATGACGACCAGCGGAGTGCCGTCGGCCTTGTGCTTCATCGCCGCGTCGTAGATCGGCATGACTTCGCCTTCATAACGGGTCATGCCGCCCTCGACGCCGTCCAGCATCAGGTTCTTGATGCGGATATTGGCGAAGGTGCCGCGCATCATGACTTCGTGATGGCCGCGGCGGGCGCCGTAGCTGTTGAAGTCGGCCTGCGCCACCTGACGCTCCTGCAGCCACTTGCCCGCGGGGCTGGTCGCCTTGATCGAGCCGGCCGGCGAAATATGATCGGTGGTGATCGAGTCCCCGAAAATGGCCAGCGGCTTGGCCTCGACAATGTCGGTGACCGGCTTCGGGGTCATGGTCAGACCCTCGAAATAGGGCGGGTTGGCGACATAGGTCGAACCAGCGCGCCAGCTATAGGTAGCCGAACCCGTGACGTTGATCGCCTGCCAGTGGGCGTCGCCCTTGTACACATTGGCGTAGCGCGCCTGGAACATCTGGCGGTCCATGCAGCCCGCCATGGTCGAGGCGACTTCGTCATTGGTCGGCCAGATGTCCTTCAGGAACACCTGCTGGCCGTCCTTGCCCGTGCCGATCGGCGTGGTGATGAAGTCTTCGACCACCGTACCCTTCAGCGCATAGGCGACGACCAGCGGCGGCGAGGCCAGGAAGTTGGCGCGCACGTCGGGAGACACGCGGCCTTCGAAATTGCGGTTGCCGGAGATGACGGCGGCGGCGACCAGGCCGTTTTCGTTGATCGCCTTGCTGATCGGCTCGGCCAGCGGACCGGAGTTGCCGATGCAGGTGGTGCAGCCATAGCCGACCAGGTTGAAGCCTATGGCGTCGAGATGCGACTGAAGCCCGGCCTTTTCCAGATAGTCGGTAACCACCTGCGATCCCGGCGCCAGCGAGGTCTTTACCCAGGGCTTGGGCTTCAGGCCCAGTTCGTTCGCCTTCTTGGCAACGAGGCCGGCCGCGACGAGGACGCCGGGGTTCGAGGTGTTGGTGCAGCTGGTGATCGCGGCGATGGTGACGTCGCCGTCGCCAATGTCGAAATCCTTGCCTTCCACCGGAACGCGAGCCTGGGCCTTCTTGTACACCTTTTCCATGTCGGCGTTGAAGACATCGTCCACGTCCGGCAGCGCAACGCGATCCTGCGGGCGCTTCGGCCCTGCAAGGCTGGGAACGACGGTCGAGAGGTCCAGCTCCAGCGTGTCGGTGAAAACCGGTTCGACCGCCGGATCGATCCAGAAGCCCTGCTCCTTCGCATAGGCTTCGACCAGCGCGATATTCTCTTCGGTGCGGCCGGTGAGGCGCATATAGTCCAGCGTCTTGTCGTCAATGCCGAAGAAGCCGCAGGTCGCGCCATATTCCGGCGCCATATTGGCCAGCGTCGCGCGATCGGCGAGCGACAGGGTGGCAAGGCCGGGGCCGAAATATTCGACGAAGCGGCCGACCACGCCACGGGCGCGCAGCATCTGGGTGCAGGTGAGGACGAGGTCCGTGGCGGTGACGCCTTCCTTCAATTCACCGGTGAAGCGGAAGCCGACCACTTCGGGAATGAGCATGGAGACGGGCTGGCCCAGCATCGCGGCCTCAGCCTCGATACCACCGACGCCCCAGCCCAGCACGCCCAGGCCGTTGATCATGGTGGTGTGGCTGTCAGTGCCGACGCAGGTGTCGGGATAGGCGACGGTGACGCCGTCAGGGCCTTCGCTCGACCAGACGGCCTGCGCGATATTTTCCAGGTTCACCTGATGGCAGATGCCGGTGCCCGGGGGCACGGCGTAGAAATTGGCGAGCGACTTGGAACCCCATTTCAGGAAGTCATAGCGCTCCATATTGCGCTGATATTCGATTTCCACATTCTGCTCGAACGCCTTGGGCGTACCGAATTCGTCGACCATGACCGAGTGGTCGATGACGAGGTGGACCGGCACCTGCGGGTTGATCTTGCTGGCGTCGGCGCCCAGCGCGGTCATCGCGTCGCGCATCGCGGCGAGGTCGACGACGCAGGGAACGCCGGTAAAGTCCTGCATCAGCACGCGGGCGGGGCGATACTGAATCTCCCGTTCGGCCTTGCCCTTGTCATTCTGCCAGTCGACGATCGCCTGGATGTCGGCGGTGGTGACGGTGACGCCGTCCTCGAAGCGGAGCAGGTTTTCCAGCAGCACCTTCATCGAGAAGGGCAGGCGCGAGACGTCGCCCAGCTTGGCCGCGGCCTTCTTCAGCGAATAATAGGCAATGTCCTTGCCGCCCACCTTCAAGGTGTCGCGCGTGCCAAGTGTATCCTGTCCGATGGCGGTCATGAGTCGTGCGTCTCCTCGCAGTTGCCGGGCCAGGAGCAGGCAGGATGACGCTATTCCACCAGAAGCTCGCCGGACGGCGAAAATACCGGACGGCAAGGTGGCGGGATGCGCCCCCACTCATGGCCGAAGCGAATATGTCCCGATGCGCGCCGCCATAGCGCCTGCGCGCCTCAAGTCAAATGCGAAGGCGCGAAATGGCACAGGCCGGGCGAATCTTTCTTGTAGACGGCGCGATCAAGCGCGGGATACATTGGGCTGCGGTCGCGTTCTGGTGCAAGGAGCGGGCCTTGCAGAGATGATAAAGGGTCGCTCGCTCTGACGTTCGTCGTTGCATCAATGCTGGTGTGAAGCTCGGGGGCAATTCCGGATTTCATATCGATGCCGAGATATATGTCTGAGGAGGAAGAGACGATGCGCCCAGTTTCCACCCTCGCCACCGGCAGGTCTTTCGACCCGGCCTTAAGGGGTTACATCATTCATTATCATCCGGGGGAAGCCAATCACTGCCCCAGTTGCGGTCGCAGCCAGTGGATGGTCGGACGCCTGATGGCGGAGTGCGCCTATTGCGAAACCGCACTGCCGCTGGAGAATAACCGAGGTGTCGGGGCGTGCGCCCGTTTCGTCAGCACGCATGACGTCATGACGTCGCCCGACCCCCGCGAGTCGTTTACTCCGTAAACGGATGGAGGGCTGCGCGCCGTCAGGCCGCAGCCACTCCCTCCACCTCCACTATGCCGTCGCCGGCATAATAGCCCTGCACCCGCACGCGTTTTTCCACATGGTCGACGGGGACGCGCAGCAGGACAAGGCGGAAGCTGCCGCCCAGATCGCGCTGGAGCAGAAACCCTGACTCGTCGCGGATCAACCGCCCGGTTTCGTCCACTCCAGCACCGATCTGCGTCATGGGTTATCGATCTATCGCATTCTTGATGCCCTTGCCAGCCATCAGGCCAAGGACAAGGAAGATGACGAACAGCGCGATCGCCAGCACGAACAGGAACTTCGCGATACCCACGAACGTGCCCGCCGCGCCGCCAAAGCCCAATATGGCGAGCACGGCGGCGATCACGAGCGAAATGATGGCCAGACGGATCATGCGGCACTCCTTTCCGTTGAAAGACCTGCCCTTTCCAACGGATGGCGAGACCGCCGGTTCCTGTTGTCGATCAGGGAGCGATCAGAACCAGAATCGCACGCCCATCACGAGGCTGGTGGCCGAAGCCCGCTCTCCATCAGCACGGGCAAAGCGGGCGGTGTCGCCCAGCTTTCGTTCCCAGTTGACGCCGACATAGGGCGCGAATTCGCGGGCGAATTCATAGCGCAGCCGCAGTCCCAGCTCGACATCGGACACGCCCGAGCCGATGCCGAGTTCGGGCACGTCCTGGGCCGCGACGTTGATCTCCGCGGCGGGTTGCAGGATCAGCCGCTGGCTAATGCGCTGGTCATAGCTGCCCTCCAGCCGCAGATGGGCGTCGCCCCTGTTCGACAGGAAGGCCTGGGCCGACACCTCGAACCAATAGGGGGCAAGGCCCTCGATCCCAACCACCGCATAGGTCCGCCGGGGATCGGGGCGGATATCGTGGCGGACGCCTGCTTCCAGGTTGAACCAGGGGTCGACGGCGCGACTGTAGAGCGCCTGCACTTCCGCGCGTTCCAGCGGACCGCCGAACGCGCCCTCCCCCTCCGTCTTGAAGGCGAAGCGGTTGATGTCGCCGCCGATCCAGCCTTCCCCCTCCCAATGATAGCCGTCCGCGCCCTTGCCCATCCGATATTCCAGCCGNTCNAGCATGAGCTGGGAAAAGGCCATGCCGCCGCTTTCCTTCAGCATGGCAGCGCGGGCACGTGCCATTTCGGCGGAGTTGTAAAAGGCATCGGCGGCATGATCGGCCGGGACGGAGGGCGCCGTGCCTGCGGGAATGTCGCCATCGGACGCGGGCCCGTCATGACCGGCATGGGCGTCCGCAGCCGGCGCCTGATGGGCCGAATGATCCTCCTGCTCCATCGCGCCATGGTCCATCTGCCCATGACCCATCTGACCGTGGTCCATCTGACCGTGGTCCTGTGCCCGGGCGGGAAAGGCGGCGGCGGCAAGCAGCAGCGCCGTGGCGGCAAGCAGCGGCTTCATGCTGCTTCCTCCGCATGCCGGACGGTCACGACCCGCATCATCCCTGCGTGCATGTGCATCAACATGTGGCAGTGAAAGGCCCAATCCCCCAGCGCGTCCGCGGTAAGATCGAAACTCACCTTTCCTCCCGGCAGCACATTCACCGTATGCTTGAGCGGATCATGGTCGCCCGCCCCGGTAACCAGCTGGAAGAAATGGCCGTGCAGATGGATCGGGTGCGGCATCATCGTGTCGTTGATGAGGTTGACCCGCACCCGTTCCATGTGACGGAAGGGAATGGGGGCTGCCCCGTCGGACAGTTTCACCCCGTCGAAGGACCACATATAGCGTTCCATGTTCGCGGTCAGGTGGATGTCCAGCGTGCGCGTCGGCGGGCGCGTGTCCGCATGGGGCGTCAGCGATTTCAGATCGGCATAGGTCAGCACCCGATGATCGACGCTCTCCAGCCCGGTAGGACGATCGGCGGTCCGGTCCGCAGGCATGGGCGAGAGCGTCGCGACGCCAGGCCCCATCTTCACCTGCGGCGCCACCGATTTGTCGCGCATCTTCATCGAATGGCCGGCCATGCTCTCATTGGCGGGCTGGCTGAGGTCGATGACGCCGCCCTGCCCCATGTCCATTCCCGACATGTCCATGCCCATGTCCTTCATGCCCAGCAGCGGCCGGTCGCGCAGCGGCGGCACATCCGCCGCAAGGCCCATGCGGGGCGCCAGCGTCGCCCGCACCAGGCCCGAACGGTCTATCGCCTCCGCAACGAGGGCATAGGGTTTCGCTTCCGGGGGCTGCACCACCACGTCATAGGTTTCGGCAATGCCGATCTGCAGCTCGTCGGTTTCGACCGGCTGCACATGCTGGCCGTCGCACTGCACGACCGTCATCGGCAGGCCCGGCAGGCGCAGGTTGAAATTGGTCATCGCCGCCGCATTGATGATGCGAAGCCGCACCCGCTCGCCCGGCGTGAACAGGCCCGTCCAGTTCTCCGCCGTGCCATGGCCGTTCACCAGAAAGCTGTAGGTCGATCCGGTGACGTCGGATATGTCGGTCGGGTCCATGCGCATGGCCCCCCATTCAAGGCGATCCTTGGCGCCCTGGTCCTTCCCGGCGAGCAATCCCGACAATGTCTGCTTCTGCATGTTGAAATAGCCGCCCGCCTGTTTGAGGCGCTTCAACAGGACATGCGGGTGGATCGGGCTCCAGTCGGACAGGACGATGACATGCTCGCGCGTGAATTCCACCGGGTCGGCCCCGGCCGGATCGATCACGATCGGACCATAGTGACCGACCGCCTCCTGCATGCCGGAATGGCTGTGATACCAATAGGTGCCTGACTGACGGACCGGAAATTCATAGGTGAAGGTCTCGCCGGGGCGAATGCCGGGGAAGCTGACCCCCGGCACTCCGTCCATCTGAAAGGGCACGATCAGGCCGTGCCAGTGGATCGAGGTATCCTCCCGCAGCCGGTTGGTGACCGAGAGCCGGACATTCTGCCCTTCCCGAAGGCGGATGAGGGGAGCAGGCAGCGTGCCGTTGATCAGCACGGCATGGGCCGAACGGCCGCCAACCGAAAAATGCCCCTCCGCCACGGTGAGGGCGATCGTCTCGCCCTGCAACATGCCCGGCGCCGGGGACAGGCCCGCCGTTCCGCTCTGCGCCCAGGCGGGGAAAACCCGGCCCAGGGCGAGCGCGCCACCCAGGCCCGAGAGGCTGCGGACAAGGGTGCGGCGATCGACGTCGGGAAGAGAGAAGGACATGGAAAGCTCTGCAATAAGGGCGGTTTCCCCCTTATACGCGGTCAGCCGCTCCATCCCTCAACCCTTCGGCCAATTTGTTGCGTGCGCGGTAGAGGCGCGTTTCGACCGCCTTCTCGCTGATGCCCAATATCTGCGCGGCCTCCGCCTGGCTCACCCCCTCTAATGTGCGCAGCACCAGCACATCCTTGAGATTGCCTGGGAGAGACGCGATGGCCGCGTGGATATGCGCCAGTTCCGCTTGCGATCCGACCGCCTCCTCGGGCGTCGGCAGGTTGTCCGCGACGGCGGTCGCTTCCTCGATCGGCCGCGCGAAGGTGAAGAAGCGCCGCACCGCCCTGCGCCGGGCCCAATCACGGCATTTGTTGACGGCAATCCGCGTTATCCACAGCCGAAAGGGTCGCGTGCCGTCATAGCGGGCAAGGGCGGTGAAGGCTGAGATGAACGTCTCCTGCGTGACGTCGAGCGCCTCTGTCGGGTCGCCGACATGCCCCCGCGCCACCCGGAACACAGCTTCCCGATGGCGGCGCATCAATTCGCCATAGGCGCTTTGCTGCCCGGCGAGCGCCAGCGCGGCCAGTTCCGCATCGCTGCATCGGGCCAGCGAAGCGTTCACCGATCCGGCGGAACCGCGGCTGGCCGGGTCAGCGCATTGACGACAGCGGCATCAAACTGCGCCGCCTGATCCGGTCGCAGCACGGCACGCATGGCGAAGATATGCTTCAGCGTCTCCTTCTGCAGCATTCCCATGACATGGTGCGAGCGATCGACGGCTTCCGCCACCTTCGGGCCATAGCCATGTTCGGCCGCGATCGCCTGCGCCAGTCGCGCATTGTCGGCGCGCATCTCCGCCTCCAACGCTGCGCGGCGTTGGGCAAAATCGCTCTCCAACGCGTGAATGCGCTGCTCCTGCGCCGGATCGAGCCTGAGCTTTTCGTGGATCAGGGCGTGGACCTCGCTCTCCACGCGCGGTTCCGGTGCTATCCAGACCCTTGCCACCAGCACCGCCGCCAGCGCCGCTGCAAAGGCGACAAGCGCCACCAGCCCGTAGCGGGCGATTCCCTTCATGCCCCTAANCCCNCTNATGGCCCACCCCCTCATGTGCCGCCCGCGCATGGCTCACTGCCCCAGCAGGCGCGATGGCGCGTAATCCGACATGCCGATGATCGCGGGCCGTGATGCGGCCTGCGCGGGACTGCCCGGCACCAGGCTGCCCGCCCATCCGATGCCGATCGCGACTATCCCGGCCAGGGCGAGGCTGCGGCGCGCCACCGCCCGTTCGCGGCGCCGGGCGACACCGGCCATCACCGCATCCTCAAGCGCTTCCAGACGGGGGTCGGCGGGGATATGCCGCATGCGGGCGGCCACCTGGCCCAGCAGCTGATCGAGGTCGCTCATCACTTGCACTCCACAGGGCGATTTCCGGCCGGCCTCATCCGGCAGTGGGGAAAATCTCGATGCACAACAAAATAGTCTCGCCGACAATACGCAGGCCGGGCAAAGACCCCTCATGCAAATTCGCATGCGGCGGCCCGCAATTTCATGAAGGAGGTCGCCGGAACATCAGGCGACCCGTCCTAGAGTTCCCCCCTCGCCCGGCGGATCTCAAACCATTTGCGGACATTCTCATTATGCTCCTGCAGCGTATCCGCGAAGATATGTCCGCCCTTCCCATCCGCGACGAAGTAGAGCGCCTTCGTCTCCGCCGGGTGCAGGACCGCCAGGATGGACAGGCGTCCGGGATTGGCGATCGGTCCCTTGGGCAGGCCGATCATCGCATATGTATTATAATCGTTGACCGCCGCGATTTCCGACTTCCTGATCCGCCGGCCAAGCGGCTTGCCCCTGGTGATCGGATAGATGATCGTCGGATCGGCCTGCAACATCATGCGCGCCTTCAGCCGATTGCCGTATACACCGGCGACGGTCGGCCGCTCCGCGGGCACCGCCGTTTCCTTCTCGACGATGCTGGCCAGGACAATGGCTTCCTTCGGTGTCCTGGCGACAGTGTTCGGCGCCCTTTCGGCCCACATTTTGGCCAGGGTCCTGTTCATCGCATCCTGCATCCGCTTCAGAACCACCGCCCGGCTTTCGCCCTTGTCGAAGGCATAGCTGTCAGGCAGCACGCTGCCTTCCGCCGGCACGGATATGTCGCCGGTCAGTTCCTCATTCGCCATCAGCCGTTCGTGCACCAATATGGAGGGCATCCCCTCCGGTATGGTCACGAGCCGGGTCAGCGTCTTGCCGCCGCCCAGGATACGGAAGATGTCGGAGTTGCTGGCACCCTGGGGGATCAGGAATTCCCCGGCCTTGATCGACTTGCCCCGACCGAAGACCTTGGCCCGCGTCAGGAACGCGTCGGCCGAGCGCACCGCGCCCTTCTGTTTCAGGAGAATGGCCGCGTCCGCGATGGTCGCACCTTCGGGCACGACGATGGTGATGTCCTTCGTCGCCGGCCCTGCCTCGGTCCAGCCATAGACAAATCGGAAAGCGATGAAAGCGGCGACGGCCAGGCCGATCAGCACCATGCCAAAGCCAAGCCGCCGCATCCCGGGTGCCTCAGACCGCCTTCATGATGAGCGAGGCATTGGTGCCGCCGAAGCCGAACGAATTGTTCAGCACGGCGCGCACCTTGCGCTCCTTGGCGACATGCGGAACCAGGTCGACGCCCTTGCAGCTTTCGCTCGGCTCGTCGAGGTTCAACGTCGGCGGGACGATCTGGTCACGGAGCGCCAGGATGCAGAAGATGCTCTCCACCGCGCCCGCGCCGCCCAGCAGGTGGCCGATCGCCGATTTGGTCGAACTCATCGACATGGTGCCCAGATGTTCGCCGAACAGCCGCTTCACCGCGCCCAGTTCCAGCTCGTCACCCAGCGGGGTCGAGGTGCCGTGTGCGTTTACATAGTCGATGTCGGCAAGGCTGAGGCCCGACTTTTTGAGGGCCATTTCCATCGAGCGATAGCCGCCACTGCCTTCGGGATGGGGCGCCGTGACGTGATAGGCGTCGCCCGACAGGCCATAGCCGATCACCTCCGCATAGATTTTCGCGCCGCGCGCCTTGGCCCGCTCATATTCTTCCAGAACGACGACGCCGGCGCCCTCGCCCATGACAAAGCCGTCGCGGTTGACGTCATAGGGCCGCGAGGCCTTTTCCGGCGCGTCGTTGAAGGCGGTCGACAGCGCGCGGGCCTGCGCGAAGCCGGCGATGCCGATCGGGCAGATCGCGCTTTCCGCGCCGCCCGCCAGCATCACGTCGGCATCGTCCATCGCGATCATGCGCGCGGCATCGCCAATGGAATGGGCGCCGGTGGAGCAGGCCGTCACGACGGCATGATTGGGGCCCATCAGGCCATATTTGATCGACACCTGCCCAGAGATCAGGTTGATGAGCCGTCCATGGACGAAATGCGGGCTGACCCTGCCCGGTCCCTTGTTCGCCAGCACCAGCGATTCGCTTTCAATGCCCGGCAGGCCTCCAATGCCAGAACCGATGGAGCAGCCGGCGCGCAGCCGCTCCTCCTCGCTCATATTGTCAAGGCCGGCGTCGCGCAGCGCCTGGCTGGCGGCGGAAATGCCGAAGACGATGAACGGGTCGACCTGCCGCTGGATCTTGTGATCGACATCAAGGCCGGCGTCATAGCCATATTCATGATCGGCCGGCTTCACCTCACAGGCGATGCGGCACTTATATTCGCTGGCGTCGAAGCGGGTGATCGTCGCCGCGCCGGATCTGGAAGCGATGATGTTCTTCCAGGTCGTTTCCACATCCCCGCCAAGCGGGCTGACCATGCCAAGGCCGGTGACGACAACACGACGCATATGCTTGCTCCGAAAATTCTTCTTTGGCTCAACGCCGTTCATCTAGCCATTCAAGACGGTCTTGTGAACGGGGAGCAGATACGAAAAGGCTCCCCAAGACCCGGTTTTGCCGGACAGGAGGAGCCATTCCCTTTTAAAACGCTGCGCCCGCCCGATGCCGGGCAGGCCGCCAGACGTTATTACTGCTTGCTGTCGATATAATCGATGGCGTCCTTGACGGTGGCGATCTTCTCCGCCGCATCGTCGGGGATTTCGACGCCGAACTCTTCCTCGAACGCCATCACCAGCTCAACGATGTCCAGGCTGTCAGCGCCCAGATCGTCGATGAAGCTTGCATCCTCGGTCACCTTTTCGGCTTCGACGCCCAGATGCTCGACGACGATTTTCTTTACGCGATCCGCGGTCTCACTCATGAGTGGTCCTTCTTACTGGGTATCGTTGATGGTTCTGAATATTTGTTAAGGCATGCCCTAGAGGCAAGCCCAACGAGAGGCAAGAGGCAAGAAACAATCGGATGGCATCGCCCCACCTGCATTCGACTCGCCGGTCCCGATGGCACAAGGCCTCCATTTTGCAAATGCCGAAAATTTCCGGGCGATGGACATGGGCCCGCGTCTTGCGCTTCCGTGCCCTTCAGATCATCGCCATGCCGCCGTTCACGTGCAGCGTCTGGCCGGTGACATAGCCCGCTTCCTTGCTGGCGAGATAGACGACGGCCGCGCCGATATCCTCGCCCGTGCCCAGATCGCCGGCCGGGATCCTGGCCAGGATCGCGCCCTTCTGCGCATCGTTCAGCGCGTCGGTCATGGCGGATCGGATGAAGCCGGGCGCGACGCAGTTCACGGTGATCCCGCGGCTCGCCAGTTCCTGGCCCAGCGACTTGGACATGCCGATGATGCCCGCCTTGGACGCGGCATAGTTGGCCTGCCCCGGATTGCCGGTGACCCCCACGACCGAGGTGATCGAGATGATGCGGCCGAAACGCGCCTTCATCATCGGCTTGGCGGCGGCGCGGGCCAGACGGAAGGCAGCCTCCAGATTGACGGCGATCACGTCGGACCATTCATCGTCCTTCATGCGCAGGATCAGGTTGTCGCGGGTGATGCCGGCATTGTTGACGAGGATGTCGATCTTGCCGCCCAGCGCCTCCACTGCCTGGCCGACCAGTCCGTCGACCGCCGCGGGATCGCCGAGGTTGCAGACCAGCGTCCTGTGATCGCCGCCCAGTTCCGCGGCAAAGGCCTTCAGCTTCTCCTCATTGCTGCCCGAAAGGGCGAGCGTGGCGCCCTGCGCCGCGAGGGCCCTTGCAATGGCGGAGCCGATGCCCCCCGAAGCGCCAGTCACCAGCGCGGTCATGCCTGTCAGATCGAACATGTCAGTCTCCCTTGAAGTTCGGCGCCCGGCGTTCGAAAAAGGCGTCGATCGCCTCATCATGATCCGCCGTCGCATGGGCCAGCGCCTGCATCGCGCCCGCCATTTCCATGATCTGGTTCAATTCCGCCGTCTGCGCCGCGCGCAGCAGCCGCTTGGTCATCCGCGTCGCATGGGGCGGATTGGCCGCGATCCTGTCGGCGACCTTGCGGGCGGCGGCGAGCAGATCGCCATCCGGCACCACCTCGCTCACCAACCCGATCCGCAGCGCCTCTTCGGCATCGATGGTCTCGCCGGTCAGCGCCAGTTCCGAAGCCTTGGAAAAGCCGATGATGCGCGGCAGCAGCCACGCGCCGCCATCGCCGGAAATTATGCCCAGCTTGACGAAGGACTCGGCGAATCTGGCCGACTGCGCCGCGATCCTGACATCGCACATCAGGGCCAGGTCGCAGCCCGCGCCCATGGCCGGGCCGTTGACCGCCGCGATCACCGGCAGCTCGAGCGCCTGGAACAACAGCGGCAGCCGCTGGATTCCCACCCGGTAATTGCGCCGCGTCTGCGCCGGCAGTGATGCGCGCAGGCCGCCGGCGTCGGGGCGCATCGCATTGAGGTCCCCGCCTGAGGAAAAGGCGCTTCCCGCGCCTGTCAGGATCGCCACATGCACCGACAGGTCGCGCTCCGCCTCCTCGAACAAGGCGCAAAGGGCATCGACCATCGCCGGATCGGAGATCGGATTGCGCCGATCGGGCATGTTCAGCGTGACCGTCAGCACGGCCCCGTCGCGGCTGGTCAGGATGGGAGCGGCGTTCGCATCGCTTCCCTTGTCGTTGCTCACAATGCCCCCAATGCCGCCTCTACATCGTCCATCGTCACGATGCTGCGGACCGTGGCGTCGGGCGCTATCCGCTTGACCATCGGACCCAGCACCTTGCCGCCCAGCTCGACGAATTCGGTGACGCCCGCATCCCACATGGCGGCGACGGATTCGCGCCAGCGCACGCGGCCCGTCACCTGCTCGACGAGGCGCAGCTTGATTTCCTCCGGATCGGCGATCGCGCTTGCGAGCACATTGGCATAGACCGGCAGCAGCGGCGTGTTGATCGGGGCATTGCCCAGCGCCTGCGCCATCACATCGGCGGCCGGCTGCATCAGCGGGCAGTGGAAGGGCGCTGACACGGGCAGCAGCACGCCGCGCTTGATGCCATGCTCCTTCACCAGGGCGACGGCGCGCTCGATCGCGCCGCGATGGCCGGAAATCACCACCTGCGTCGGATCATTGTCATTGGCGACGGTGCAGACCTCGCCTTCGGCTGCGGCCTCCGCCAGCGCCTGCGCCTTTTCGATGTCGGCGCCCAGCAGCGCCGCCATGGCGCCCTCGCCAACCGGCACGGCGGCCTGCATCGCCTGCCCGCGCAGCTTCAGCAGCCTGGCAGTGGTGCCGATATCGAACGCTTCGGCGGCACAGAGGGCGCTATATTCGCCCAGCGAGTGGCCGGCGACGAAATCGCCCTTTTCGGCCAGGGAGAAACCGCCTTCCTTCTGCATCACCCGCAGCGTCGCCAATGCATTGGCCATGATCGCGGGCTGCGCATTTTCCGTGAGCGTCAGGTCGCTTTCCGGACCTTCCACCATGATGCGGAACAAATGCTGCGACAGAGCGTCGTCGACCTCCTGAAACAGCTCCTTCGCGGCCGGGCTCGCGTCTGCCAGCGCCTTGCCCATGCCGACCGACTGACTGCCCTGCCCCGGAAAAAGAAATGCCCTCATCATCCACCTTCTACATGCGCGCGCCTGCAAAAGCGCAATTTTTCAAAGTCGTTACACTTTGAGACACAAACACCGTTGAGGCACCCGGCCCAATTCGGCAGTTCTATTTGGTGGACCGCCTTTAACGATGACGGAGTTTAAGGAAAAGGTGCGATATCGCATTGCATGGATCGCGGGAACCGCGCTGGTCCTGTCGGGCTGCGCGGCCGGTCCCGATTATCGCGCCCCCGCTCCCGCGTCGCTTGGCGTGCCGGCCACCTATATGGAGGGCGCCGCCGCTCCGGTCGACGAGGCGGAGCTTGCCACCTGGTGGAGGCGCCTCGACGATCCGGCGCTCAGTGCCCTTATCGACCAGGCGATCGCCGGCAACCTGGATATCGTGCAGGCGCAGGCGCGCCTTCGCCAGGCGCGGGAGTCGTTGCGGCAGGCGCGCGCCGCCTTCCTGCCGCAGGTGAACGGTTCGGCCAGCGG
>JGI24736J21556_1000063_pt1 | contig 17309 bp, 15 predicted proteins | sample KBSCornC2_FD_21556 | JGI IMG/M metagenome (IMG submission 21556) | reverse complement strand
TGGCTTGGGTGGCGGGGTCAATTATGTCGGCGACCGCTGGGCCGACCCCATCAATACGACGGTGCTGCCATCCTATGTTACGTTCGACGCCCTTGCATGGGCGCAGTTCGGTCCCGTCCGGCTTCAGCTCAACGCCTATAACCTGACCAACAAGCGTTACATCATCGCAGGACATGGGACGTCGCCGATCCTGAACCTTCCCGGTGCCCCGCGCTCGGTCATCGGGACGGCCCGTTTCAGCTTCTGACACGTTGTGGAGAGAGCATGACGGAAAACCCCACCACGGGCGTTGTCGGACACTTCCTCAATCCGACAGTGATTTCCGGACATTCTAAGGAATAGCAGCACCGCGCAGTTCCATGCGCGACGGATACTCGACGGAATTACGCGGTGACTGCCTGAGATTCATGTGATTCCCGGGAGGGGCGGATGGCTATTGCTTCCATTCGAAGCAGCGAACTAGCGCTCCAGTGGTTGGGTGAGCTGTATCCTTCACCGCTCGTAGACCTTGGCGTTCATAGAAGCGATGCCCGCTGCATTGGTGAGGGGAGTCCGAAGCGTGAACCCTGTCGTAAGTTGCTGCTTAGCTTCATCGAGCAGCGCAGCGCCAATGCCTTTGCGTTGGGCGTCTGGCGCGACAAAAAGCTGATCGAGAATGCGTTGCGCAGGGATGGTCGCAAGTAGGCCAACGATATGATCGTCCACCACGGCAACTTTCAGGCACCAGCCATTTTCGATGCTCGCGATGATCCGGGCAGGCAAAGTGCCCGGGTCATCAAGGGCGGGCGCGCCTCCATCCATCTGGCGAGCGCTTTCATACCAAATGGCAGCGATAGTTTCGTATTCGCCGGGCTGGGCCAGTCTGATTTCCATCTCCGTGACCTGACGGAACAACATTTTGCCTACCAGCCTTTCCAATTATGCGCGGCAAATAGGTAAAAGCCGCTATGTCAGCGTCCGCCACATTCGGTCGTTCACGCATCGGCACCGAACGACGAGAGTTGGTCGACTTCAGCCTGTTCGGGGTCTGATCCACGAGGGCTCGCGACTGCACCCCAGTTAAGAGTGGGCCACTGTAGGAAGGGGTTAATAGACATGCGTCCGGGGATGACCAGCCCATATCCTCCAGGGCGGCGAGACAGCCTCACGTACCAAAATCCGCCAAGCCGATCAGCGTTGTCTTTGCCTCCGTTCATCGCAATTTTGAAACGGCGCATGGCATTCGCCAAAAGGAGCAGTGTGCCAATTTGTGCCAAACCCCTTGAAGAATCCTTGTTTTTCAAGGGGATATTGTGCCCAGAAGAAGCACGTTCGAGTCCCTCATAGGGACTCATGCTGACCGTGCCTGTGCTGATTTAACTCGGTTTTCTGTTCATGGCGCATCATGCGACGTCATGGTAGCGCAGAGCAAAAGGGTCACTGGAAGGGTTACTATGAACGTAGCTGAAGCGCACTTTGCAGGGGTCAATCTGTTAAGCTGCGTGGGTTCCTTCGACGCCCCGAGCCTCACGGTCTCGTGTTCGTTCGTTAAGCCACATCAGTGCCTCTTGCATTTTGGTAATGGCAATCGAATTTTCTCGACGGCCGAAGCGAGAGTTCAAATCTTGCAAGCGCTGAATTGAAACCCTCAGCATCTCTTCTAAGGTCGTGCCACCATCAACGCTGCCATCCTGGTTCATCTCATAAAAAGAGATGTTCTGTGGTGGTCGAGCTTCGGTGTCAAAATCGTTCAGTTGGTAAGTGTTCATAGTTTACTATTCTGATTACTTAACGCCTGCAAAGTAGGTTTAAGCTATCTTTATAGTAGCACACTGAGTAGTAACGGGAAGTAGCATGAGTGGCTTGCTAGAAGCCGACAGAGTAGCAATCGTGCAGTGGGCGGAGAAGCACCCGGAGATTGCACGAGTATACCTCTACGGCAGTCGTGCTCGTGGCGACCATCGTGCTGGCAGCGACATCGACCTGGCAATCGAAATGGATGCTCCGAACACAGACAAAGCGTACTCGATGTGGTCTGGGTTCAAATCCGACTTTGACGAAGCGCCCGACATGCATCTGTCATCAGCAGTGCATTTGGAATGGTATGAGAAGGGCGCTGGCTTGGGGAAAGTCGGAAATGGCGTCGAGAAAGACGGCGTGCTGCTGTTTGAGCGCCGAATCTAAAAGGGTGATTGAAGGGGTCACTGGCGATTTCAAAACGCCCATAAAATCTAAGTATCTCAGATACTTAGATTGAGTAGTGGTGCCCAGAAGAGGACTCGAACCTCCACGACCTTGCGATCGCCAGCACCTGAAGCTGGTGCGTCTACCAATTCCGCCATCTGGGCACGGGGTAGGAGCGCGCAACTAGCCTCTGGTCGGAGGGCTGTCAATCACGCCGGGTGGATTATTCTTATTTTTTCTGGTTTCCCCGCCAAGACCTTTTACGAGCCTTTTTCAGGCCCCTGCCGCTGAACTGGAGAAATAGCATGGAACGCCCCGAAACCGCTCCACCCGCCTTTTTCGCGCGCGGGGACGGATTGCGGCTCGCCTATCGCCATCGGCCGGGCGCGGGGCCGACGATCATCTTCCTGCCCGGCTACATGTCCGACATGGAAGGCGGCAAAGCGGTCGCGCTGGACCATTGGGCGCGGGATCAGGGCCGGGCGATGCTCCGTCTCGACTATGCCGGCAATGGGGTGAGCGACGGGCGGTTCGAGGATGGGACGCTGGCGAGTTGGCGCGACGATGCGCTGCTGCTGATCGATTCGCTGACGGACGGGCCGCTGGTGCTGGTCGGGTCGTCCATGGGCGGCTGGCTGGCGCTGTTGATCGCGCTGGCGCGACCGGGGCGAGTGGCGGGGCTGGTCGGCATCGCGGCGGCACCGGATTTCACCGAATGGGGCTTTACCCAGGCGGACAAGGCCTTGCTGGCAACGGAGGGCCGACTCCTGGAACCGACCCCCTATGGCGATGATCCCTATGTCACCACCCTGGCCTTCTGGGAATCCGGCCAGTCGCTCCGCCTGCTGGAGGAGGAAATCGCGATCGATTGCCCGGTTCGCCTGTTGCAGGGCCAGGCCGATCCAGATGTACCGTGGCAGACGGCGCTGCGCATCGCCGAGCGGCTGCGTTCATCCGATGTGCAGATGCTGCTGATTAAGGATGGCGACCATCGCCTTTCCCGCGACGCCGACATCGCCCTGCTGATCCGGACCGTCGCCAGCCTGTTGGACAGCCTCTGATGCCCTTTCTCCTCCCGCTGCTTCTGCTCGCGCCGCAGGCCTATGATCCGGAGATCGAGGCGGTGATGAACCGCAAGAGGAAGGAAAAGGCGGAGGCCGCGGCTTCCGTCCCCGCTGCGCCTGCACGGGCAGCGACGACGGCAAGCGACGGCCGCATTCCCGTGCCGGACAAATATGCCGCGAAATTCCAGGCCTGTCTGGATCAGGCGGTGGAGGCGCCCGACAAGGGCGTCGACTTCGCGCAACAATGGCGTATCGAAGGCGGCAGCTTCTATGCGCGCAACTGCATGGGCTTTGCCTATGCCCGCGCCGAACGCTGGGCGCCGGCGATCGTCGCCTTCGAACAGGGGGCGGATGAAGCCGAACGCAACGGCGAAATGGTGCAGAGCGGCCGTTTATGGGCACAGGCGGGCAATGCCGCGCTGGCGGCCGGCGATGCCGCCAAGGCGCGCGACGATTTCGACGCGGCATTGGCGCGCGGCCTGCCCGATGGGGTGGAGAAGGGAGAGGTGCATCTCGACCGCGCCCGCGCCCTGGTGGCGCTGAACGATGCCCAGGCCGCGCGAGACTCCCTGGACATCGCACTGGAGCAGGTGCCGCAGGATCCGCTGGCCTGGCTGCTTTCGGCCACCCTGGCGCGACGATCGGGAGAGATGAAACTGGCCCAGGCGCAGATTGCGCGCGCGGTGCAGCTTTCCCCGGACGATGCCTCTGTCGCGCTGGAGGAGGGCAATATCGCCATCCTCACCGATCATGAGGATGTTGCCCGCTCCGCCTGGCAGCGCGCCGTGAAGCTGGCCGCGGATGCTCCCGCAGGAAAGGCCGCCGCCGACAATCTTTCCCGCCTGACGCCAAAGCCCGCCAACTGAAGGTGCTCCGGGCGCATCCTCTTCTGGATGCCGACCGGTCCTAATCGAGGTAGAAGTCGACCGTCGTGACGACCCGGACCTTCTTGTACGGCGTATCGCTGGACCCGTCGGCCTCGCCATCGCGCGCCTCGATCGAAAAATAGCCCTGGGTCGCGCTCTTGATGCCGCCCACATTGGCGCCGCTGTCCCGGGCGAACTGTTCGGCGGCGGCGCGGGCATCCCGGGTGGCGGCGGCGACCATCTGCGGCTTCACGTCGTTGAGTTTGGTGAAGCTGTAGCGCATGCCCGATCCCTCCTGCAGCGTGACGCCGCGCCGGACCAGGTCGAATTGCTGCGCCACGGCGCGCTGGGCACGGGTGATGTCGGTCGTGCGCAGCAACATCCGCTGGGTGATGGTGATCGTGTTCACGCCATTATTGATATATTGATTGACGCCCGCGCCGGTCGCCGTCAGCGCATCCGGCCTGAAGCCGAGGCTGGCGAAATAGGCGCGCAGTTCCCGCGTATTATTGTCGATCTCCGCCCGGACAGAGGGCAAGTCGAAACCGGTGGCCGAGTAGCTGATCGACCAGGTGGCAAGATCGGCGGTCACATCCTTTTCCGCCAGCCCGCGGACCGTCACGGAACGATCCGCCGCCTTGGCCCGCTTGAGCCCGTCGCCCAGGAGGTAACCGCCGCCGACCATGCCAAGGGCCAGCACCCCCGCGCATGCCACGAAAAGCTTGTCATGATAGGTTAAAGCCATGCCGCCTCCCCTCTTCCGTCCAGGCCCGCCAGGGCTTATCTTCTGGTCATCTAAGGCGTCAGAGATGAACCGTTGCTTTATGGCGACTAATGGAGTGAAGACTTGCCCAAATATCTGCACACGATGATCCGCGTGACCGACATTGACCGCACCGTGGACTTCTTCCGCCTGCTCGGCCTGGAAGAACAGAAACGCTTCGACAGCGCGGAGGGTCGGTTCACCCTGGTCTTCCTCGCCGCTCCGGGGGATGAGGAGGCGCAGGTCGAGCTGACCTACAACTGGCCTGCCGAGGACGGCACCCCGCCGGAGGTCTATGGCGGCGGCCGCAATTTCGGGCATCTCGCCTATCGGGTCGAGAATATCTATGAGACCTGCCAGCGGCTGTTGGATGCGGGCGTGACGATCAACCGCCCGCCCCGTGACGGATATATGGCCTTTGTGCGGACGCCGGACGATATTTCCGTCGAACTGCTGCAGGACGGGCGTCTGGAACCGGCCGAGCCCTGGGTTTCCATGCCCAATGTCGGAGTCTGGTAAAACCATGCTGGAAGTCGTCCGCATCCCCGTCCTGAACGACAATTATGTCTGGCTGCTGCACGATGATGCCAGCAAGGAAACCGTCGTCGTCGATCCTGCCGTCGCCGGGCCAGTGCTGGAGGCAGCGCAGCAAAGGGGCTGGACGATCAGCCAGATCTGGAACACCCACTGGCATGGCGACCATGTCAGCGGCAATGCGGCGATCAGGGCGGCGACCGGCTGCACCATCACCGGCCCCGCGGCGGAGGCCGAGAAGATCGGCACGCTGGACCGCATGGTCAGAGAGGGCGACAGCGTACGCATCGGCGCCCACCGGGCGGCCGTGCTGGCTGTGCCCGCCCATACCGCCGGCCATGTCGCCTATCATCTGGCGGACGACCATATGATCTTCGTGGGCGACACGCTGTTCGCCATGGGGTGTGGCCGACTGTTCGAGGGGACGGCGGCGCAGATGTTCGCCAATATGCAGCGCCTGGCCGAGTTGCCCGACGATACCATCGTCTATTGCGCGCATGAATATACGCAGTCGAACGGCCGCTTCGCGTTGACGGTCGAGCCTGACAACGCCGCCTTGCACGCCCGCATGGCGCAGGTAGACGCGGCGCGTTTGCGGGGGGAGGCTACCGTGCCGACCAGCATCGGGCAGGAGCGCGCGACCAACATCTTCATGCGCGCCCGCGATGTCGCGCAACTGGCGGAGCGACGGGCGGCGAAGGATGCGGCATGACGGTTTTCACGCCGGTTGAGCGTCTTGGAAGCGGGGACGAATGAGGAGAGGTGTCGTGCGTCCATGGATATCGCGGTCCGTCCCGTGGCTTGTCCCGCTGTTGCTGGCGGGATGCTCGGGCAGCTATCAGCCGCCCAAGCTGACCGAAAAACAGACGAGTGAGCTGGAACAAGCCCTCGCCGGCAAGGTGGCCGGCGAAAAGACGAGTTGCGTCAATCACGAACCCCAGACCAACCTGACCGCCATCAGCGGCAATGTGCTGCTCTATCGGGTCAGCGGGCGACTGGTCTATCGCAACGACCTGATCGGCAGTTGTTCCGGGCTGACGCGTGGCGATACGATGATCATCAAGACCTGGGGATCGCAATATTGCCGTGGCGACATGGTCACCAGCGCCGACCTGACCACGGGAATGGTGACGGGAAGCTGCGCGCTTGGCGACTTCACGCCCTATCGCTCGCCGGGCAAATAGGATCGCCTCCCGGCGCGGCCTTCCCGCACGGGCAGGAACAACCTACCCCTTGTACAGCGCGTCCAGCCGATCCTGATAGCGGGCGCGGATGACATGCCGTCGGATCTTCATCGACGGGGTCATCTCGCTATTGTCGATGGTGAAGGGCTCGTCGGCCAGGATGAAGCGCCGCACCCGCTCGATCACGGACAGATCGTCGTTCACCCGATCGACGGCGGCGCGCAGCGCAGCCAGATAATCGCCATCCGCCTCGATCCCCTCGACCTTGCGCCCCCGCGCCTGCACCCATTCGCGCGTCCATTCGGCGTCCGGCACCAGCAGCCCCACCAGATGCGGACGACGGTCGCCATGGACCATCGCCTGCCCGATCTCCGGCTGGAGCGTCAGCATGCCTTCGACTTTCTGGGGCGAGACATTGTCGCCCTTGTCGTTGACGATCAGGTCCTTCTTGCGGTCGGTGATGCGTATGCGCCCCCTGGCATCGATCTCCCCGATATCGCCGGTGTGCAGCCACCCATCCTGCAGCGCCTTTTCCGTTTCCGCCGGATTGCGCCAATAGCCGTGCATCACCAGCTCGCCGCGGACGAGGATTTCGCCATCCTCCGCAATCCGCACCTCCACGCCGTCGAGCGGCGGCCCCACCGTATCCATCGCGATCCCCGCGCGCGGCCGGTTGCAACTGATCACCGGCCCGGCCTCGGTCTGGCCATAGCCCTGGAGCAGCGTCAGTCCCATGGCGTCGAAGAACAGGCCGACATCGGGATTGAGAGGAGCGCCGCCTGACACCAGCGCCTTCATCCGCCCGCCGAAGCGCGCCGCCACCTTGGGCTTCAGCGTCCGCGCCAGCAGCGCCTTCATCGGCAGGTCGATCAGGGATGTCTTTCCCTGCTGTTCCTTCGCCGCGATGCGCAGCGCCTGTCCCAGCAGATAGGTGGGAAATTTGCCCTGCTTCTCGATCGACTTGATGATGCGGGTGCGCAGCACCTCGAACAGGCGGGGGACGACGACCATGATCGTCGGCCTTGCCTCCTCGATATTGCTGGCCAGCTTTTCCAGCCCTTCCGCATAATAGATCTGCCCGGCCGCCATGATCGGCAGGAACTGGCCCCCGCTATGCTCATAGGCGTGGGAAAGGGGGAGGAAGGACAGGAACACCTCTTCGCCCCGCCCGAAATCCTCCTCCAGCAAGCTGTCCGCGCCCTCGATGTTGCAGAGGATCGCGCCATGATGCTGCATCACCCCGCGCGGCGCGCCGCCGGTGCCGCTGGTATAGATGATGCAGGCCAGATCCTCGCGCTTCGCCGTCTGGCTGGCGGCGCAGGCTTCGATGTCGGTGGGATAATGGGCGATCAGGTCGCTCCACAAATGGCAGGTGACCTGCCCCTGCATGCCTCGCAACGGCTCCATGCCGATGACGATGTTCGCCTGCGACCGAAGCACGGCGGGCATCAGGGTCTGCGCCAGCTTCGCGGTGGAGACGATGACCGCGCGGGCGCCGCTGTCGGTCAGGATATGCTGGTGATCGCGCGTGGTGTTCGTGGTGTAGGTCGGCACGGTGACGCAGCCGGCCGCCATGATGGCAAGGTCGGCGATGCAGAATTCCGGCCGGTTCTCGCTGACCAGCATCACCGGATCGCCGGGCTTCAGCCCCTGCGCCTGCAAGGCGCTGGCCAGCGAGGCGACTTCAAGTGCGACGTCGGTCCAGCTCAGCGACTGCCATTGCCCGGCTGTCTTGCGCCAGAGGAAAGGCGCGTCACCCATCGCCTTCGCGCGGGTGAAGAACAGGGTCACCAGATTGGGAAAACGCTCCTTCGCGCTCAAAACGGCATCTCCTCACTCGCGGCGCATCTTCGGCGCGCTCTTCCGCCTGCCTGGCAGGCTATAACCGCGCCATGCCGTAACGGCCAAGATTTTTCGCGGCTTTCCCAAGACGCTTGCGAGTGCGGAGATTCAATCTGGACGAGAATGGGAAGAAGACAGGCATTCGCCCGCATGCAGCGCGCCGGGAAGGCGCGATGCCGTTCCTGCGACCTGAGCCAGGCCGACCCGCTCCCTGAAACGGTGAGGCCCGGTCCTGCTTGCGCAGGCCGGGCCTCATTCCCTCTCCAAGCTGGTGACCGGATCAGCCGTCGTAATCGCCGCCGATATTCTGGTTGCGCGGCGGGGCCGCGGCGGTCAGGCGCAGCGCCTCCGCCGACTGGGCGATCGAGCCGATTTCATCGGGCGTGTCGTCATCGTCAATCTGCACCTTCTGCAGCGACGCGACGAGCGAATCGTGCAGATCGACCGGAAGGACCGTCTCTTCCGCGATTTCACGCAGTGCCACGACGGGATTTTTATCGCGATCGCGGTCCAGCGTCAGCTCCGCGCCGCCGGAAATCTCGCGGGCGCGCTGCGCGGCAAGCAGGACGAGGTCAAAACGGTTGGTAACCTTGTCGACGCAATCTTCGACGGTAACGCGGGCCAAACGGGCGCTCCTGAACCAAAGGTAAAATAGTGAAATGCGCGCCTAACAGCGCCTGTTCCAAGAGTCAATGAAAAGCCCATAAAGTCATGGCCAGCCGCCGCGAATGCGGGCATGAACGGAGCATGGCGAGCATCGGGCAGGCAGAGCCGGGTCATGGCGGGGAACAGGGCGGGGAACAGATCGACCTGTCGCTGCACGCCAACCACCTGCGCGTGATCGAGACGGGGCCGGCGCTGCGGCAGGCGCTGGTCGACCTGATCGACGGCGCGCGGGAAAGCGTGAAGCTCTATTATTACATCTTCGCGGCCGACGACAGCGGACAGCTGGTCCTGGACCGGCTGATCGCGGCACAGCGGCGCGGGGTGGCGGTCACGCTGATGATCGACGCTTTCGGATCGGGATCGACGCCGCTCGCCTTCTTCGATCCGCTGGTGGCTGCGGGAGCGCATTTCGGCCGCTTCGGCGCGCGCCGATCGATGCGCTACCTGATCCGCAATCACCAGAAGCTGGCGATTGCCGACGACCGGCGGCTGCTGATGGGCGGCTTCAACGTCGAGGACGGCTATTTCGGGATTCCGGCGGAGGATTGCTGGCACGATCTGGGCCTGTTGGTGGAAGGACCGCAGGTGCAGGCGATGACCAGCTGGTACGGCCAGCTCTGGCGCTGGGTCTCGACGCGAAGGCAGCGGTTCCGCACGCTGCGCCGCATGGTGCGCAACTGGCACAGCCCCATCCATCCCGTAGCGGACGAGCCGATGCGCTGGGTGATCGGCGGCCCCACACGGCGGCTCAGCCCCTGGGCGCAACTTGTGAAGCATGATCTGGAGCAGGCAGGGCGGCTCGACATGGTGGAGGCCTATTTCTCGCCGGGCCGCGGCATGCTCAAGCGCATTGCCAGGGCCGCGCGGCGCAAGGGATCTCGCCTCATCCTGCCCTCCAGGTCCGACAATGGCGCGACCGTCGCGGCGGCGCGGCTGCTCTATGGCCCCCTCCTCCGGCGCGGCGTGGAGATCTGGGAATATCAACCGTGCAAGCTGCACATGAAGCTGATCGTGGTGGACGATGCGGTCTATATCGGCTCGGCCAATTTCGACATGCGCAGCCTGTTCCTCAACCTGGAAATCATGCTGCGGATCGAGCATGCCGGCTTTGCCAAGGCGATGCGGGCGCTGATCGACCGTAGGGCGGGAGAAAGCCGCCAGGTCACGCTTGAAACCTACCGTACCCAGCGAAGCCTGCCCACGCTGATCAAACAGTGGATCAGCTATTTCCTGGTCGGCGTGCTGGACTACACTGTGACCCGCCGCCTCAACTTCCGCGACCCGGATGCCGACTAGCAGTTCCGTTCCGCAAGCGCTGGAGCGCGCTGCGTCAAATCTGATGCCAGCCGCCAACACGGTTTTCTCGTCGCATCATCGCCAGCGGAAAACCGGTTCCCACTTTTCCGCCCGATGCTCTAGGATGACGGGGTGACGAGGGAGACAGACCCGACCCCCTATGACATTGCCGTGATCGGGGGCGGCATCAACGGCTGCGGCGTGGCTCGTGACGCGGCCGGGCGCGGTGCGCGGGTGCTGCTGCTGGAGCGCGGCGACCTGGCGCAGGGCACATCGTCCGCCTCCACCAAGCTGATCCATGGCGGGCTGCGCTATCTGGAGCATCGGGAATTCGGCCTGGTGCGCGAATCGCTGGCGGAACGCGAGCGGCTCTGGGCGATCGCCCCGCACATCATCCATCCGCTGCGCTTCGTGCTGCCCTGGGTACCGGGGCTGCGGCCGCGCTGGATGCTGCGACTGGGCCTCTTCCTGTACGACCATATCGGCGGCCGGCACGCCCTGCCGCCGACGCAGGGCATCGACCTGCGCCGCCATCCGGCCGGACGGCCGCTGCAACCCGGCTTCGGCAAGGCCTTCCTCTATTCCGACGGCTGGGTCGACGATGCCCGCCTCGTCATCCTCAACGCCCGCGATGCGGCGGAAAGGGGCGCGGAGGTGCGCACCCGGACGGACGTGCAGCGGCTGGAACGGGAAAAAGGCGGCTGGACGATCCATGCGCAGGCGAACGACGGATCGATGCCGCGCTTCCGCGCCCGCGCCGTGGTCAACGCCGCCGGGCCGCTCGTGCTCGACCTTCTCCATCGCGCCCATGGCGAAACGGCGCGCCACATGCGGCTGGTGCGCGGATCGCATATCGTCGTGCCGCGCCTGTTCGACCATGGCTTTGCCTATTTCTTCCAGCTGCCCGATGGACGCATCTTCTTTGCCTTGCCCTATGAGCGCGACTTCACCCTGATCGGCACGACCGACCGCGATCATCAGGGGCCGGTCGACGATGTCCGACCTGCGCCCGACGAAATCGCCTATCTCTGCGACGGCGCGAACCGCTATTTCCGAAGGATCATCACGCCGCAGGACGTGCTGTGGTCCTATGCCGGCGTCCGGCCGCTGGTCGACGATGGTTCGGGAAAACCGGAAGCCGCGACGCGCGGCTATCGGCTGGAGCTTGACGCGCCACGGGGGGAAGCGCCGCTGCTCAGCCTGTTCGGCGGCAAGATCACCACCTATCGCCACCTCGCGGCCGAGGCGGTGGCGATGCTCAGACCCTTTTTCCCCAGCCTGCCCGCGGGCGACTGGACGGCAAAAGCGGCACTGCCGGGCGGCGACTTCCCGATGCAGGGGCGCGACCGGCTGATCGCCGATCTGGGCTGCGACTATCCCTTTCTCGACTATGCGTCGACGCAGCGGATCGCCTGCGCCTATGGCACCCGTGCATGGGAGTGGCTGGACGGGGCGCGGGACATGGAGGCTCTGGGCACGCATTTCGGCCATGGCCTGACCGAGGCGGAGCTGCGCTATCTGGTCGCGCGGGAATGGGCGGTCACGGCCGACGACATATTGTGGCGCCGCACGAAGCTGGGACTGCGCCTCGATGCGGGACAGAAGGCGCATGTGCGGGACTGGCTGGGGGAGAGGGGATGAACGAGCGTCTGATACTGGTGCTGGACGAGGGCACGACATCGACGCGCGCGATGCTCTTCGCGCCGGACGGACGACGGCTGGGCATGGCGCAGGCGGACCTCAGCCAATATTATCCGCAACCCGGCTGGGTCGAACATGATGCGGCGGAAATCTGGGACAAGACGCTCGCCTGCGCGCGCGACATGGTGATGCGGGCGGGCGGCGCGGATCGCATCGCCGCCATCGGCATCACCAACCAGCGCGAGACCGTCGTCGCGTGGGACCGGCGGACCGGCCAGCCTCTGGCTCCCGCAATCGTCTGGCAGGACCGGCGCACGGCCGGGCATTGCGCCGCCCTGCGCGACGCGGGCGAGGAGGAAGCGATCCAGCGGCGGACAGGGCTGGTGCTCGATCCCTATTTCTCCGCAACGAAGATGCGCTGGCTGCTGGACCATGCCCCCGCCGTCGCGGAAGCGGGAAGCGCCCTCGCCTTCGGCACCATAGAAAGCTGGCTGATGTGGAAGCTGACCGGCGGGCTGCATGTCAGCGACGCCAGCAATGCCAGCCGCACCCAGTTGATGGCGCTGGACGGTACGGATTGGGACCAGGGGCTATGCGACCTGTTCGGCGTGCCGCCGCACGCCCTGCCGCAGATCGTCGACAATGTTGGCGCCTTTGCCGAAACCCGGGCCGAATGGTTCGGCCAGCCGATCGCGATCCGGGGATTGATGGGGGATCAGCAGGCGGCGACCATCGGTCAGGGCTGCCTGACGCCGGGCAGCGCCAAGGCGACATTGGGCACGGGCGCCTTCGTCCTCGCTCCCATGGGCAGCACCGTGCCCGTTTCGCGGCATCGTCTGCTCGGCACCCTGCTCTGCCGTCTGCCGGGAGAGACGAATTATGCGCTGGAAGGGTCGGTGTTCGTCGCCGGCAGCCTGATCCAGTGGCTGCGCGACGAACTGCGCCTGATCGCGACGGCGGAGGAAAGCGAAACCCTGGCCCGTTCCGTGCCGGACAGCGGCGGCATCGCGATGCTGCCCGCGCTGGCGGGGCTGGGCGCCCCCCATTGGCGCCCGGACGCCACGGGCATGATCCACGGGCTGACGCTGGGGACCCGGCGGGCGCATATCGTGCGCGCGGCGCTCGAATCCCTCTCGCACCAGCTTCACGACCTGGCCGGAGCGTTCGGCTCCGACGGCATGCCCTGGCAAGGCCTGTGCATCGACGGGGGCATGAGCGCCAATGACTGGATCGCGCAGGACCTGGCCGATATTCTGGGCGTGCCCGTGGATCGCCCGGCCGATGTGGAGACGACGGCCCGGGGCGCGGCGATGCTCGCGGCGGTGGGCGCGGGCCTGTTTCCTTCCCTTGCCGCCGCGGCCGGCGGGATGGGGGCGGCGCGGCGACGGTTCACCCCTGCCCTGCCGGACGATACCAGGGACGAAAGGCTGCGCCGCTGGCACGCCTTGCTGGCGTCCACATGATTTTTCTCCACTGTAAAATCATGATCGTGAGTATATTTTAACGATAAGCGTCTAATGCGGGACCGAACATGCAGACGTCACTTCGCCATACTTCGTCCCGCATTGAGCCTGTCGTCCTGGCAGGCGCTTATTTCTTCATGGCGTCGATCGCGCTTGCCAGTTCGCGCTTTGAAGGGGGCCTCGCCTTCATCTGGGGCGCCAACGCGCTGCTGATGGCCTATCTGCTGACATCGCGGGCCAGCGTCTGGCCGCGGGCCCTGATCGCCTGCGGCATGGCAAGTGCGCTGTCGACCGCCCTGTGGGGCATGGGGACCGCCGCCGCCATACCGATGGCCGGCATCAACCTGCTGGAAGCGCTTATCGTCGCGCTGATCTGCCGCCGCTTTGCGCCGGGCGGGAAATTCGCGGGATCGATGCAGCCGCTGTTCGTCTTCATTCTCGCGCTCTGCGGCCCGGCCAATCTGGTCGCGGGCCTGGCCGCCGCCTCCGTGGCATCGGCGCTGACGACGGTGCCGTTCGGTGCGTCGCTGCTGCAATGGTATACCGGGCATGTGCTGGGCGGGCTGACCTGCACGCCGATCCTGATCATGCTGATGAAGGGCGAATTGCGGCGCTGGTTCGGCCAGACCAGGCGCTGGGCGAAGTGTGAAGCGCTCGGATTGCTCCTGCTCTTCGCCCTGGCGACCGGCTTCGTCTTCTACGTGGCCCGCTTTCCCATGCTGTTCGCGCTGCTGCTGCCGATGGTCGCCATCGTCTTCCGCCTGGGCAATCTGGGCGCTGCGGCGTCGGTCATCATCCTGGCGATGATCGGCGGCATGGCGACCATGACGGGCCATGGACCGCTGCACATGATCCCCGGCACGCTGGGCGAAAGGATGCAGTATTTCCAGCTCTTCCTAGCCTTCAGCTTCCTGCTTTCCATGCCGATCGCGGCGGAACTCAACAGCCGCCGGCGCCTGTTCCAGATGTTGCAGGAAAGCGAGGCGCGCTATCGCGCGATCGCGGAAAACAGCGGCGATGTCGTGCTCAACATCCGCGTTGATGGCGTGATCGAATATGCCTCCCCCTCGGCGGCAGAACAGATCGGCTGCGCGCCCGAACTGCTGATCGGGCAGGACGCCGCCAATCTGGTCGACCCGGTGGACCGGGAACAGGTGACCGCGACGCTGGACCGGGCGCTCCACCAGCCCGGCGAAGTGCAGACGGTCGAATTCCGCCCCTTCATATCGGCGCAGGGCAGCGAATGGTGCGAGATGGTGGCGCGCGCCGTCGTTGACGAGCGCGGCATGCCCACCGGCCTTGTCTGCACGATTCGCGACATGTCCCGGCACAAGGCGCGGCAACGCGCGCTGCAGCAGGTGGCGGCGCTGGATTCGCTGACCGGCGCGGACAGCCGGCGGGCTTTCCTGGAAAAGCTGGAAGAGGAAATGCTGCGTGCCCGTCATGGCGGACGGGCCTGCCTGCTGCTGATCGACATCGACCATTTCAAGGCGGTCAACGACTGCCACGGTCATGGCGCGGGCGACCGCGTGCTGGCGGGCTTTGTCGATCGGCTGCGCCCGGGGTTGCGCGGCGGCGACAGTATCGGTCGCCTTGGCGGCGAGGAATTCGCCATCCTGCTCGGCGGCACGGATGTCGTCCGGGCGAGCATGATCTGCGAACGGCTGCGTGAAATGGTCACGGCCCATCCCGTTCAGATCGATTCGGGCGACCTGATCCCGGTGACGTTCAGCGCGGGGCTGGTCGCCCTGAGTGGACAGAGCGACAGTCAGGCCGTGCTCGAAGCCGCCGACAAGGCGCTGTACAACGCCAAGCATAGCGGAAGGAACTGCCTGCGCCTGGCAGCCTGAGCGTTGGCAGGACGCCGATGCNTCCGCTTCACNGCATCCTGATGTAAGGCGTCTGCGATCCCGTNGAGTGAGGGATCGCAAAACGCTTCCTGTCATTTACCGCTNAATATCCCTCAGAACGGCACTTCNTCGTCCAGGTCATTGTCGAAATTCGGCCCGCCCGCACTGCCGCGTCCGCCGCCTGAAGATCGGCCCGAACCGCCAGCAAAGCCACCGCCGCCGCCGCCGCCGCCGAAATCATCATAATCATTGCCGCCGCCAAAGCTGCCCGAACTGGCGCCCCAGTCACCGCCGCCCTGCGAGCGTCCGCCGCCGCCCTGACCACCGCCTCCGGGCGCGCCATCCAGCATGGTCAACACCGCGCCCGGCCCCTGCAGCACCACTTCGGTGGTGTAGCGGTCATTGCCGGACTGGTCCTGCCATTTGCGGGTGCGCAGCTGGCCCTCCAGATAGACCTTCGACCCCTTGCGCAGAAAGCGTTCCGCNACGCCCGCCAGCCCTTCGGAGAAGATGGAGACGCTGTGCCATTCGGTGCGCTCCTTGCGCTCGCCCGACATGCGATCCTTCCAGCTTTCGGAGGTCGCGATCCGCAGGTTGCACACCTTCCCGCCATTCTGAAAGCTCTTCACCTCCGGGTCGGCGCCCAGATTGCCCACCAGAATGACCTTGTTGACCGAACCCGCCATGTTTCCTCCGATAGTTTAGCTGGTCCTTATAGCCCTGCTGCGGTGGCGGTCCAGTAAGTAAGTCCGGCCGCGACATAGGCGAGCGCGAACAGATAGCCGATCATGAACAGCGGCCATTTCCAGCCATTGGTCTCCCGCCTGGTCACCGCGATGGTAGAGATGCACTGGGGCGCGAAGACGAACCAGGCAAGGAAGGCGAGCGCGGTCGGCAGCGGCCAACTGTCCTTCAGCCGGTCGCCCAGGCTGCGTTCCAGCTTCGCCTCATCCTCGTCGGCGTCGAGCGAATAGACGGTGGCGAGCGCGGATACCGCCACTTCGCGCGCGGCCATGGCCGGGATCAGCGCCAGCGATATGTCGCGGTTGAAGCCGATCGGCTGCAGCACGACGTTAAGCCCGTTGGCGACCCGTCCTGCGATGGAATAGTTGACCTGGCTGACCCCGCCATTCTCCGGCGCCTTGGGAAAGCTCAGCAATATCCAGAGGATCACGGTCGAGGTGAAGATGATCGTGCCCGCCCGCTTGAGGAAGATCACCGCGCGCTGCCACAGGCCAAGCACGATGTCCTGCGGGCGCGGCCATTGATATTTGGGCATCTCCATCAGGAAACCGCCGCTTGCCCCCTTGGTGACGGTGCGGCGCAGGACCAGAGCGGCCAGCATCGCGCCGACAATGCCCGAAATGTAGAGGCAGAACAGCACCAGCCCTTGAAGACCGATGCCCAGCGCCACGGTCCGGGCCGGAATGAAGGCGCCGATGATCACGGCATAGACCGGCAGTCGCGCCGAACAGGTCATCAGCGGCGCGATCAATATGGTGGTCAGCCTGTCTTTCGGATCAGCGATGGTGCGGGTCGCCATGATCCCCGGCACCGCGCAGGCGAAGGAGGAAAGCAGCGGGATGAAGGCGCGCCCCGACAGGCCCACCCGCGCCATCAGCCCGTCCATCAGAAAGGCGGCGCGAACCATGTAGCCGGTCGCCTCCAGCATCAGGATGAAGAAGAAGAGGATGAGGATCTGCGGCAGGAACACGATGACGGAACCCACGCCGTTCAGCACGCCATCGACCAGGAAGGACCGCAGCAGCCCATCGGGCAGCGCCGCCGTCACGGCATCCCCGGCACTGGCGACAAAGCCCTCGATCATCGCGATCGGCGCCTCTGACCAGGCATAGACCGCCTGGAACATGATGAAGAGCAAGGCGAGCAGCAGGAACAGCCCCGCCACGGGATGCAGCGCCACCCGGTCGACCGCGGCGGTCAGGCGGCGGGAGGGGGTTTCGCGCACGATGGCGG
>JGI24736J21556_1000061_pt1 | contig 17884 bp, 20 predicted proteins | sample KBSCornC2_FD_21556 | JGI IMG/M metagenome (IMG submission 21556) | reverse complement strand
GGGATACCGCTCGCCATGATGCGCAACGTTCAGAATCGCCTCCGGCACGCTAGCCACATTGCCGGAGACTTCGCTGTTCCAGAAGCGGATTACACCATCGGACGTTCCGCCAGCGCTCACTTCAAGAGAGCGCCCCCTTCACGAGGCCGGAGGCTTTGCTCATGTCGATCTGCCCGGCATGGCGTTCTTTCAGCGCTGCCATCACCCGGCCCATATCCTTGACCGAGCTTGCGCCCAACTCGGCGACGATGGCCTGGATCGCGGCGCGGGCTTCGTCCTCGCTCATCTGCTGGGGCAGGAAGCGTTCGATCACCGCCACTTCGCCGCGCTCGGCATCGGCGAGTTCCGGCCGCCCGCCCTTGTCGTAAAGCTCGATCGATTCGCGCCGCTGCTTGATCATTTTCTGCAGAACCTCGGTCACGATCACGTCATCGTCGGGGGTTTGGCTCGCCGTGCGCAACTCGATGTCGCGATTCTTGATCGCCGCCTGAATCAGGCGGATGGCGGCCGTCCCCTGTTTGTCGCCGCTTTTCATGGCGTTCACCAGCGCGGCCTTGATATCGTCGCGGATCATGCAGACATTCTCTTGGAGGATTTGAGGAAAGCGAGTCCCTTAGCGCGCTTTGCCGCGATTTAATAGATTGACGCTGCGGGATACCCCCTTTAGCGGAGGTGCCTTAGCGACATCGTTGATCCACCGAACCCGAAGGAGTGACTGCCTTATGGCCGCCGCCAATCAAACGCCTGCGCCAAACGGAGCGACGGGCGTATTGGTATTGGCATCGGGTGCGGTCGTGTGGGGCAGGGGCTTCGGCGCCGAGGGCGAAGCGGTGGGCGAGCTTTGCTTCAACACGGCGATGACCGGTTATCAGGAGGTGATGACCGATCCTTCCTATGCCGGGCAGATCATCACCTTCACCTTCCCGCACATCGGTAATGTCGGCACCAACGCCGAGGATATCGAGGCGATCAACCCGCACGCGCTGGGGCTGGTGGTGCGGCAGGATGTGACCGATCCGTCAAATTTCCGCGCCACCGCGCATCTCGATCAGTGGCTCAAAACCAATGGCCGTATTGGACTGGCGGGGGTCGATACCCGCGCGCTCACCCGGCTGATCCGGGTGGAAGGTGCGCCCAGCGCCGTGATTGCGTATTATGCGAACGGCCAATTCGATCTTGATGCACTGCTAGCAAAGGCGCGGGGCTGGCCGGGCCTGGAGGGCATGGATCTCGCCAAGGAAGTTTCCGCGACGCAGACCTATGGCTGGGACGAGGGCCTGTGGTCGCTTGGCCAGGGCTATGCCCAACCGAAGGCCGGCGGACCCGCAAAGCCAAGGGTCGTAGCGATCGATTATGGCATCAAGCGCAACATCCTGCGAAACCTCGTGGATGCCGGATGCGACGTCACGGTCGTGCCGGCGCAGGCGAGCTTCGAGGATATCATGGCGCATCGGCCGGATGGGCTTTTTCTGTCCAACGGCCCCGGCGATCCGGCGGCTACGGGCGAATATGCAGTGCCGGTGATCAAGCAATGGCTCGAGACCGAGAAGCCGCTGTTCGGCATCTGCCTTGGCCACCAGATGCTCGGTCTGGCCGTGGGCGCCAAGACCGAAAAGATGCATCAGGGGCATCGCGGCGCCAATCACCCGGTCAAGCGTCTCGATGACGGGCGGGTCGAGATCACCAGCATGAACCATGGCTTCGCGGTCGATAGCGACACATTGCCCGATAATGTGCGGCCAACTCATGTCAGCCTGTTCGACGGCTCGAACTGTGGCATCGAGCTCACCGACCGTCCGGCTTTCAGCGTGCAATATCATCCCGAGGCGAGCCCCGGCCCGCAGGACAGCCATTATCTGTTCGAGAAGTTTGTGGGGCTGCTGGAGAAGAAAGCGTGAAGGCAGCGTTGCTCTTCGTCACGGGGTTCGCCGTTCTCTCTGCCCCGGCATTGGCGGAGGATCGGGCCGAACAAGTCGCTGGCTGGGCGCTGAGCGACGTCGGCGGCAAGCCCGGCGATGATATCGATCGTGAAGTTGCGATGATCCGCAAGGCGCCCGGAGTGGAGATCGCATTCCGGCCCGGGCCAGGACGGAGCGGCAGCGTCTCGGCAAAATTCGAGGGATGCGAGAAATCCTCCGAATATACCGCCGGCCTTCAGTTCAAGAGCAGCGCGGATGCGGTTCGCAGCGTCCATGACGAGATCGTCTATGATTTTGCCGAGTTCCGTAAAGAATGTCCGGCGACGGCGAANACAGAAAAAGCGGTGATGGAAGGCTTCGACAAAGCGTTCGACACGATCACCCGCTGGNTNAAGGACAAGCCCTTCGTCTATCCGCCCGACGCGCCGGTCAAACCACAGNCGGGCGAGGTCAAGATGGACCCGAAGGACTTGACATGATTNCGGTCCAGATCGCTGTAGCTCCCTCTCCCAGCCCCTCACCCAACCCTCTCCCGCAGGGAGAGGGCTATAAGGCCTTCACCAACTAATGCCCAAACGCACTGACATCTCCTCGATCCTCATCATCGGCGCTGGCCCGATCATCATCGGCCAGGCGTGCGAGTTCGATTATTCGGGCACGCAGGCGGTGAAGGCGCTCAAGGAGGAGGGTTATCGGATCATCCTGGTCAATTCCAATCCGGCGACGATCATGACCGACCCGGAGATGGCGGATGCGACCTATGTCGAACCGATCACGCCCGAGATCGTGGCCAAGATCATCGCTAAGGAGCGTCCCGACGCGGTGCTGCCGACGATGGGCGGGCAAACCGCGCTCAACACTGCGCTGGCGCTCGCCAAGGACGGCACGTTGGAAAAATATGGCGTGCAGATGATCGGCGCCGATGCCGAGGCGATCGACAAGGCGGAGGATCGGCTCAAGTTCCGCGAGGCGATGGACAAGATCGGGCTTGAAAGTGCGCGCTCGGCGATTGCGCACAGCCTCGAGGAGGCGCTGGAGGGGCTAGAGAAGGTCGGCCTGCCCGCGATCATCCGGCCTTCGTTCACGCTGGGCGGGACGGGCGGCGGCGTGGCCTACAACAAGGATGAGTTCGTCCAGATCGTGACGGGCGGACTTGCAGCTTCGCCGACCACCGAGGTGCTGATCGAAGAGTCGCTGCTCGGCTGGAAGGAATATGAAATGGAGGTCGTCCGCGACAAGGCGGACAATGCCATCATCATCTGCTCGATCGAGAATGTCGATCCGATGGGCATTCATACTGGCGATTCGATCACGGTGGCGCCGGCGCTGACGCTGACTGACAAGGAATATCAGATCATGCGTAACGCAAGCATTGCTTGCTTGCGAGAAATCGGCGTGGAAACAGGTGGTTCGAACGTTCAGTTCGCAGTCAATCCCAAGGATGGGCGGCTCGTCGTGATCGAGATGAACCCGCGTGTTTCGCGCTCGTCGGCATTGGCGTCGAAGGCGACCGGCTTTCCCATCGCCAAGGTCGCAGCCAAGCTGGCGGTCGGCTATACGCTCGACGAGATCGACAACGACATCACCGGCGCGACGCCCGCGTCATTTGAGCCGACGATCGACTATGTCGTCACCAAGATCCCGCGCTTCGCGTTCGAAAAGTTCCGCGGCGCTGAGCCCATCCTCTCGACGGCGATGAAGTCGGTGGGCGAGGTGATGGCGATCGGGCGATCGATTCACGAGAGCATCCAGAAGGCGTTGCGGGGGCTGGAAACCGGGCTCTCCGGGTTCAACTTCGTCGACGCTCTCAAAGGTGCGCCGCGCGCGGAGATCGAAGCTGAGCTGGCACGACCGACNCCCGATCGCTTGCTGGTCGCGGCGCAAGCCTTGCGCGAAGGTTTTACCGTCGACGAGGTTCATCGCATCGCCAAATATGATCCGTGGTTCCTCGAACGGATCAAGGAGATCGTCGAGGCGGAGGAGGCGCTGTGCCGCAACGGCCTGCCGCGCGATACCGAGGGGCTCCGGCGGCTGAAGGCAATGGGCTTCTCGGACAAGCGGCTGGCTTATCTGGCGCTGCAATCCGCCAACCTGCCTGCAATGGATACAGCGGTCGCGCACGGCACCGGGCTGGTTCATGATGCAGTTTCGGCGATGACCGGTGGCGTGACCGAAAAGCAGGTGCGCGCGCTTCGCCATCGGCTGGGAGTGCGGCCCGTCTTTAAGCGGATCGATACCTGCGCGGCTGAGTTCGAGGCCAAGACGCCTTATATGTATTCGACCTATGAGGCGCCCGTATTTGGTGCGCCCGAGTGCGAGAGCCAGCCTTCCGAACGCAAGAAGATCGTGATCCTCGGTGGCGGCCCGAACCGGATCGGGCAGGGGATCGAATTCGACTATTGCTGCTGTCATGCCTGCTTCGCGCTCAGCGATGCCGGCTTCGAGACGATCATGGTGAACTGTAACCCTGAGACCGTTTCGACCGATTATGATACTTCCGACCGGCTTTATTTCGAGCCGCTGACCGCCGAGGACGTGTTGGAAATCCTGCATGTCGAGATGTCCAAAGGACAATTGCTTGGCGTCATCGTCCAATTCGGTGGACAGACCCCGCTCAAACTCGCGCAGGAACTGGAGGACTCCGGCATTCCGATCCTCGGTACCTCGCCTGACGCGATCGATCTCGCCGAGGATCGCGAGCGTTTTGCCGCGCTGGTCAACAGGCTCGGCCTCAAACAACCCAACAACGGGATCGCGCGCAGCCGCGAGGAAGCATTGGCGGTGGCCGATCGGGTCGGCTATCCGGTGTTGATGCGGCCATCCTATGTGCTCGGCGGACGCGCAATGGAGATCGTCGAGAGCCCGGCTCAGCTCGAAGCCTATATCCAGACGGCCGTCCAGGTATCCGGCGACAGCCCGGTCCTTATCGATCAATATCTGCGTGATGCCATCGAGGTCGATGTCGATGCGATCGGGGACGGCACCGACGTCGTCGTAGCCGGTATCATGCAGCATATCGAAGAAGCCGGCGTGCATTCCGGTGACAGTGCGTGCTCGCTCCCGCCGCACTCGCTGGGTGCGGACATCATCACCGAGATCGAGCGGCAGACGATCGCGCTCGCCCGCGCGCTCGACGTGCGGGGGCTGATGAACGTCCAGTTCGCAGTGAAGGAAGGCCTCGTTTATCTGATCGAGGTAAACCCGCGTGCCAGCCGGACCGTGCCGTTTGTCGCGAAAGCGATCGGCCAGCCGATCGCCAAGATCGCCTCACGCGTGATGGCCGGCGAGAAGCTAGCCGATCTTCCCGCGATCAATCGGCATGTGAAACATATCGCGGTCAAAGAGGCAGTGTTCCCGTTCAGCCGTTTCCCAGGCACCGACCCGGTGCTCTCGCCGGAAATGAAATCCACCGGCGAAGTGATGGGAATCGATAGCGATTTTGCTGTTGCTTTTGCAAAGTCACAGATTGGCGGCGGGACCAAGCTGCCCGACGGGGGGACGGTATTCGTTTCCGTAAAGTCGAGCGACAAGCCGCAGATCCTTCCTGCGGTGCGAACGCTCTCCGATCTTGGCTTCAGGATCATCGCGACCAGTGGCACCGCCGATTATCTCAGCGCTGAAGGTCTCGCGGTAGAAACCGTCAACAAGGTACAGCAGGGCCGCCCGCATATTGTCGATCGCATCAAGGACGGCGAAATCGCGTTGATCTTCAACACGACCGAGGGGTGGCAGTCGCTGCGCGACTCGCAATCGATCCGTGCTTCGGCAGTGAACGGACGAGTGCCTTATTTCACCACCGCGGCGGCGAGCGTCGCAGCGGCGCAAGCGATCGCCGCACTGCGCGAGCGACCGCTTGAAGTGCGCGCATTGCAGACCTATTATAATTTAGCTTCGCACGCCTGATCCCGACAATCCAGTTAGGTTGGGGGCGGTTCGGTGACGGACCGCCTGAACAGAAGTTTTGACGAAAGGTTTTCTCTGATGGCGACTGTTGAGAAGCTGCCGATGCTGGCGGAAGGCCAGAAGATGATCATAGAGCAGCTCGAACGGCTCAAGGAAGAGCGTCCCCAGATAATCGATGCGATCGAGGAAGCCCGTGCCCACGGCGATCTTTCCGAGAATGCGGAATATCACGCCGCGAAGGAGCGCCAGGGCCAGGTTGAGGCGATGATCGCCGATCTGGAGGACAAGCTCAGCCGCGCGATGATCATCGATCCGACCAGCCTTTCTGGCGACAAGGTCGTGTTCGGCGCGACGGTTACCCTGCTTGATGAGGATGACAAGCCCGTCAGGTACCAGATCGTCGGCCAGACTGAAGCCGACGCCAAGACCGGCCGGATATCGTACAATTCGCCGCTGGGCCGGGCGCTGATCGGGCGCAAGGTTGATGATGAGGTCGAGGTAACGGTGCCGTCGGGCGACCGCTATTACGTCGTCTCGAAGATCGAGTTCATCTAAACCGACGCGAGGCATGCGCCTGCCGCCGCCCCGCGCCGCGACGGCCCTGCTGTGCATTACCGTCGCAGCCTGGCTGCTTGCTGAAGCGCTTGGCCTTTCAACCCAGCTTGCGTTCGCGGCGGGCTTCATTCCCGCGCGCGCGTACATCAACTTGCCAGGCGCGCTCCCGTTCTGGATCACGCCGCTCACGGCCACGCTGATTCACGGCGGGATCATCCATCTCGGTTTCAATATGTTGATGCTGGGCTATTGCGGCCGCTTCGTCGAATATGCGCTGGGTGCCACCGGCGTTATCATTCTCTACCTGGTCGGCGCCTATGCCGCGGCGCTGTTCCAGTTCTTGCCGGCCCCGACATCGACCATCCCGATGATCGGTGCGAGCGGCGCGGTATCTTCGCTCGTCGGGGCATATGCGCTGCTCTATAGCCAGCGGCGCGGAGCGGCCGCACGTCAGGGCNGCGTTGGTCAATGGCTTCACATATTATGGCTCGCGGCGGCGTGGATCTTCGTGCAGCTCCTGATCGGACTGGCGACGATGGGCAGTCAGATGCCGATCGCGATCTTTGCGCACATCGGCGGTTTCATTGCTGGGCTTCTGCTTGCGCGGCCATTGCTGCTCTGGCGATATCGCAACGCTTAAGCCTATCCCCCGAAGCGCCTTTTTCGATGCTCGCGAAAAGGTTCAGGGCTTCAGATCGATGTCCGGCTCGAGCAATCGATGCAGGTGCACGATCACATATTTCATCTGCGCGTCATCGACAGTGCGTTGGGCAGCACCGCGCCATGCCTTTTCAGCGGACTTATAGTCCGCGAAATAGCCAACGGTGTCGATCTGGTTCAGATCCTCGAATTCAAGACCTTGCGGGTCCTTAACGCGGCCGCCGAATACCAGATGCATTTTGCTCATAAGCAAGACGACTCCCGAAGCTTCGGGAGCCGCCTACCATGCGAAGCTGCAATTAGCCACGCGCCTTCATCATCTGGACGAGAGAATCGAAGCCCTTGCGTTGAATGATCGCGTCGAAATCGGCCGCTTGGGAAATCGCAAGGTTGACGCCGCCGACTTTCAGGTTCGTCACCTTATAGCCGCCGCCATCGTTCTTCACGCTCCAGATCGCCGTGATCGGCGCTGCTCCCGCTTTGGTGACCTGGGTCACCACATCGGTGCCTCCGGCAGCGGGCATGGTACGGACGACCTTGAGATCGGCATTGGCATAATCGAACAGCCGATCGGCGTAAGTGCCGATGATGAAATTCGGGAAGGCTGCCTTGTAAGCGGCATGCTGAGCTGGCGTGATTGTCGGGGACCAGCGCCGGATCAGCCGCTCGCCGATCTCGTCCACGGCGAAATATTGGGCGAGCATGCTGCGAAATTTCGCGCGTGCACCCACCTTGTCGCCTGTCCGCAATGTTGCGAAGCCGTCCTTGGAAAGCGTGTCAACGAACTGCGAAGGATCGGACGTGTTCACCGTTGCGAGGGCGGGGGCGTTCACTGGCACAAGAGCAGGCAACGCGATGCCTATCGCTGCGGCAATCGCAAAAGTCAGCCTCATTCGTTTCTCCATTATCATGTGATGCCGTCTAGGGTCGTCGCCCTGAACGCGCTTTGAACGTCAGCGCCGTTTTTGCACGGCTCCAGACGCGGCCGACCCTATGGACGAAGCTGCTTTCGAAGCATTGTCAAAAAAAGCGCTGACCTTGTCGAGTGCGGCATCGGCGTTGATGCCGTAGCTGTCCAGCGTCTCGCGCGCCTGATCGCGCGCGGCATCTGCGACCCGACGCGACGTTTCGTTGATACGTTCGCCGACCCCGCTCAGCAATTCTTCCTCCCGGCGGCTGCGGGGCAGGAGCGCGCCAATCATCACGCCGAGGGCGAGGCCGCCGACCAGCGCGAGTGCGGGGTTTTCGTCGAACGCCGTCGCCGCGCGCTGCTGCGTTTCGCTCGCACGGACCCGGGCGCTATTATATACGCTCGAAGTTCGTTCGCGCGCGCTGCCATAAGCGGAAGCGGCTTTTTCCTTAGCGCTCGAATATGCTTTCGTCACGCTTTGCCCGGCACGCGAGCTGGCTGTTCGGCTGGTCTTGCCTTTCTTGGAGGGCTCAGCGTTTTCGCTCGCCCCATCTTTAACCTGATTCGCCATCATTGGTCCTCCTTCGCTACCGCGGCGGCGCTCGATGGTGCGCGCGGTTTTCGTTGTCGCTTCGAATCGATAGAATGCGCGGCTGTCCTTGAGGTTGCGCCACGGCCGAAAAACAGCTTGATCAGAAGGGCCAGTGCAGGCTTGCGGCTTAGCAGCCAGCCGATCGCGGTCGCGGCGACCGTTGCGAGAAGCGGTCGGGCGCTCAATGAGCTCAGCAGCTGGTCCGTCAGTGCGAGCCCTTTTTCACGCAAATCCTTGCTGGTTTCGCTGATGATGTTGGCTGGGCTGAGCTTTTCCTGAACTTCGTCAAGGGTTGCGCCAAGCCGCCGCCTTGCCTCGGTTGCGCGCTGTTCCGCCTGGCTGACGCGTTCAAGCGAACGATCGCTCATCGCGTTTTTTCCTCGGCGGCTTCCGACGTCGCCTTGGCAAGTTGCTGGATACCGATGCGCGCGAGCAACGCTGCGATCGCCAGCGTCACAATGGTAACGACGAACCCGCCGCCAAGCGGACCGATGAGCGTCGCCAAGCTGATCGCGAGCATTATGAGCAAGCAAATAAGCGCAGCCAAAGCCAGCAATGCCGCTGATGCAATGTAGATTAGCGCGCGTTGCGATAGCGCAAGGCGATGCAAAGCCGCAGCGCGATAAAGCTCGACCTCAGCGCGGATCAGCGCGCCGGCGTCGTCAGCCAGACGGGCGAACAGGCCGCCGATCGACTCCTGTTCCGCCCCCATGGCTGGCGCCTAGCCGGCCTGAGATGAGGTAGGGCCGGACTGAGCGCTCGTGCTTTGCGCCGGGCTCTGTGGGCCAGCGGCCTTGAGCAGACGCACCAGCACGAAGCCCGCGGCAGCTGCTGCCCCTACCGCCAATGCCGGATTGCGCCGGACGATCTCGCGTGCGTCATCAAGCAGTTCGTCCACATCCTTCTGCTTGAGGCTCTGAGTAAACTCCGACACCGCATCGGCCGCGCGATGGACGTATTCCCCAAGGTCGGCGCCAAGCTGTTCATCCAACGATTCAGCCGTTTCGTTGATGAAACGCGAAATCCCATCGAGCGTGTCGGTGGCCTTGGTTTTTCCCTGCTCCGCATATTCGCGTGCCTTGGCTTGCGCCTGGCCACGCAATGCCTCACCCTGCTCAGCCAGCTTAGCCTTGACCGTATCGCGCACGCCGCCACGGCTGCTGCCGCTGCTTGTGCTACTCTGAGTCCCGAGTTCGCCCGTCATGCTCGTTCCGTCATTGATCGCGGTTGCCGTGTCGTCAGCCATGGTCGCTCTCCAGAATTAAGAAACCTTCAGCACCTAAACCGCCGGAGATTGGCAGCGTTCCACACCAGCTGACGAATCGGGGTCACGATTTGCCTATCCCCGATTCGATGGATAGAGCGCGCGCATCGTTTCGCAACAGTAGGGATTTCACGCATGACCACTATCATCGATATCCACGGTCGCCAGATCGTCGATAGCCGGGGCAACCCTACTGTGGAAGTCGATGTGACGCTCGAAGATGGAAGCTTCGGCAGAGCTGCGGTGCCCTCGGGCGCCTCCACCGGCGCGCATGAAGCCGTTGAGAAGCGGGATGGCGACAAGGCGCGCTGGCTCGGTAAGGGCGTAAGCGAGGCGGTCGACGCCGTGAATGGCGAGATTTCCGAGGCCATCTTGGGAATCGATGCGGAGGATCAGTCCGCGATCGATGCGCGGCTGATCGAGCTGGATGGGACGCAGAACAAGGGCCGGCTCGGAGCCAATGCGATCCTCGGGGTCAGTTTGGCCGTCGCCAAAGCGGCGGCTGATGCGCGAGGATTGCCGCTCTACCGATATGTCGGGGGAACCTCTGCCAATGTCCTGCCCGTACCGATGATGAATATCATCAACGGCGGCGCGCATGCCGACAATCCGATCGATTTCCAGGAATTCATGATCATGCCGGTGGGTGCGGACTCGATCTTCGATGCCGTGCGTTGCGGATCCGAGATTTTTCACACGCTCAAAAAGGCATTGCACGACAAGGGTCTCGCGACCGCGGTTGGCGACGAGGGCGGCTTCGCGCCGAATCTCGCGAGCGCGCCCGATGCGCTCGATTTCATCATGTCTTCGATCGAACAGGCAGGATACCGGCCTGGCGATGATGTGGTCCTCGCGCTCGATTGTGCGGCCACCGAGTTCTTCAAGGGCGGGGTCTATGATTTCGAAGGCGAGGGCGTGAAGCGCTCCCCGGCGGAGATGGCCGATTATCTTGCGGAGCTGGTCGCCCGCTATCCGATCGTTTCGATCGAAGACGGCATGGGCGAAGATGATTTCGAGGGCTGGAAAATCCTCACCGAGAAGATCGGCGGCAAGTGTCAGCTCGTCGGCGATGATCTGTTCGTCACCAATCCGGCGCGGTTGCGCGACGGCATTGCTCGCGGGCTGGCCAATTCGCTGCTCGTCAAGGTTAACCAGATTGGCACTTTGACCGAAACCCTCGAAGCCGTTTCTACAGCNCAGCGTGCAGGCTACACCGCAGTCATGTCGCATCGTTCGGGAGAAACCGAAGACGCCACCATCGCCGACCTCGCGGTTGCCACCAATTGCGGCCAGATCAAGACGGGCAGCCTCGCGCGATCCGATCGGCTTGCCAAATATAACCAGCTCATCCGTATCGAGGAGGAACTGGGCACAGTCGCGCATTATGCAGGCCGTGGCGCGCTTAAAGCGCTTTCTTAGGAACTGCCCGCCGGCCTGCTTCTTCGGGTAACGGGCCGCGATTATTCTCAAAGCGCGATAGAACAATAATGCTCTTCTCGTCGCAAGAATATCGACCAGATGCATATTTAGGCTTGCCACGTGGAATCATTGATGATTCTGTGGGCCTGTGAGCCGCACCCGTTCCACTGCGTCGTTGATTAGAGCCGCTGCCGCGCCGGCTGCGGCCATTCTCGTCATCGCGCATTTCGCGGGCTTCGCCGTATTCGGTCCCAATGGCTTGCTCGCATGGGGCGATTACAAGCGCGCCGTGGCTCAAAAGAGCCAGGAGCTGAAGGTGATCGATGCCAAGCGGGCGGAGCTGTCGCATCGCGTCGCCCTGCTCAATCCCCGCAAGGTCGATCCCGATTATGCGGATGAACTGGTGCGTCGTGAAACCGGGCAGGTTCGCCCCGACGAAGTGATAATTCCGATCCACTGACGATCTTTTTCGGGCACATCCCGAGATTGCAATGCGCGGTGCCGCCCCTATAGGGAAGCCACACTCTTCTTCCCCAGGGAGTCTTCAGCTTGGCTAAGCCACCATCTTCTCCGAGGCGCACGACAAAGGCCGCTCCGGCCACCGCCTCGCGTCGCAAGCACGAAGCGGCGCCACCACCGACGCCAAATCGCGAGCGGCCGCGTGAACCGGAACGCTATTCGGCCAGCAAGCAGGAAATGCTCGATTTCTACCGGCAGATGCTGCTCATTCGCCGTTTCGAGGAGCGGGCGGGGCAGCTATACGGGCTGGGCCTGATCGGCGGCTTCTGCCATCTTTATATCGGCCAGGAGGCTGTCGCCGTCGGCATGCAGTCGGCGCTTGAGGTCGGCAAGGACAGCGTGATTACCGGATACCGCGATCATGGCCACATGCTCGCTTACGGCATCGACCCGAAGCTCATCATGGCAGAATTGACCGGCCGCGCCGCCGGCATCTCCAAGGGCAAGGGCGGCTCGATGCACATGTTTTCGGTCGACCACGGCTTTTACGGCGGCCATGGCATCGTCGGTGCGCAGGTCTCGCTCGGCACCGGCCTGGCGTTCAAGCACAAATATGCCAATGATGGCGGCGTCTGCGTTGCCTATTTCGGCGATGGCGCCGCCAATCAGGGCCAGGTGTACGAGAGCTTCAACATGGCGGAGCTGTGGAAGCTTCCGATCATCTATGTGATCGAGAACAACCAATATGCGATGGGGACGAGCGTGAACCGGTCTTCCGCCGAAGATCAGCTTTTCCGCCGCGGCGAGAGCTTCCGCATTCCCGGTCTTCAGATCGATGGCATGGACGTGCTGGCCGTGCGCGGTGCAGCCGAGGTCGCGGTCGAATGGGTGCGCAGTGGCAAGGGGCCGATCCTGCTCGAGCTCAAGACCTACCGCTATCGCGGGCATTCGATGTCCGATCCGGCGAAGTATCGATCGCGCGAGGAGGTACAGGCGGTGCGTGAAAAAAGCGATCCGATCGAGCATCTCAAGCGCGATCTCGTTGCCGCCGGCGTGAGCGAGGATGAAATCAAGAAGATCGATAATGAGATCAAGGCGCAGGTGGTCGAGGCCGCTGACTTCGCCGAGCAGATGCCCGAGCCTGAGCCGCAAGAACTCTACACCGACGTGCTGGTGGGGCAATATTGATGGCGATCGAGATCAAGATGCCCGCGCTTTCTCCGACGATGGAGGAAGGCACGCTTGCCAAATGGCTCGTCAAGGAAGGCGATCCCGTGAAATCAGGGGACATTCTCGCCGAGATCGAGACTGACAAGGCGACGATGGAATTCGAAGCGGTTGACGAAGGCACGGTCCGGAAGATCGTGGTGCCTGAAGGTTCGGAAGGCGTGAAGGTCGGCACGGTCATCGCGCTGATCGGCGGCGAGGGCGAAGCGGCAACAGCATCCAGCGGGAGTGCCTCCGAGGCGCAGCCATCCAATGCGGAAACCCGTCATGAGGAGGAGCCCAGCTCTCGGCAAGCTTCGGTGCAGACCAAGCCCAAGCCCGAGAAGACGCCCGCGAGCCTAAAGATCGAACCGGAGGTGCCCGAAGGCACCGAGATGGTGCGCCAGACCGTCCGCGAAGCTTTGCGGGACGCGATGGCCGAGGAGATGCGCGCTGACGACCGCGTCTTTGTGATGGGCGAGGAAGTCGCGCAATATCAGGGCGCCTACAAGGTCACGCAGGGCCTGCTGGATGAATTCGGCGACAAGCGCGTGATCGACACGCCGATTACTGAACATGGCTTTGCGGGCATCGGCACTGGCGCGGCGATGGGCGGCCTCCGCCCGGTCGTCGAGTTCATGACCTTCAACTTCGCGATGCAGGCGATCGACCAGATCATTAACTCGGCCGCCAAGACCAACTATATGTCTGGTGGGCAGATGCGCTGCCCGGTCGTATTCCGCGGTCCCAATGGCGCGGCCTCGCGTGTCGCCGCCCAGCACAGCCAAAATTATGTACCCTGGTATGCGAGCGTGCCCGGCCTGCTCGTGATCGCGCCCTATTCGGCGGCGGACGCCAAGGGCCTGCTCAAGGCGGCGATCCGCTCGCCCGATCCGGTCGTCTTCCTCGAAAACGAACTGCTCTACGGCCAGAGCTTCGACGTCCCGAAGCTGGACGATTATGTCCTGCCGATCGGCAAGGCCAACATCGTGCGGCCTGGCCGCGACGTGACGCTGGTCAGCTACTCGATCGGGGTCGGCGTCGCGCTCGATGCGGCGGCCAAGCTGGCCGAAGATGGCATCGAGGCGGAAGTGATCGATCTTCGCACGCTCCGTCCGCTCGACCGTGCCACCGTGCTTGAAAGCCTCAAGCGCACGAACCGCATGGTTGTTGTCGAGGAGGGCTGGCCTGCCTGCTCGATCTCCTCCGAGATCATGGCGATCGCGATGGAGGAAGGCTTCGATGACCTCGACGCGCCCGTGCTTCGCGTGACGAACGAGGACGTGCCGCTACCCTATGCCGCCAATCTGGAAAAAGCGGCGCTGATCAAGGTGGCGGATGTGGTCGAAGCGGCGAAGACGGTCTGCTATCGCTGATCAGGCGGAGTAGAGGCTGCAGTCCGACTTTTGGGCCGTCGTCAGATTGCTCTGGTTCTTGATGTCGGAAGGCGGTGCGGGGTCAACCGCCCCGGTAGAGGTGGTCGACGAAGCCGGNGTCCGGTCGCGCACATTGAAGGCCTGGGTTGCCGTAAATGTCCGCGCGCCGAAATAGTTGACCGGCACGATCGGCTGGTAATCATAGACCACCTCGACGAACATCACGATCGTACCCGTCGCGGCCGTGACCTTGTTACCTGATGGGCCGACCCCCGCCTGAAGCGATGTATCCTGCCAGCCATCGTTGACAGCGCCATAGCTCGACGAAATATTTTTGGCTCCGGCGCAGCGTTGCCAGCGAATCCATTGGCCGGTATTGCTGGGGTTGTTCTGGACGTTCGAAAGAATGATCCGGCCATGAGCGCCAAAATCGATGCTCTGGCCGACNAGCTTGGCGCCGGTCATGATNTCNTTGACGTCATTCTCGTCNATCGTATCGCGCACGCGCGCCGCATTGTCCGCAACCAGCATGGCGATCTGGTCCACACGCTCGCGAGCGATGGCCATATGCGCCAGTTCCGTGCCGCCGAGACCCATCAACAGGATGATAGGCAGGGAGAATGCGAACTCGAGCATCGCGACGCCACTGCAATTATGGCGCAGATTGCGGATGAAGCGCCTCATGATGACGTGCATATCACGGACGGTATGGTCTGAGACGCGTAAGGCTGGTTGCGCATGATGGTCACCGCCGTCGCGGTCTGGGTGTTCGACCAGCCGAACATTCCGGTCAGCGGGATGACACGCGGATAGCTGAACTGGACCGTGTAATAGACGATATCGTCCGATCCGCCGAGGCCATCGCGGCCCGCAACCGCGTTCCATTTGCCGTCGCCGTTCAGATCCTGATAGCAATCACCGGTTTCCCAGATGCCGTCACCATTGGCATCCGTAGTCAGCTTCTCAGGCTTGTTGATGCCGGCATATTGATAATAGTTGGTCTTGGTGATGGTTACGGTGCCGTTGGTCGAAAACTCGGCAAGCTGCGTTCTCACAAAATCGTCGACCTGATCCGAAGTCTTGTCACCGACCGTCGCAAGTCGCGCGGCGCGGTGCACGGTGCCTTCGACCACCGAGTCCACATACATCCGGTAGCCGAAATCGGTTAGACCAAGCAGGATCATGAAGAGTGGCGTTACCACGAACGCGAATTCCACCATCGTCGAGCCGCCACTGTCTCTTGGGAGGCAGCGCAGAGAGGAGCGAAGCGATCTCATTTCGTCAGCCTCAACGCCCCGATGTCCTTACCGATCTGAGTAAATTGATTTATCAGAGCGGTTTTATCAGCCACTGCTTTGGCTTTATTTTCATCGGTCGCGCAGTGCAGTAATGTGGAGTCGAGACCGCCCGTAACGCCTGCTCCAAACGCGATCACGTAGATTTGAACGCCCATGTTCTTTACAGCACTGCAGAGCAAGCTGAAACGTTGCATGTGATTGGCGGTGTCAGTGGTATCGCCCGGATAGGGTGCGCCGCTCACTCTGCGATCGTTCTGCTCCACGCCCCAGGCGTTATATGTCGTTCCCCCGGTATCGATATAGCCATCGGTCATTAGAATAAGGTAGCGAGCTACTGGCATGTTGCCGTAAGTAGCTGGATTATCGCTGGCGAAGATTCCAGTCTGAGATAGCAATCTTCCACCCCATGCCATACCGATGTCGGAATAAGTGCCGCCTGTCGCGACTAGAGAGTTCAAATAGGATTGCAAAGTGGTGCTATCCCAGGGCTTCAGCCTTGAAACCTGTGCTGGACAGGCGTCTTGGGTTGCATATCCAGATGTTGCGGAAGAACTATTCGCGGTTCGATAGTAACTTACGTCCGGCCAGTAGGGCTTCCACTTAGTATCAGGATCTGAGGTTGGTACACTGTTTAGGTTGAGATCCAGTGCGTCGGAAGGAATATCGGTGGTTGACGATGTTATGGTTGCAGATGAGGACTTGCGTTCTTCGATGCATCCTGCCCATGGTGCTGAGGTTCCACTGGATCCATTGCCCAAAGGAAATGTGACATTGCTAGTGCTTTGAACATACTGGCTAATGTCGTATGTTACCTGTTTGTAGGTTAGAGTGTAGGCTGGTGTCTGTGTTTGAGTATTAGTGCGCTGTTGAGTGTTTGTAACTGTGCGTACATCAATACGGCAATCCCGTTGAGATCCACTTGTATCAGAAATGCCCCAGACACCTTGATATTGAGTGACTGTCTGCGTTCGTTGCTGATTTGTGAGAGTTGTGATGACATTGCTTGAGTCCGTGCTCGAACTGCTGCCTGTCGTGGTTGCTGATCCGTTCGATGTCGCATCGGAAGGGACTGCATTATTGCATTGATTGTTAGTTTTTGAATCTGCGCCGTAATAATTATATTGCGTCCACGCTGTTGCTGTAGACGAAGTCGTGGCCCACGTGCCGTTAACGGTGTTTGAGTTGTAGGTGATGCCATCCCACGCATATTGCCGAGATTGATAATCCCAAGTGTCCGATTTCAAATAGCTTGCGGGTAAAAGTTTACCGACGTTCACGGTCATCGAATATGGTACAATTCCATATCGAAGACGTAAGCCATGACTTGCCAGAAGGGTCTGGGTTGGCACCAACGTGTTATATAGGCTCATGACCGCATCCCGAAGATCGGACATCTTCGATCCGGTTTTCTCGGTAGCGCAGTATGTTGAGGCGCTATCGCTTGAGAGGCAGTTCATCGATCCGGTGTTATCCAGCACCAGCATCACGTCGGTATTCACGAAATCCTGCTTGGCGTTGCAGTTCACGCTAACCGGAATGCTGCTATAGCCGAATATGCCCATGAGCGTAGTCGGCACGGTCGTCGATGCAGTAACGACTACTGCGGAATCGTCGCCGTCTGCGACAACTGGCGTAAAGGAAGCTACGCCATATGGCGGCGTCGTGCTGCTGCTCTCACCGGTCGGGAAGTTGAAGCGGAAGAACTTCAGGGCTTCCGATCGAACGGTGCTATCGACGGCGCCGGTGGTCATCGCTCTGCGGCCTGCCAGCGCGGCGGCGTCGCAGGCGAGCTGGAGGCGGGATTGCGCCATATAGGCGCGCGACATATCAACGCCGCCGCCGATCAGCGCGGCGAGCGGAATGATCGCCGCGGCGACGATCGCAAGCGTGTTGCCGGCAACGTCCCGCGCCAGCCGGTTGCCGAGTCGCGCTAGAGCAATCATCCTGTCGCGTAACGATTTCTTCATTCGCCCATGCCCCGTCCATTGCCCATTTCGGGGGCAATTAGCAGGCAGCTTTATTTGAGTTAGGCTAATCACCTTTGAAGAGACAGGGTTAATGCTTGGTTGAAGCGGCTTTTTCGGTAGTTTTCCGGGGGATTAGGCAGATTTTATGAGTATTTCATTCGATATAGCCGATCCCGAACGCCGGCTCGCGCTTGCCTACGCGCCGCGCGATCGCCGTCCCGCGCTCGCTTTGCTCTGGGCACTCGATGAACGTTTGGGTTCCATCGTCGCCGCCACGCGCGAAGCGATGTTGGGCGAGATAAGGCTGGCTTGGTGGCGCGACGCGCTGGCTGGGCTCGACGAAGCTGCGCCTGCCG
>JGI24736J21556_1000058_pt1 | contig 18173 bp, 12 predicted proteins | sample KBSCornC2_FD_21556 | JGI IMG/M metagenome (IMG submission 21556) | reverse complement strand
CACTCCTCCTCGGCTTCCATTTCGGCGGGAGCCTGCCATCGCCGCCTTATCCTCCACTCGCCATGACGGACCCGGTTGTAAACCAGCCAACCGAGCGCTGCCGCGGCCGCAGCCAGCACTGTCCACAGCAGGATCCGCGCGTAGGGCGCGTCGGGAACGAAGCTTCCAATCCATCTCAGGAACCGGCCGACCGGCTCAAGCACCCGTCCAAGCCAGTGGAAGAGAGCGCGCAACCAACCCGGAGCGTGCGGCGGCGGTTTCTTCGGGACCAGGTTGAATTGAATCGAAGAGTCCGCGCGCATCGCCTTGTAGGCGGCCGCGAACTGGTCGGGCTGCGCACCCCCCGGCTGACTTCCCCCGCTGATCCCGCCCTCCCGCTCGGCGTTGAGATTAGTAACTGAGCGCAGCCGCTACGCAAGCCGCGAAATCGGTGGACAATCCAAAATGGGACGCGCAGCAATGACATGGGGCAACATGGGGGGGCGTCATGGCGACGGTCGCGCAGGTCTTCGAAGATCGCAAAATGTCGATGGGGCGAGTGTTCGAGCGGGCGTTCGCCACGATTACCCACAATCCGCTGGTTACGTTGGGACTCGCGTTCCTGTTCGGTGGCGCACCGTCGCTTCTGAGCACTTACCTGACGAACATGGTCCGAGCCGACGTCACCCGCAAGTCGGTGGAAGCAACAGGAAGCTTCTCTCGATTCGGCTATGAAATGATCGGCGTCACTTTATTTTCCTGGGCGCTCGGCATCCTAATCGCCGCTCTCACCCAGGCAGTCCTTACCCGCGCGACGACGGCCGAGTCTGACGGCCGTAAGGCGGGTTTCGGCGAATGCATCGCGGCCGCATTTCGAGTTGTCTTCCCGCTCGCGGCGTTGATGATCCTGCTGGTCTTGGCGGTCATGCTTGGGCTGGTGCTCCTGATCGTGCCGGGCGTGATCCTCTATGTGATGTGGTCGGTGGCGTCGCCGGCGCTGGTAGAGGAGCACAGCGGCGTTTTCGGCTCCTTCAGGCGAAGCCAGGAGCTGACGAAGGGTGCTCGCTGGAAGGTTTTCGGGCTCCTTCTCGTGGTCCTGGTGACCGCCTGGATTCTTGAAGCCGCGGCCGGCTTTGCCGCTATTGCGCTGGTCGGGCTGGACGGAATGAGAACAATCGCAACCGGTCAGCTGCCGATCGCCTACACCATCGTGATGCTGGTGATCTCCACGCTGACCAACGTCTTCTGGGGAACTGTCCAGGCCTCGACCTACGTCGAGCTCCGCCAATGGAAGGAAGGCGGAAGCACCGAGCAGCTCGCGGAAGTATTCGGCTAACGCAGTCCGCGCCTTCCGGGTTGGCTCCTGATAGCCTGGAGCGCGCGAACCCTCTTTACCGTGTCGCGAATCGACCAATGAGACGCCCGCTTCCACCGCGGCGGGCGCTCAAACTTCTGTCCTACAGGGCGGCTTTTGTGGCTTATGCTGCCGGATGGAAAACAAACCCGCCTTCGATCGCTACAATCCNCACTACAATCCTGAAAAGGCGGCGGCCGGCGACCCCTACCCGTTCGACACCGCCGNAACNGGGCTGGTCGATCCCGATCCCAAGGTCCTGATCGGCTTTGCGCCGGTTCCCCGCCAGCGGAAGCGCCGCGGCGGCTGGACCGAGCTGACCCAGCGCGCCTTCATCCTTGCTCTGTCCGAGATGGGCTGCGTCGCCCGCGCCGCTCGAGCCGTCGGTATGACCCCGCGAAGCGCCTACCGCCTGCTCGATGCCGATGGCGCGGACGAATTCGCCGAAGCCTGGGACCATGCAATTGCGCTCGGCATCCACAGGTTGCGCGCGAAGGCGTTCGCCCGGGCGCTGCATGGGCAGATGGTGCCGGTGTTCCGGCGAGGGAAGATGGCGCGGCTGGAATATCGCCAGTGTGACCGGGTGGCGATCGCGCTTCTGTCGGGCCGCGACCATTCCGTCGCCGACAGGCGCGAACGGGCTTCATCTCGCCGGAAATACCGCCGCAAGCTGATCGAGGAGCGGGAGCGGAAGGAAGCCGAGCAGCGCAAGGCCGAGGCGATCTGGGCCGAGCATCAGGCGATTCTGGACCGGATCGAGGAAGAAAAGCGCAATCCCACGCCCATGAACGTCCGCTGCCCGCCTAGAATCCGGCAATTATGACTCGTCCGGCAATTATGAACAGAATAGGAGAATTTGGCGCCGCATCGCGTGACTTTAGTGAACGTAAGGGCCGTTCCCCTGTGCGCGCGCAGCGCGGCAGCGTCGCAAAATCTGCGTTTCAGACGAGTTTTGCGTTCAAATCATGCGACTTGATGCGATTTTCGTACGGTTTACGCAGGCGTGCATCTCGTGTAGGGCGCGCCGCTTCCAATCCTGTTGGAAACGCAGCCGTGGGAGGTGAGCCTGACCGCTCACCGCTTGCACCACTAAGCTTCAACCCGGAGCGAAGTATCACTTCGCCCCGACCGAATTGAGAGTGAAATGGCAAAGAAAATTACCGGCTATATCAAGCTGCAGGTGCCCGCCGGCGCCGCCAATCCGTCGCCGCCGATCGGCCCGGCGCTNGGCCAGCGTGGCGTCAACATCATGGAATTCTGCAAGGCGTTCAANGCCGCCACGCAGGAGCTCGAAAAGGGCGCTCCGATCCCGACGACGATCACCGTCTATGCNGACCGCAGCTTCTCNTTCGTCACCCGCACCCCGCCGGCGTCCTTCCTTCTGAAGAAGGCAGCTCGCATCCAGAAGGGTTCGTCGGANACNGGAAAGCAGACCGTCGGCACGATCAAGCGCTCGCAGCTCGCGGAGATCGCCGAGACNAAGATGAAGGATCTCAACGCCAACGATATCGAGGCGGCGACCAGGATCATCGAAGGCAGCGCCCGGGCGATGGGCCTCAACGTGGTGGAGGGCTGAACCGATGGCACTGACCAAGAAGCAGAAGGCGCAGGCCGGTTCCGTAGACCGCAACCGTTTCTACCCGGTCGATGAGGCGATCAGCCTCGTCAAAAAGAACGCCACCGCCAAGTTCGACGAAACCGTCGAAGTGGCGATGAACCTGGGCGTCGATCCGCGCCACGCCGACCAGATGGTCCGGGGAGTCGTGTCGCTACCGAAGGGAACCGGCAAGGAAGTCCGCGTCGCCGTGTTCGCCAAGGGCGACAAGGCTGACGAGGCGAAGGCCGCCGGAGCCGACATCGTGGGCGCCGAGGATCTGATGCAGCAGGTCCAGGACGGCAACACCAACTTCGACCGGGTGATCGCGACGCCCGACATGATGGGCATCGTCGGCCGGCTCGGTAAGGTGCTCGGGCCCAAGGGCCTGATGCCAAACCCGAAGCTCGGCACCGTAACCCCGAACGTCGGCGAAGCGGTAAAGGCCGCCAAGTCCGGTCAGGTCGAGTTCCGCGTCGAAAAGGCCGGGATCATCCACGCCGGAATTGGCAAGGCCAGCTTCCCCGAAGCAGACCTCAAGGCGAATTTCGACGCTCTGGTCGACGCGATCGTCAAGTCGAAGCCCTCGGGCGCAAAGGGCAAGTATGTCCAGAAGCTGGCCCTCACCTCGACCATGGGGCCGGGCGTGAAGGTCGATTTGACGGAAATTGCGGGCGCGTAATTACTTCGCAACTGCGGTACGAGGAGGGACTTTCCTGAACCTCAGACAACGCAAATGAACTTTGCGAGCTCCTGAACTTTTCTCCTGGGCCGGGTCTGCGGGCAACCGCTTCCCGGCCCTTTTTCTCTCTGCGACAGCCACTTGCCGCACCTATGGCTCGGCTCACCTGTGTCGATCCCGCAACAGTTTTCTGACAGGTCCGTAGCAGGATGAAACCTTGGTGCGGTGCGAAAGTTTGGCGGGCGACTCAACGTCAAATGAGGAGCTCAAATGCGCAAACTATTACTCGCAACCACTGCCGCGCTGGCCTTTGCTGCCACGCCGGCTTTGGCAAAGGATGGGTCGCCGTACGTCGGCATCGAAGGCGGCGTCACCTTCCCGCAGAGCCAGGACGTGAACGGCTGGGTGACCTACACCACCCCGACGGGAACCACGACCACCACCAGGACGACCGTTGGCCGGGCCAAGTACAAAACCGGATACGATGTCGATCTGATCGGCGGCTATGATCTTGGCATGTTCCGGCTCGAAGGCGAGCTCGGATACAAGCACGCCCGGGTGAAGAGCTACAACCTGAACTCGGCGTTCCTGACCGGGATCAACACGGCCTCGGGCAACACCTTCACCACGAACTCGTTCAACCTCAAGAACAACGCCAGCGTCTACTCGGCGATGATCAACGGGCTGGCCGATTTCGGCGGCAACAACGGGATCGGTGCGTATGCGGGCGCCGGCCTCGGCTACGCCAACGTGAAGGAGCTTGGCGGCAGCCACGGCGGCTTCGCCTGGCAGGCGATCGCCGGGCTCTATTACCCGGTCAGCAGCAACATCGATGTCGGCCTGAAGTATCGTTACTTCAACGGTCCGCGGGTGAAGGGCACCGATGCGGTCGCCTTCACGGCCGGATCGACCACCTGCGGAACTGTGCCGTGTGAAGCCGGCACTGCCTTCTTCACCAGCGGCAGCCACTATCGCTCGCACAGCCTGCTAGCGAGCCTGGTGTACAACTTCGCCGGATCGGAAGCGGCGCCTCCGCCTCCACCGCCGCCACCTCCCCCGCCGCCGCCACCTCCGGCGACGACGACTTGCCCGGACGGCACCGTGGTGAGCGCCGGCACGGCATGCCCGGTTCCGCCGCCCCCACCGCCTCCGCCGCCTCCGGCACCTTCGAGTGGTGAGCGCGGCTAACGCACTGCTCTGGTGAGCAATCCGGCCCGGGCGAAGTGGTGTGCTTCGCCCGGGCTTTTCTTTGGGAACCCCCGTCAACCGTTAGCGCTTTGAGGGCAAAGGAGAATCCAATGCCGAACAAGACCGCCGACCTCTATCGACTACCCGCCTGTCCTTACGGAATGCGCGCCAAGGAGCTGCTTGAAACCAACGGCTTCGAGATCAACGACCACATTTTCCAAAGCCATGACGACGCCGACCAGTTCATGAGCAAAAATGGCGTGGACACGACGCCCCAGATCTTCATCAATGGCGAGCGCATCGGCGGGAGCGACGACCTGGAACAATATCTCCAGCAGCACTCGACCGCTGAAGCCTGACCTCCTTGATTAGAAGCTAATTTCCGCTATAGCGCGCCCACGCGGAAGCCTCGGCTACCGCACCGTCCGAGACAGTCGGTGCTCGAAAGGGCTTAATTCTGCCGGCCTAGACGGGGACAGGAATTCTTGCCGGCGAGCGTGCGATGCTGCGCCGGACGTGCGTTGGCTTCTGCCGCGCAGCTGATCCATCCCCACGGACATTCGCGTTTCGCCGCGGCCTCGCTGCAGCGGAACTTTTGTTGGGTCCCCATCGAAGTCTGCTTCGATGGGTTATTTTGGAGTTGGCATGGATCGTTCGCAAAAAGCCGATCTGGTCGACCAGTTGAAGCAAGTCTTTTCCGAGACGAGCGTTGTGGTTGTGACTCGCAACCACGGGCTCAGCGTGGATCAATCCACCGATCTCCGGAACAAGATGCGCGATGCCGGCGCCCAGTTCAAAGTTGCGAAGAACCGGCTGGCGCTGATTGCGCTCGAAGGATCGCGGTACAAGCCGATCGGAGACCTGCTCAAGGGTCCGACCGCGCTTGCGACCTCGGCCGACCCCGTCGCGGCTGCGAAGATCGCAGTCGAATTCGCCAAGACGAACGACAAGCTCGAAATCGTCGGCGGAGCGATGGGCGACACGGTGCTCGACGTGAACGGGATCAAGGCTCTGGCCGAGCTCCCGTCGCTCGACGAGCTTCGCGGCACCCTCATCGGGCTTATTCAGGCGCCTGCCACCAAGATTGCACGCACGGTCAGCGAACCGGGCGCGCAGCTTGCACGGATCTTCCAGGCCTATTCCGCAAAAGAAGCGGCATAGGATCTCATTCAATCAACGCACGACAATGGGTCCCAACGACCCGCACAGGAGTAGAAAATGGCTGATATCAATGGGCTGGTCGACCAGCTTTCCGCACTGACCGTCCTCGAGGCGGCTGAACTCGCCAAGGCTCTCGAAGAGAAGTGGGGCGTTTCCGCCGCTGCCGCAGTCGCAGTTGCCGGCCCGGCCGCCGGCGCGGCTGCCGCTCCCGCCGCCGAAGAGAAGACCGAGTTCGACGTCATCCTGACCGGCGACGGCGGCAAGAAGATCAACGTGATCAAGGAAGTCCGCGCGATCACCGGCCTCGGCCTCGGCGAGGCGAAGGCGCTGGTCGAAGGCGCTCCGAAGGCCGTCAAGGAAGGCGTCTCCAAGGACGAGGCCGAGAAGATCAAGAAGCAGATCGAGGAAGCCGGCGGAACCGTCGAACTGAAGTAAGCTTCTTTTCTCGCTTGCGAACAGGAAGGGCGGCTCCGCTGGAGCCGCCCTTCTTTTTGGGAGCACTCGCAATGCGCGCAAACGGCGGACCTGTTGAGGTCAACCCTGCTCCTTGCGTCCCACCCGATATGGCGTGCTAAGGCTGATGCGCCATCGGCGGGAGGGAGTGTTTCATGAAATTGAATCGTCGCGAGCTCGGCAAAGGGCTCGGAGCGGCCGCTGCAGCCGGCCTGTTTGCAAAGCCTGCTGCCGCCGCCGGAGCAGTCGATCTCAGCTTTCCAGCGGACTTCCGCTGGGGGTGCGCGACGGCCGCCTATCAGATCGAGGGCGCCTACAAGGAAGACGGCCGCGGCCTCACCGATTGGGACATCTTCTCCCATACTCCGGGCAAGGTGTTCGGCGATGCGACGGGCGATATCGCGTGCGACAGCTATCACCGCTACCCCGAGGACACGCAGCTGCTGAAGAATCTCGGCGTCAAAAATTACCGGATGTCGATCGCCTGGTCCCGGATCTTCCCGGAAGGCCGTGGCGCCGTGAATCCCAAGGGGGTCGACCACTACAACAAGGTGATCGACAATCTGCTGGCGAACGGAATCCAGCCCTACGTTACCCTATTCCACTGGGACCTGCCCGCCGGGCTCCCCGGCGGCCTTCAGAATCGCGACACCGCCAAGGCATTCGCCGATTATGCGGGCTTCGTGGCGGGGAAGCTTTCCGACCGAGTGCACGATTTCATGACGGTCAACGAACTGCGCTGCTTCACCGACCAAGGATACGTACAGGGGATCAAGGCGCCCGGCCTCATGCTGTCTCAGGCCGAGGGCAATCAGGTCCGCCACCATGGCGTGCTCGCCCACGGCCTGGGGGTTCAGGCGATCCGCGCCAATTCGCGTCCCGGAACGCAGGTCGGAATTGCCGACAACACCACTTTCTATGTGCCGGTTATCGACACGGACGAGCATATCGCCGCGGCAAAGAAGGCTACTCGCGAAATGAATGCGATGTTCCTGACGGCGATCATGGAAGGCCGCTACATCGACGAATATTTGCAGCAGGAAGGCGCTAATGCCCCCAAGGTCGAGCCCGGGGACATGGCCGCGATCGGAAGCCCGATCGACTTCGTCGCCCTCAACATCTACGCGCCGGAGTGGGCTCGGGCCGACCCGACATCGCCCAAAGGTTATGCGACGATCCCGCACATCGCCTCGTCACCACGAATGGCCTCCCCGTGGCTCGTGGTCGGGCCCGAGGTCGCTTACTGGGGTGTCCGCCAGGTCAGCGAACTGTGGAAGCCGAAAGTGCTCTACATTTCGGAGAATGGCGCGTCGGCCGACGACCCGGTCAATAACGGCCGTATCGATGACGCCGACCGTATCATGTACCTGCGCAACTATCTCGGCCAATTCCACCGGGCGATCGCCGAAGGATACCCGCTCAAGGGTTATTTCCTGTGGAGCCTTATGGACAATTTCGAGTGGGCCGACGGATACGGTAAGCGCTTTGGACTTCACTATGTCGATTTCGCCACGCAGCAGCGGATCCCGAAGCTGAGCGCGGCGTGGTACAAGGAAGTGATTGCCCGCAACGCGCTTCGTCTGAACGGCGCTCAGCCGAAGATCGAAAGGTCCAGCTCCTCGCTCGGTCCGAACCAGATCACATGCCTTGTGTGATCGGCGAGATCGTCGCCCGTATTGGCGTGGGTGAAGATGGTCAGGCCATTACGGCTTAGGGCGAGCCATTGCGCCACATCACCGAACTGCTCAGGCGGGACGGTGAGCTGAACGCTTCCGCGCGGGTGCGGTCCGACCGGCCGGAGATGATAATGGCCGACCGGCACTCCGAAGCGCCGGCGCGCCTCATCCCCGAGCGCCCTCGCCTTCTCGACCTCGTCCGGATCGAAATAGATATGGGCGTGGAAATTGTAGATCATCACTCGCGCTCCTCTTGCACGAGTGTAAAATAGGATTATATCGGCGTCATCCAAACATATCGGCTCTGGCCGCACCTTGCTGTGCGCCCGGAGCTTTACCCGTCCTTCCCGGGACAGGGCCCGAACCGGCGCACGGGCTCAACGCATTGGGAGGGGAAACGGGGCAGGCGCTCCATGACAGCTCCCGGTTAGGCCGGGGATTCCTGGGCACCGGCCTTCACCGGTGAACAGACAGCGCAGGGAAGACAATGGCGACAAAGGCGATCGAAGCTCCGGCCCCGACGAGCGGCCGAACCAGCGGCTCACGGCGAATCCGGAAGATTTTCGGGAATATCCACGAAATCAGTGAGATGCCGAACCTTATCGAGGTTCAGCGGGAAAGCTATGAGCAGTTCCTGCGGTCGGACCCTTCGATCGGCTATGTGTCGGGACTTGAGAAGACTCTCCGGTCCGTCTTCCCGATCGAGGATTTCGCCGGGACCGCGCACCTCGACTTCGATCATTACGTGCTCGAGGATCCGAAGTTCGACACCGACGAGTGCCGCCAGCGCGGGCTGACCTACGCCGCGCCGATGCGCGTGACCCTTCGCCTGACCACCTTCGAGATCGATCCCGACACCGAGGCCCGCTCCGTCATCGATATCAAGGAGCAGGACGTCTACATGGGCGACATGCCGCTCATGACCGAGAACGGCACCTTCATCATCAACGGCACCGAGCGCGTGATCGTCAGCCAGATGCACCGTTCGCCGGGTGTGCTGTTCGACCACGACCGGGGCAAGACTCACGCCAGCGGCAAGTATCTCTTCGCTGCCCGCGTCATCCCCTATCGCGGCAGCTGGCTCGATTTCGAATTCGACGCCAAGGACATCGTCAACGTCCGCATCGACCGCAAGCGCAAGCTTCCGGTCACCGCCCTCCTCCATGCGCTTGGGCTTTCGAGCGAGGACATCCTCAACACCTTCTACAGCACCGTCATCTATGAGCGCGGCAAGAACGGCTGGCAGATCCCATATGTGATCGAAGCGTGGCGGGGCATGAAGCCGAGCCACGACGTGATCGACGCCGACACGGGCGAAATCATCTTCAAGGCAGGCGAGAAGATCACCCCGCGCCGCGCGAACCAGGCCGGCAAGGATGGCCTCAAGAACCTCATCATTCCGACCGAGGAAATCTTCGGACGTTTCTCGGCGCACGACCTGATCAACGAGAAGACTGGCGAGATTTACATCGAGGCCGGCGACGAGGTCAGCGAGGAGAATCTCGCCAAGCTGGACGCCGCGGGCGTGAAGACGCTCGAGCTTCTCGACATCGATTACGTCAACACCGGTCCGTGGATCCGCAACACTCTGAAGGCCGACAAGGCCGAAGACGGCGACCAGGCATTGGCCGATATCTATCGGGTGATGCGCCCCGGCGAGCCGCCGACGCGCGAAACCGCGGATGCTTTGTTCTACGGACTGTTCTTCGATCCCGAACGCTACGATCTCTCTGCCGTCGGCCGTGTGAAGCTGAACATGCGTCTCGGCCTTGATGTGCCGGACACGGTCACCACGCTTCGCCGCGAGGACATCATCGAGGTCGTCCAGGAGCTGGTGAACCTGAAGGACGGCAAGGGCGAGATCGACGACATCGACAATCTCGCCAACCGCCGGGTGCGCTCGGTCGGTGAGCTTCTGGAGAACCANTANCGCGTCGGNCTGNTGCGCATGGAGCGCGCGGTCAAGGAGCGGATGAGCAGCGTCGACGTGTCGACNGTNATGCCGAACGACCTGATCAACGCCAAGCCTGCGGTCGCCGCGGTCCGCGANTTCTTCGGTTCGTCGCAGCTGTCGCAGTTCATGGACCAGACGAACCCGCTCAGCGAAGTCACNCACAAGCGNCGCGTTTCGGCGCTCGGGCCGGGCGGCCTCACCCGTGAGCGCGCCGGTTTCGAAGTCCGCGACGTGCACCCGACCCATTACGGCCGGATCTGCCCGATCGAGACTCCCGAAGGCCCGAACATCGGTCTCATCAACTCGCTCGCAAGCTTCAGCCGGGTGAACAAGTATGGCTTCATCGAGACGCCCTACCGCAAGGTCGTCGACGGCAAGGTGACGAGTGAGGTCGTCTATCTTTCCGCGATGGAAGAGGCGAAGCACACGATCGCGCAGGCCAATGCCGAGCTGACCAAGGACGGCGGCTTCGGCGAGGAAATCGTCTCCGCCCGCCGGGCCGGCGACTTCCTGATGGCGCCGCGCGAGCAGATCACCCTGATGGACGTCAGCCCCAAGCAGCTGGTTTCCGTCGCTGCCTCGCTGATCCCGTTCCTCGAGAANGANGACGCCAACCGCGCTCTCATGGGATCNAACATGCAGCGNCAGGCTGTGCCGCTGATCCGTGCGGAAGCCCCTCTGGTCGGGACCGGCATGGAAGAGACCGTCGCCCGAGATTCGGGCGCTGCGATCGCAGCCCGCCGNCCGGGTGTGGTCGATCAGGTCGACGCNGGCCGTATCGTCGTTCGAGTCACCGGCGAGCTTCATGCCGGTGANTCNGGCGTCGACATCTACACGCTGATGAAGTTCCAGCGTTCGAACCAGAACACCTGCATCAACCAGCGCCCGCTGGTGAAGAAGGGTGAAGCGGTTCGCGCCGGTCAGATCATCGCCGATGGTCCCTCGACGGATCACGGTGAGCTGGCGCTCGGCCGCAACGTCCTCGTCGCGTTCATGCCGTGGAACGGCTACAACTATGAAGACTCGATCCTGATCTCCGAACGGATCGTGAAGGACGACGTCTTCACCTCCATCCACATCGAGGAATTCGAGGTGATGGCCCGCGACACCAAGCTCGGGCCGGAAGACATCACCCGCGACATTCCGAACGTCGGCGAGGAAGCGCTTCGAAATCTCGACGAGGCTGGAATCATCTACATCGGCGCCGAGGTTGAGCCGGGCGACATCCTGGTCGGGAAGATCACGCCGAAGGGCGAAAGCCCGATGACTCCGGAGGAGAAGCTCCTACGAGCCATCTTCGGCGAGAAGGCTTCCGATGTTCGCGACACCTCGCTCCGTCTACCGCCTGGCGTCGCTGGAACGGTGGTCGAGGTCCGGGTCTTCAACCGTCACGGCATCGACATCGATGACCGTACCCGCGCCATTCAGGCCGAAGAGAAAGAGCGGTTGAAGAAGGACGCCGACGACGAGCGCGCCATTCTCAATCGCGCGACCTTCGCCCGCCTGAAGGAGATGTTGCTTGGGCAGACCGCAACCGCGGCTCCCAAGACGATCAAGAAGGGCAGCAAGATCGACGAGGAAGCGCTCGACGCCACACCGCTGCACGAGTGGTGGAAGATCGCCGTCAAGGACGACAAGGCGCAGGCGGACATCGAGGCCCTGAAGGGCCAGTATGACGAGGCCGCCAACGTCATCAAGGCGCGCTTCGAGGACCGTGTCCAGAAGCTCGAAGCCGGCGACGAGCTGCCGCCGGGCGTGCTCAAGATGGTCAAGGTCTTCGTTGCCGTGAAGCGCAAGCTTCAACCGGGCGACAAGATGGCCGGCCGTCACGGCAACAAGGGTGTGATCAGCCGGATCCTGCCGAACGAGGACATGCCGTTCCTCGAGGACGGCACTCCAGTGGACATCGTCTTGAACCCGCTCGGCGTGCCATCGCGAATGAATGTCGGGCAGATCTTCGAAACTCATCTCGGCTGGGCTTCGCGCGGCCTTGGGCGGCAGATCCAGGAAATGCTCGACGGAATGCACGAGCGCGGAAAGGACCTGGCGGGCAAGGATGCGAAGGAAATCCGCGCCAAGCTGAAGGATGTCTACGGCGATCATTATGCCAAGGACATCGACTCCCGCGACGACGAAGGCGTGATCGAGCTTGCGGCGAACCTCACCGGCGGCGTTCCGATGGGCACTCCGGTGTTCGATGGCGCTCGCGAAGGCGATGTGACGGCAATGCTTGAGAAAGCCGGACTGGATTCATCCGGACAGGTCGTTCTCTTCGACGGCCGGACGGGCAACCCGTTCGACCGCAAAGTGACGGTCGGCTACATCTACATGTTGAAGCTGCACCACCTGGTCGACGACAAGATCCACGCGCGTTCGATCGGACCCTACAGCCTCGTCACCCAGCAGCCGCTGGGCGGCAAAGCGCAGTTTGGCGGACAGCGTTTCGGCGAAATGGAGGTGTGGGCGCTGCAGGCTTATGGCGCTGCCTACACGCTCCAGGAGATGCTGACCGTAAAGTCGGACGACGTGATCGGCCGGACCAAGGTCTACGAGGCGATCGTCAAGGGCGACGACACCTTCGAGGCCGGCATCCCGGAGAGCTTCAACGTGCTCGTCAAGGAAATGCGCAGCCTCGGTCTGAACGTCGAACTGGACAGCGTCGAGAGCGACGAGGAACCGCCAGCGCTCGCGGCCGAATAATCGCCGAATACATCCACCCTGCCCCTCCCGCGCCGCGGGAGGGGAGTGAGGAAGAGAAAAAATGAACGAACTGACCCCCTTCGCAAATCCGATCGCCAAGCCCGAGACGTTTGACGAGATCAAGATCGGCATCGCCAGCCCGGACAAGATCCGCAGCTGGTCCTTCGGCGAGATCAAGAAGCCCGAGACGATCAACTACCGCACGTTCAAGCCCGAGCGCGACGGCCTGTTCTGTGCGCGCATTTTCGGCCCGATCAAGGATTACGAATGCTTGTGCGGCAAGTACAAGCGCATGAAGTACAAGGGAATCGTCTGCGAAAAGTGCGGCGTTGAAGTCACCGTTTCGAAGGTCCGGCGCGAGCGCATGGGCCACATCGAGCTTGCCGCCCCGGTCGCGCACATCTGGTTCCTGAAGTCGCTTCCAAGCCGCATCGGGCTTCTGCTCGACATGCAGCTCAAGCAGCTCGAGCGGATCCTCTATTTCGAGAGCTACGTCGTCCTTGAGCCGGGGCTCACCCCGCTCGAGCAGCACCAGCTGCTGACCGAGGACGAGCTCCTCGAAGCGCAGGACGAATATGGCGAAGACGCGTTCTCCGCCGGGATCGGCGCCGAGGCCGTGAAGCAGATCCTGATGAACCTCGACCTGGAGGGCGAGAAGGAAGCACTGCTGAAGGAGCTGGCCGAGACCAAGTCGGAGCTGAAGCCCAAGAAGATCATCAAGCGGCTGAAGGTCGTCGAGAGCTTCCTCGAATCCGGCAACCGGCCGGAGTGGATGATCCTGGACGTCGTGCCGGTTATCCCGCCCGAGCTTCGTCCGCTGGTTCCACTGGACGGCGGCCGCTTCGCGACGTCGGACCTCAACGATCTCTACCGCCGGGTCATCAACCGCAACAACCGGTTGAAGCGGCTGATGGAGCTACGCGCTCCGGACATCATCGTCCGCAACGAAAAGCGCATGCTTCAGGAGGCGGTGGACGCACTGTTCGACAACGGCCGTCGCGGCCGCACGATCACGGGCGCCAACAAGCGTCCGCTGAAGTCGCTCAGCGACATGCTGAAGGGGAAGCAGGGCCGCTTCCGGCAGAACCTGCTCGGCAAGCGCGTCGACTATTCGGGCCGTTCGGTGATCGTCACCGGTCCGGAGCTGAAGCTCCACCAGTGCGGCCTTCCCAAGAAGATGGCGCTCGAGCTGTTCAAGCCGTTCATCTACTCGCGCCTTGACGCCAAGGGTCTGTCGATGACTCTCAAGCAGGCGAAGAAGTGGGTCGAGAAGGAGCGCAAGGAAGTCTGGGACATCCTCGACGAGGTGATCCGCGAGCACCCGGTCCTCCTCAACCGTGCGCCGACGCTTCACCGTCTCGGCATCCAGGCGTTCGAGCCGGTACTGATCGAGGGCAAGGCGATCCAGCTTCACCCGCTGGTCTGCGCTGCGTTCAACGCCGACTTCGATGGCGACCAGATGGCCGTCCACGTTCCGCTGAGCCTCGAGGCCCAGCTGGAAGCGCGCGTGCTGATGATGTCCACCAACAACATCCTCAGCCCCGCGAACGGCAAGCCGATCATCGTCCCGTCGCAGGACATGGTTCTCGGCCTCTACTATCTCTCGATGGAGAAAGAGGGCGAGCCGGGCGAGGGCATGATGCTGGCCGACATGGCCGAAGTGCATCAGGCGCTCGCAGCCGGAGCGGTGACTCTTCACACGAAGATCACCAGCCGCGTCCCGCAGACCGACGAGCAGGGTAACACCTACATGAAGCGGTTCGAGACNACCGCCGGCCGCATGTTGCTCGGCGAGACTCTGCCGAAGAGCCACAAGGTACCCTTCGAGACAGTCAACCGGCTCCTCACCAAGAAGGACATCGGCGGGGTCATCGATGAGGTCTATCGCCACACCGGCCAGAAGGAGACGGTGCTGTTCGCCGACGCGATTATGCAGCTCGGCTTCCGGCACGCGTTCGCCGCCGGCATTTCGTTCGGCAAGGACGACATGGTCATTCCGCAGGCGAAGGAAGATCTGGTCGAGGAAACCCGCGCGCTCGTGAAGGATTACGAGCAGCAGTATCAGGACGGCCTGATCACCCAGCAGGAAAAATACAACAAGGTGATCGACGCCTGGTCGCGCTGCGGTGATCGCGTTGCATCCGAGATGATGAAGGAAATCTCGGCCACTCCGAAGCAGGAGGACGGCCGCGAGGCTCCGATCAACTCGATCTACATGATGGCCCATTCCGGGGCCCGCGGTTCGCAGGCTCAGATCAAGCAGCTCGCTGGAATGCGCGGCCTTATGGCCAAGCCGTCGGGCGAGATCATCGAGACCCCGATCATCTCGAACTTCAAGGAAGGGCTGACCGTCCTTGAATACTTCAACTCGACCCACGGCGCGCGCAAGGGCCTGGCCGATACGGCGCTGAAGACGGCGAACTCAGGCTATCTGACCCGCCGCCTGGTCGACGTGAGCCAGGATTGCGTGATCGTCGAAGAAGATTGCGGCACCGACCGTTCGCTGGAGATGCGCGCAATCATCCAGGGCGGCACCGTGATCGCATCGCTCGCGGACCGGGTTCTCGGCCGAAGCACGGCGGAGGATATCGTTGATCCCAAGACGGACGAGGTCGTCATTCCGGAGGGCACTCTGCTCGACGAACCGATGGTCGCCCGTCTCGAGGAGATCGGAATCCCGGGCATCAAGATCCGCTCTCCGCTGGTCTGTGCGTCCAAGATGGGCGTGTGCGGCAAATGCTACGGACGCGATCTCGCTCGCGGGACGCCGGTGAATATCGGCGAGGCAGTCGGAGTTATCGCCGCCCAGTCGATCGGCGAGCCGGGCACCCAGCTGACAATGCGGACTTTCCACATCGGCGGCGCGGCGCAGCTCAACGAGCAGTCGAACCTGGAGGCGCCGGTCGACGGAACCATCGAGCTTCGCGACATGCCGACCATCATGGATCCGCGAGGCCGGCACCTGTCGCTGTCGCGGTCGGGCGAAATCGCGATCCTCGACATGGATGGGCGCGAGCTTTCGACCCACCGGGTCCCGTACGGCGCTCACTTGCTGTGCGAAAGCGGCCATATCGTTAGCCGCGGCGACCGCATCGCCGAGTGGGATCCGGCGTTCAGCCCGGTGATCACGGAAACCGGCGGGGCCGTTAAATATCAGGACCTGATCGACAACCGCTCGCTCTCCGAGCAGACCGACGAGTCCACCGGCATCGCCCAGCGCGTCGTCACCGAGGACAACACCAAGTCGAAGAAGGAATCGCTTCACCCGCGCCTCACCCTCACGGGTAAGGATGCCGGGGAAGCAGGCGTCTACCGCCTCGCTCCGGGCGCGATCATCGCGGTCGAGGATGGCCAGCAGGTCGAGCCCGGCGAGGTCCTGGCCCGTATGCCGCGTGAAGCGGCGCGGACCCGCGACATCACCGGCGGTCTGCCGCGCGTCGCCGAGCTGTTCGAAGCACGCAAGCCGAAGGAGAATGCGATCATCGCGAAGGTGTCCGGCAAGGTCACCTTCCTCCGCGACTACAAGGCGAAGCGGAAGATCGCGATTGTTCCCGAGGACGGCGGCGATCCGGTCGAGTATCTGGTGCCGAAGTCCAAGCTGATCGAGGTCCAGGAAGGCGATTATGTGAAGCGCGGCGACAATCTCGTCGGCGGTTCACCGGATCCGCACGATATCCTGGAAGTCCTCGGGGTGGAGGCGCTGGCCGAATATCTCGTTAGCGAGATCCAGGAGGTCTACCGCCTCCAGGGCGTGACCATCAACGACAAGCACATCGAGGTGATCGTTCGCCAGATGCTGCAGAAGGTTGAAATCACCGACGGCGGAGACACCACCTTGCTTCCCGGCGAACAGGTCGACCGCGAGGAGATGGATGAGGTCAATTCCCGCCTCGAAAAGAAGCAGAAGCCTGCCGAGGGCAAGCCGGTGCTTCTGGGCATCACCAAGGCGAGCCTGCAGACCCGCAGCTTCATCTCGGCGGCCTCCTTCCAGGAGACGACCCGAGTGCTCACCGAGGCGGCNGTCCAGGGCAAGGTCGATACGCTGATGGGCTTGAAGGAGAACGTCATCGTCGGCCGCCTCATCCCGGCTGGCACCGGCGCGGGCATGAACCGGCTTCGGATCGCGGCTTCGTCGCGCGATGCCGCACTCCGGGCGCAGCATCGCAAGCTTCAGGACGCTCTGATTGCCCCCGAATCGGCTTCGGAACTGCGTGCAGCCGAAATGGCGCGCTCACCCCGCGATGGTACGGCGGGGACCGGTGAGGACCCGTTGGCCGAGGTCGTCCCGAGCGGTCATGGAACCGATGCGGACGCCGGCGATTATCTCAACAAGTAATCGTCTCCCGATCACCCAGAGGGGCTCTCCGGAAATATCCGGGGGGCCCCTTTTCATTACAAATGCGGCCCGCTGACGCCCTTACAGCGTCCGTTCATCCCAGGCGGCAATAAGTCGTCACACGCCTGCAACGGGGGCGTGTGTATGGTGAGCCAGTCGGCAACTGCTCGTCGTGTTTCTTGGCAAGCTTCTCAGCTGCCGTTGCCGTGTAGTGTCCAACCCGGGGGCGGGAGACATTTATGACGATATTCAAGCCTCAGCACCTTCAACCGGCAGAAGAGCGGGAATATTTTCGAAGACGAGCGCTGGAAGAGGAAACCGCCGCGGTCACCGCGCCGTCATTGAAGGCAAGCCTTGTCCACCAGGAGCTGGCAAAGCGATACCGGGCTCGCGCGCAAGCGCTTGCATCTCGAGAACCTTCGTCGGTCGCGGAGTTCCGGCGACCCGAGGACGCGGCTCAGGCGGGTATAACCGCAACTGGATCATAGGCTCGCCGGTAACCGAAATCGGTCTTCACCGGCGCTCCGCCATTGGCGGCGGAATCCATGATCGCCTTGATGAGCCGCATGTCCTGAACGCCCTCTTCGCCCGGCGCGAGCATCGGCGCTTTGCCACGGACGACGTCTGCCATCCAGTCCATCTCCCGCGCGAAATGGTCGATCTCGTGGATCGGGACTTCCGTCCGTTTGCCGCCCTGGACGAGGCTGAGGTGGTTGCCGCCGTAGAAACAGCCGGGATCGGCAACGAGCCGCGTGCGCTCGCCGATGACCTCGTACGCCATTTCGTCCGAGGCATCGAAGGAGGTGGAGCCTTGGGAGATCGCGCCCGAAGGAAAGCGGAACTCCCACGCGTAGAGGTCTTCGACACTCTTGAATCGCGGATCGTTCCGGTCCGTCTGCGAAGTGGCGCGGACTTCGACCGGCTCCTCATTCAACAGATATCGCGCTGCGCTGATTCCGTAGATGCCCATGTCTGCGAGGGCGCCGCCGCCCGACATCTTCATGTCCAGTCGCCAGGCATCGGAGGGATCATTAAGGTTCGACTGTCGCACCATCTTGGTGATCACCAGCCGCGGCTTGCCCAGTGATCCGGACCG
>JGI24736J21556_1000055_pt1 | contig 18334 bp, 18 predicted proteins | sample KBSCornC2_FD_21556 | JGI IMG/M metagenome (IMG submission 21556) | reverse complement strand
AAGCCGAAATGCACGAATCATACGGCGGCCGCTCTCCGTAAAGCCTATACCCTTTCCACGCCGCTCGACGAGCGGACGACGAAGAGCGATAGTCAGGTCAGAAATTGCGCGGTGCAGTGTGGGCTGCGACAAACCCGTCGCGACACTTGCCCCAACATAATTGCCCGATTGTGCCAAAGCCAAAAGCGCCCGCATTTGCGCTGCAGTAACGCGCGGGCTCGCCACATGGCCCAGCGCACGGTCAATACGTGGAGCCAAGACCCGGGCCGCTTTCGTCGCTTCCATCCCTTCAGGTTTGCGGTCAAAAAGGGAAATTCCCAGCTGGCGCTCAAGCTTGGACAGGCCTTGCGTGATCGCTGGCTGCGATATGCTCACCGCTTGGGCCGCAGCCGAAACGCTGCCCAATCGCACGATAGCAGCCACTGCGCGCAAATGACGAAGGTTGAGTTGCTCGAGCATAATGCATTGAAATTAGCGTAATCTTATACGTCGGGCAAATTTCCGAATGTACGATGCTCCAGCGAGATATTATGCCCGTAGATCCAGGAGCGATGCAATGACCGGGATAGTTGTGCAGAATATCGAACGCGCCGATCCGGACGTTATCGCGCAGCTTGAATCTTGTGGCGTTTCGACAGTGCATGAGGCGCAGCATCGCAGCGGGCTCCTTGCCAGCACTTTGCGCCCGATCTACCGCGGCGCACGTATTGCCGGCAGCGCGATCACAATTTCAGCACCACCGGGCGACAATTGGATGGTGCATGTTGCGATCGAACAACTGCAGGAGGGCGACATATTGGTGATTGCCCCCACATCGCCGTGTGAAGACGGCTATTTTGGGGATTTACTGGCAACCTCCGCGCAGGCGCGGGGCTGCAGGGGGTTGATCATCAATGCCGGGGTGCGCGACGTGCGCGATCTGACCGAAATGCAGTTTCCGGTTTGGTCCAAAGCGATATTCGCACAAGGCACGATCAAGGCTTCGCTTGGTTCGGTCAACGTCCCGGTCGTGTGCGCGGGCGCTGCTATAAATGCGGGCGATGTTATCGTTGCCGATGACGACGGCGTTGTTTGCGTACCACGTGAAAAGGCTGCCGAGGTTGCCAAGGCCGCCAAGGCGCGCGAAGCAAATGAGGCTGACAAGCGGGCGCGTCTGGCCGCCGGTGAACTTGGCCTTGACATGTACCAGATGCGGGAAAAGCTTGCCGAAGCGGGTTTGAAATATGTCTGATGTGCCACGCGGCATTCGCTGTATGTGGTTGCGCGGAGGCACATCAAAGGGCGGATATTTCCTGAAGAATGACCTTCCGACCGACCTAACTGAGCGTGACGCCTTGTTGCTTCGGATCATGGGGTCGCCCGATCCAAACCAGATTGACGGCATGGGCGGCGCTGATCCCTTGACGAGCAAAATCGCCATTGTCAGCAAGTCGGTGCGCGACGGCGTGGACGTGGACTATCTTTTTTTGCAGGTTTTTGTGGAAGAGGCGATCGTCACGGACGCGCAAAATTGTGGCAATATTCTTGCCGGTGTTGCGCCTTTTGCGATCGAACGTGGACTGGTTAGCGCGAAGGAAGATGAAACCGAGATCGTCATCTTCATGGAGAATACCGGCCAAACGGCTGTCGCCACCGTTCAAACGCCAGGTGGCGTGGTGACCTATGCCGGAAATGCCCAAATCGACGGTGTTCCTGGACATCACGCGCCCATTTCGCTGGAGTTTCGCGACACGGCAGGATCGAGTTGCGGCGATTTGCTGCCGTCAGGAAACCCCCTCGACATCATCAATGGCATTGAAGTGACATTGATCGACAACGGTATGCCGTGCGTAGTCATGAATGCGGCGGACCTTGGGATAACCGGATATGAAGACCGCGACTGGCTCGATGCCAACGGGGACTTGAAGGAAAAAATCGAAGCGATCCGGCTTGCCGTCGGCCCAATCATGAATCTGGGTGACGTGCGGGATAAATCTGTGCCGAAAATGATGCTGGTTGCCGAACCGCGCAACGGCGGCGCAATCACCGTGCGCAGCTTCATTCCGCATCGCGCCCACGCTACAATTGGCGTATTGGGTGCTGTCAGCGTCGCGACTGCATGCCTGATCCATGGATCGACAGCATCAAAAGTCGCAAAAATTCCGACAGGTAATCTTGTGACCTTGTCCGTGGAGCATCCCACGGGCGAAGTCAGTTGTCTTTTGAAAAGAGATGAAACGGGAGCAGTAATGAGCGCTGCATTACTCCGCACCGCCCGCAAACTCATGGATGGCTTCGTTTTCGCCTGACAACGGGAACCGAACATCGTTTTGAGTGTCGATTCACCACAAGCATTATGATCAATTGCTAGCTGGGCCCTGCTACTTTCGCTATCGCAAGCTGTGAACGCGATCATCCGCACTGCGCGGCCCGAAGATGCCGCCGGACTGGCAAGCCTCAAGCACAGGAGCTTTCGCCAGACCTTCGTCGATGACGGCTTCGCCGTTCCCTATCCGGCGGCGGACCTCGCAGTTTTCGAGGCGGAGACCTACGGCCTGGCCAAGATCGAAAGCGAGCTTGGTGATCCACGGCGCCGCAATTTCGTCGCCGAGATCGAGGGAAGGTTGCTCGGCTACGCGCAGGCCGGGCCCAACAAGCTGCCGCACCCGGAGGCACGGCCCGAGCATGGTGAGCTCTATCAGCTCTATGTGCTGAACGAGGCCCAGGGGCTCAGGCTCGGGGCGCGGCTGCTTGACGCTGCACTCGATTTTCTCGCCGTCGAGCGGCCGGGCCCGGTTTGGCTCGGCGTATGGTCGGGCAACCGGCGCGCGCAGGCGATTTACGAAGCGCGCGGCTTCGCCAAGGTCGGCGAATATAAATTCATGGTCGGCACATGGGCGGATCATGAATTTATCTACCGGCGCGATCCCCCGGAATCTATGAAGCCCGTATAGGCGGGACAAGATGATAAGATTTGCGGATATCTGGCGGCCGGCGATCATTCCCTGCCCGATGCGGGAGCTGGTCGCGCGCGGTGGCATTGCTGGCCTGCCCTTGCATTGGCTGCCGGAACAACCGTCGCTGCAGTTCCTCGCTGACCCGTTCGGCCTTTGGCGCGATGGCATTTTGCACGTCTTCGTCGAAGCCTATGATTATCGCGACCGGCATGGGTTCATTGATGTCCTGCGATTTGATGGCGCAATGCAGCTACTCGATCGGCACACGTGCCTGAGGGAGCCGTGGCATCTTTCCTATCCGTTCGTCTTCGAAGCGGACGGCGCCATTTGGATGATGCCCGAGGCGCATCGATCGGGAACGCTGCACCTGTATCGCGCGCGCGCCTTTCCGGCGGAATGGGAGCGGGTCGCCAGCTTCGCCCTCGATACGCCCGCGATCGATCCCTCGCCCGTCTTCCATGACGGGCTGTGGTGGCTGCTCTATTCCCCTACCGGCGACAGGCGAGCGAAGATGGGCCGGCTGCACGTCGCCTTCGCCGAGCGGATCGAGGGGCCATGGCATCCGCATCCGGGCAATCCGGTTCGCATCGACATGTCCAGCTCAAGNCCGGGCGGNACGCCGCTCGTCATCGATGGCGTGATCCATGCGCCGATGCAGGATTGCATGCGCACCTATGGCGGCGGCATCCGCATCCTGCGCATTCACAAGCTGACGCCTTCCGCGTTCGAGGCCGAGGCAGGCCCGCTGTGGGAAGCGCCCGACGCGCTACGGCCTTATCATCGGGGCTTTCATACCCTCTCTGCCTGTGGTGATCTTACCTTGATCGACGCGAAGCGCTTCAGCCGTTCGCCGAAGCGGCCGTTGATGGCGATCGGCCGCATGGCCTCCAACCTTATTGGAGCGCGGCCAACCGGGAGATGATCTGCCGGCCGATCGTCTCGAAACGTTCGCGGCTATATGTACCGAGGATCTTTTCGCGCGCCGCATTGCCCCATCGCCGTGCGCGCAAGGGATCGCTCAACATGCTTTGCAGCGCACCGGCCAGCGCTTCGGGATCGTTGGACGGGACGAGCAGCCCGTTGACGCCCGGTTCGATCGTATAGGCCAGCTCGCCGACGGCTGAGGCGATGACCGGCAGGCCCGCCTGCATGGCCTGATGGGCCGCGATGCAGAATCCTTCCGATCGCGAGGGCTGCACATAGCCATTGAGCATTGCCAGGAAATCGAGCGGGTTCGCGGTGAACCCAACAAGCTCGACATTCGTGAGGCCCGCTTCGCGGATCTGCGTCGCCAGCGCCTTCCCCTCTGCACCGTCCCCCGCAATCTGCAACCTGAACGGCACAGGAGCAGCGAAACCTTGTGCTTGCAGGCGGGCGAGCGCGGTGATCAGAACGTCATAGCCTTTAACCCTGTGCAGGCGGCCGAGGCTGCCGATGATGAACGGCGCGCCTTCCCGCCAAGCTTGTGCCTGCGGCGCTACCGGATCGGCGGCGAAGATCGACCATGTCACCAATTTTTCTGAAGGCACGCGCAGCCGCAGCTCGGTAAGCTCCGCGACCTGTTGAGAATCCGCGACCCACAGCACCGAACGGCGAGCCATCAAGCGCAGCAGCTTTTCATTGGCAGGCTTCAAAAATGCGGCATGTTGCCAGCTGACAACCGGCAGACGCCGGACAGTGCCGACAATCTGGCCCAGCAGCGTCGCACGGGTGAGCGACGTCCAGAGATGCGTCGCGCGCCACGCACGGATCTCACGGTCCAGCCACCGGAAGGCAGCGACATGGTCCTTTAGCCCCCCATTGCGCACGACAACATCGATGCCAGCCTTGGCGATGGCATCGAGCGCGCGTCCGTCCCGGCGGGTGAGCGCGAAAATCCGAATCTTGGCACCTGTGCCGTGAATGACATCGGCAATGTCCGGCACCGGAGACGCCGCGCCGCCGCCCTCGACCGAGTTGATTACATAAGCGATACGCATGTCGTTCGGGCGCATGTCTCCTGATTTCGGATGATCGGCGCGAAGGCAATATGCTCGCCGTAAAATCCCCGGTCGACGATTGGGCTTAATCAGCCCACAAGGCGCTGGCTGCTGTTGATATCCGAGGGAAGCTCCATCCCGCCGACATGGGCGATGGCGCGCGCGGCGCGGCGTGACGAAGGTTCGTCGGTGAGGCTGAACCTCTCCGCGAACAGCTTTTCCTGAATCGGACGATAATAGCTTTCGTGGCGCGTGATCGCCGTATGCAAGGCGGCATCCAGATGCGCGACATCCTCGATCACCGGGCCCGCCGTCCAGTGGGCGTAATTGGGATCGCCTTCGAACTCTACGCCGAATGCGTTGATGAAGACGCAGGGGCGCGGATAGCGGAGAAATTCATAAACCTGACTGCTGACGTCGCCGATATAGATATCGGCCATCGTCGTATACGCCATCGTCGTGGATGCGCGGCTGCCGAGATCGACATGAATATTGGGTGCGCGCAGGTAGCGATTGTCGATGCGGCCGGGCATCGCAAAGCGCCATTTGTCGACGCTGGCGACAAATTTCCGCTGAAACAGCATGATGTGCGGGGCGAAGATCAGATTGTAATCGTCCTGATCCGCAAACCAGTCGAGAACCTCGCGGCCGCAATCATACCAGGATGACAGATGCGGCGAGGGATGGGGATTGTAGAGCACCGTCGGCTTGCCGTTGCCGAACAGCACCGGCGGCGTCTCGTCCTCATGCAGATCGAATTTGGGATAGCCCACGATCGATATCCGGTCCGGGCTCACTCCGGCATCTTCGATCAGCCGCTCGGCGATCTTGGGGCCCGACACGAGGACATGATCGAAGGATGCGCTGGCCCGATCGAAGCCGATCGCGCGATCGCCGGCGCCGTGGCGGGTGTGCACGATCTTGAGCCGATCCAGCCCGTAGCGGCTCTTCAGCACCAGCGACGTCTTTTCCGCCACCACCAGCACGTCAAGGCTACGGAAGAAATCGAGATTATCGCGGTAAACAAGGATCTTCCTGGCGGGAATGATCCAATCGAGCGTATCGGATAGCGCGCGCGTGAGCTTGTTCGTCACCGAAAGCTGCACCAGCTTGAGATTGGGCGCGGCCGCACGGGGGATCAGGCGCTGGACTTCCTGGGTGAGCAGCGCGTTGGTGGTGGCGACGATGATCTCGGCATCGATCCCGCTCTCCGCCAGCGCCAGCGCGGTGGGGAGGCTGTGCGCGATCTGATGGATTTGATCATGGTTGAACAGGAAGCATACCCGCATACCGCCGAGACGGCGCGCGAGCCGGATATCCGCAGCGCGGTGTATGCCGATCTCGCGGTAGCTCATCGCCGGCAGCTCATATGGCGCGGTCAGTCAGTTCCGCAGCCCGCAAAGGACATGCGCAAGCCTGTGCCCGGCATGTGTCGAAAGCCTTGAAAAGATTATCCAAACCCCGCCTCACAGGATCGCGCTGTCTCGACCGATATGGGGCCGCACGAGCGCTTTCGTAAGGCGCATATACGCGTTTTCGCCCATTCACTGCAACGCGCCTTATCAAGCCGGCAAAGGGAGGCGTGCTCGTCCCTATTCGCGCATCGCCCGCAGCGCCGCCGCTGCGGCAAAGGGGGCACCGGCGGCCAGCAGGAGCGAGGTCGCGGCAAGCAATTTGAGCGCGCCGGTCCCACCCGGCGCCAGGCTTCCCGCTGCGAAGATCAGCAACGGAATGGCGAGCGGCAGCATCAACAGCCCCGCAACCGCGCCCGCGCCCCGCAGCCCCGCCGTGAGGCTGGCGGTTGCGAACGCGAGCGCGGCCAGGCCCGGCGTGCCNATCGCGAGACCGATTTCGATCCGCACCAGCATATCGCCGTCGAGCCGAAGCAGGGCGGCCGCAGGCACGGCCGCCATCATCAGCGGAGGGGCGAAACTCAGCCAGTGCGCCAGGATCTTGGTCGCCGCGATCGTCTCGTCAGCCATGCCGCGCACCGCATATTGATCGAACACTCCGGCATCGGCGTCCTCCAGCACGAGCCGGTCGAGCGGAAGCAGGCTGGCGAGCAACGCCGCCACCCACAGGAGCCCGCCGCCGGTGCGTCCGAGCAGAACCGGATCGGGGCCGACCGCGAACGGGTACAGCGTCGCCACGAGCAGGAAGAATATGATCGGCAGCAGCGCGCCGCCGCGGTTGAACGCGTGAACGAGATCGCGGCAAAGGATCGCGATCAGCGGTATCATGCGCCGAGATCCAGGGTAAGGACATCCGCAATCTCGAGCGGCTGATGCGTCGCCGCCATGACGATGCCGCCCGTGTCAAGATGACGGGCAACCGCGCGTTCAAGCAGGCCGATCGCCCCGGCATCCAACCCGTTCGCGGGCTCATCGAGCAACCAGATGGCAGCGCCGCTCAACATCACGCGCGCCAAACCTGCCCTGCGCCGTTGGCCGGTCGAAAGCATGCGCACTGGCACCTCGGCGAGATGGCCGATCCCCATATCGTCGAGATGTTTGGGAATGGTTGCCTTGTCCGCGCAATCGATATCGGCCCAATAGGCCAACGCCCGGCTCAGCGTATGATTGACATCGAGCGCGGGCTGTTCGCCGAGCCAGGCCAGTTCGCCGTTCCGCGCGATCGATCCGGCAGCGGGACGCAACAGGCCGGCCACGAGCCTGAGAAGGCTCGATTTGCCGCTGCCATTGGGGCCGATGACAAGCGCTGCGCCGCCTGCTTCCAGAGTGAAGCTCAAGCCCTCGAACAACAGCCGATCGCCGCGCACGCACGCAATCTTGTCCAACGCCAGCCGCGCCCTTCCCCGCATGGTCCAGCCATAGGCCGGAAGCGGCCGGCTGTTCAAACGCTCATAGCGAAAAGCGTGCGCTGATCCTGAAGTCACGCCCGGCGAGCGGCGCATAATCCTTGAGGAAGCTGGCATGCCGCCGCGCGTTCACGTCGAAGATATTGTCCGCCGAAAGCGCGAAGCTGACCGGGCCGCCCTGCCCCCAGGGCCGAATATTGGCCGAAGCGTTGACCAGCGTGAACCCCTTGGTGGGCGTCTCTACCGGCGAGATCCGGTTCTGGTCGTCAGTCCATTCGACCTCGATCCGGCCGTCGATGCGCGGGCTGTTGGCGCCGATCCCGCCGAGCAATCGCAAGGGCGGGATGCGGGGGGCTGGCCCGATATCGACGATGGTCGCATGAACATAATCTGCGACGCCATCGGCACTGATCTCGGTCTCCCCGAGATGCGCGAGCGTCAGCGTACCCTGGAATTCGAAGCCGTAATAGCGCGCGGTGCCCTGGCGCGACTGATAGATGGGCAAGCCGTCTGCGAGCCCGCCGGTCTGGTCCTCATAGATGAAATTGTGGAACCAGTTGTGATAGACCGAAGCCTCGATCGAATAGCCTCGCCCCTTGCCGTGCAGGATCGCCTCGACACCCCAGCTTCGTTCCGGTTTGAAATCGGGATTGCCGATTTCGAACGCCTCGGTGCCACCATGCGGCCCGTTCGCAAACAGCTCCTCGGCCGACGGCGCCCGTTCGGTACGCGACAGGTTGACGCCCAGCCGCCAGCCCTCGACCAGACCATAGGATGCGCCAGCCGATGCGGAGAAGACATCGAAGCTGCGCTTGCCGTTGAAGAATTGCGGTTGCTCGGCGGTGGGTGATGCGCGCGCCTCGCTATGCTCGAAGCGCGCGCCTGCCTCGGCCTTGAACGCACCAAAATCAAGCTGCTGCAGCGTGAAGACGCCGCTCTGCTCGGTATCGTTCCTCGGCAGGAAAGCTTCGTCGCCGACAACGTTGAAGGAGCGCGCGAAATATTGAACCCCGCTCGATCCTTTCCATGCGCCTCTCTGCGCCTGGACCAGCTCGATCCGGCCTTCCAGCCCGCGATTGTAGAAGGCGGTGCCGACCGTGCCGTCTTGCTCCAGCTCGAAATGCCGGTAGCTCGCATAGGCGAAACGGCTGTTGATGCTTTGGAGGAAGCCGCCGCCGGTCTGCACTTCGGCGCGCGCATCGAAGCGGTTCTGATTGAGATCGAGCCGCGGCGCTTCCTGCGTCTGCCCCGGCGCCGTCGCGTAGCGGATCGGCACGCCGTAAAGGCTGGCATAATGGCTGTAGGACACGCCGAAATTTCCGGTATCGGTGATGAAGGCCGCGCCCACCCCCGCCGTCCACGTCCTGCTGGCGCTGTTTGGCAAGCGATCCTTGAGCGCGGCATTGGCAGCGAAATCGATCGGATTGGCCGGATCTGGCGATAGCTGGCTCGAAGCCAGCGCCTGCGCGCGCAGCGCCGGCGTCAGCACCGGGCCGCCGATCCGCAGATCGTCCGTCTTGAGATAGCTGCCATCGGCGTGGATGACGAACTGCTTGCCGACCGGAACATCGACCGCCGCCGCGCCGGATCGTTCGGTCGCGGCCGAAGCGAAGGAGGCCAGCGCGTCGATGTGGACCGGCTCATCGGGCACTTTGCGGGGAATGCGCTTGTCGAGCACATTGACGACGCCGCCGATCGCCGAGGAGCCATAGAGCAGCGCCGCCGGCCCGCGCAGGACCTCGACGCGGTCGGCGAGCAAGGGATCGATGACGACGGCATGATCGACGCTGGTGTTCGAAACGTCGATCGAGCCGATACCGTCGGTCAGCATCCGTACCCGCTCGCCCTGCAAGCCGCGCAAGACCGGGCGCGACGCGTTGGGTCCGAACGAGGTCGCCGAAACGCCGGGCGTGCGATCCAGCGTCTCGCCGATGGTGGGACGAATCGCCTGGGTGAGATTCTCGCCCTGCAGCACCGAGGTGCCGGCGAGGAAGTCGGAACGGTCGCGCGGCACGGAGGCCGTCACGATAATGTCGCTCGGCGTCGGCTGGTGGTAATCAGGGGACGCTTTGGTGCTGGTTCCGCTTTTTCCTGCGCCGGCGGTGACTGCTTGGGCGTGCAATATTGCCCCGCACTGCATCGCCGAGACTAACGCGACCGCACGAAATGCTGCAAGGCGCATGATATGATATCTCCTCCCGTCGCCAGAGAGGCACTAGAGACAATATATCATTACGGCAAGCAAGATTATTGTTGGTTTGGAGAATGCCGCTTCAGGGCTATGTCAAAGGCCGCCGCCCCAGCGAAGGCTGGGGCCCATGTCTCTCCCGGCTGGAGAAGTCATCGAATATGTTGAGAGACATAGATGCCAGCTTTCGCCGCTGGCATGACGACGGGGCATGAAACGAACCTAAATCACCACATTAATCGATCAGCTTGGTCACATGCCCCATTTTGCGGCCAGCTCTCGGCACATGCTTGCCATAAAGGTGCAGGTGCATGGCCGGGTCTGAAAGATAATCCCGCCAGTCGTTCGCCTGCTCGCCGATCAAGTTGCGCATCTCGATACGGGATGCGGTGAGCGAGGGGCTGCCGAGCGGAAGCCCGCAAATCGCGCGGATATGGTTTTCGAACTGCGAGGTGACGGCGCCCTCTATCGTCCAGTGGCCGCTATTGTGGACGCGCGGCGCCATTTCGTTGAACACCGGCCCGCCGGCGGCGGCAAAGAACTCGAGCGTGAGCACGCCCACATAATCGAGTTCGTCGGCCACCCTTTCCGCCAGCAGCCGCGCTTCCTCCGCCTGCTCGACGATCACCGGATCGGGCGGCAGCGAAGATGTATCGAGAATGCCGTTGCGATGGACATTCTCGGGCGGGTCCCATGTGACTGTCTCGCCCGATCCGCTCCGCGCGATAATGATCGAGAATTCGTGCTGGAAGGAGACGAAGCCTTCGAGAATGGCAGGCTGCTCGCCGATCGCCTGCCACGCCGCTTCGGCATCGCCGGCTTGATTGAGGCGCGCCTGGCCCTTCCCGTCATAGCCGTTGCGCCGGGTCTTGAGGATTGCCGGGCAGCCGATCCGATCGACCGCCTCCCTCAGGGCCTCGATGGTGTCGACCCGGCTCCACGGGGCCGTGCGCGCGCCAAGGCTGTCGACGAAGCTTTTTTCGAGCGCGCGATCCTGCGCGATCTCGAGCGCTTTGGGATTGGGCGCCACCAGGCGCGTGCCGGCAATCGCCCGCACCGGCTCGACCGGAATATTTTCGAACTCATAGGTGACGATGTCGACGCTCTCGGCAAAGCGGGTGAGCGCTTCGAGATCGTCATAGCCTGCTTGCGTCCATGCATAGGATACTTCGGCGGCCGGGCTACGCGCGTCCGGCGCGAAGATATGGCAGCGATAACCGAGCTGGGCCGCGGCAACAGCGAGCATCCTGCCCAACTGCCCGCCACCGATAATGCCGATCGTCGAAAGCGGCGGAACCGTCATTCTGGCTCCGTCGGCACCGCGGCGGTCTGCTGCGCGCGCCAGGCGTCGATCCGCTCGGCAAGCGCATTATCGCTCGTGGCGAGAACGGCTGATGCAATCAGCGCCGCATTGGTGGCACCGGCCTTGCCGATCGCCAGCGTGCCGACCGGAACGCCTGCCGGCATCTGTACGATCGAGAGCAGGCTATCGAGCCCGTTCAACGCCTTGCTTTCCACTGGCACCCCGAACACCGGCAGGCGCGTCATCGACGCGGTCATGCCGGGAAGATGCGCCGCTCCACCCGCGCCGGCAATGATCGCGACCAAACCGCGCGCGGCCGCGTTCCTGGCATATTCATAGAGTCTATCGGGGGTACGATGTGCCGAAATGACACAGCATTCGTGGGGAACATCCAGCGCCTTGAGCATTTCTGCTGCGTGACGCATGGTGTCCCAGTCGGAGCGGCTGCCCATGATGATTCCGATCTTCGGCGCCGTACCGGCCATGATAAGTTCCGCTCCCCATTGGCCAAAATGGGGTCATATGCGGGCGAGGAAGGGATGGCAATGTAAAGGCGCAGGCCGGCTCATGGTTATGCTGCGCGGCAAGTCGTGGCTGTGCAAAGCTTAGCATGCTTGTGAATCTCGCAGGATGATTTAGTTTAGCTGCGCCGCGGGAATGTATTGCGTAGGGGCCCGAGCATTGACCGAAGTCAGCTTTTCTTCTCTTTCAGTCGCTAGGAAGGGGCCGTTATCGGCCATTCCCGATGAAGAACTGACACCCCGCGTCCGCGAGCTTCTGGACCAGCAACTTGATGAAAATCAGCTACTTAGTTCCGCACTTGCGAAGATGCGCGAGCGCATCGAAGAGCTGGAGCGGCTGGTCGATTCAGATACGCTGACGCCGCTGCCCAATCGCCGCCGTTTCGTGCGGGAGGTGGAGCGAGTCGTGCAACATGGCCGCCGCTATGGTGCGCTCTCCTCGTGGGTCATGTTCGTGGATCTGGACGGGCTCAAGCAGATCAACGACAGCTTCGGCCATCTCTCAGGCGACGCTGCGCTCATTCATGTGGCCAATATTCTCCAGACCATGGTCCGCACCACCGATGTCGTCGCCCGCATCGGCGGCGACGAGTTCGGGCTGTTGCTCGAACATATCGACGCCGAAGCCGTAAGAGACAAGGCGCAGCGCCTGATCGAAGCGGTGGTTGAACAGCCGGTGATCCTGGGCGGCAAGCGGGTACGCCTCAGCATCTCGATCGGCCTTGCCGAGCTCAATGCTGACGATGATGCCGAGACGCTGATCGCCCGCGCGGACAGCGCAATGTATGCCCGCCGGGCTCAGGTCCGTTCGGCGAGATAGTAGCGGTCCTTCGCCGTCAGATCGTCATTGAGTTCGTAGACGATCGGCTGGCCGGTCGGAATTTCGAGGCCGGTAATCTCGTCATCCGAAATATGCGAGAGATGCTTGACCAGCGCGCGCAGCGAGTTGCCGTGCGCCGAGATCAGCACGCGCTTGCCCGCCCGCAACTCGGGCGCGATCCGGCTTTCCCAATAGGGCAGTACCCGTGCGATCGTATCCTTCAGGCTTTCGGTATCGGGAATGGCGATGCCGGCATAGCGGCGGTCCGCGCTGAGATCATAGTCGCCGCCGGACGCCAGCGGCGGCGGCGGCGTATCGAAGCTGCGCCGCCAGATCTTGACCTGCTCGTCGCCATGCCTGGCGGCGGTCTCGGCCTTATCGAGACCGGTCAGCCCGCCATAATGCCGTTCGTTGAGGCGCCAGTCCTTCTCGGTCGGCAGCCAGAGCCGCCCCATCGCCTCCAGTGCAATGTTGAGCGTCTTGATTGCCCGCGTCTGGAAGCTGGTGAAGGTCATGTCGAAATCGACCCCCCGCGCCGCCATCAGCTCGCCCGCTGCCTTGGCCTCCGCCTCGCCCTGCGCCGTCAGATTGACGTCCCACCAGCCGGTGAAGCGATTTTCGAGATTCCAGGCGGATTGGCCGTGGCGGATAAGGACGAGCGTGGGCACCAACAAACTCCTGTGAGGCAAGCAGCGCCCTCTTAGCGGCCATTTCGGCGGAGGCAACTTGCGGTGGCGGCCACCGCTGTGCCAATGCGACACCACCCAATGCAATGCCGAGGGAGAGGCTGGTGGCCATCCAACGCTTTACGCGAATTTACGATGGCCCCGGCGGCCCTTTCGAAGGCGTCGTGGCATTCGACACGAGCAGCGAAGCCCCGCGTCCCGGCGTGCTTGTGATCCCTAACATATTGGGACAAAAGGAAGCCGACAACCTGAAGGCGGAGGCGCTCGCGGCGCTCGGTTATGTCGGCTTCGCGATCGACGTCTATGGGCAGGGCAAACGGGTGACGCCCGATTCGCCGGATCGCGCCATCTACATGAACGCGCTCAATGCCGACCGGGAGCTGCTACGGGATCGACTGGCTTCCTCGCTGGCTGAGCTCAAGACGCTGCCACAGGTCGATACGTCGCGCACGGCGGCGATCGGCTTCTGCTTCGGTGGCAAATGCGCGCTCGATCTTGCCCGCAGCGGCGCGGCTCTGCTGGGCGTCGTCAGCTTCCACGGGGTCTATGACCGGCCATCCTATCCCAACGTCGCGCCGGTCAAGGCCAAGGTCTTGGTGTGCCACGGCTGGGAAGATCCGATCGCGCCGCCGGATGCGACCGTCGCACTGGCCAACGAGCTCAACGAAAGCGGTGCCGACTGGCAAATCCATGCTTATGGCCACACAGGCCATGCCTTTACCGATCTCTCCGCTAACCGCGTCGCGGAGAAGATGTTCTATCAGCCCGATGCCGATCGGCGAAGCTGGAAAGCCATGACCAACTTTCTGGAAGAGCTTTTCGCCTGAACCACGTCAGGCGCAACCTATGCTCGCACCGCAGCTGGAATTGATCGCCGCAAGGCATTGCCGCCAGCTGCCCCGAAAGTGCCCTTCCCTCGATTGGTCGTCACCAGCCGACCGCCACTCAGGATCTTAGCGGCGGGAGGCGAGCACAGCAGGATCGCCCGACCCAGGCCGATCGCAGCCAGCATCACCAATACCGGCTGCAACAAGAGGAAAGCAGGATAAAGCGGCGAGCCCAGCGGCCCGGTCACCCTGCCGATCAGCGGACCCAGCAGCCAGATCATGATCAGATGCGAGCAAAACATCAGGAAGGCATAGCGCTCGATCCGCAGCAACGGCGCAGACAGGCGCGACGCGGCCAGCCGCCACGCAACGGCCCAGTAGAACAAGGCTGCGGCAGCCCGCGTCGCGAGGTCCAGCACGGATGCGAGCGGGCTATTATCGGCGATGATGCCGGTCGCGTATATCCAGATGCTGAGCGCGGCCATGGTCGCATAAGGCAACGCCGATAACGTAATCAGCCATGTCGCCGCTTTTCGATGCGCGCCAGTGCGCCGGGCGATGATGCCGATCGCGAAGAACGACAGGATCGAGGGACGAAGGAGAATGAACACCGGATATCCCGCGATGGTGAGGCCAAACCCCGCGAAGCCGACCATGGCGAGCACGCGCGAAGGCATGCGCACGAGCAGTGGGGCCGCCAGCATGCAGACGAACAGATCGCGCAGGAACGGCATCTGGACGTTGATGTCATCCGGCGTCCACAGGCAGAACAGCTCGTCGATCGTCCAGCGCAGCGTCGTCGGCATTGGCGCCTCGATCCAGCCCAGCCAAGCTACGCTGGAGACGAACAGGATCGCGAGCGCGTTCCAGAGCACCATCGGCGCAAGGATCGTTCGCATCTTGTTGAGGATGAACTGCCGCCACGGGCGTTTCCGCAGCGAACCCGCGACAAGCCAGCCCGAAATGATGCTGAGCAGCGGCACGGCGCTGTGGCCGAACAACTCCATCAGCGTCCAGCGCAGCATGCCCTGCGCGCTATGATCGAGATCGGTCAGATTATGGCCGACAAGGCCCGTCCAGGCATGCACATAGACCACGCCCATGATGCAGATCACCCGCGCGATCTTGATGGCGGAGGTGAGCTGGTCCTGGTCATGTGCTGGCGCGGCGGCCGGCGCCGGTGGATCGAAAAGGGTCGTGTGAGGAAAATACATCGCGCCTGCCGGTTCTAGCTCCCGCATCGGGTCGCATTCCGGAGATGAGCCTCAGATGAAGCGTCGCGGCCTGCAGTTCATTTGATCGACATTATGAGACTGGCCAGCGTGTTTCCGCCGTCGCGGCGTCAGCAGACTCAAATGTCGCCGATCATCTCCGCCAATGTCGCAAGGCAATCGCGGGCGAGGCGTTTCGATCGATCGGGCGACCAGCCATGCGCCGGATCGGGATGATCGTCATTATCCTTGAACGGCATTTCGAGCGTCATCGCCACACAGCCGAAGCGGTTGGCAAGCTGGTTCGTGGACATCGAAAGATTGGCCTTGCCCGGCGCGGCGGTCGCGTAGCCGCGCCGCGTCTGGAAGTCCGGCGTGCGCGTCGCAAGCGTGTCGCGGAAGCGATGGTAGAGCGCGCCTTGCCGGTCCACCCATTTCGGGATGCCCTCGAAGCCCGCCATGAAGACGTGCGGGATCGATTCGTCACCATGCACATCCATCGCGAAATGGACGCCAGTCCGGTCCATCTGCGCGAGCGTATGAAAAACCTCGGGCGAGCGTTCGAGGCTGGGCGCATGCCATTCGCGATTGAGGTTCACGCCGGCTGCGTTGGTACGCAAATGGCCGCGGTGCGATCCGTCCGGGTTCATGTTGGGCACGATGTGGAATGTGGCCTGGCGGCGCAGGCGGGCCGCCACGGCATCCGCCGGATCGGTGAGCATTTCGAGCGCGCCTTCGGCCCACCATTCGGCCATGGTCTCGCCCGGATGCTGGCGCGCATAGAGCCATATCTGCTTCTCGCCGGTTCCGATCTGAAGGCAATCGAGCGGCTGTCCGTCCAGCGTCACGCCCAGTTCGATCTGCGTGACCCCCGGTTGGCTGGCGATGCGGGCGACGAGATCATGGTGCCGCTCCATCGAATAGGGCGCGAAATAAGCGAACCAGACGGCATCAGCGGTGGGCGTGTGCCGGATCGTGAGCACGCCATCGACGTAGCTGGTGTCCGCCTGGCGCCAGTCGAGCCGATCCGTGCTGACCCGCGCACGATAATTGGGCCAACCATCCGGATAGGCCGATCCGCCGCAATTGGTGATGCGCAGCGTGAGCGGCCGTCCGCGCGCGCCGGCAACGCGAAAATGGAACCACTGGTAGAATTCCGAATCCTTGTCACGCCGGATGGCGAGTTCGGCCGAATCGCCATCGACCGACAGAAGTTCGATATTGCCGCTATCGAAACCGCTCGTGATGCTGATCGTCATTTGACGGTGATAGTGCGGCCGGACTCGCCGGGAAAGTCCTTGAACATGGCTGCGGCGAGCTTATCCACCGCAGCCGCCGGTGCGGCATAGGGGGTGCCGGTGCGGGCTTCCATCTGCGCGCGGCCCTCCCAGATCACCGAACCGTCCGAGCGCCGCTTGATCTGGACGAACAGGCTAGTGCGAGTGGCTTCGGGCACGGTCTTCTTGCCGACCGGGAAGCTGATGCCGCCACCCACGCCCCCACCACTTCCAAAGCTACCGCCGCCGAGGCCGATGCTGAAGGCCGAGTGGGCCGGACCGGTCTGTCGCGTCATGCGTTCGACACCGACCACGGCGACGAGACCAGAGCGGGGGACATCCGGCGCAATGCCGAAGCCGCGCGCCTTGAGCTCGCGCCCGATCGATCCGGCGTAGCTTTCGAACTCGAGACTGGCGCCCTGCGCCGGATCGCGCGGCTCGATCGCGATATTGCCCGGGGCGATCGGCTGATTGAGATGGAAACGGGTGACTTCGGCCATCGGCGTCTGAGCAGCGCATCCCGCGAGAAGTGCCACCACACCGAACAAGACTGAGGTTGCCCTGAGCTTCATCATCCGTCTCCGCTGCCCATGATCAGGCATATGTGCATGAACGCCGCGATCGGCCAAGTGCTGCATTCATACGGAAGGATGCGCGATCGGCTTGACTTCGCGAGGGGCTTTGCATAGGGGGGCGCCTCCTTTTTCACGCACATAGATTAGACAAGGCAGGCGTTCGAAGCCATGAAGATCCGCAACTCGCTCAAATCGCTCAAGGGGCGTCACCGCGACAATCGCGTGATCCGTCGGCGTGGCCGCACCTATGTGATCAACAAGACCAACCGCCGCTTCAAGGCGCGTCAGGGCTGAGCTTGCCCATTCCGGTGCAAACCGGAATTTCCTGACTTGCTCAACAATGACCGCCTGGCGTTCGCCGGGACGATTTCTGCCGCTTAGAAAGTGTAGACGAGCGTCGCGCGGCTGGTGGTGTCGAGCGGTTCGTGGCCGGTGAGCTTCCGGTCTTCATATTGCAAATCGTAGGAAAAGCGCGCCTTGAGGCGACCGATCAGCCGCGTGTCCAGCGATGTGGTCGATTGGGCGTTGGTGTCCCCCGATTCGAGATAGACTGACGTATCCTGTGAAAGGCTGAGCGTCGGGCTGATCTTCCAGCGCAACGTCAGGCTCGCATTGCCCGCGGCGGTGGTGCGGCCGCCTTCGTCGACGCGATCGGTATAGCGCGCGGCGGGGCCGCCCTGCAGGGTGAGCTTGGTGCTGGCGTTCGAGATCACGGTGAAGCCGATGCCGGTGCCGGCGGTGAAGCGGCTGTCGAAACCCAGGAAACGATCGCGTTCATATTGGCCGAGGCCATAGACGAACATCTTGTCATTGACCTTGTAGCTCGGCTGCCAGCTCAGGCGATAGCGGTCGGCAGTGGTCGTCCCGTTGGAGCGCTGGAAATCGGCGCGGCCTTTGATAGAATGGATCCAGCGCAGCCCATTGCGGTCGAGGCCGACCGAGCCATATATGGCGATCGTGTTGGTATTGCCGGTCGAGCGCGATCCGCCCAGCTCGATCTCACCCTTCCAATAATCCAGGAAGGAAGCCGCGGCCAAAGCATCGGCCCGCTGGCGCGCCGCCTCCGCCATTTTTTCGGCCTGCCGCGCCGTCATCTCGGCTTCGAGCGCCTCGATCTGGCGGACGGCCTGCGGATTGGTCTTGCGCGCGAGCTTGAACAATGCCGTCAATGCGGCCTGATCGCCCGCCTGAAA
>JGI24736J21556_1000054_pt1 | contig 18448 bp, 20 predicted proteins | sample KBSCornC2_FD_21556 | JGI IMG/M metagenome (IMG submission 21556) | reverse complement strand
CTTCTCCCAGCACCAACGGTAACGGCCATGGCGCTCCCTTCGCCACAGATGAGGCGCTTGGCTTCACCATTCCGCAGCGGCATGCCCGTGGCCGGCTAGTCCGGCTCGGCCCGGTTCTCGATGAGATTCTCTCGAATCACGGTTACCCGCCGCTGATCGAACGCGTGCTGACCGAAGCGCTATTGCTCACCGCGCTGCTGGGAACCACGCTCAAAAACGCCGAGGGCCAGCTCACCATTCAGGCGCAAACCGAAGGGGGAGTGATCGATCTCCTGGTCTGCGATTATCGCAATGGGGAGCTGCGCGGCTATCTGCGCCACGATCCCGAGCGGCTGGCCGAGGCGCCGGCCGATCCCTCGCTCTTCGCCCTGTTCGGCAAGGGCTATCTCGCGATCACGTTCGATCAGGCGGTGACGGGCGAACGCTATCAGGGCATCGTCCCACTCGAAGGGGCCTCGCTGGCGGAGGCGGCGCAAAATTATTTTTCCCAGTCCGAACAGATCCCGAGCCTGGTCCGCCTCGCTGTCCGCCCCGCCGATCACAGCGGGCATATGGCCGCGGGGCTGCTGTTGCAGCATCTTCCCGAAGGCGAGGAGGGGCGGGATCGGATCCACACGCGGCTCGACCATCCGGAGTGGGAACATGTCGAGGCGCTTGCTGCGACGGTGAAGCGCGAAGAGTTGCTGGACGCCGAGCTTTCGCTGGAAAAGCTGCTGTGGCGGCTGTTCAACGAAGAAGAGATCCGCACTGTGCCTGCCTTGAGTTTCACACGCGGCTGCCGCTGCAACCTCGATCACATCCGCTCCGTCATCGCGCGTTTTCCACCGGATGAGCGTGAGAACATGGTGGGAGAAGATGGCTTGATCAGGGTCGACTGTGCCTATTGCGCGAAAAGCTTCGGTCTCGAGCCCACATTGATTTAAAGCGGGTATCGGATGTGATAGAGCGGTGCATTTCGGGGGCAGGACGAGATGTGGCGTTTTTTGTCCATCACAGCCGCAACCGCGTTGGCGGCTGCTGTGGCGTCGGCTACGCCGCTGACCGGAAAGCCGGGCGCGTTGATGTCGTCGAAAGCGATCACGCCCGGCAGTTGGAACGTGGTTTTCGATGACGGCTCATCCCACCGCATCTGCCTGGCGGATATCGAACCACTGATCCAGCTCGCGCACGCCGGCCCGAGCTGCAGCCGATTCGTCATCCAGGACGAACGGGATCGGGCGACCGTGCATTATACCTGCCCAGGAAATGGCTGGGGCCGTACCTCTATCGTGATCGAAACCCCCCGGCTGGTGCGGATCAGCAGCCAGGGCATCGCTGCGCGAACCCCGTTTGCCTTCGATGCCGAGGCACGGCGGGTGGGGGAATGTCAGGGAAGCCGCCCCCGTCAGCCGAACTGAGCCACGTTCATCCTTCGTTTACCCTGTTTGCTTATAAGGGGCCTCAGGTGCCGTATTCGGCAGCTTTCTCCCTAGCAGGCTGAAAAGCCCACTGGGCCGTTCTCCGGAGCGGCCCAATTTTTTTGGGCGCGGCAGCAGTCTTGCGCGTGCCCGGTCGCGGGGCTAGCCCCGGCTGATGACCGAAATTCCATTGCGACCCGCCGTCGTGCTGCTCTCCGGAGGGCTTGATTCGATGGTCACTGCCGGCATTGCGCGGAGCAACGGGTTTGCGCTTCACGCTTTAACCATAAATTATAATCAGCGCCACGCGGTGGAACTGCAGGCGGCCGCCCAAATCGCAGCCGCGCTCGGCGCGGTCCGCCACATTGTGCTCCCGCTGGATCTCAGGCGATTCGGGGGCTCCGCGCTGACCGACGACATCGCCGTCCCCAAACAGGGCGTGGGAGAGGGCATTCCCATCACCTATGTCCCCGCGCGCAACACCATCTTTCTCTCGGTCGCGCTGGGCTGGGCCGAAGCTTTGGGCGCTCGTGACATTTTCATCGGCATCAACGCGCTCGATTATTCCGGCTATCCCGATTGCCGACCGGATTTTCTGCATGCGTTCGAGACGATGGCGAATCTCGCCACCAAAGCAGGCGTCGAAGGCGATCGTTTCACGATTCACGCTCCGCTTCTGCAGATGAGCAAGGCGGATATTGCGCGTGAAGCTGCTCGCCTCTGCCTTGATGCGGGTCAAAGCTGGTCCTGTTACGACCCGACGACCGAGGGCCTTCATTGCGGCCTGTGCGACAGTTGCCGCTTGCGGTCCAAGGGATTTCACGAAGCAGGGCTTCCCGATCCTACGCGCTATGCCGCGGCGCCGGCATCATGAGCTATGCCGTCAAGGAGATATTCCTGACCCTGCAGGGCGAGGGCATGCAGGCGGGGCGTCGCGCGGTGTTTATCCGCCTCGCCGGATGCAATTTGTGGACCGGCCGTGAGGACGACCGCTCAACCGCCATTTGTCGTTTCTGCGATACCGATTTCGTCGGCATGGACGGGGATCATGGCGGCCGCTACCCGGCGGCCGCGCTTGCCGATCAGGCGCTCAGTCTCTGGGCAGGCGAGGGGAGGCCGTTCGCCGTGATTACCGGTGGCGAGCCNATGCTTCAATTGGACGAAGAGCTGCTGGATGCGCTGCACGATCGCGGATTCACCATTGCCGTCGAAAGCAACGGCACGATCGCAGCGCCGCGGGGAATCGACTGGCTGTGCATAAGCCCGAAGGCCGGTAGTCAGGTTGTCCAGCGATCAGGCCAGGAAGTGAAGGTCGTCTGGCCGCAGCGGGAATTGGATATGGACGAGATCGCCCGCTGGAATTTCGAGCATTTTCTGGTGCAGCCGATGGACGGGCTCGAGCTTGCGGCCAATCAGCAGGCGACGATCGATTTCGTGCTTGCCAACCCGGCTTGGCGCCTTTCGCTGCAAACGCACAAGCTTACGGGATTGCGCTAACCCGAAGCCGGCCAGCACTTCTTTTTGATGAAGCCCTTTTTGTCCCAGCATTTGTCGTCAAGCGGCGGTGACGGCGGCGGCGCCAACGGCGTCCGTGTGGCGATGCCCGCGAAGAAGCTGTCGCCTACCGGAACGAGGCTGTTCCGCAACTCACTCATATAGGTGGCAGCAACCGTGTGCAGGTCGCCACGCCGGGCCGCGAGCGCGGCACGCCCGACCTTTCCGGCCGTTTCGCAGAAGCCAAGCTGCGCATGCATGGTCGAGAAACCATTGTAGATCCTGGTGGTGTGGGCGTCCGCCGCCTGCTGCCAGCTCTTTTTCATCGTGCGTTTGAAATAGGTGCCAATCGTCTTGTAGGCGTTGCTGAGTTCCGCGCCATGCTGGCTCAGGATCGTGTTGTAGTTGCGCACCGTCATCAAGGGTGGCGCGAACTGGCATTGAAGCGCCGCGACATTCAGCGCTGCGCGCAACGTCCAAAGCAGATTGGCGTCAACCTCGGCCGGCTTTGCGCCTGGCAGGGGTACGACGACCCCCGGTTCGTCGCCACGCACAGGAGATCCGGCGAAGTTCGGGGACGTCCAATAAAGATAGGCCGACGCAGGTGAAGCGGCCGCACCGACGGTGGCGAGTGCTGCGGAAATGACGCCTGATCTTACGCAACTGATAAACCGCATTCCACTCCTCGCCCGGCAGGTGACTTGTTCTCCTCTCTATGCTCGGTCCGTGCCGCCGGCGCCATCCCCAATCGGTTGAATGCGATGGAAAATAGCGCAGCGACCCGGCCCGGCGAGCTCGGCATCGCGATGCCGATTACATGGTGGTGTTGCTTGCGTTGTCGCTTGTCGTCGTCGCGTTGTCGGCCGGGGCCATGGCGGAATTGTCGGCGGACATATTGGTGTCGGTCGCCGTATCGATCGCCGACATGTCGTTGGTGGTGCCCTCCATAGTGCCCACCGAGTTCATTTCGGTGACATCGGAATTGTCGGTGGTTTGTTCCGATTTCTTGCCGCAGGCGGTGACGGCCAAACCTGTTGCGACCAGGAGAATCGCTGTTTTCGTGCGCATGATGGGTACTCCCTCCAATTATGCAAAGCCGCAACGCAATTCGGTACTGGTGGGCTACAACGCTCATCTTTCAGATTGGAGTCGAGCAGATCGAGAAATTTGTTCGAGAAATGAGCCGAAATGCGCTTTCAGCGCAGCGTCCACCCGATCCATCCCTACTAAAATACCAAGCTTTTTCAAGCTGGTAACGTCATATTCTGAGATGCCGCAGGGAACGATCCCGCCAAAGTGGGAAAGATCGGGATCCACGTTGATCGAAAAGCCGTGGAAGGTCACCCACCGGCGAACGCGAACGCCGATCGCGGCGATCTTCGCTTCGTTCGATCCATGGCCGGTCCATAGGCCGATCCGTCCCGGCTCCTGCCGCGCCTCGATGCCAAGCGCCGCCAGGCTGGCGATGAGCCATCGCTCGAGCGCCGAAACGAAGCAGCGTATGTCGCGGCCGCGTTTTTCGAGATCGATCATGACATAGCCGATGCGCTGTCCCGGCCCGTGATAGGTGTAGCGGCCGCCGCGGCCCGTCTTGTAAACCGGGAAGCGATCTGGCGCGAGCAGTTCGGCGGGATCGGCGCTGGTGCCGGCGGTGTAAAGCGGAGGATGTTCCAGCAGCCACACGAGTTCGCGCGCTTCGCCCGCGTGGATCGCGGCGGCGCGGTGCTCCATCGCCGCCAGCGCTTCCTCATAGGGAACGGGCGCAGGCGACGTCCGCCATTCCACGCCATCGATATAAGCATCGGTCATCACGACGATGTGTCGCGCCGATGCCACGCAATCAAGCCCCTCCATTGCGCCGCGCGCTCAGCACCGATAGAGGCGCCGCATGGCCGGTGTTTCCATTGACGAAGTTTGGGACGACGCGCGTGGTTTCTTCATGCGGGAGCGCGCGCTCGTGCTGCCGATCGGCTTCGCGACATTCGGCCTGGCGGCGCTGTTGGGTGGCCTCGTCGTTCCGGCCCCTGAACCTCCGGCAAGGGAAATCCCGCCCGGGCCGTGGGTCTTCGCGCTCATTCCGATCTTGCTGCTGGTTTTGACGGGCTATCTCAGCCTCAGCCGCATCGCGCTACGGCCGCGGATCAGCGTCGCCGAAGGTTTGCGGGATGCACTTCGGCTCCTGCCGCGCGGCATTGGCCTGTTGTTGGCGATGGGCGTGGTCATGGTTGGTCTCAGCCTGATCGCCGGCATCTTCGTAGGTCTGCTGTCGGCGGTTGCGGGGGTTGCGCCGGAGGCAATGCTGCTGCTGGCGCTTGCAGTCTTCGTCCCGCCTGCCTTGGTGGTCAGCATTCGCTTTGCTCTCTTATGGCCCACGCTGGCCGATCAGGAGGGCAGCATCCGCGAAACCTTCATCCGGGGGGTCGCGCTCACGCGTGGCCATGCACTGAAGATCCTGGGCGTCCTCGTTGCCTATCTTTTGCTCTATCTGCTGTTGGTCGCAGTGCTGGAATCGGCGCTGGGCCTCGTGCTGATCATCATTTTCAAAATGGTGGGCCTTCAGGCGCTGGGGCCGCTGTCTGTTACGGTCCTGCTCGCGGCCTTCAACGCGATCTATATGAGCTTCTGGACGATTTTCCTGGCGCGCCTCTATGCGAGACTGGAGTGGCCACAGGGGCGGGGGTGAGCATGCCTGCGGAGATTCGGTTCGAAGCGTCACGCCTCCAGCTTATTCCCAGGCGGCAAGCGGGGGCAGGCTCATCAGGATCGCATCGATATTGCCGCCCGTTTTGAGGCCGAACAGCGTCCCGCGATCGTAGACGAGGTTGAACTCGGCATAGCGCCCACGATAGGCGAGCAGCCTCGCCTGATCCTCGGCCGTGGCCGGCATGTTCATTCGCCGCCGCACGATCTTCGGGAAAATTTCGAGAAATGCATCGCCCACCGCACGCGTGAAGGCGAAGCCTGCCTCGAATTCGCCTTCGAGATGATCGTAGAAGATCCCGCCGATGCCGCGATGCACCTTGCGATGCGGGATCCAGAAATATTCGTCGGCCCAAGCCTTGAAGCGGTGATAATAATCCGGGTCGTGCGCATCGCACGCAGCCTTCAACGCAGCGTGGAAGGCTGCGCTGTCGTCGGCATAGGGAGTGGAGGGGTTGAGATCGGCGCCGCCGCCGAACCAGCGCTTGGTCGTCGTGAGAAATCGCGTGTTCATATGCACCGCTGGCACATGCGGATTGGCCATGTGGGCGACGAGGCTGATGCCAGTGGCGAAGAAGCGCGGATCGTCCCCGGCGCCATGGATGGTTTTCGCGAATTCCGGCGCGAACTCGCCACCGACGGTGGAGACGTTGACGCCGACCTTTTGGAAGACCTTGCCCTTCATCAAGCCCTGCACGCCGCCGCCGCCCTTGGCTTCGGGATCGTCATCGCGATGCCAGGGGAGGTAGCTGAAGCAGGCGTCGCTTCCGGCTTCGCGTTCGATGGCTTCGAAGCTGGCACAGATCCGATCCCGCAAGGCTTCGAACCAAGCGCGCGCGGCCTGCTGTTCCCGATCAAGTTCAATCATATCGGCAAGCTTCCTGTCTGACGCATCGCTTCATGCAAGGCGATGCCCGTCGCGATCGCAACATTCAATGAGCGAAAGCCTTGCTGCATCGGAATTCGTGCAACGATGTCGACAGCACGGTGCACGAAATCGGGGGCTCCGGCCGATTCCGAACCCAGCAGCAGGACGTCGTCGCTCCGAAACCCTACGTCGCTCACCGTCCTGTCCCCCTTCGTGGAGAGCAGAACCATCCGTCCGCGCACCGAGGCAAGAAACTGATCCCAGTCGGCATGACGCGAGACTTTTGCTTGTGCCGCATAATCCATGCCTGCCCGCTTGAGCGCGCGATCGGCGAAGGCGAAGCCGCACGGCTCGATCACATCGACCGGCGCTCCGAAGCAGGCGGCGAGGCGCAGGATAGTCCCCACATTGCCGGCCATATCAGGCTGAAAGAGCGCAATTCGCATCATCAAGGCCTATGAATTTTGCTGCCGTGCGACAAGCGATGAAAATCGATGTTGGCAAAAGGCGATAAGCGAGGCTATCAGCGCGCCAGCCGCCGGGTCAGACAGGCGGTTAACGTGCCGGGGGGCAAGACCGTCTAGAAAGGTCCAGCATCCCGTCCGTTCATCCATGGCGATAGCAAGGGCTTGGGAATGGCGACAGGCGAACAGGCAGTTCCGCACGAGGAAATCTCGCAAGACGGAGTCAGGCGCCGCGATTTCATCAATATCGCCGCCGTCAGTTTTGCAGGCGTCGGCGCGGTTGCCGTGCTCGTCCCGCTGATCAATCAAATGAATCCATCGGCCGACGTGTTGGCGCTGGCCTCGATCGACGTCGATCTGTCCGCGATCAAGGAAGGGCAGGCGATCAAGACGATCTATCGCAAGCAGCCGCTGTTCGTGCGGCACCTCACCGCCAAGGAAATCGGCGAGGCGGACGCGGTGCCGCTGAGCGAGCTTCGCGATCCGCAGACGCTGGCAGAGCGCACCAAGGAAGGCCACAAGCAGTGGCTGATCACCATGGGTGTCTGCACCCATCTCGGTTGCGTGCCGCTGGGGGCGGGCGAGGGCGAAACGCGCGGCATCTATGGCGGCTATTTCTGCCCGTGCCACGGCTCGACCTACGATACCGCGGCGCGCATCCGCAAAGGCCCGGCTCCGAAAAATCTCGAAGTACCGGATTATATTTTCAAATCGGATACCGTCGTCACGGTCGGAGGTAAGGCATAATGAGCTTCCCCTGGGCCAATCATTACGAGCCTAAGCACCCCTTCATGAAGTGGGTGGACGATCGGCTGCCCTTACCCCGCCTGGTGTATAATGCGGTGGGTTCCGGCTATCCGGTGCCCCGCAACCTCAATTATTTCTGGAACTTCGGCGTGTTGTCGGGCCTCGCGCTCGTGATCCAGATCGTCACCGGGATCGTGCTGGCGATGCATTACGCCGCCAATGCCGGCGTTGCGTTCGATTCGGTCGAGCACATCATGCGCGACGTGAACTCGGGCTGGATGCTTCGCTATGCCCACGCGACCGGCGCGAGCATGTTCTTCATCGTCGTCTATCTCCACATCTTCCGTGGCCTCTACTACGGCTCCTACAAGGCGCCGCGCGAGATGGTGTGGCTGCTCGGCCTCGTCATTTTCCTGCTGATGATGGCGACCGGTTTCATGGGCTATGTGCTTCCATGGGGCCAGATGAGCTTCTGGGGCGCCAAGGTGATCACCGGCCTGTTCTCGGCGATCCCGCTGGTCGGCCCGACCATCCAGACCTGGCTGCTTGGCGGTTTCGCGCCGGATGATGCGGCGTTGAACCGCTTCTTCTCGCTTCACTATCTGCTGCCGTTCGTGATCGCGGGCGTGATCATCCTTCATATCTGGGCGTTGCATATTCCGGGCTCGTCGAACCCAACCGGTGTGGAGGTGAAGGGTCCGCAGGATACCGTGCCGTTCCATCCTTATTATACCGCCAAGGATGGCTTCGGGGCCGGCATCTTCCTGATCATCTTCGCACTCATCCTGTTCTTTGCGCCGAATGCGCTGGGCCATCCGGACAATTACATCCCGGCGAATCCGCTTTCGACCCCAGCGCACATTGTGCCCGAATGGTATTTCTGGCCCTTCTACGCGATCCTGCGCGCCTTCACGGTCGATATCTTCGGCATCCCCGCCAAGCTGCTTGGCGTGGTGGCGATGTTCGGTGCGATCGTGCTGCTCTTCTTCCTGCCGTGGCTCGACAATTCGCCGGTCCGTTCGGGCAATTATCGTCCGCGCTTCAAGCAGTTCTTCTGGCTGCTCTGCGTTGACGTGCTGATCCTCGGCTATTGCGGCGGTTCGCCGGCGGAAGAGCCCTATGTGATGATCAGCCAGGTCGCCGCGGCTTATTATTTCGCGCACTTCCTGGTCATATTGCCGATGCTTTCGAAGTTCGAACGCACCCTGCCGCTACCGAACTCGATCACTGACGCAGTGCTTTCGGGGCAGAGCGGCGCGACAATCTCAACCAATACCGCAACCGCTCCGTCGGCGCCTGCGCACTAAGGGGAAGAACAGGCTCATGGTCCGTCCTATCGGCTTTCTCGCGGGGCTGGCGTTCGTTGCCATCCTGCTCTTCTCGGCAATCGTCGGCGCTTATAATTACATCTCGGAGCCGCCGACCCCGACCGCGGAGCACGAGTTCCATCTGCATCCGAAGGAACTGCATCTGGCCAGCGACGGCCCGCTTGGCCGGTTCGATCGGCAACAGCTCCAGCGTGGTTTCCAAGTGTACAAGGAAGTCTGCTCGGCCTGCCATTCGCTGCGCCTGGTCACCTTCCGTGACCTGACCGAAATCGGCTTTACCGATCCTGAGGTGAAAGCGATCGCGAACCAGTGGGCTGTCGAAGTCCCTTCGATCAATCCCGACACGGGCGAACCCGCCACCCGCAAGGCACTGCCTGCCGACCATTTCCCGTCGCCCTATGCGAACGAAGTTGCGGCGCGCGCGGCCAACAACAATGCGCTGCCGCCGGATCTTTCGCTGATCACCAAGGCGCGGCACGGCGGCGCTGCCTATGTCCACTCGCTGCTGACCGGCTTCCAGCCGCAGCCGGCGGCGCTCCTGAAGGAATTCCCGGACGCGAAGACGCCGCCGTCGCTCCATTACAACCCCTATTTCGCGAACCTGAATATCGCGATGCCGCCGCCGCTCGTGTCCGATGGCCAGGTCACCTATTCGGACGGCACCAAGCCGACGGTCGATCAGATGGCGCAGGATGTTTCGGCCTTCCTGGTCTGGACGGCCGAGCCCAAGCTTGAGGCGCGCCATCGCGCCGGCATCTCGGTGCTCATCTTCCTGCTGATTGCGACGACGCTGGGCTATATGGCCTATCGGAACGTCTGGGCCGGCGTGAAGCATTGAAGATTGGCGGAGACGGCGAGAGTCGTCTCCGCACGCCTCGGAACCGGGCCGGCTAGCGAGACACCGGCACGATGATGTTAGCGGTCATCGTCAACACCGGCTGATTATCCTGGTTATAGGTGGTGGTACGCAGCTTCACGGTTGCGATCTCCGGCCGCGAACGCAATGCGCGCGCCTCCAACACCTCATTTTCGGCGCTGAGGACGTCGCCCGGATAGACAGGGCGTAGCCAGCGCAATTCGTCCACGCTGGCGCCGCCGATCGAATGGCCGCCATGCTTGGCGCCCTCATCGACGAGCATGCGCATGGTGGCCGAGGCCGTGTGCCAGCCGCTCGCGGCCAGCTTGCCGAAAATGGGGTTTGCGGCAGCCGCTGCATCGTCGAGGTGAAACGGCTGCGGATCGTAACGGCCGGCAAACTCAAGAATTTCCTCGCGCGACATTTCATAACGCCCGAAACGCTCGGTCTTGCGGCCGACGGCATAGTCATCGAGCGTCATCACGGTGGGTTCCCTTACACGTTGAACCGGAACAGCATGACGTCGCCGTCCTGCACCACATAGTCCTTGCCTTCCGCGCGAAGCCGTCCGGCCTCGCGCGCGCCGGCCTCGCCATGATAGGCAAGATAGTCTTCGTAGCTGATCGTTTCGGCGCGGATGAAGCCACGTTCGAAATCGCTGTGGATCGCGCCGGCCGCTTGGGGCGCCTTGCTGCCCGCTTCGATCGTCCAGGCACGCGCTTCCTTCGGACCGCATGTGAAGAAGGTGCGCAGATGAAGTAGATCGTAGCCGGCCCGGATTACGCGGGCGAGCCCGGTCTCGTTCAGGCCGAGATCCGTCAGAAATTCGGTGCGGTCGGCAGGTGCCATCGTGGCGATCTCGGCCTCGATGGCAGCCGATACCACAACGGCCTTGGCGTTCTCGGCGGCCGCTTTTTCGAACACCTGCGCAGAGAAGCCATTGCCTTCAGCTGCCGAAGCTTCCTCGACGTTGCAGACGTAAAGAACCGGCTTGGCGGTGAGCAACTGCGCCTGCGCGAAGATGCGCGCTTCGTCTTCATCCTTGGGCGCCGTCAGCCGCGCTGGCTTGCCCTCGCGCAGCAGATCGAGCGCCTGGCTCAATACGGACGCCGCGGCCTTGGCTTCCTTGTCGCCCTGCTGACCTTTTTTGACCAGGCCGGGAACCCGCTTTTCAAGACTTTCGAGATCGGCGAGCATGAGCTCCGTCTCGACCGTTTCGGCGTCCGCAATCGGGTCGACCTTGTTGTCGACATGCTGGATGTCGTCATTCTCGAAGCAGCGCAGCACGTGGATGATCGCATCCACCTCGCGAATATTGCCGAGAAACTGATTGCCGAGGCCTTCGCCCTTGGAGGCGCCGCGTACGAGACCGGCGATATCGACGAAACCAAGCTGCGTCTCGATGATCTTGGCGGAATGAGCGATCGCAGCGATCTCCTGGAGCCGCGGATCGGGCACCGCCACTTGTCCCACATTCGGTTCGATCGTGCAGAACGGATAGTTCGCCGCCTGTGCCGCCGCCGTTTCGGTCAGCGCGTTGAACAACGTCGACTTACCCACATTAGGCAGCCCTACGATCCCGCAACGAAAACCCATCTAAGCCAGATCCTGCAATTAATAGTCTGCTCGCCGATAGCAGCACGGCACGGAAACGCCAGTCGTCCGCTTGAGCCAGGTCGTCTCCCGTCGCCGGGGTAAGGATGGTGCCCCGTGCGTTTAAGCGCAATCCGCGCGTTCGAGCCCGCCTAGCGGCTACTCGCGCACGAATCCCATCTGCCGCAGCGCGAAATAAGTCGCCACCGAGGAGAGCAGCGCGATCAAGGCAGCGAAGCTTGTCCCGTTCACGCCTTGCGCGAGCGGCATTCCGCCGGTGTTCATTCCGAAAAAGCCGGTCACGAGCGTCGCGGGCATCAGCAATGCCGTCATGACGGAAAGGAAATAGATATTGCGGTTGGTCCGTTGTGCCGCCTGCAGGTCAAGTTCGTCGCGGAGCAGGCGGAGCTGCGTCTGTGCCGCCCCGATATCCTGATCGAGCATGTGCAGCCTCTGGCTGGCATGGGCGATGGACGGCAGCAAGCTCGGCGGCAATGCCTGTTCGGATTCCAATCTCAGCAATAGGGTACGCATCGCTGCCATGGTCCGGTGCAGTTGGGTGCAAAGCCGGCGCATCGTGATCAGTTCACGAGAGTCGGGGGAGGCGCGGTCGCTCAGCAGCTCATCCTCTACTGCAATCAGCCCCTGCGTTATCCTGAGCGTGCGTCCTTGGAACGTGTCGCTCAACGCATCCAGCACGAGCAAGAGCGCCGCTCCCGAATCCGCGATCGCACCACCGGTGACGATGCGCTCCCGGATCACGTCTGCCGTATGCAAGGGGTGAAAGCGGCCGGTCAGCATGATGCCAGGGCCGGCAACGATATGCAGCGCACCGATGCGTCCGGTGTCCAGCCAATCGAAATCGCGTTCGAAATCGTGCAGGATCAGCGCGACATAGCCGCCCTCGATCCGCCCGCGCTGCTCAGCTTCGGGAGATATGAACATCCGCAAAATCGCAGGTGGCAAGCTGACCGATCGTTCGAGCCAGCTCAGGCTGCGCTGATCGGCGAGGTTGAGATGCAGCCAGCGAAATGCGCAATCGTCCGTCGGCGGTTCACCCCCATCGATCAGCTCGGTCTGTGCGCCCGATGTTCGGCACGCCCAGATCAATCCCGGCTGCAGCACGGTCTTGCCCAAGCCTGACAGCGATTCGATTTCCGGCCGCGCCAAGGAGTTCATCTGGATCTCTCCGCTTCGCTGCCAAGCTAATCCGATCCCGGAGAAAGGGCTAGCGCGCCGGCTTGGGTCTTTTGTCAGGTGGCGGTGCCGCAACGCCGGAGCTAATGAGATTGGAAGAGTAAGCTCGGAGTCAGGCCATGGCCAGCATCGTCCTCCCGCGTATCATTCGCTCCGGAGGTGGTTCGCTTTCGGAACTGCCGGCGACGCTGTCCCAACTTGGTCTAACGGCACCATTTGTGATCACCGACGCATTTTTGGCGAGCAATGGCCTGCTTGACCGGTTGCTGGCTGTGCTGGACAGCGCGTCGATTTCGGTTGGCCTGTTTGCGGGCGCCCAGGCTGATCCGACGACCAAGGTCATCGATACCGCGCTGGCCGCCATGCAAGAAGCCGGCGCCTATGATTGCGTATTGGGTTTTGGCGGCGGGAGCCCGATCGATACGGCCAAGGCCGTCGCGGTCTTGGCCAAACGACCGATGAGCTATGCGCAGATGAAGGCGCCTGCCCAGATCGATGACGCTGGATTGCCGATCATCGCCGTGCCGACGACCGCGGGAACGGGATCAGAGGCGACCCGGTTCACCATCATCACCGATGAAGCCACTCAGGAAAAGATGCTCTGTATCGGGCTCGGATTCCTGCCGAGCATAGCCATCGTCGATTTCGAATTGACGATGGGCAAGCCGCGCCGGTTGACCGCGGACACGGGCATCGATTCGCTCACCCACGCGATCGAAGCCTATGTGTCGCGCCGGGCGAATCCCTTTTCCGATGCAATGGCGCTTTCAGCCATGCGCCTGATCGCGCCCAATCTGCGTATCGCTTGCGCCGAGCCCGGCAACAGAATGGCGCGGGCGGCGATGATGGAAGGCGCTTTGCACGCCGGCATCGCCTTTTCCAACGCTTCGGTCGCCCTGGTCCATGGCATGAGCCGCCCGATCGGCGCATTGTTTCATGTTCCGCACGGGCTTTCCAACGCCATGCTGCTTCCCGCCGTCACCGCCTTTTCGGCGCCCGCCGCTTTGCAACGCTATGCCGAATGCGCCCGTGCGATGGCGCTGGCTGATCCAGGCGAGGGCGATCAGGCGGCGGTGGCCGCGTTGATTGCAGAGCTGGAGGCATTGAATGCCGAACTCGAAGTGCCTACCCCTGCCGGCTATGGGATCGATCGCGAGAGGTGGTTCGATAACATTGCGCTGATGGCGCGACAGGCGATCGCGTCGGGGTCACCGGCCAATAATCCCCGCCTGGCCGACGGGGAGGAAATCGAGCAGCTTTACCGTGAGCTTTGGGTTTGAGGCTTGCTCAGAAGTTGTTGAGCATGTTCTAGCAGCGTCGTCCTGATGCGGGATTCATCCCTATTGCCGCTGTCGCGTCCAGGCGAGGTCAGAAAAACGGACATCGCATAAGAGTTCGGTTGGGTCAGCTATCCTGCAGCCTCAGCGCGATCTCGTTCATGAAACGCGCATCGTCCCCTTTGGCGAGCCATCCCGCTTCGGCGGCGATCGCGCCGAGCATGTCCGCGAGATCGTCCATTTCCGCCTTGGCGTAATTGCCGAGCACGTGGGGCGTAACCTTATCCTTATGGCCGGGATGGTCGATACCGATGCGTACGCGCCGGAACCCATTGCCGATATGCGCTTCGGTCGATCGCAGGCCATTGTGGCCTGCGGTGCCGCCGCCGACCTTCACCTTCACCTTGAACGCAGCGAGATCAAGTTCGTCGTGGAAGACAGTCACATCTCCCGTTTCGAGCTTGTAGAAGCGCATTGCCTCGCCGATGCTGCGCCCACTGTCGTTCATGAAGGTGGCGGGCTTGAGGAGCAGGATCTTTTCGCCGCCGATGCGGCCTTCCTGGGTCCAACCCTGAAAGGCTTTCTTCACCGGCCCGAAATCATGCACTTCGGCGATCGTGTCGAGCGCCATGAAGCCGACATTATGCCGGTGCATGGCATATTGCGCGCCGGGATTGCCGAGGCCGACCCAGAGTTGCATCGGTCAGATCAAGGCAATCCGGATCGAGCGAAGCCCAACGCTGCTACGAGCGCAGCAGATGTTTCGCTGCGCTCGAGAGAGCATCCCGATTTCGCCCGATCCAGATGGCCGGAGGCAGACTTACTCGCCGCCTTCAGCCGCAGCTTCGGTCTCGTGATCACCTTCGCTCGACTTGAGCGCCGACGGCGCCACGATCGTGGCGATCGTGAAATCGCGGTCCTCGATCGCCGAGGCCGCGCCCGAAGGCAGCATCACCGCGGAAATGTGAATCGAATCGCCGACCTCATAGCCTTTCAGCGAAATCTCGATCTGATCGGGAATTTCGGCGGCGTCGCACACCAGCTCCAGCTCGTGGCGAACGATATTGAGCACGCCGCCGCGCTTGATGCCGGGCGAAAGCTCTTCATCGCTGAAATGAACGGGCACGTTGACGTGCACCTTGGTGTGCTCGCTGATGCGGAAGAAGTCGACATGCAGCGGACGGTCCGTCACCGGATGGAACTGCACGTCCTTCGGCAGCGTGCGGATCGGCGCGCCCTTGCCGGTCTCGATCATCACCACGCTGTTCATGAAGTGGCCCGACGACAGCATCTTGACGAGCGCCTTGGCCTCCACATGGATGGGGAGGGCGTCTTGCTTCTGGCCGTAGATCACGGCGGGTACGCGGCCTTCGCGACGGATAGCGCGGGAGGCTCCCTTGCCTGCCCGTTCGCGCGTCTCGGCCGACAGGGTGAGCATGTCGCTCATATCATGTCTCCAGTTCGCTTGGTTGCAACAGCCCGAACCGCCTCCAGGGATGACCGGATCGGGAAGGCGCGCGCATAGGGGGGTTATGGGCGAAATGCAACCTTCTTGCCGCACCGTGCGGCACGAAGGCTCACTGCACGCGCGTAATCCGAAAGCCCTTGGCTTCCAAAAGATCGCGTACATTGTGCGGCCCGCCGAAATGGCCGGCACCGACCGCGACGAAGATCTGGCCCGGTCGCGCCATGCGGTTCGCGATCCAATCGGCGAAATGCTCGTTGCGCTTATCGAGCAACACCGTGCGTAGCTCAGGAACGTCATCCAGCCCGTCGTTCATCTGCTTGGCCAACGCAGCCTCGTTGCCCGTGCGCCATGCCTTGAGGAGATCGGCGATGTGGCCGTTGTCATCCTTGAGTTCGTCGAGCGTGGTTTCGAGCATCTTGAGTTGCACGGGCCGGGCAAAGCCACCCAGCAACGAGATTTGCTCCTCCAGGCTTTCCAGCGGAATCACTTGCTTGTGCGCTCGCCGCGCCTCCGCGAACAACCTCATCTCCACGCCGCTATCCGGCGCGTAGCCAAGCTTCCCGTAAGCGATCTGGGTCAGGCTCGTCGCTGCGAACCAGGGCTGAAACTGGTCGAATGCGGCAACCGGCAGCCCGTAGCCCGCCATGCGGCTGTCATAGGCGCTGCGCTCGTCAGGCGTCAGCTCGTCCCGGAGCGGCACCCCGTCATGATCGATGGCATGCGCCATCACTGCCTTCGCATCGCTCGCTTTCCCGGCGGCATCGCCGCCCAACTCGGTTTCCACCACCAACGCCTCGGACGCCGCGAACGCCTTGGCGACCTTGCCTTTGAACCAGACGATGTCGCGCGGCAGCACATGCACGCTGCCGAACAGCCAGATGGTCGTGTCCTTGTCGGCCAGCTTCCACAGCGCCGGCTTCGCTTCGATCGGCTTGGCGGTGGCGACGGCGGGGAAGAGAAGGGCGAGCAGGGCAAGGATCAGGCGCATGCCGCTCCTTATCGCGCGACCCTCGGCTTGACCATCCACCGCCCATTCGCCAAACGGCGCGGCAATGTGAAGGGGACCGCCGTGGCGCACGACAAGCCGCTCAGCTTCCAGAAGCTGATCCTGACGCTCCATGATTATTGGAGCGATCGCGGCTGCGTGATCCTCCAGCCTTATGACATGCGGATGGGCGCGGGCACCTTCCATCCCGCAACGACGCTGCGCGCGCTTGGGCCCAATTCGTGGAAGGCGGCCTATGTCCAGCCCTCGCGCCGCCCGACCGACGGCCGCTATGGCGAGAACCCCAACCGGCTTGGTCATTATTATCAATATCAGGTGATCCTGAAGCCGAGCCCAACCAATCTCCAGGAGCTTTATCTGGGCTCGTTGGAACGGATCGGCATCGATTTCACCAAGCACGACATCCGCTTCGTCGAGGATGATTGGGAAAGCCCCACGCTCGGCGCCTGGGGGCTTGGCTGGGAGGTGTGGTGCGACGGCATGGAGGTGACGCAGTTCACCTATTTCCAGCAGGTCGGCGGGTTCGATTGCAAGCCGGTGTCGGGCGAGCTGACCTATGGCCTCGAGCGGCTGGCGATGTACATCCAGGGCGTCGACAATGTCTACGATCTCGCCTTCAATGACGAGGGCGTGACCTATGGCGACGTCTTCCTCGAAAATGAGCGCCAGTTCAGCGCCTATAATTTCGAGCATGCCAATACCGAGACATTGTTCAAGCAGTTCACCCAGGCCGCCGACGAAGCACGCGCGCTGATCGAGGCGAAGCTGCCGCTTCCGGCCTATGATCAGGCGATCGAGGCCAGCCACATCTTCAACACGCTCCAGGCGCGCGGAGTCATCTCGGTCGCCGAGCGGCAGGCCTATATCGGCCGCGTGCGCGAGCTCGCCAAAGGCGCTTGCGCCGCCTGGATGGAAAAGAACGGGTGGGCGGCATGACCGATTTCCTGATCGAGCTGCTTTCCGAGGAAATTCCGGCGCGGATGCAGGCCAAGGCGCGCACCGATCTTGAGCGCCTGTTTGCCGACGAGATCGCCAAATCGGGCCTCAAAGCCGAGGCGATTGAAACCCACGCCACGCCGCGCCGTCTCGTCCTGATCGCGCGCGGTCTGCCCAAAGAAACAGCCGCCGTCTCCGACGAGGTGAAAGGACCGCGCGCCTCCGCGCCCCCGCAGGCGCTCGAAGGATTCCTGCGCAAGACTGGGCTCAGCCGCGAACAGCTCGTCGAGCGTGACGGCGTTCTCTTTGCGGTGATCGACAAGCCCGGGCGGGCCGCTGCGGACGTTCTGGCCGAAGCCATTCCCGCGATGATCCGCGCGTTCCCCTGGCCGAAATCGATGCGCTGGGGCGAGGCGTCGCTGTCAACGGCGAGCCTGCGCTGGGTCCGCCCGCTGCAGGGGATTGTCGCCTTGTTCGGCGATGATCTGGTCGAACTGGAAATCGACGGCATAAGCTCGGGCACGGCTACGGTCGGGCACCGCTTCCACCATCCCGGCCCGATCACGATCGGTAGCGCGCACGACTATGTCGAGAAGCTGCGCGCCTGCCATGTGATCGTCAGCCACGAGGAGCGCCAGCGGATCATCCGCGACGGTGCGGCGAAGGCCGCTGCGGCGGCCGGCCTCAGCGTCATTCCCGACGAAGGGCTGGTTCAGGAAAATGCCGGGCTAACCGAATATCCGGTGCCGCTGCTCGGCAGCTTCGATCCCGCCTTCCTTGAAGTTCCGCGTGAGGTGATCCAGCTCACCATGCGCACCAACCAGAAATATTTCGCGCTCGCGGATGGGGAGGGGCGGCTCGCGCCCAACTTCATCTGCACCGCCAATATCGAGCCGGCTGACGGCGGCGCGGCGATTGCCGCCGGCAATGCCAAGGTCCTTGCGGCACGCCTTTCCGACGCCAAATTCTTCTGGGAGCAGGATCTCAAGGTTCCGCTCGAGGAGCAGGCCAGGAAGCTCGATCAGATCGTCTTCCACGAACGGCTCGGCACCGTTGCCGACAAGGTCGAGCGCGTCGCCAAGCTCGCGCGCTGGCTGGTCGAGGAGGGCATCGTCAA
>JGI24736J21556_1000052_pt1 | contig 19247 bp, 21 predicted proteins | sample KBSCornC2_FD_21556 | JGI IMG/M metagenome (IMG submission 21556) | reverse complement strand
TCGGATTTCTTCGAGCCTTATGCAAGCCTCAAGACGACCTACGGTCCGGTGACCGCCAAGATCGGTGCCGCCTACGCACCGAAACAGAAAGCCATTGGCCTTTTCGACACGCTGGGCACCTTCCACAAAGAGGATAACCTCTACGTCTATGGCGAGCTCTCCGGTGCTGTGGGTCCGATCGCTCTGACCAGCCATCTCGGCTACAGCCATGGCCCAAGCTACCTCACCATCGGCAAGAGCTATTGGGACTGGAACGTCGGCGCCAGCTACACCTGGAATCACCTGACGTTCGGCGTAAGCTATGTCGATACGAATAAGAATGCGCTGTCCCCGTCAGGACGCAACATCGCCAAGGCCGGCGTTGTCGGCTCGGTTGGCGTAGCTTTCTAACGCCTCACAACCATTATGCGTAAGAAAGGGCCGCGAGCGATCGTGGCCCTTTTTTCATGGCGCGCGCTCGTCACCGGTCTCTTAACCTTCATTACCGACAACCAACCAAAACGGGTGGGTCGATCGGTATGAGAATAATCTGGATCAGCGTGTTGCTGGCTGCACAGGCGGCGAGCGCCAGCGATCGTCGGGTCGTTGGGCGTCAACTTCCGAGCCCACATTCCGTCTACTGCGGAAGCGGGATAGTTCAACGCCACCAATCGCGCTATCTGAGCTTCGTCATGTTGCATGTTCGCAATTCAGTTCCCTGCTCGCGCAGGACCATCACCGGCGGCTGACCTTGCAGCGCACGGGCCTGCTGGGCGGCTCATTCAACCCCGCGCATGGCGGGCACCGCCGTATCGCGCTCGGCGCGATCGCCATGTTGCGACTCGATGAGCTGTGGATGATGGTGTCGCCCGGCAATCCGCTCAAGGACGCGGCCGTCGACATGGCGCCACTTGCCGCACGCATGGCGTCGGCACGCCGCATCGCTCGGCACGCACCCATCAAGGTAACTGCCATCGAGCGCAATCTCCACACCCGCTACACCGTGGAAACGCTCGCTTCGCTTGTCCGTCGCTATCCCAAACGCCGGTTCATCTGGCTGATGGGGGCCGACAATCTTGCTGATTTCCACCGTTGGCGGCAGTGGCGAAAGATCGCGATGACGGTTCCGATTGCCGTGATCGCTCGTCCGGGCTATAATGGCGCTGCCCGGACCGGACCGGCCTGGGCCTGGCTTCGGCGTTTCGTCCGACCCGAGAGCCAGGCACAAAGATGGACGAACTGGAGACCACCGGCGCTCGTGTTGCTGCGCTTCGTACCCGATCCAGCATCCGCCACGCGGATCCGTCGCGGAAATCCCGGTTGGCATGTCTCACACAACCCCATCGTTCGGCGCGATCCGGTGACGCGCCGCCTGATAGCCTGAGGAGGCTCTTTGCCCGCACATAGTCCTGCGCGAGCCAGCGAAGGAACCGACCCATCGGCCGCGCTGCACGAACTCGTGCTCAAATCACTCGACGACGATCAAGCCGTCGAGACCGTCTCCATTCCGCTCGCCGGGAAATCGACGATCGCCGATTATATGGTGATCGCGAGTGGTCGATCGAGCCGCCAGGTCGCCTCCATGGCCACCAAGCTCGCTGACAAGATCAAGCAGGAGACCGGCCGCACGCCCCGTATCGAGGGCCTGCCCACCGCCGACTGGGTGTTGATCGATGCCGGTGACGTGATCGTGCATCTTTTCCGCCCCGAGGTCCGCAGCTTCTACAATCTCGAGCGGATGTGGGCATTCGGCGAAGCGCCCACGCCGGCCGTGGTCGGCGCCTGACGCCGCTTTGCTGCTCCACATCATCGCCCGCGGCCGGATCGGTCAGGGGCCTGAAAGCGAGCTTGTCGATCGCTACATGAAGCGGATCGGCTGGCCGGCCCGCATCACGGAACTGCCGGATCAGGGCGGGCGTATTCCCTCCCTTGCCGGCGCGACCAAACAGGTCGTGCTGGACGAACGCGGCCGTCAATTGACTTCCAAGGCCTTTGCCGAATTGCTAGGCCGCTGGCGTGACGACGGCGTTCGCGAGACGCGCTTCCTGATCGGCGCTGCCGACGGACATGACGATCCAATCCGCCGGGAGGCGGACCTGCTGCTCGCTTTCGGCGCGGCGACATGGCCACATCTGCTCGCGCGCGCGATGCTGGCCGAGCAGCTTTGGCGCGCAACCAGCATCCTCGCCAACCATCCCTATCATCGCGAGGGATAGTGCGTCGCTTCCTCCTCATCGCCGTAGCATTCATGCTTGGAGGTGCAGCTTTCGCCCAAACCATAACGGACGAGCAAAAGGCACTCGCCGACGCGCAACAGGCGGCCGTCGCAGCAACACGCCGTTCCGAACAGCTGGAAATGGCGGCGGCGAATACGATGGACGCCGCCGACAAGACGCGCGTGGAGGCGGCTGCGATCGCGGCGCGCATTCAGGAGAGCGAGGCGGCGATCGCTGAAGCGGAAGCGCGTGCCACACTCGTCGAACGGCTCAGGCGCATCCAGCATGCACGGCTTGCCGCCCGCCAGCGTCCGATCGTGCGGCTGACGGCAGCGCTGCAGACAATGGCGCGCCGCCCTCCGGCCCTCGCATTGGTGCAGCCAGGCTCGATCGACGATCTGGTTCATGTGCGCTTGCTGCTGGCCGACGCCCTCCCGCTCATCCGCCAGCGCACGGCCGGGCTGCGCGGCGAGCTGGATCGCGCCAACCGGTTGCGCACGCAGGCCGCGTTGGCGATCGCTTCGGTCCGCCAGCAAAAGGCCGTGCTGCTGGGCCGACGCACGGCGCTCGTTCGTCTCGAGGCTGCGCAGCGTGCGCAATCGCGCCAATTCGGCGACTCCGCATTCCTTGAACAGGAGCGCGCCCAAGCGATGGCGGAAAAAGCGAGAGACATTGCCGATCTCATGAAATCGATGGACGCGCAGGCGGAAACTTCCGCCAGGCTGGCGTCGCTGCCAGGGCCGCTGCCTCGCCCGACAATTCCAGGCGCCGCAGCCGCACCGGCCCCCGAAGCCTTACCTTCAACACCCCAGCACCCGGTCTATCGGTTGCCGGTGCTCGGACGCGTCGTCACCGGCATGGGAGAAATTTCCGAAACGGGTGTGCGCTCGCGTGGCCTTACCCTGGTGACGCGGCCGGACGCGCAAGTCGTGGCGCCGGCAAGTGGTGGAATCCAGTACGCCGGAAGCTTCCGTGGCTATGGCCAGATCCTGATCATCGATCATGGCGGCGGCTGGACTACGTTGATCACGGGCCTTGAAACCGTCTCGGTGAAGGTGGGCGATGCGGTGGTGCAGGGAAGCCCCATCGGACGCGCCGGCTCCGGCAATCCCCGCATCACCGTCGAGCTGCGCAGGCAGGGCGAGCCCGTCAATATCGCTCCGCTTGCGGCGCGCAGCTGAAAGCCTGTATCCTGGCTGCAATCGTGAAGGAAGATTCTCTCTGATGCCCAAGTTTCTGTTGCGTTCGACCGGCCTTGTCGCGGCGGTCGCGCTCATTCCCGCGATCAGCGCCGGCATGGCCGCCGTCGACGTCGATACTTACAAAGAACTCGATCAATTCATGAGCGTGTTTGAACGCGTCCGCTCCGACTATGTCGACAAGGTCGACGATCAGACGCTGATCCGCGGNGCCATCGACGGCATGCTCGCCAGCCTCGATCCGCATAGCTCTTATCTCGATGCACGCGATTTCCAGAATCTGAAGACGCAGACCGAGGGCAGCTATGGCGGCCTCGGCCTCACCGTTTCGATGGAGGATGGCGCGGTCAAAGTGGTTGCGCCTACCGAGGATTCGCCGGGCGACCGGGCGGGCATCAAGTCCGGCGATTATATCACCCATCTCGACGGCCAGCTTATCTATGGCGGCACGCTCGACGAAGCCGTCGACAAGATGCGCGGCAAGCCCGGCACCAAGATCCGCCTCACCATCGTACGCCCCGGCCGCGACAAGCCGTTCGACGTCAGCCTCACGCGCGAGATCATCCAGCTCAAGGCCGTGAAGTGGGAAGTCAAGAACCGCGTTGGCATCGTCAACATCAACAGCTTCAGCAAGACCACGGGCGAAGGGGTGCGCGCAGCCCTCGCCGGGATCGACAAGGCGACGNGTGGCCATCCGCTCGGCTATGTGGTCGATCTGCGGTCCAACCCTGGCGGCCTGCTGGATCAGGCCATCGAAGTCTCCGATGCCTTTCTTGAGCGCGGTGAGATCGTCTCTCAACGCGGCCGCGATCCGAGCGACATCGAGCGCTATTATGCGCATGCCGGCGATCTCGCGCACGGCCTGCCGGTTGTCGTGCTGGTGGACTCGGGTTCGGCGTCCGCTGCAGAGATCGTTGCCGGAGCCCTGCAGGACCAGCGCCGTGCGCTGGTCATGGGCGAGACGAGCTTCGGAAAGGGGTCGGTCCAAACCCTGCTCCAGCTCACTGACGATACCGCGCTTCGGCTCACCACGGCACGCTATTACACGCCGTCGGGTCGCTCCGTGCAGGAAGGGGGAATCAAACCGGACATCCCCGTGCCGCAGCTTACCGATCCTGACCGCAAGGATCGGCCACGGCTGCGCGAGGCGGATCTCCGCCGTCACCTGATCAACGAAGCCAAGATCAATGACGATGTGCTGGAGGATGATGCCAAGGAGGACCCGCGCTTTGCTGGCACGGCCGAAACGCTGGAGAAAGCAGGCGTGAAGGATTTCCAGCTCGATTATGCAGTCAAGACGATTGCGCGGCTCGCCAATCTCCCAGCCACGCCGGCGCTTGCATCCGCGAAGGGCAGCCGCCGCTGATCCCAATGCGAACTGCCCTCGGCATCACGCCGCCACTCTGTCAGGGGAGTTAGGATGAGCCGTTTCGCCATGGCGCGCCTGCTTGCGCTTCTGCTCCCGCTCGCGCTGATTGCAGGCGCTTTGGGATCGCAGTTCTTCGGCGGGCTCTATCCGTGCGAAATGTGCCATTGGCAGCGCTGGCCGCATTATGCGGCGATCTTGCTCGCGCTGCTCGCCTTCCTGCTCCCCGCGCCGGGCGCTCGCAAAGGCCTCGTGCTTCTTGCCGCCATCGCCATTGCTGTCAGTGGCGCGATCGGCGTGTTTCATGCCGGGGTGGAATATGGCTGGTGGCAGGGGATCACCGAATGCAGCGTCCTGAACGCTGGCAGCGGCCAGAGCAGCCTGGCCGACATCATGGCCAGCCCGCTGATCCGCTGCGACGTGCCGCAGTGGACGCTGTTCGGCATTTCCCTGGCGGGATATAATGCCATCTTTTCCTTGGGTGGGGCGGCGCTTATCTTGTGGCTATGGCTGAAGGCACGCTGAGCAATCCTGATTCCGCCGCGATGCTCCGCGTCGATCACGCTGGCGAGTTCGGTGCCACGCGCATCTATGATGGCCAGCGTGCGATCCTCGGCGATCGGCACCCGGCCTCCCGCCTCATCGCCCGCATGGCAGCGCAGGAGCAGGCCCATCGCGAGCATTTCGATCGGATGATGGCCGAACGCGGCGTACGGCCGACGCTGCTTGCTCCGGTTTGGAATGTTGCTGGTTTTGCGCTTGGGGCAGCCACGGCGCTGATCGGGCCGGAAGCCGCCATGGCATGCACCGCTGCGGTGGAAACTGAAATCGACCGCCATTATGGCAAGCAACTCGAAGAGTTGGCCGATCGCGATCCGGAGCTGCGTGACGCGATTACCGAATTCCGCGCCGAAGAGATCGAGCATCGCGACGCCGCGATTGCAGCAGGCGCTGAGGCGGCGCCTGCCTATCCGCTGCTGTCGGCCGCGATCCGGCTGGGCTGTCGTGCCGCGATCGCCTTATCGCAACGAATTTAGAGGACTTTGGCGCTGCTGTTGCGTTAGAGGAAAGGGCCAAGGAGAGACTTTGCCATGCGCAGAACGCTGCTGCCCGTCCCGCTTGTTGCGCTGCTCATGGCGATCACGGGCGCCCCCTCGCCGCTGCGCGCACAGCCCGGAGGCGTCGTAAAAGACATTTTCGGCAGCGAGAAGTGCCCGGTCAGCAATGGCGAGGAAATCGTGGTCTGCCGCCGCTTTCCTGAAAGCGAGCGCTATCGCATCCCCAAGGATCTGCGCGATGCGGCCAAGGATGCGCCTGCGCCCANTTGGGCGAACCGGGCGATGGCACTCGAATATGTCGGCCGCAGCGGCACCAGNTCCTGCTCCCCGNGCGGCGGCGGCGGCGACTGGACAGGCTGCTGGACCAGGCTGATGAATCAAGCCAAGGCGGAACGGAAGGACGAGAAAAAGGCGGAGCAGGATATTCCGCTTCCACGTTAATCCTGCACTCATTTACTTGGGCGGAAAAGGCTCCATGAAGTTCTGGCGATCCCTGATGCTCGTGCCGTTGGTCGCGGCATTCTCACCCGCTCTGGCTGCGGATCCGCCGCCCAAGGAGCCGACCAAGTACACGACGCTCGTTATCTATGGAAACGATGCTTGTCCGCGCAGCAGCGACGATGAAATCATCGTGTGTGCCCGCGAACCCGAAAGCGAGCGCTACCGCATTCCCAAGCGGCTTCGCCGCGAGAAGCCGAAGGCGGAAAACCGAAGCTGGGCAGACCGCGCCCAGGTGCTCGAAATGGTCAACCGCCGCGGTATTCCGAACAGCTGCTCGCCGATCGGCAGCAATGGTCAAACGGGCTGCATGGCGCAATTCCTCCGGCAGGCCCGCGAAGAGCGGGAGCAACAGCAAAGCGAGGGGCCGGACGCCCCCTGAACGCCCGCCGGAACAAGCCGGCGCACCAGCAATTCAGCTGCACATGTACCGCGCTGTCCTGACCGGCCCGCACGATTTCGAAAGCTGGCGCAACGCCGCTCGCATGCTGGCACTGGCGGATGTGCTACCTGACGAGATTCTGTGGGAAATCGGCGAAATAGCGGATGTCTCGCCCGCGCCCGCCGCTGGCGCGGGCCAGCTCTCCGTGCCGCGCGCTTTTGTTGATCTCGCGCGGCAGGCCATTCTCCATGAAGATCCGGAGCGCTTTACGATTCTCTATGCGCTGCTGCTGCTCGTCGGCCACGATCGGGGCTTGATAGAGGATCGGAGCGATCCGCTCGTTGCGCGCGTTGAAGCGATGGCACGCGAGGTCAGCATGGCGAAGACGCAAAAAATCCGACAAGGCAGCAACGGCGAGGCGGCGTGGGCGGCGCTGCGCGACGAGGCAATGGGCTGCACCCGCTGTCATCTCTACAAGCATGCAACCCAGACCGTGTTTGGCGAAGGTCCGGTCGATGCCAGGATGATGCTGGTCGGCGAGCAGCCCGGCGACCAGGAGGACCTTCAAGGTCACCCCTTCGTCGGTCCAGCGGGTCAGATGCTCGATCGTGCGCTCGAAAAGGCGGGCGTTGATCGAACTCAGGTCTATGTTTCGAATGCGGTCAAGCATTTCAAGTTCGAGCCGCGCGGTAAGCGCCGTATTCACTCCAAGCCCAACGCCGGCGAGATCTCGGCCTGCCGCTGGTGGATCGATCAGGAACGTGCGCTGATCCGGCCTCGCGTGATCGTGGCGCTGGGCGCCAGTGCAGGGCACGCGCTGCTCGGCCGGGCCATAACCATCAGCCGCATGCGCGGCACCCCGCTCCCGCTCGAAGATGGCAGCGAATGTCACATCACCATTCACCCGAGCTATTTGCTGCGTATCGACGACGACGCGCGTGCCCAGCAGGAATATCACCAATTTGTGGATGATCTTGTACGCGCCCGCGCTGCTGCCGCAGCTTGAATCGCGCTGCAAAAGTTCCCATCTCGCTGAATAACAAGGCCAAAACGCGATAAGCTGAGTCGCAAACGCGGCGAGCCGAGTCGCTCATTAGGCTCGGGTCAACTTGTATGGCCCTAAGTTTTCACGTTAAATTGGCTCACAGGATGTTTGGGCGGGTATTCGTTGGATCGATGTAGAAAGATTTTCGCAGTTGCCGCTGCCATTTCGCTGACTGCTTCTACTGGGCTGGCGCGCGAATATGTCGTGCAGCTGCCTGCGCCTGCTGGTCCGGTCGTCGCGCCCGCTCCGCTCAACCCGCGCGCCATGCCGGTGGGGCCGCGTTATGCGGCCGTGCTGATGGACGCACGTAGCGGCGAAATTCTCTACGCAAACGCCTTCCGCGAGCTGCGTCATCCCGCCTCGATCACCAAGGTGATGACGCTGTTCCTCACATTCGATGCGATTGCCGCCGGAACGCTCAAGCTCACCGATCCGGTAATTTTCTCGCCGCATGCTACCTCGCAGCGGCCATCGAAGCTCGGGATCGAAGCGGGTCATAGTATCACGGTGGATCAGGCCATTCGCGTCATCGCCGTGAAATCAGCGAACGACGTTGCGATGGCACTGGCTGAAAAGCTCGGCGGCAATGAGAAGAACTTCGTGGCGATGATGAACCGCAAGGCGCGCCTGCTCGGCATGCATGACACGGTCTACGCCAATCCGTCGGGTCTGCCGGATCCCAACAACGTGACGTCGGCTTACGATATCGCGCTGCTATCCTCGGCGATGCTCCGCACCCACCCGGATCGCTACGCTTATTTTTCCCAGCGCAATTTCGCCTATGGCAAGCAGACCTTCGAAAATCATAATCATCTGCTTGGCAAGGTGGTCGGCATGGACGGGATCAAGACCGGCTATACCGTCGATGCCGGGTTCACGCTTGCCGCATCGGCGCTTCGCGACAATCGCCGTCTGATCGCGGTGGTGCTCGGCGAACCGTCGATCTCGGCACGCAATCGCGACGCGACGGCACTGCTGGAGGCTGGCTTCACGGTTTTGAAGGAGCGGGCGAATGGCGTCCGCGTCGCGGTCGAGGACGCACTGCCGCAGGCACAACACCCTGCGTTCAGGACGGCCGAGCCGGTGACGGAGCAGGGCTCGAACGACGACGCCAAGACCGTCAAAAAAGCCCCGCTCAGAAAAAAATCAGGTACAAAAGCGCCGGCAAAAAGGGAGCCGGTGAAAAAGACATCGGCGAAGAAAGCCTCGGCTAAAAAGGCGCACGCTTCGTCGTCCAGCGCGCATAACGCTGCGCACAGCACTCAAAAGAAGAAAAAGCACGGCTAAATCGGAAGGCGGCGCCGCCGCTCAGCAGGGAGCGATCACCTCGACCTGAATGAGCTGGCGCCCATAACGCTGGCCTTCCACACGCACCGGCGTTTCGATCAGATGCAGCGGGATACGATCCATTTCCAGCCAGATATCCCGGCCGTCGCCCGTGCGCAGGGCATAACAGTTATCCTTGCAGATCAAGCGGCCTGACTCGCAACAGCGTTCGGCCGCAACAGCAACATCGCCCTGATAATCGTCCATCGACAGCTCCCGAGAATATTCTCAGTGCCATCCTCCCCACGGACGAACATTAGCCCGGAAACGGGCTGACGCAAATATGTCACAAAGAATAGAAGCTCAGGCTTCGAGTTGATCCGAATTCATTCGTCCCGTTCGCGCAACGTAATGGCGCAGAAGCACGCCTATGAGGAAAAATCCGGCGATCAATGTCAGCCAGCTTGCCGGCTCGGGAACGGCTGCCGTCGGGATCGACGGGACCGGCTGATTCGCACCGCCGGAAGATTGCGTCCCGGTCTGCCCCGTCTCGCTGCCGCCGCTGCTCGCGCTCGCAGGGCTGGTTATCATGTCCCCACCGGATCCGCCTGAAGACGTGGAGCTGGAAGCGGTGGCGGTCGGCATCGAACCGCCAGGGCTGCCGCTATTGTCGGCAATAACCTGGGGATTACTGTCCTTGGCTGCCGGAGGGCATCCGAACTTGCCGGCGAATTGAGGCCCGAGCGCTTGGATTTCGGTGCAGGTCAGGATCATGCCGCCCGATCCGCCACCGCCGGCGCCTCCACCCGATCCGCCGCCGAAGCCGCCGAACGCGCCGCCGCCGATCCCGCCCTTGCCCGGCAGCGTGAAGCCGGCGTGAGCAAATCCGTCTATGGGCGTATTGCCGAACGCCAGGTTCCAGCCATGCTGGCGGGGACGCTTGTCTTCCTCAATATAGGCACCGGGATCTTCAGGGCCGCCCTTGCCGTCGAAGGCCTCCGGCGTGCCGAGCGCCAACGTTATGCCGTGATGGGACCGCCCGAACAGCTTCGCCTTCGCATAAGCGAGCGGCGCGCGCATGGCCGACTTCCCGGCCGGCGCTGGCGAGCCCAGCAGCCAATCTCCAAACAGCGCGGTTGCGAGCGCGGCAGCGAGAAGCATGAACAAGACCGCGGCTCGGCGTCGGCGCCGCGCTGCCGGATCAGGAGACATTTCTTGCACGTCCATCGCTCACTCCAAAGGGACTGGGCCCGTTGAGCAGCAAGAGACNTGCCAGGAATGACCTATGCGCGCTGGCAATCGGCGACGATGNTTAGCGGTTTTTAACGGTGTAAATCTTGCCGACAGCATAAGGTTGAAACGGATGCGAAACTGCCGCTAAGCAGCGNGAATGCCATCCTCATCTTTGCGCTCCTGGCCGCGCCGGATCTTGAGCTGGATTGCGCGTGCCGTGATCGGCTTCGTGGCGCTTTCGCTGCTATGGGTGGTCATCTATCGATTCGTGCCTCCGCCGGTCACCCTCACGATGCTGGCAAACGCCGTCGACGGGCGGGGCATCACCAAGGATTGGATGCCGCTGTCACACATGGATCCGAACATGGCGCGCGCCGCGATCGGGGGCGAGGATTGGAATTTCTGCACGCATCACGGCTTCGATTTCAAAGCGATCCAGCAAGCGATGAAGGAGAATGAGCGCGGCGGGCGCATTCGCGGAGGCTCCACGATCAGCCAGCAGACGGCGAAGAATGCCTTTCTCTGGCAAGGTGGAGGCTATTTCCGCAAAGCCCTGGAGTCCTGGTTCACACTGCTCATCGAGCTGATCTGGGGCAAATATCGGATCATGGAGGTGTATCTGAATATCGCTGAGACCGGCATCGGCACCTACGGCGCCAATGCCGGAGCGATGCGGTATTTCCACCATGATGCCTCGCGCCTGACGCCAACCGAAGCCGCTCGCATTGCCGCGGTGCTGCCTTTGCCCAAGAAGCGGGAAGCTACTTCGCCTTCCGGGTTTACCCTGCGCCACGGCAACATAATCGCGCGGCGGGTGGGTATCGTCCGCCGCGTCGGCTTCGATCGCTGCCTGCGCGGCTGACCGCTCAGCCAAGCCCCATCAGGCTTAGCACTTCCTTCCGGCTACGTTCGTCGTCGCGGAACACGCCCATCATGCGGCTCGTGGTCATCGACACGCCCGGCGTGCGGACGCCGCGCGCGGTCATGCAAGCATGGCTGGCTTCGATCACGACCGCGACGCCCTGCGGCTTGAGATGATCCCAGATGCAATCGGCTACCTCCGCCGTCAGGCGCTCCTGAATCTGCAGGCGGCGCGCAAAGCCGTGCAGCACACGGGCGAGCTTGGAGATGCCGACCACAAGCCGATCGGGCAGATAGGCGATATGCGCCTTGCCGATGATCGGCGCCATGTGATGCTCGCAATGAGACTGAAAGGGGATATCACGCAGCAGCACGATCTCGTCATAGCCGCCGACCTCTTCGAAGGTACGCGACAGGTGCACCGCAGGATTTTCGGCATAGCCCTGGCAATATTCCTTCCAGGCACGCGCCACCCGCTTGGGCGTATCGAGCAGCCCTTCCCGCGTGGGATCATCACCCGCCCAGCGGACCAATGTGCGGATCGCATCGGCCACCTCGTCGGGCACTGCAATCTCTGCGGGCGAACGGATCAAGTCGCCATCCTCGGGTTCAGCCGGCACTATCAAATCCTCTCGTTTACGGGCCGCACATAACCGAGGAGGCAGGCGCTGTCACCGCGAACGATGTCGAATGTTCGGCGGCCGCCCACGCCGCACGATCGGCCTGGCTGAACGTCGCGGCCCGTGACGGACCGGCAAGTGATTGGCCCCTTGCGGCAGCTCGAAACGAAGCGAAGCCGAGATGGGATTGGCCTCCACCAGCCGAAGCTCCAAGCGTTGGCCGATCTGGTAGCTTTCACCCGACTCCTCCCCGGTCAGCGTGCGTGCGGCTTCATCATAATGGAAGCGTTCGACGCCAAGCGTCGATACCGGCACCAGCCCATCACCTCCCAGATCTTCGACCGTCGCAAAAAAGCCGAACGGCTGCACGCCCGTTATCCGCGTCGACAGCAGCTGCCCGACCTGGGTAGACAAGTACGCCGCGACATAGCGGTCGATCGTCTCGCGCTCCGCCTCCATTGCCCGCCGTTCGGCTTGGCTGATACGCTCACCCAGCGCATCCATCTGCTCGGCTTCGTTTCTCGTCAGCCCTCCTGCGCCAAGGCCATAGGCGTCCACCAGCGATCGGTGCACGAGAAGGTCCGCATATCGCCGGATCGGTGACGTGAAATGTGCATAGCTGCCGAGCGCAAGGCCGAAATGGCCCTGATTTTTGGGAGCGTAATAGGCTTGGGTCTGGCTGCGCAGCACCGCTTCCATGATTTGCGGGCGCGCATGCTCATCCTCGATGCGGCCGATCACGCGGTTGAAAGTTTCGGGACGGATCACCTGTCCGAGCGCCAACTCCATGCCGAACGTCGCAAGATAGTCCTTGAGCGAGACCAGCTTCTCGCGGCTCGGCGGCTCATGGACGCGATACATCACGGGCGCTTTTTTCGCTTCCAGGGCTTTGGCCGCTGCGACGTTGGCGGCGATCATATAATCCTCGATCAGCCGGTGCGCATCGAGCCGCTCGCGCGTGGCGACCGAAGCGATCCGGCCCTTCTCATCGAGCACCACCCGCCGCTCAGGCAAATCTAGGTCGAGCGGGTTGCGGTCGTCTCGCGCCTTGCTCAGCGCTTTCCAGCATGCCCAGAGCGGCTTCAGCGCCAGCTCGGTAAGCGGATGCTCGATCTCGCCGTCGATCGCCGACTGCGCGTCCTCATAGGCAATATTGGCCGCGATCCGAACCGCCGCGCGGCTGAAGCGGAAAGCTGTGAGCTTGCCTACGGCAGAAACGGTCAGATGGCAGACGAGCGCCGCGCGGTCCTCATCCTCCTTCAGCGAGCAGATGTCGGCGGACAACATCTCCGGCAGCATCGGGACGACGCGGTCCGGAAAATAAACGCTGTTGCCGCGCTTGCGCGCTTCGCGATCGAGTGCGGCATCGCTGCGGACATAATAGCTCACATCCGCGATTGCGACGATCGCCTTGAAGCCGCCGCGATTCTCCGGATCGTCATCGGCCTGCGCCCAGACTGCATCGTCGTGATCGCGCGCATCGGCGGGATCAATTGCCACGATCGGCAGGTGGCGCAAGTCCTCCCGACCGTCACCGAGCGGTTGCTTGGCGACGCGTGCGGCCTCCTCGATCACCTCATCCGAAAAAATATGCGGCAACCCGAACTTATGAATCGCCACAAGGCTGAAGCTACGCGGCGCGAACGGGTCGCCCAAATGTTCGATCACGCGGGCAGTGATCCGGGGCGGCCGCCCTACCTTCTCGGCCAGGACCAGATCGCCGACATCCGAATCACCGGCGTCCGAGACGGGAAGGTCCCGCCGCTCGCGCTTGTCGACAGGCTTGAGCCATAGCCGGTCGCCCTCACGATGGAGCACGCCCAGCATCAGTTCCGAGCCGCGCGCGAGCTTCTTCATCGGATGCGCGACCAGGCCGCGGCCGGCTTCCTCGGTGCGGGCGAGAATGCGATCGCCGACAGCAATCGCGCTTCCCTTGCGCCCTTCGATCACGCGCAACTTTGGCGGCACGCCTTCGCCATGCCAGCTTTCGGGAACGGCGAACGGCTGGCCATCGTCGCCGATCTCGACGATGCGCAGCACCGTCACCTTGGGAACGCCCCCCATTTTGTGAAAGGCGCGGCCGGGGCTGCTGTCGATCAAACCTTCATCGGCCATGTCCTTGAGTAGCGCCTTGAGCGCGATCTTTTCCTGACCATGCAGGCCAAAGGCGCGTGCGATTTCCCGCTTGCCGGCAGGCGACGAACTCTCGCTGATGAAATCGAGAATCTGCTGGCGAGTTGGCAAACCGGGTGCTGGGCGACGAGGCATGCCCCCATGTAGGAAGTCTTAGACTGCGGCGCGAGCTTTCTCGTCATTGCGACGCCGCAGATCCTCGATGCAGCGCATCGCAGTCTGGCCGTCCCAAAGCGCAGGCTTTTTCCGCGCACTACGCGGTTCGGCCAGAGCGGCCTTCAACGTATCCACGAGCCGCTCGATCCTGACCAGCCGGCTTGTTCCTTCGCTGATCGTGATCGGCCGTTCGGTATTGTCCCGAAGCGTGAGGCACGGAATGCCAAGATACGTCGTTTCCTCCTGAATGCCGCCCGAATCCGTAATGATAGCCGCCGCGCCGCTCACCAGCGCCATGAAGCGGATATAGGGCGCCGGGCCTGTGAGACTGATCCCGGCCGCTTCAAGGTGCGGAAGCAGCCGCGCAGCCTCAAGCCGCTGCCGTGTGCGCGGATGAACGGGAAAAATGAGAGGAAGCTGCCGCTGCGCCTCTTCGAGCGCCGCGACGAGTTGCGCGAGCTTGACCGGGTCATCGACATTGGATGGCCGATGCAGCGTCACGACCCCATATTCGCCTTTTCTCAGCCCGAGTTCCGCCGGCCAGGAACAGCCCTCGATCTTGGGCCGCACCAGCTCATAGCTATCCATCATGATGTTGCCGACGCGGGTCACGCGATCATCCGCTATGCCTTCGCGCTTGAGATTCTCGTCGGCGTCGGGCGATGGCGTCCACAGCACATCGGCAATGACGTCGGTGACAAGCCGATTGATCTCTTCGGGCATGTCACGATCGCAGCTTCGTAGCCCCGCCTCGAGATGAACCGTAGGGATGCGCAGCTTGGCGCCGACCATGGCACAGGCTGCGGTAGAGTTCACATCGCCAACGACGATCAGCCAATCCGGCCGGTGCGCCTGCGCGACCTTCTCATAGGCGATCATCACGCCGCCGGTCTGCTCCGCATGGCTTCCCGAGCCCACCCCCAGATGAAAATCGGGCGCGGGTAAGCCGAGATCGGCGAAAATATCGTCCGACATGGCGGCGTCATAATGCTGCCCGGTGTGAACAATGGCCGGTTCGAAATCGTCGGTCGCCCGCAGCGCATGCCAAAGTGGCGCGATCTTCATGAAGTTAGGCCGGGCCGCGGCGATCAGGTGAACGTGGCTGGGTTTGCTCATCGAATAGTCCGGTACCGTTTCCGGCATCCTTTAGCAGCAACTGCTTTAAACCGAAGTTACGCCATTGTGTCCGCAGGGCATGGCTGGCAAAGCGCGGCGGACAGACCAGGAGAAAATATGGCCAACCCTGCGGCACATGCGCCCTTCATCGTCGGCATCGGCGGAGCTGCAAATGCCGGCTCCTCTACCGAGCGCGCNTTGATGCTCGCGTTGGCATCGGCCGAAAAGGCAGGCGCNCGGACCGAGATGTTCGGCGGCGAGGCGCTGGCGAAGCTTCCTCACTATATGACGCCGGGCTTCCGCGAGTCAGTGGAAGGCAAGGCGCTTGTGTCCGCCGTCCGCTCTGCCGACGGCCTGATCATCGCGAGCCCTGGCTATCACGGAAGCATTTCGGGGCTGGTGAAAAACGCGATCGACTATGTTGAGGAAACGGCCAAGGACGAGCGGGTCTATCTCGACGGCATTCCCGTCGGTTTGATCGCAACCGCCTATGGCTGGCAGGCTACGGGCAGCACGCTGGCAACATTGCGTTCGATCGTTCATGCCCTACGCGCGTGGCCGACACCGCTGGGCGCGGCGATCAATAGCTCAGGCGGCATCTTCAAGGACGGGGCTTGCACGGACGAAGGGGCTGCTCGCCAGCTCGCTCTCGTTGGGCGTCAGGTCCACGAGTTTGCCCGGCTGCGCCTAACCAATCCCGCGGTGACGGACACCGGCGACTCAGAAAGCTAACTGTCTAGTTAGCAAAAATAATCAGGGCAGTTTTCACCCAGCTCGACCTGGAATGTGGCATGGGCGATGCCAAAATCATGTTCGATCGCGTGCGCTGCATCTGCGAGGAATGCGTCCCCCGGATGGCCGCCGGGCATGACCAGATGGGCGGTCAATGCGTTGGCGGTCGTGCTCATCGGCCAGATATGGAGGTGATGAACGGCGGTAACGCCCGCCAACGCACGGAGCCTTTCCGATACGGCATCCGGGTTGATCGCGGGCGGCACGGCATTGAGCGCCAACCCAAGCGAATCGCGAAACAATCCCCATGTGCCGGCGACGATCACCACCACGATGACGAGGCTCATCGCGGGATCAATCCATTCCAGGCCGGTCAATGACACGATAATGCCGGCCGCAACGACCCCGGCGGAGACCACCGCGTCCGCGATCATGTGCAGGAATGCGCCGCGAATGTTGAGATCGCCCTTGCGGCCGCGCGCGAACAGCAATGCAGTGGCAGCGTTGATCAAGATGCCGATCGCAGCCACCGCGATCATCGTCATGCCAGTCACTGGAGGAGGATCGACCAGCCGGCGGATAGATTCCCAGGTGATCGCACCGCACGCCAGCAGCAGCAGAATGGCGTTCGTCAGCGCCGCCAGGATCGAAGATCCCTGCAATCCATAAGTGTAGCGCGGCGTGGGCGGGCGCTTGGCCAGATGATAGGCCCCCCAGGCGAGCGCGAGCCCCAGAACGTCGGAAAGATTATGGCCGGCATCAGCCAGGAGCGCCATCGAGTTGCCCAGCAAGCCGGCCGCAGCTTCCACCAGCACGAAGGCAATGTTGAGGGCAATGCCAAACCCGAACGAGCGGCCATAGTCGATTGGCGCATGATCCGCTTCGGCGTAGGAATGATGGTGGGAATGGCCGTGCATCGCTGACATGGGCGTGCCGATATCAGCTTCAGCCACACATCGCCACGCTGCCGAGAAGCGTCTTTTAGAAAGGCAGCTTGAAACCCGGAGGCAATGGCAACCCGGCCGTCATTTTGCTCATTTCGGCATTGGAAGCGGCATCAGCCTTTGCGCGCGCATCATTGAGCGCTGCGGCGACCAGATCCTCGAGCATCTGCTTTTCGCTCGGCATCAACAGCGAATCGTCAATGTCCACCCGGATGATCCGGCCTTTGGCGCTCGCGCGGATCTTGACCAGCCCGCCGCCGGCCGCGCCCTCGACCTCAATGTTGTCGAGGCTTTCCTGCGCCTTCTGCAGTTCGGCCTGAACATTGCCGGCCATCTTGAGGATGTCGTCGAGATTTTTCACTGGATCACGCTCCGTTGCTGCCGGCGCTGTACTCGATCAGCTCCGCATCTGGAAAGGCTTCGAATGCCGCCTGCACGACCGGAAGCGTCATCACAGCATCGCGCTCGGCCTGTGTCGACGCCTTCTCCTGATCGAGCAAGCTGGGTTCGGACGGTCCATCAGCGATCGAGATCGACCATGGCTCGCCGGTTACCGCCTTGAGCGCGGCCGCCAGCTCGCGCGCGAAATCCGCCTCGAGCTTCTGCGTGGGCCGGATCACCAGATCGGGCGGCGCATAGCGAACGAGGCCAACCGCATCGTGAAGCTTCTGCGCCAGCCAATATTTGCCCCCGCTTTCAAGAAGCGCGATCAACCCCTTGAAGTCGGATGGCAGCTTGAGCAGCGGCCGCTGCTCCTCGGCCACCGAAGCAGATGGCGCCGGAGCCGGGGGCGACATCCTCGCCCCTTCGCCGTTTGCGAGCCGTCGCGCAAGCTCGCCGGGATCGGGCAGGCTTGATGCATGGACGATTCGCAGCAACGCCATCTCCGCCGCCTCCAAGGGCATCGGCGCCGTCACCACTTCACCATGACCTTTCAACAGCAATTGCCAGAGCCGGTGCAAGGCAGCGAAGCCCAAGCCGCTCGCCCAATCGGCAAAGGCTTCCCTTTCTTCTGCGGACAGGGCGGCATCATGCCCGCCACCCGCTTTCGCCCGCGTCACACCGTGGCAGGTTTCGAGTAGCCCCCTGAAGACCGCTACCGGATCGACCCCCAGATCGTGCTGGGCGTTGATCGCTGCCAGCGCGGCGGGCGCCTCGGCATTCAGCAGATGCCCGAATAACGTCCTGATCGCCCCCCGATCGGAAAGGCCGAGCATCTCCCGAACCTGCACCGCGGTGACATGATCATGCCCATGCGCGATCGCCTGATCCAAGATCGAAAGGCCGTCGCGTGCCGAGCCTTCGGCGGCTCGTGCGATCAAGGCCAGCGCTTCTGGCTCCGCCTCGACACGCTCGGACTCGACCACCTTGGCGAAATGCTCGGCCAGCAATTCGGCCGGAATACGGCGCAGGTCAAAGCGTTGACAACGTGACAGCACCGTCACCGGCACCTTCTGGACCTCGGTCGTGGCAAACAGGAATTTAACGTGGGCCGGCGGCTCCTCGAGCGTCTTCAACAGTGCGTTGAAGGCATTCTTCGAGAGCATATGAACTTCGTCGATGATATAGATTTTGTAGCGCGCCGAGACCGCCGCATAGCGCACGGCCTCGATGATCTCGCGAATATCGTCCACGCCTGTGTGGCTGGCCGCGTCCATCTCGACGACATCGATGTGCCGCCCCTCGGCGATCGCGACGCACGGCTCGCAGACGCCGCAGGGATCGATGGTGGGTCCACCCTGCCCGTCCGGGCCGATGCAGTTGAGCGCCTTCGCGATCAACCGCGCCGTCGAGGTCTTGCCGACGCCGCGAACACCTGTGAGCAGGAAAGCATGCGCGATGCGGTCGCGGCGGATCGCATTGCCCAATGTGGTCACCATCGCATCCTGACCGATCAGCTCGGAAAAGCGCTGCGGACGATATTTACGGGCAAGCACGCGATAGGGCGCGGGGGATTCGGACATGATGCAGGCTTAGCGGCAGGGCGGCGCGCAGTCGAGCGCGGCGCCGCCAAGACGTATTGAGTATCGGCTGTCCCAAGCGTACTCTCTGACCACCTCAGCCGGAGGTTACACGATGTACGGTTGGCAGGAGTGCACCGGATTCACCGCTGAAACCACCCGAGCCATGACGTGCTTTCATGAGCGGAAAGACCAAGAACTTCACGCAGGCTGGACGCCTAAATTTCCTGATTGTTCGGCAACCAGCCGCCTGAGCGAAAGGGGGGCACAGCAATGTTCTTTCAACAGGTCGTCGATGGCGGCTGCCTCTCATACGTGGTCGGCTGCCCGACGACGTGCACCGCGATCATTATCGATCCCGCCCTGAACCAGACCGACCGCTACCTGGGAATTCTCAACCGAGAAGGGCTGCGGCTGCGCTATATCATCGAAACGCACACGCATGCCGATCATTTCTCCGCTGCCCGCTCGCTGAGAACGCA
>JGI24736J21556_1000050_pt1 | contig 19452 bp, 19 predicted proteins | sample KBSCornC2_FD_21556 | JGI IMG/M metagenome (IMG submission 21556) | reverse complement strand
ACCGGGCCAGCGTCGAGCGCCTGTGCGAGCTGGTCCGCAAAGCCGGTATCGAGGGCCGGCGGCGAGATCAGATAAAGCTGGCAAGAAGGCCGATCCTGATCCGGCTCGAAGCGCTCCGCGAAGTGCGGATCGAGCCTGACCTCTTCGTCCTCCCCCTCGATCATCTCGCCCCTGGTCAGCCGTTCAGGCGACCGCCTCGACCTTTTTGGTGGAAGCCGTATAGATCTCGTCGATCGCTTCGCCCAGCGCCGTGTTGAATTCGGCATCGCTCATCTGAAAGCGCAGATCCTCGAGCAAGGCGCGGCTGAAGCTCGCGATCATGCCTCGGTTCTTCGCCAGCTCCCGGCACGCATCCGGACGGCTGTAACCGCCGGACAACGCAACGACCCGCAGGACGCGTGGATGATCGACCAGCGGATCGAACAGCCCTGCCTTGGCTGGGATGCTGAGCTTGAGCATCACCTTGTCGGCGCCGGGAAGCGCACCGAGCGCGCTCAGAATTTCTTCGAGCAGGATCTGGTCGGCGTCGGCGCGCTCGGGGCTCTTGATGTTCACCTCCGGCTCGATGATCGGCACGAGACCAGCGGCGAGCACCTGCCGACCGATCTCGAACTGCTGCTTTACCACCGCGGCGATGCCTTCGCGATTGGCGAGATTGATGACCGAGCGTTCCTTGGTGCCGAACACGCCGAGTCCCTTCGCGCGCTTCAGCAACGCATCGAGTTCCGGCATCGGCTTCATGAGCTGAACGCCGTTCTTCTCGTCTTCCAGACCCTTGTCGATCTTGATGAACGGCACGACGCCGCGCTCGATCAGCACCTGCGGCACGGGCTTGCCGTCGATCTTCCCGTCCATCGTGCGCTCGAACAGGATCGCTCCGATCACCTTATCGCCGGTAAAGGCGGGCGACGTGATGATCCGAGAACGCATCTGATGGATGAGTCCGAACATCTCGTCATCGCTTGACCAAGCCCCATCCTCGATGCCGTAGCCCTTGAGAGCCTTGGGGGTCGAGCCGCCGCTCTGGTCAAGGGCAGCAATGAAGCCGTTCCCGCTTGCGATTTTCTGGGTCAAGTTCTGATCTTGCATACGCTCACCTGTGCTCCGTCGACTGTTAGCAGGTGCGATATAATGCCATCCTTATATGCGCAACCTCGCTAACCTTGAATTCGGCGGAGGCTTCGGGCGCTTAGCCGAGCGCTTTGACGCCTGGCAGTTCGCGACCTTCCATCCATTCCAGGAACGCGCCGCCTGCCGTGGAAACAAAGCTGAAATCGCCGGCCACGCCAGCATGATTGAGTGCCGCGACCGTATCGCCGCCGCCAGCGACCGACACGAGCGATCCGCCCTGCGTCAGCGCCGCCGCCGTTTTGGCAAGCGCCACGGTCGCCTTGTCGAACGGTGCGATCTCGAATGCACCCAGCGGGCCGTTCCAGACGAGCGTCTTGCAGGTCTTGAGCGCATCGCCCAGCGCCTCGACAGCGGCGGGGCCGACATCGAGGATCATCTCATCGGCCTCGACCTCATGCACATTGACGGTGCGGGTGGGCGGATTGGCCTTGAATTCCTTTGCAACCACGACGTCATAAGGCAAGTGGACGGTACAGCCCGCCTTGTCCGCAGCATCGAGAATTTCGAGCGCTATGTCCTTGAGGTCATGCTCGCAGAGCGACTTGCCGACATCGATCCCGCGCGCGGCCAGAAAGGTATTGGCCATCCCGCCGCCGATGATCAGATGATCGACCTTGCCGACGAGATGCTTGAGCACGTCAAGCTTGGTGGAAACCTTGGCGCCGCCGACAACCGCCGCGACCGGATGCTCAGGATTGCCCAGCGCCTTTTCCAACGCCTCGAGCTCAGCCTGCATCGAGCGGCCGGCATAAGCGGGAAGCGCATGCGCCAATCCTTCGGTCGAAGCATGGGCGCGATGCGCGGCGGAAAAGGCATCGTTCACATAGATGTCGCCCAGCGAGGCGAAGCGCTCGACGACCTTCGGGTCGTTCTTCTCCTCGCCGCCGAAGAAACGGGTATTCTCAAGCACGGCGATATTGCCGGGCTGAAGCATCGCGACCGCTTGCTTATCCCCTTCCCAATCGATGTAACGCACCTCGCGCCCCAACACATGGGCGAGCGGCTGCGTCACCTGGGCCAGCGAGAATTCCGGACTGGGCACGCCTTTGGGCCGGCCGAAGTGCGCCAGCACCAGCACGATCGCGCCTTTGTCGGCAAGCTCTGCGATGGTGGGAGCGGCCGCACGCAGACGCGTATCGTCAGTGACCTTGGCGCCATCCATGGGTACATTGAGGTCTTCCCGCACCAGCACGCGCTTGCCGCGTACGTCTCCGAGATCATCGAGGGTCTTGAAGGTCATAAGCAGATCAACTCCGTCCGGTCATCGCGAACTTCGCGGCCTGCAAAAAGCGGTCTGAAGCATCCCAGACGCGCTTTTCGCCATTATACCAAGCAGTTCGAAGGCGCGGGAATGCGGCTATAGCAGTTTGCCCATCGCGCCGGCCGTGTCGACCATGCGGTTCGAGAAGCCCCATTCATTATCGTACCACGACACGACCCGAACCAGCTTGCCTTCGAGCACGGCAGTCTCAAGGCTGTCGACGGTCGACGACGCTGGCGTATGCTGGAAGTCGATCGAGACCAGCGGCTCGTCGGTATATTGCAGAATGCCTGCCAGCGGGCCACTTTCGGCGGCTGCCTTCAGCACGCTGTTCACCTCTTCTCTGGTCGTGTCACGCTTCGGGGTGAAGGTAAGGTCCACGAGGCTGACGTCGGGTGTCGGCACGCGCACCGCTGAACCATCGAGCTTGCCCTTGAGTTCGGGAAGCACCTCGCCAACCGCCCGCGCAGCGCCGGTCGTGGTGGGGATCATCGACATCGCGGCGGCGCGCGCACGGCGCAGGTCGCTGTGGATCTGATCGAGAATCTTCTGATCGTTGGTATAGGCATGGATCGTCGTCATCAGCCCGCGCTCGATGCCGATCATGTCGTTCAGCACCTTTGCGACAGGCGCGAGACAGTTGGTCGTGCACGAGGCGTTCGAGACGATGGTATGCTCTCTGGTCAGCTTCTCGTGATTGACGCCGTAGACGACGGTCAGGTCCACATTCTTGCCCGGCGCCGAAATCAGCACCTTTTTCGCGCCAGCCGCCAGATGCTTCTCGCAGGAAGCCTTGTCGGTGAAGAAGCCGGTGCACTCCAGCACGATATCGATGCCATGCTGGGCGTGCGGCAAATTGGCGGGATCGCGCTCGGCCGTCACATGGATACGCTTGCCATCGATGATCAGATCGTTGCCGTCGGCTTTGACGTCGCCGGCATAGGTTCCATGAACACTGTCACGCTTGAACAGCAGCGCATTCGACTTGGCATCGGCAAGATCGTTGATCGCGACCAGTTCAAGCCCGCTGTCCGGCCGTGCCAGGATAGCGCGGGCCACCAGCCGCCCGATCCGCCCGAACCCGTTGATCGCTACTTTGACCGCCATCTCATACTCCTTCTTGATCTCAATCCAACGCGGCGAGGACCTGTGGAGCGATCTGCTCCGCGGTCAACCCGAAATGATGGTAAAGCTGTTCCGCCGGGCCCGAGGCGCCGAAGCTGTCGATGCCGAAACGCAAGCCAGCGATGCCGACATAGCGCTCCCACCCGATCGTCGTGCCGGCTTCGATCGAGACGCGAAGCACATGATGCGGCAGAAGCTCTTCGCGGTAACTCGCGGGCTGCGCATCGAATCGCGACCAGCTTGGCATCGAGACCACATCAGCGCCGACTCCTGCCGCTTCCAGCCTGTCGGCAACGCCCAACGCAATTTCGACTTCAGATCCCGTGGCAACGAGCACGACTTTGCGGTCGGCCTGAGCCGCACGCAGCCGATAGGCACCCCTTGCGGAAAGATTTTCTTCAACATTGTCCCGAACTTGCGGGAGATTCTGCCGCGTCAGCGCGAGGAGCGAGGGGCCGTTGGCATCTTCCAGGGCGAGCTGCCAGCATTCCGCCGTCTCGATCGCGTCGCAAGGGCGATACACGTCCAAATTCGGGATCACCCGCAGCGCCATCAAATGCTCGATCGGCTGGTGCGTCGGTCCATCCTCGCCCAGCCCGATCGAATCATGGGTCATGACGAAAATCGAGCGCACCCGCTGCAGCGCCGCCAGCCGGATCGCCGGCCGCGCATAATCCGAAAAGACGAGGAAGGTGCCACCATAGGGAATAACGCCGCCATGCAGCGCCATCCCGTTCATGGCTGTGCCCATGCCGAATTCGCGAATGCCGTAATATAGATAGCGGCCGCCGTAATTGTCAGCAGTCAGCGGCGCTTGATCCTTGGTCCTGGTGTTGTTCGAGCCGGTCAGGTCAGCCGATCCGCCGATGGTTTCCAGTAGCTGGCTGTTGATCGCGCCAAGCACCAGCTCGGATGCTTTGCGGGTGGCGACCTTCTGCGGGTTTGCAATCAGCCCATCGAGATAGGGCGCCAAAGAGAAACTCTCGGGCAGCCCGCCTTCCATGCGGCGGGAAAACTCCGCCTTATCGGAATGGCTTGCAAGCTTCTGCTGCCAAGCCTCCCGCACCGGACCGCCGCGCCTGCCTGCATCCAGCCATGCCTCCTGGATGGTTTCGGGCAGTTCGAAGGGGGGATATTCCCAGCCAAGCTCGACGCGTGCCGCCGCGACCTCATCCTTGCCAAGCGGAGATCCGTGGGTCGCCGAGGTCCCCTGCTTGTTGGGCGCTCCCTTTCCGATCAGCGTTTTGCAGGCGATGAGCGACGGCCGGGGATCGCTCAGTGCCGCGTCGATCGCCCGCGCCACTTCGTCCGGATCATGGCCATCGCAGGATAGGGTGTGCCAGCCGCTGGCATCATAACGCCCCAAGACGTTTTCACTGGAAGAGAGATCGACGTTCCCGTCGATGGTGATGCGATTATCGTCCCACAGCACGATCAACCGGCCGAGCTTGAGATGCCCCGCCAAGCCGACGGCTTCATGGTTGATGCCTTCCATCAGGCAGCCGTCTCCGGCGATCACCCAGGTGCGGTGGTCAACAAGATCATCGCCGAAGCTGGCGTTCAGGTGCCGCTCGGCGATCGCCATGCCTACCGCGGTGGCTAGGCCCGGTTCCAAGCGGACCCGTCGTGGCTTCGATGCCGGCAAGCTCGAAATTCTCCGGGTGGCCGGCACAGGGGCTGCCGATCTGCCGGAAGTTGCGAATGTCCTCCAGGGTGGGGCTTGCATAGCCGGTCAAGTGCAACAGGCTGTAAATCAGCATCGATCCATGGCCGGCGGACAGAACGAAGCGATCGCGATCGGGCCATTTCGGCGCCGAAGGATCGAACTTCAGATAGCGTGTGAACAGCACCGTCGCGACGTCTGCCATCCCCATCGGCATGCCGGGATGGCCGGAGTTGGCGGCCTCGACCGCATCCATCGAAAGCGCGCGGATGGCGTTGGCGAGATCGCTATGGCTGACTGTCATTGTTTGCCTTTTTTTGCGAACAGGGATGCAGCAAGGCATCCCCGCCGATTCGGTCGGAGGGAAGCGTGCGGCCATTTGTCGCCCGTGACCCCCAGCGTCAACCTTTAGCCCCGAAATAGGACAGTCGATTCACTGATCATTTTGCCCTTTGCAGTTCGCATGATATGGCAAGAGCGATGGCCAATGATCGCTTACAATTTGCAATCGATCGCCTGGAACGGATGACAGGCCGGATCGAACGGCTGGTCACTGAAGTGGCAAGTCGCTCCGCTGACGGGACGGGCGATCCTGATCTCACGAAGCGCCACGATCAGCTCCGCGCGCAGGTGAAGGCCGCGGTCACCCGTATCGATGCCCTCATCACGTCAGCGGAACATTAACGGTGGCGGAGGTAACGCTCGATATTGGCGGACGCTCTTATGCCATCGCCTGCCGTGATGGCGAGGAAGCGCATCTCATCGGCCTCGGCAAACTGGTCGATGCCAAGGCGCAGGATGCCAGCCGCGCCATGGGCGCGATGACCGAGAACCGGCACCTGCTTGTCACCGCATTGCTGCTGGCTGATTCGTTCAAAGAGCAAGCGCCGGCACCTGCAGCTTCAGGGGCTGATGAAGGCGAACTCGCCGCCGCAGCGATCGAGCGGCTTGCCGAGCGCATGGAAAAGCTCGTCGTGATGCTTGAGAGTGGCGCGCCGAACGCCTAAATAGGTGTCGGCGGGTACTGCCCGATACGAGCCTCACGAACATCCCTGAGGCTATTCATCATCCAAGGGGGCTGTCCCTGAGCAGATCCTGGTCTGACTTACATGGTCCCCACCTGACGTTTTGGGCGTCAGAGGATTTCAGGGCAAACGGTCATGGCGGTCCCGCCACCTCCATGTGCCGCTGCGAACTGCCATGACGGCGGCCGACAAGCAGTCGTTGCGCGGTGAATTGCGCGCGCGCCGCCGCCAGTTTGTCGAGCACGCCGGCACCGCCCAGCTGCGGCTGCATGCTATCGTGATCGCGCGCTTGGCGCTGGCCGCCGCCGGAGAGGCGCGCTCCATTACAGCCTATTTTGCCAATGAGCGTGAAGTTGACGCCATGCCGATCATCCAGCTTGCTCTGGCGCGCGGATTGACGATCGCTCTCCCCCACATTGCCGAGCGTAACGACCAGATGCATTTTCTGAGCTGGCAGCCGGGCGAGCAGCTTGTCACTGGTCCTTATGGTATCGCGCAGCCAACGCGCTCGGCGCACGAGGTCGCACCGGAAGCAATCGTCTCGCCGCTGCTAGGGTTTGACCGTACCGGCAATCGGCTTGGCCAAGGCGGAGGGTTTTATGATCGCGCATTCGCGGCCTATCCCGATGCGCACAGGATCGGGCTTGGCTGGTCGGTGCAGGAATGCGCCCAGGTCCCGGTTGATTCCTGGGATCAACCGCTGCATGCGGTGATTACTGAGCGCGAACGGATCGATTTCTGATGAAGCCTAGCTGGCGCAAGCCTTTCGGAATGTTTCTGCTGCTGCTGCTTATCATGATCTGGGCGGTCGCGGCCTCGCGCGCGATCGAACATTATCCGCAGCTCAACCATCCCATTGTCTATATCGTTACAGGCATCATCTGGATCTGGATTTTCCCGATGAAATCGCTGCTCCGCTGGATGGAAACGGGCAGCTGGCGTTGAAGCAGCGATAAAGCTTTACGGGCCGCCGGCTTCATCGTCATAGGCTGTCGCGTCTTGAGGCGAGCCGGGACGTCCCTTGCGTTGCCGGACGATCGCGAGATGATCCTCGACGTCGGCGAGCGCTCTACCCATCTGCGCTGCAATCTCCTGAGGCGGGAGCCCGCGTAGCTCCAGATCGCCTAGCACGGCGAGGTCCCGGTCAGTCCATTCTTCGCCGGTCATCGGAGTGCCTATTCAAAAAGAAGGCTGCAGCCACGATCCCCTGCGGCCAAGATCGATGTGGTTGACCGGCCGCGCCTCTCTGGTCGCGACTTCCTGAAGCGGCAGCGCCGTTCCACAGAAAGCGCATTCAGCCGAGGAGCGGCCGATATACCATTGGGTTTGGTTGCAACCGGGACAATGGTTCACCGCATTGCGGTGATAGAGTGGTCGAAATCCTCGCTCCGCCAGTCGGTGCGCAAAGGATCGATCTTCACTTACGGTGCACGACATGCTGGTTCCCCTGCAGGCGTGAGACAAACGCCTAGGACCAGTTCGGTATCCGTTGCGGAGTCGAAATTTGAGCAGATGGGTCGGGCCCGCACAACCTGGGCTGATGGCTGCTTTCAAGACGCATTCTCATGAGCCGGCTCAGCGCCACCAGCTGATGGCTACTCAGCTCGACATTCCCACACCTGACACGATCACGCCGCAGTCGCCGCAAGAGGCCCCGCCGATGACCACCCCGCCCGAGACGCCCGTTGAGGATCCGCCCGGCATTGTTCCGCCATCACCGGATCGGGACCGGCCTGACGTGGGCGTGCCCGAAACGCCGCCGCCTCCCGACTGAGCTTCGGTGACTTCTAGCGCGACGAGCTAGAAAATGGCGCGAGTGACGGGGCTCGAACCCGCGACCTCCGGCGTGACAGGCCGGCGCTCTAACCAACTGAGCTACACCCGCGCTTGGCTTGAGGAGGCGGGACCTAGTTGAGCCCCTCGGGGCTGTCAAGCAGCGGATCGACCATTACAAGGGTGGGGCATCCTCATCCCCCGGCGCATGGGTGAGGGTGCCGTCTTCAAACAGGAACCCCGCGATGTCGGGCTTGCCGGCAGCGTCGATCACCGTCTTCACGATGATCAGGATTGGAACTGCCAGCAACGCGCCCGTCGTACCCCACACCCACCCCCAATAGCTCAGCGAAACGAGGATCAGCAACGGATTGATGGTCAGCCGTCGTCCCACCATCATCGGCGTGAAGAGATTGGCCTCCACCAGGTGGAGCGCGACGAAGATCAAGGCCGGCACGATCGCGTACCATGGATCGGCGAAGGTCATCATGCCGCCGAGCGCCAGCAGCAGCGCGGCGGCCATCGGCCCGAGATAAGGGATATAGTTGAGGATCGCCACCAGCCCTCCCCACATGATCGGACTCGGCATCTGCACCCACCATAAGGCGAGCGCGACCAGGCAACCCATGGCGAAGTTGATCGCGGAAATGGTGGCGAGATAAGCCGAGGTCGCGTCGACCATTTCCTGGATCACCCGCGCGGTCGCCATCGCGCTCGAGAAGCTGTGCCGGCTGGTGATCGTCCGCCGCCGCATGCGCGTCCATCCGGAAAGGAAGAAGTAGATCACCAGCACCGAGAAAAACATCTGGATGATGGCGAAGGGCGCCGAGGTGGTGACCAGATCGAGCAGCGAATTGGGCGATTCGAGCGCCACACGCGCCATGTGGCGCGGCGAGGTGCGTTGAATGGCGGCGACCGTATCGTCGATAAATCTCTGCAATGTGGTATACAGGTCGAGGATCGGCCCCAGATTACTGCGCACGCGTGAGATCCGCTCCGGCAGCAGCGCCAGCCAGTCCGTCGCCGGAACAATGATGGATGCGATTGCGAGATTGGCGCCGATCATGAAGGTGAGCACGCAGATCAACGCCGCGATCTGTGACGGCACCCTTCGCCGCTCCAGCCACTCCAACAGCGGCACGAGCGCAATTGCGATCACCATGGCCGCAGTCACCGGCAGGAAAAAGGCGGCGCCTGCCTGTAGAGCAAAGGGCAAGGCCAACATCAAACCGACGCCGAGCATGAGCGTCATCGCCGCCATCAGCCGTTCGCGGCGATAGGCAATCGACGCCATCACCGTGCTTAGCTCGTCCCCCTCATTGTTCCCGATCTGCGATTCGTCTCCCATCACACGCTCTCATAGCATGAGCGCAGCTGCGTCATTCCAGCTTTTCCGCGGCTTTTCAATTTTATAACATCAATATTTTGTGCTATAAATGCCACACGGCAACATTATGTTGTGGCCAGGCCGCGCCTTATAAAGTTAAGGAATCGTAACGAACGCTCCACTCACCCCATCGCTCGACCGACTCGCCGTGCAATTGTTGACTCCTTAACGGCGCGCAACGAACAGGGCTGCGACATTTGAAGGTCGATCGGGGGCCTCAGTTTCAGGACCCTAACCCCGAACCGACAAGACGTGACCGTCCAGCCGCGCCGCCCGTTCGATTATCAACGGCACGGACTGGCCGCTTGCGCATGTGGTGGAGCGGTGAGTGCAGTTTTCGTTCGGAAAAGGCGTGTCGGCAGGTCTTGCGGTGGCAGCATTGATTGCTTCCGCGTCGCTCGGGTCCCAGGTTGTTGCTGAACCGGGCCACCCTGTCCAAGCAGTGCCGGCGCTGATCAACGGAGCCTGGGTGGCAGACCCGGCGATTTCCGCTGATCCGCTGCTCCTTCTGGACGATAATGTCACTTATTCCACGGCTCAAGCTCCCAAGCCGGTTGCCAAGATCGCCTCTTCCGAACTCGAATGCATGGCCAAGGTCGTTCGCCACGAGGCCGCCAATCAGTCGCGCCAGGGCCAGCGCGCCGTTGCTGAAATCCTGGCGAACCGCGCCAAATCCGGCCGCTTCCCTTCGACGATCTGCGGCGTCGCCAATCAGCCCGGCCAGTTTTTCGACACCACGAGCTATAATCCTTCGCGGGATACGCCAGAGTGGCAGACCGCGATGGAGGTCTCCCGCGAGGTGCTCTCAGGCGAAGGTCAGAACGTCGCTCGCGGCGCCTATTTCTACCACGCCGCTTACCAGGCCCCCACCCGCTTTTTCCGCGGCCGTCAGCAGGTGCTGGCGATGGGGGATCACGTCTTCTACCGCTGATCCGCGGGTTGATGGCCGAAGCGGGCAGCTTCGGCTGCCTTCCATTCACGATGAAGCACCGCGCGCGGCAAACCTAGCCCGATCGAGAGCGTGAACGCGTCCCACCGTTCCGCCAGCGCCGCCAGTTGCGCCTGCCGCGGGCCCGGGGTCTGTTCGTCGATCCACTCCCTGAGCGAGATTGCGTTGGTTGCCAGGAGGAACAGGCTGGTGATCGCGATGATGGCCGTGGTCCAACGCAGCGGATGGCCCAGCGGTTCGCCGCTCGCAAGATCCACCGGCGATTCGAATTCATGATGATCCGCCATCGTCCGCTCCGTCAGAACTGATAATAGATGAAGGGGGCAACCCCTTCAAAACGCATCGCATCGATCAGCAGGATCGCCACCCCCGCCAACAGCCCGACCACGGGCGCCGGAACGCGCCTGAGCCTGATGGCCAGCGCCGGCATCAGGCGCGGTGGCCCAAGGTGCATTGCCAAGCCGATGAGCACGAGCCCCAATCCCAGGGGCGTGATCATCGTCGCTTTTCCGGTCCATCGCGCAATTCCGCTCAGATAGTCGAGTGCGCCATCGAAACTGTCGGCCCGGAAGAAAATCCACCCAAGCACCACGATATGAAAGGTGATCAGCAAGCCGATGGGTCGCGGCAAGCTCCAGCGCCATGGCTTCACTTCGCGCCAAATGCGTTCCAGCGACAGCACGAGCCCGTGCAAGCCGCCCCAGATCAGAAAGGTCCATTTGGCGCCATGCCAGATGCCGCCCAGCAGCATCGTGATCATGAGGTTGCGGCAGATGTAGAGAATGCCGCCGCGATTGCCGCCGAGGCCGATATAAAGATAGTCGCGAAGCCAGCTCGAAAGGCTGATGTGCCAGCGCCGCCAGAAATCCTGCAGGGATACGGCGCGATAAGGCTGATCGAAATTGCGTGGGAAGCGATAGCCGAGCAGGGCCGCCAGCCCGATCGCCATGTCGCTATAGGCTGAAAAATCGCAGTAGATCTGGACCGCATAGCCATAGGCCGCAAAGATCAGATCGCCGCTGCCATAAGCGCTTGGATCGAAGAACACCGGATCGACGAATTGCGTCGCCAGCTCCGATGCGATCACAGCCTTTTTGAACAAGCCCCAGATGATCAGCAGCAACGCCATTGCTGCCATGCCGCGGTCAAGCTTTGGCACCTTTTGAAACTGCGGCACGAGATGCGCGGCCCTGACGATCGGCCCCGCAACCAGGTGCGGAAAAAAAGACATGAGCAAGGTGATGTCGAGCAGCGATGCCGGGCGCACGCGGCCACGATAGACATCGATCATGTAGGACATGCCCTGAAAGGTGAAGAAGGAGATGCCGACCGGCAGCACCACCTGCAGCAGCGGCAGATCCCGTCCAAAACCAACGTCGGTCAGCAGCGGCGCGACCTCGCCGAGAAAGAAATCATAATATTTGAAGAAGCCGAGGATCAGCAGATTGGCTGCCACGCCGAGCGCCACAAGCATTTTGCGGCGATAAGCCTGCGTCTTTTCACCCGACGGCGCGTCTTCGTCGCGTTCATGCTCGTCATCCGTGGAGCCGGAGGAAGCGATGGCCCGCGCCAGACTCCAATTGATCAGCGCCGATCCGATCAGCAGGGCGACGAAGCGCCAATCCCAGGCCCCGTAGAAGATCCAACTCGCGATCAGCAGCAGGATCTTGCGCCACTCATTATCCCGGCTGCCCACCGTCCAGACGAGCACGTAGACACACAGAAAGAACAGCCCGAAGGTCAGCGTGGGAAACAGCATCCTATGCCTGCGTCACCCGAAGAATTGAACGTGTCCTTGCTAAGCCGAGTGTCGCGCACGCCTCGTGCGGTTGGCGCCTTTCAGTGCTGGCTTTTCCAGAAGCACGCATGAGGGCTGGCATCTTCATGTTCCTGCGCGGCGAGGACCCCGATGCCCGATGGCGCGCACTAACGCGCGGCCAGGGTGCCATTGGCCGCGGCGGCAAGATCCGCCTGAAGCATTCGCGCGATATCCCACCCGCCCGCTTTGGTATAATGCACAAAATCCCCCCGCATCATTGGCGGCGACGCCTTGACCAGCTTCGCCGCCGCGCAAGCGCCGCCCATCCGCGCCTGCCAATCCCAAAACGCGATATTGAGCTCTTGCGCAACCCGTCGCTGCACTTCGCGCACGGCCGCAAGCCCCGGCGGCGCNAACAGTGGCCGCCCGGTTGGATCAAGCTCCGGCTGGGTCGGCGTNTGCGCTCCGACGCCCGCCTCCTCGGATGCGCGCAATGTCGCCATGACGTCAGCCAGCGTCTGCGATTGCGTGGTGCAATCCACCGCTGCGCCAGGGGCATTGTTCGCCAGCGCTGCATTGCGCGTGTTGGCATCAGGCGCACCCAGCATCAGGATCGGCACATTGCGCACCAGCCGCCGGATCCGCGCAAGCTGGCTGCGAAGCGAGATTTCATATTGGCTCGGCTCGACCCGCGGCGCGAATCCCTCATTGGTTCCGAAGGCGATCACCACCAGATCGGGCTTATAGCTTCGAAGCTCCTCGGCGATCACGCTGTCGTCGGTGCGCGCGAAATGGACGAGCTGCGATCCGGAGACGCCCAAATTCGAAACCACCACGCCGCCTGCATCACGAAACGTGGCCCAAGACGTAATCGTCACGGGGCCGCCATGGGCGGTAACTTGCACGGTGTATTGCGGCTGATCGACGTGAATGGTCTTGCATTCGGACCGCACAGCGAAAGCGTTGAGGTTGAATTCCTCGCTGGTCGCGCCGACCTGAACGGTGAGCGAACCCGAGCCCGGCTGTTCGAGCGCACATATGGTGAAGCGATTGAAGGCCTCGTTCGAGTCCGCGGTCAAACCCAGAATGGCGCCTTCCTGGCTCGTCGAGACGCTGAAGCCAGAAAGACCTATGAGCGGCCGCGGCGGAGCGGAAGCGCTGCCGAAAGTGGATTTCACCGTCCACCCCGGCGACATGCTGGCCGTGGCCCCATAGGTCAAATAGCCCGGATAGGGGCGTCCCGGCGCCATAACTCCCCTGCCCCCGCTGCCATATTGCGCTTGCAGCAACTCGCGCCACCCACCGGTGATGGTGTCGCCTGCAGTATGGCTGTCGCCGATCTGAAGAATATGGACGGGATGATTGCCTTCGGAATGATCGCGGGCGCGCGCGAGCTTGTCGAAATAAGGCTGTAGCGTCTCGGCTTGGCAAAGCGCCGTCTGGCAGGGCGTTGCCGCGGCAACCAGCATTGCAAGCAGTGGAAGCGGCATCAGGCGGCAGGCCCCACGGCGACCTGAGGGTCTGCCGGGCTTTGCTCCTGCTGTTGATTGTCGTCGCCGTTTTCCCCTTCGGTTTTCTTCGCAGGCGCAGGCTCGATGAGGCGGTCGGCTTTGGCCTTGGGTTTGGGCGCCACTGCGTTCACAGGCTTGGCTGCTGCCACGGTGACGGGCTCAGGCGATGCGATCGGGCCGACCGAACCCGCTTCGGCCAGATGCTCCCGCGCTGCCGCGACATATTGCCTGATCCGCTCCGCCAATCCGCCCGTCAGGCGCTGATAGCCACCCATCGACATATGAATGCCGTCATTGGCACGCATAAGCTTGGGCGTTGGACTGCCAACCACCGGCAGATAGGCTGCATAGGCACCATTGGCATCAACCGACATTGGCCTCGTGTCGATGAAGGGAACATGAAGCCGCTCCATCTCCTGGGCGAAGAACTGGCTCATGCCCACGATATCGGAATCGAAGCTGGGCTTTCGCATCACCGGCAAGCCAACCCAATAGACAATCGCCCCCTGTTTGCGGAGCAAGCCGATATAGCGCTCGATGCGTGCGCCGATCTCCTGCTTCCAGGCGGGGCTCAGCAGCGGCGCGTAATGACCGGCATGCATCACGCCTTGCGTGTCATTGGCGCCGAAGGAGATGACTGCGATGTCCACCGGGCCCTCGCTCAACTGCTGCGCCACCCGGTCCTCCAGGTTGAGGCTGGCATAGCGCGTAAAGCCGGTCGATTGCTGGCTATATTTGACGACCTGGAAATTCTCGCGCGCCGGGAGCTGATGATATAGCGCCGCCCACACACCATCGCCGAAACTGTCGCCGAACACCCCGATCCGGACCTTTTCGCCTTTGGCAATGGCGTCAAGCAGCCTCGGCTGGAACGGCATCGCACATTCGCTGGTCAAGTCTTTGACTTGCGATATTTTGGCTGGCGCAGAAGCTTGGCTGGCCGAGGCTACGACCGCGACCTGTCGCGGTGCCAGGGACGCATCGGTCGCGATCGCGTCGTGAATGTCGCCGGCGAAAGCATAGCCCATTGCCGCCCCGACACCCACGCCAAGAAAGAGAACCGCAGTCCGGTCGGCAAGCTGCCGAAACACGCTCATCAAGCTTTGCTCCGCTCCACGCGGCACGTCCTTAACGCGATGGCGGAGTCAGTGTCGAGCGCCGTTTGCGGCGGGATGCACATGGCTCGGGATAACTGCGGCGACGGAGGGAAATGATTTTGCCCGCAAGGCCAGAATCCTTAGATTTCCGTTTTGAAGCGTGGCATTTCACTCCCCGCCGGCCGTGGGATCGCGGGCGTTCGTGAAAGAATATCCTAGCCGGAACGCCTGAAACAATGCAGTTGGCGCCGGTTCGTTTGGAGTACGCGTGATGAGCACATCGGACAGATGGGCGGAGGGCCGGATCGGATTCATTACCGGCGCCACTTCGGGTTTTGGCGAGGCGCTGGCCCGTCGGATCGTGCTTGGTGGGGGCAAGGCGATCGTCACTGGCCGCCGCGCTGATCGGTTGGAGAAACTGAAAAGCGAACTTGGCGAAGCCGTGCTCCCGCTCAGCTTGGACGTGCGAGACGAAATGGCCGTGCGAACCCTTGTCGAGAGCTTGCCGGAGGATTTTGCAGCCATCGATATTCTCTTCAACAATGCCGGGCTGGCCGCGGGTCTCGACAAGGCTCAAAACGCCGACTTCAATGACTGGAGGACGATGATCGATACCAACGTCATCGGCTTCTCGGCAGTAACCCACGCCATCCTGCCGGGCATGGTGGCGCGCAATCGCGGCGACATCATCAATGTCAGTTCGGTTGCCGCGAGCTATCCCTATCTAGGCGGGGCAGCTTATGGAGGGACCAAGGCTTTCGTCCGGCAATTCTCGCTATCGCTTCGTACGGACTTGCTCGGCACCGCCGTACGCGTCACCTCGGTCGAGCCTGGCATGTGCGACACCGAATTCTCGGCCGTCCGCTTCGGCGGCGATCAAGCGAAGGCCGACGCCGTCTATCAGGGCATGACGCCCCTCTCGGCGGACGACGTGGCGCTGAGCATCGAGAGCTTGCTTCGCCTCCCCGCTCACATCAACGTCAACTCAATCGAGATCATGCCGGTGCAGCAAGCCTTCGCCGGGTTCGCGGTAGATCGAAGCGGGCCGATCAGCTGACGACGGCAGGCCCTTTCGCCGCAATCATCTTCCCGGTCCACAGTCTAATTCGGTGAATGGCGGGACGCGTGGCCGACCATTTCTGACCGTTCTCCTCGACGAGGAGAACGGTCAGTGGGAAGAAGATGACTTCGTCAGGCCTGCGGAGGATCGGCGATCATCGCGGTGAAATTCGCTTCCGCCGCGAGCTTGTCCTCGATCAACGCGCGCCCGGCGAATTTGCAGATCTTGCCACGCTTCTGTACGAACTCGACCTCAAGCCGCAACAGCACGCCCGGTTCGACCGGGGCGCGGAATTTCGCCTCTTCGATCGCCATGAAATAGACCAGCTTGCCGGTCCCGGCGAGACCAAGCGTTTCCACCGCAAGCACGCCCGCCGCCTGCGCCATCGCCTCGACGATCAATACGCCGGGCATGATCGGGCGCCCAGGGAAATGCCCGTCGAAAAAGCCTTCGTTGATCGTTACCGCCTTGATCGCGACGATCGACTGATCCGGAACCAGCCTCTCGACGCGATCGATTAGCAACATCGGATAACGATGCGGCAATGCCGCCATCACCCGCCGCACGTCCAGCGGGCCGATGGCGGGGAAAGACGTTTCCCCGCCTTCGCTCATGATCAGCGACCGCCCGTGCCGGAGGAGGCCGGAGCTGCCGGTGCAGTCGTGCTGACTGAGGGAAGCTGCGAGTTGAGCTGAGCCAGCACTTCACTGGAGACGTCCAGTGCGCCCGCTGCCGCAACCGTGGCGTTAATGTCCAGTGCGATATTGGCGCCATGGGCCTGCATGACCTGCTGGACGATCGATCCGATCTTCTGTTGGATCTGCTGGACGACATAGGCGCCGTTACGCTGGAGGGTCTGCTGGCGCTGCTGGAGCTGCTGGTTGGCTGCGTTTTGTTTGGTCTGGAACGCTTGGATGCGAGTCTGCATGGCAGCATCAGGCTCTTTGCCGCCAAGTGCCTTTTGGATTGAGTCGGCTTCGGTCTGAAGTGGTTGCGCGAGTGTCTGCGCAAATGCCTGAGCCTGCTGCTTCTGGCTTTCGAGCTGGGGTTGCGCAGCCTTGAAGGCATTGGACTCGCTCACAATGCGCTCATTGTCGACCGTAATGACGACGGCCGCAGGCGTCTTCTGTGCCGATGCCGGAGCGGCAAGGGCGATCGTCGCGGTCAGGAGCGCCGACGCAACCGCGGCGGCTTTCAGGAAAGTCCTCATCAGAATTGTGTCCCTACGTTGAAGCTGAACAATTTGGTGTCGTCGCCCTTCTGCTTGAGCAGAGCCTTGGCGATATCGATCCTGAACGGGCCGAAGGGCGAGTTCCAGTTGACGCCGAAGCCGATCGAAAGGCGGGGTTTGGCGCTATTGCCGAGATATTGCTCGACGAATGCCGGCACATCGACGCTGTTAAGCGGCTTATTTGGCGTGCCGTTGGTGGTCGCATTGGTTGTCGAGGCACCCGTTACCGAGTCCACGTACAGCGGGTTACCGGCGCTATCGAGCGCCGGAACCCTAAGACCAGGGGTCGGCGTTGACTGGAAATTTGGCTTCCTGATGCCGAATACCGCGCCAGCATCCATGAAGATGGAAGGTCTCAATCCGAGCTCGCGACCGCCCGAACCAAGCGGAAGCTCCAGCTCAAGCCTGCCCAGATAATAGGCCCGGCCGCCCAGCGCATCGTCAGAAATATTATTGTTGCTGTCGCTCAGCGGCGTTTTGAGATCGTCCTGCAAATAGGTGCGCTTGATGCGCGGGCCGACGCCGCGGATGTCGAAACCGCGGATCTGGGGCTCACCCAAGAAGAAGCGATCGGTCAGCCGAACATCCTGGCCAAGGCCCTTGATATAACCGCCCTCGCCATTCACGGAGAAAACGAAGCCCTTGCCGAAGCCCCAATATTTATGAGCTTCGAAGGTGCTTTTGATGTAGCGCACGTCGCCGCCGAGGCCGGCGAAATCCTGGCTGAATACGAAACGCTGCCCGCGCGTCGGATGCAGCCGGTTGTTGAGATTGTCGAAGACGAAGGAATAGCCGACCGAGGACGTCAGGCGCTTGCCCAAGGCATCGCACAAATAGCGTCCGGCGATGACGGGCGAACATGTGTCCTTCACCCCGTCACCATTGGTGTCGACGAAATAGGTGCTCTTATCGAGCGACACGTCGTCGTAGCTGAGACCATAGCGCAGCGCGAGCGACGTGAATTCCGTCAACGGGACGCCCAAGCGAACCTGGAAGCCGGTCGTCACCTGGTTGTAGGTGGTGCGCCGGTCATTGCCGTTGCCGGTGAAGTTGAACGAATTATAGTCGCGACGGAAAATATCCCAGCCCAGCGCGATATTCTTGTCGAAGACATAAGGCTCGGTAAAGCCGAGTTCGATCGATTTGGAGTATTTCGAATAATCGACGCTGGCGCGGAGTTCCTGGCCCTTGCCCATGAAATTATGCTCGGTGATGCCGAGGCTGACGATGAAGCGTTCGAGGCTCGAATAGCCGGCCGAGACCTGCAACTCGCCCGTCGACTTCTCTTCGACATTGGCTTCGAGGATCACCTTGTCCGGCGTAGAGCCGCGCTTCTGTTCGATTTCCAGCTTGTCCTGGAAGAAGCCCAGCGACTGGATGCGGTCACGCGAGCGCTTGACCTTGAAGCTGTTGAACGCGTCGCCTTCCGCGAGGCGGAATTCGCGGCGGGCCACCTTGTCCTTGGTGTGCGTATTGCCGTTGATGTCGATCCGCTCGACATAGACGCGCGGCGCATCCGCAACCTTGAAGGTCACACTCATCGTGCGGGCATCTTTGTCGCGATTGAACTGCGGCTGGATATCGGCGAACGCATAACCCATCAGACCCGCGGTCTCGCTCAGCGTATCGACCGTATCCTCGACTTGCTTCGCGTTATACCATTGGCCTTTCCGCATCTTGATGAGCGGCCTGAGCGTTTCCGGCTTGAGATCGCGGATATCGCTTTCGACGTTGATGTCGCCGAAATGATAGCGCTCCCCTTCTTCCACCACATAGGTGATGATGAAATCATGCTTGTCCGGGGTGAGTTCCGCCACCGCCGAGATCACCCGGAAATCGGCATAGCCATTGGTCAGATAGAATTGGCGGAGCTTCTGCTGGTCATAGGCCAGCCGGTCAGGATCGTAGCTGGTACCCGATGAAAAGATCTTGGTGAGGCCGGACTGCTTGGTCGCCATTTCCCCGCGAAGCCGGCCATCGGAAAACTTCTTGTTGCCGATGATGTTGATCTTGCGGACCTTTGACTTCGGCCCCTCGGTGATCTCGAACACGACGTCGACACGGTTTTGGTCAAGCATGACCATCTTCGGCTCGACCGTCGCGGCAAAACGACCCTGCCGGCGATAGAGCTCGATGATCCGCGCAACGTCCGCGCGCACCTTCGACCGGCTGAAAATCTGGCGCGGCGCCAGCCTGATCTCCGGCTTGATTTTATCTTCCTTGAGCCGCTTATTGCCTTCCAGCACGATGCGGTTGATGACCGGGTTTTCCTTGACCTGGACCACCAGCGCGCCGGCATTGTCGCGGATCTGCACGTCGGCGAACAGCTCGGTAGCGAACAGCGCCTTCAGCGCGCGATCGAGCGCTTCACGGTTATAGGAATCACCGGGCTTCAGATCGATGTAGGACCGGACCGTATCGGGCTCGAGCCGCTGCGCGCCCTCGACCGTGATCGACTTCACGACACCAGTGGTCGGCGG
>JGI24736J21556_1000049_pt1 | contig 19473 bp, 18 predicted proteins | sample KBSCornC2_FD_21556 | JGI IMG/M metagenome (IMG submission 21556) | reverse complement strand
GCCTGGCCAACAATCTCGACTTCGTCAATGTCAGCAAATAGTGCGCACAGGCGATCAAGCGCCAATTGCTCGTCATCCACCAGCAACACGCGCATCAGCCGCCCCTCCGTCCGTTATGATTATGGACCGGAGGCGCTTGGCTCAAGCCAATTTTAGCCGCCGTTGGGAACGCCGATACCGCCCATGCCAGGCTGTTGCGGCTGAATGGCTAGCAGATGAATGTCGAAGATGAGTAACGCATTCGGCGGAATTACGCCGTCGCCTGCGCCTCTTGCGCCGTAAGCCAGCTGCGGGGGGATCCAGAAGCGGTAATGCGACCCAGGGGACATCAGCTTGAGCGCTTCCGTGAAGCCGGGAATCAACCCTTCCACCGGCAACGGTGCTGGCCCGCCATGACGCGCGCTCGAATCGAATGTTTCGCCGTTCGCCAGCTTGCCATCATACTCGACGAGCACCATGTCGCTGGACTTAGGTTTGGGGCCGGATCCTTCCTCCAGAACCTGATATTTCAGTCCTGAAGCTGTGGTCGCCACCACATGCTGCGAGGTACCTTTGAAAGCCAACGCGACGCCCGTAGCGGCGACGAGAGCAAGTCCCGCCCACAATATGACGAGCGCGCCTTTCTTGATCGGGCGCAGCGGGACAGCGGTCACTTCAGACATGGCGGCACTCGGGCTGGAGAAAGAGAATCGGGCCGGGCTCTGCCGGCCGGGACGACTTACCGGCTGCCGTCGCGCTCCATCCGCTTGCGCTCCAGCTTGCGGGCGCGGCGAATCGCGGCGGCGCGCTCGCGGGCGCGCTTTTCGGACGGCTTCTCATAGTGACGGCGCAGCTTCATCTCGCGGTACACGCCCTCACGCTGGAGCTTCTTCTTGAGCGCGCGAAGGGCCTGATCGACATTATTGTCGCGAACGATAATCTGCATAAACCGTCTCAATCTCCATTCAAATCTGTCGGCATAACAAACGACCGCAGGACTGGCGCCCGGCGGCGAAAGCGGGGCAGCTAGCAGAAACCCCCGCATTCTTCAAGGGCATGAACGCCGGCAACACTAACTTGCCAGCGCCAGACTCCAACCCGTTCCACGACGACGTCGCAGGATCAACAGAGAGTCGTCAATCGGGGCGGGCGACCCGAGTCACTAACGCCTCCAGTATATCCAATAGAAGCGCGATATCCTGATCGCGTGACAAACGATGATCGCCGTCCTTGATCAGTGTCACGCGTACATCCTCGCTCGACAACGACCCGGCGAGCCTCAATGCAACCTCCCAGGGCACGTCCTCGTCGCGCTGGCCGTGCAGAAGACGAACGGGGCACTGGATCGCGATGGGCTGGCCGAGCAGCAGATTGTCCTGCCCGCTCTGCCAGAAGGCACGCGTCGTCACATAGGGCTGTTCCGAATAGGCCGAAGGTTCCTCAATGCGGCCTTCGGTTCGCAGGATCGCCTTGTCCGCATCAGTGAAGCCCCAGTCCGTGAAATCCGGTGCCGCCGCGATGCCGACCAGCCCGGCCACCCGCTCTCTCAGTGCCAAGGCGAGTAGCAGCATCAACCAACCGCCCATCGAGGATCCCACGAGGATCAGCGCTCCCTGCGTAAGATGTTCGATGAGATGAAGGGCGTCGTCGCGCCAGATGGCCAAGGTGCCATCCTCGAACCGCCCCTCGCTGGCCCCACAGCCGGAATAGTCCAGGCGAAGAAAAGCCAAGCCCTTGCGTTCCGCCCACGCATCGACTGCGAGCGCCTTGGTTCCTTCCATATCCGACATATAGCCGGGCAGAAATACTATGGTTGGCGCGTGGCCGGACCGCGACCGGTAGGCGAGGCGCAGCCCATCCGGCCGAGCGAGAAAGGAGGGCGCCGCAGCCTCAATCATGCCGGCTGTCGATCCCGAAAGACGCCTCGCGCATTGCCCCCCTCTGCGAACCAGTGCTTCGCACCATGCGCGAACACGGCTCTTGCCGCAATTCAGGCAGCCGCCAGCACGCCATCATAAGCGCGATCTTCCAAAGATCTACCGGCACCCATCGCCACGCAGATCAAGGCATCGTCAGCAACCTTGACGCTGAGGCCGGTTGCGATCGAGATCGCTTCGTCGATCCGGCCGAGCAAGGCGCCCCCGCCGGTCAAGGTGATGCCTTCGTCGATGATGTCCGACGAAAGCTCGGGCGCGGTTTGCTCCAGCGCGACCATCACCGCGCCCTTGATCTGGCCAATCGGCTCGGCCAGCGCCTCGGCGATCTCGGCTTCGCTGATCGTAACCTCGGAGGGACGTCCAGTGACGAGATCGCGTCCTTTTACCGTAAGCTGACGCCCCTTCCCGTCAGGCACGATCGCCGAGCCGATATTGTGCTTCACGCGCTCGGCGGTCATTTCCCCGATCATGAGATTGTGGCTGCGCCGGACGTACGAGGAGATCGCATCATCCAGCCGGTCGCCCGCAACCCGTACCGAATTGCTGTAAGCGATGCCGCGGAGCGAAAGCACCGCCACCTCGGTCGTCCCGCCGCCGATATCAACGACCATCGCGCCGCGCGGCTCGGTCACCGGAAGCTTAGCGCCGATTGCCGCCGCCATCGGCTCCTCGATCATCTGAACCCGATACGCTCCCGCTCTTGAAGCTGCGTCGCGAAGCGCGCGGCGCTCCACCATCGTCGAGCCGGAGGGTACGCAGACCACCACCTCATGCCGCCGCGCGAGGCGCTTCGTTCCTGCCAGCGCCTTGTCGATGAAATGTTTGATCATCTGCTCGGCCACTTCGATATCGGCGATGACGCCGTCGCGCAGCGGCCGCAGCGCCTCGATATTGGGCGGGGTCTTGCCCATCATCAGCTTGGCCTCGTTGCCGACGACCTTCACGCGGCGAACGCCATTGTGCGTCTCCAGCGCGATCACCGAAGGTTCGTTGAGAACGATGCCGCGATCACGGACATAGATCACCGTGTTCACCGTGCCGAGATCGATCGCCAGATCATGGGCGGGCGAGGAGAACAGACGGGGAATTTTCATGAGCCTCGCGAGACCAATTGGCTGACAAGGCTGGGCTTTTGATCACAGAGCGGGCTGTGCTGAAGCGCGCTGCGCCAGACCGCAGGTTTATCGCGCCTATCCGAGCGCGACTCGCTTTTCCGCTCTCATGCCCTTCAGCCTTTGGTACGGGAGATATTCAGTGCCACGGCCGCACGGATGAGTGCCTTCAGCGCTTCTGCATCGATCGCATCGCCTTCGTGGAAATCGATGGCGCGCCGGACATTGCCTTCGAGGCTGGAGTTGAAAAGGCGCGATGGATCGTCGAGCGCCGCTCCCTTTGCGAAGGTCATTTTCACGACCTTCTTATATGTCTCGCCGGTGCAGATGATGCCGCCATGATACCATGTCGGCACACCCCGCCATTTCCATTCCTCGATCACGTCGGGATCGGCCTCCCGGATGAGGCTGCGAATCCGGCCGAGCATCTCGCCCCGCCAGTCAGCCAGCTCCGCGATGCGGCCGTCGATCAGCGCGGATGGCGACTTGCCCTGTTGCTGCGAGCCTTCAGTCATGACGCATCCTTTTCCCTTATTTCCGATCCATTGAGTGGGCCCAGCGACAAGCTGTCAAGCGCAACGATTTCCGGCTAGATTTCGTGAGAGATGATTGGGACGGGGGTAGAAATGACGACGGAGCTTGATGTTCTCGCCTGGGGTTGCGTCCTTGCGCTGGTTCACATCTTCGCGGCAGCGCAGGTGAAAACGAAGCAATATGGCATCAAATGGAATGCCGGTCCTCGTGACGAAAGCCTGCCCGAGCCGCTGCCGCTCACCGGTCGGCTGATGCGGGCGCAGGCCAATTTCTTCGAGACTTTCCCGATCGTGATCGCACTGATCGCCATCCTCGCCATCAGCGGGCGCGGTAATGCCCACACGGCATTGGGCGCGTGGCTGTGGCTCGGCGCACGTGTCGTCTATCTACCGCTTTACGCGCTTGGGATTCCCGTCGTGCGGTCGCTGGCTTTCCTCGTGAGCATGGCTGGCATCATCATGATGCTATGGCCGATTCTCTTCGGCTGAACCGAAGGACGCCGCCAAGCCATCGGATCCGCACCATCATAGGTGTATAAATTCCGTTAAAATTAGCTAATCGGATGCTGCGCCACGGCATTTGCGTTTGACTCGCAATAGCTCGAAGATATTTCATTAGTTAACGAGTGATTAACGGTAGTGGGGGCTTTCGTGGCGCGGCATAGGCTTGAGGGCAGCATTTATCGGATCATCTTCGGCTTCGCGGCGATCATCGCCGGTGCGGCGGTATCGACGGCCGCGCCCGCGGTTGTCCTCAGCGCCGAACAGCAGCTCGGCAAGAGCCTGTTTTTCGACAAGGGGCTCTCGCACGGCGGCAGCCAATCCTGCGCCTCCTGCCATAGCCCGACGGTGGCCTTCACCGATCCGGATTCGTCGCACGCGACTTCGAAGGGCGACAACCCCGCCCTGTTCGGCAATCGCAATGCGCCCTCGGCGATGTACATGGCCTACAGCCCGACCTTTCACTATGACACGGACGAGCAGCTCTATGTCGGTGGCCAGTTCACCGACGGACGCGCGCCGACGCTTGAGGAGCAGGCCAAGGCGCCCTTCCTCAATCCGGTCGAGATGGGGAACAGCAACCGCGCCGAGGTGGTCGATCATCTGATGAGCGGACCGAATGCGGATGCGTTCAAGTCGGTCTATGGCGCTGACGCCTTCAACAATGTCGACAAGGCCTATGACAATATCAGCAACGCCATCGCTTCCTATGAGCGTTCGCCAGAGCTTTCCCCTTTCACCTCCAAGTTCGATTACTCGCTCAAGGGCAGGGTGGTGCTGTCGCCGTCAGAAAAGCGCGGCTTGGCGGCTTTCAATGATCCGATGAAGGGCGGCTGCTCGGGCTGCCACATCAGCACGCCAGGGGCAGACGGAACGCCGCCGCTGTTCACCGATTTCACCTATGACAATATCGGCATTCCCAAGAATATGGCGAGCGATTTCCTGACACTGCCGGCCGAATTCAATCCGGACGGCACCGCCTTCACCGATCTCGGCTTGGGCGGGATCGTGGCCGATCCTTCGCTCTATGGCGCGTTCAAGGTGACGACGCTCAGGAACATCGCGCTGACCGGGCCTTATGGCCATAATGGCTATTTCACGACCTTGAGCCAGATCATCACCTTCTACGCCACGCGCGACGTCTGGCCCACCTGCGCCGATCCCTCCACCAGCGCCGCCAACGCCTTCGCCATGGGATGCTGGCCTTCGGCTGAATTCGCCGACACCATGAACCGCGACGAGCTGGGCAACCTCAATCTCTCGGCTGGCGACATCCGCGACATCAAGGCATTCCTGGCCACGCTGACCGACGGTTATGCGGGCGTAGTTCCCGAACCGAAAAATTGGGCGATGCTTATCGCGGGCTTCGCGCTGGTAGGCGGGCGCATGCGATCGGTCCGCAGGCGCGCTAATGCGTAGGGCTTCGCGCCTTCGCCTTCCCACACATCTGCCTGACCACGGACCACTGCGCCGGACTCATCGCCGGACGCGGATAAGCGATATGCGTATCGGCGGCGAGGAACGTGTCGCGCCGCGCCGTCGATACCGGATGGTTCGATAGCCAGGAAAAGGCCGTGTCGACCGTGCTGCTGCCGGTTTTCTCCATCCGGCTCATGCGCTCGAAAAAATCCGCCGTGGGCTTGGTCGAGATGTGGTTGCGGGTGAGCGCGGCGATGGCATAGGCATCCGCATCGCTTTCCGCCGCCCGGCCGTAGCGCGCGTCGACCAGAGCCTGCGCATATTGCACGCTCTTGCCGCTGCCGCCCAGGATCAGCCCGAGCCCGAATTGCCGAATCAGCCCGGCCATCACGTGGCGGTGCTCGACATGGCCAATTTCATGGCCGACCACGCCGGCGATCTCGTCCGCCGATTTCGCCTGCTGGATAATGCCGTTGAAGAGGGCGATCTGGCCGCCGGGCAAAGCGACGGCGTTGGGGATGGGAAGATCGATGACGCGTACGCGCGTTGGCCGGCCGCTGGCTGAGAGCCTCTGACCCAATTGATCGAGCACGGCGTCGCCCTCGGCCGAATAGCAGGCGCGGCCACCGAGATCGCCGACCAGCGCATCGCCAAAAGCCTGCTCCCATTTTTGCGGAATGAGCGGAGCGACCCAGTTGGGGAGCTGATAGAGCATAAATAAAAGGGCGGCCGAGACAACAAGCGCCGCCAGTACGGCGCGCGTCAGGCCGAAGCGATCGATCAGGCGGCCATAACGCGGTTCGGCAGGCAGGAGATTTTGCCAATCGTCGGGAAGCCCCCGATCGAAGCCGAGCCGCCATCCAGCGCTATTTTTGTTGCCGAACACAGGCCGGCTGCCATCTCCCCGACGAACAAGATCGGCGACCGCAACTGTCTCATGGCCTTCGATCAGCAGCCGATCACCCTCGCGCCTGACGGAGACAATATGCCGGCGAGCGGTGATGCCATCATAAAGCCAGCCTTCGATCGGTTCGTTCAACTAGAACGCCCCGACGTCGAACGCATCGAGCAGGCCCTCGCCTTGCTTTGGCTCCGGCGTTTCGGACTGAGTCAACAGCGCCAGATCGACCTCACCGCTCGCCTCGAGATGGGTGATGAAGAATTTCCAGTGCCGATAGCCGAGCCAGGCATAGGCGACGCCCAGCGTGACGATCAGCAGGACGAGATCGCCCAGAAACAGCATGAACCAGTCCACCGTGCGGGCGGTAAAAGCGAAATCGATGTGGGTCAGGGTGAGATTGCCGACAGCTTCCCGGAAATATTTCGCGTAGAAGGCGAGCGCAATCACGCCAAATGTAAAATAGGCGGCGAATGCGCCCAGCATCGCGAAGAGCAGGGTTACAGCCATGGCCTGCGGGTTGTGCTGGCTCGCGACGGCGACAGCACCAGCCCCCATGGCCGCGACGCAACCAGCAACGGGAAGAAGATAAAACAGCAGAAAGCGCCCCATTAGCGGGCGCGAACGGGCGCCCGATGCAAATGGATGCGGACCAAAGCTCATCTTGTTCCAGCGCTCGTTCCACAGCTCACACATGGACCAGGGAACCAGCAGGCCGAGCGCGATTCCACCTACGATCGTCTTCCAAACAGTAGACCAGCCGTAGCTCCAGCCCTGATCGTCGCTGCCGCCGCGAATGCCGTGCCAATAGGTACGGCTGAGGCGGTAGCGCAGCGCGCGAAAACGGGCGACACCGAAGATGTAAATGAGGAAAAGATAGATAGCAGGCGTCATCACCGCGACGACGGCGATATAGCCGCGCATCGCCAGCGCCTCTACGGCAAATCTCAGCAGGACCAGCGGAAACAGGATCAGCACGGCTGCCATGATGAAGCCGATGAACAGCTCCTTGCCGGTCCCGGTCCATTCCAGTGTATCGTCAATGAAGCGCGTGTGACTCCACAGATAGCGACGCTCGCGCGTTCTGGCCCAGAAGCGATACATCCCAAGGGTGATGATCGTGAGCAACAGATTTGTCAGCGCAATCGGCGCGAATTCCTTCCAGCTTCCTGAAAAGCCAAATGCGGATTGTTGCAGATCGTTGCCTGACATTTTCGACATCCCCCTTGCCCCAGCGTAACGCACACCGAATTACTTGCCATGTCAATTGGCGATCATCGTTAACCGACGCTGGTTCAGTGCGGTTTTTCCAGCCGTGCGATCATGGCTGAGACGGCCGCCATCTGCGCGCCATGCCGAAGCAGGAAATCGAACCCGGTATAGCCCCACCAATCCCAACATCCCATGGGATTGACTGGACTCGCATCCACCTGGGGATAAAGAATGACAATCCCGTTGCTGTCGGCCCATTGATTGTAGCCGAGCTTGCCATAGACATCGTCGCCGACAACCGACGCGCTCTGACTGCATCCATGAAAGACGACATGAAGCGCGCAATGGGCGGAGGCGGGGCGACAAGCAGCCGGAACATAGACATAGCCGATCGAGGCCATGGCGGCGAAGGGAGAGGTATAGTCATCCTCATGGAAGGCTTGCGGTTGCGCGGAGAGGGCCGGGGCGGCGGGCCGCAGCGTCCCGTAGACGTGGCTGAGGATCGCTCCAGGTTGATCGTAAAGTTCCGTGCCCACAGAACATTGATCGATGTACGGGCCAGTATTGGCGCCGCAATCGGCGTTGCCGATGCGTGATGAGATGAAGGCATGGCCTGCCGGCATTGCATTGACATAAAGGAGGTTTGCCGGCGGCACACCCGCCTTGCGATAGAAGCTGAGCAAACTTTTTACGACGGCGGGAGCCACCACGCCATCCCTGCTTCCGCTGAACAGGTAGATGCGCTGGCGCTTGATCCCTTGCACGGGATCGATCACGCCCGCCCGTGCGAAGCTGCTTGCCGATTTCCACGATTTCGCGCCTGAAGGGCGGCCGGACATGCAAATCGCAAGAAACAACAGCGGGCCGTTGATCGGGGCGCAGTTGAAGGGGCCGCCAGCGACAATGGCTGCTCCCATCACTGAGGCTGAGTAGGTGACGCTGTATTGCGCGGCCATGAAGCCGCCCGATGAAAGCCCTGAGACCGACACCCGCGCGGGATCGATACCCAATGCCGGTAGCTCGCCTGGCTCAGCGAGCAGAGCGGAAGACCAAGAGCAGAGCAAGGATAGCAGAAAAGCGGACCGCACGAAACGCATGACTACCTCCCGAGGAAAGCTCCTCCGTGATGGTTCAGACTTTCAGGCGACCCTTGATCCACCATGCCGGACAAGATGATGCTTTTCCATCACCAATTACCGCGCGCTTGACTTGGACGGCGGGGCTGATCATGGCTCCGCCCTTCGTGCAACAGTGAAAATCCGCCATGTCCGACGCCATTTCGATCACGCTTCCTGACGGCTCCGTCCGCGAGGTTCCGCGCGGGACCACGCCCGCCGAGATCGCCGCCGCGATCGGCCCCGGTCTGGCGAAGGCGGCGCTGGCGGCACGGCTCGATGGCGACTTGGTCGACCTTTCGCGGCCGATCAACGACAATGCCAAGCTGGCGCTGGTGACCGCACGCGACGAGGCCGACGCGCTGGAGCTTGCGCGCCACGATTTTGCGCATGTGCTTGCAGAAGCGGTGCAGCGCCTGTTTCCCGGCACGCAAATCACCTTCGGCCCGGCGACCGACGATGGGTTCTATTACGACTTCGCCCCCAAAGACCGCCCGTTTACCGAGGAAGATCTGCCGGCGATCGAAACGGAGATGCGCAAGATCATCGCCGCCGACAAGCCGCTCAGGCGCGAAGTCTGGTCGCGCGAGCAACTCATCAACCGCTGGAAGCAGCAGGGCGAAAGCTTCAAGGCCGAATGGGCCGCTGAACTGCCCGAGCATGAGGAACTGACGGTCTACTGGTCCGGCGGAGATTGGCTGGACATGTGCCGTGGGCCGCATCTGCCCTCCACCGGCAAGCTCGATCCGCAGGCATTCAAGCTGACGCGCGTATCCGGCGCTTATTGGCGTGGCGATCAAAACAACGCCATGCTTTCGCGCATCTACGGCACCGGCTGGCTCAATAAGAAGCAGCTCGACGCGCATCTGCATCGGCTCGAAGAAGCCGCGAAGCGCGATCATCGCAAACTCGGCGCGGAGATGGACCTGTTCCACCTTCAGCAGGAGGCGCACGGCTCGGTCTTCTGGCACCCGAAGGGCTATATCATCTGGCGCGAACTCGAGGCCTATATGCGTCGCGCGATCGACCGCGCCGGCTATAAGGAAGTGAAGACGCCGCAAATCATGGACGCGCGCCAGTGGGAGCAATCGGGCCACTGGGGCAAATATCGCGAGAATATGTTCGTGATCCCGGACGAGATCCCCAACACCGAAGATGAAGGGCCGGTGATTTCGGGCGAAGCCGATTGGATGGCGCTGAAGCCGATGAACTGCCCCGCGCACGTCCTGATCTTCCGCCAGGGCATCAAAAGCTATCGCGATCTGCCGCTGCGCATCTACGAAAATGGCTGCTGCCACAGGAACGAGCCGCATGGCGCGCTGCATGGATTGATGCGCGTGCGCCAGTTTACGCAGGACGACGCCCACATCTTCTGCCGCGAGGATCAAGTCGTCGACGAAGTGCGGGGCTTCTGCGCGCTGGCCGATCGTATCTACAAGGATTTCGGCTTCACCTATTCGATCAAGCTGGCCCTCCGTCCCGAAAAGCGCTTCGGCAGCGACGAGCTATGGGACAAGGCCGAAGCCGAACTGCGTGACGCCGTCGTAAAGGCCGGGCTGGCCACCGCGGAATATGGTTGGGAAGAACTGCCTGGCGAAGGCGCCTTCTACGCGCCCAAGCTGGAATGGCACCTCACCGACGCGATCGGCCGCACCTGGCAGGTCGGCACGATCCAGTCGGACCGCGTGCTACCCGAACGGCTGGACGCATCCTATGTCGGCGAAGATGGCGCCAGGCATCGCCCGGTGATGCTGCATCGTGCGATCTTCGGCTCCTATGAGCGATTCATCGGCATCCTGATCGAGCATTATGCGGGCAAACTGCCGCTATGGCTCGCGCCCGTGCAGGCGGTTGCGGCGACCATCGTATCGGACAGCGACGGCTATGCAGCCGAGGTGGTCCAGAAATTGCGCGCCGCCGGCATTCGCGCAGAGGCCGACGTGCGCAACGAGAAGATCAACTATAAGGTCCGCGAGCACTCGCTGGCCAAGGTGCCGCAGCTTTTGGTGATCGGCAAACGCGAGGCGGAGGAGGGCACCGTCGCCATCCGCACCTTCGGCCAGGAGGGGCAGCGCGTCATCCCGCTTGCTGAAGCGATCGCGTTGCTCGTGCGCGAAGGCACCCCGCCGGACCTCGCGCCCTGATCCTGTCCCGTTTCGGGATCGCTGCGCTGCCACATGCGCTGCCCTGGCCGATCCGCCACGCCTATAGCCGTGGCGGTGGCATTGAGCTTTCATAACGAAGTTCGGGATAGGTGCCACTCTTGACGCGTGCTGGTTGATGGGCGGGGGTACGGCATGTTCAATTTCGACGTTCATCCGCTCGCGACATGGCGCATAAGCCTGCGCGCCGAGGTCCTGCAGCTTTTCGCCCCCGTGCTGCTGCTCCTGCTCCTCAGCGCGACTTATTATGCATGGGCGCATCGCCGATCGGCACGTGGATGCTGGCGAGGGGTACGCGAGTCCATTCTGCCTGCGCGTATCTTCAACCATCCCAGCGCCCGGATCGATGCGCTGATGCTGAGCCTATCCGTGGTGCTGTGGCAACCGCTGATCTCCGTGGCCACGTCGATATTTGTCGGCGTGAACGTCAGCGAGCTTCTGAACAGCCAGTTCGGCGAAAATGCTCCCATCCTGCATTCGCCGGCGCTGATCTTCGCGGCCGAAGGGCTCGTGTCGTTGCTGAGCGTTCAATTCGCATTCTATGCGATGCATCGCCTTTGCCATGCCAATCCGCTGATGTGGCGGATCCATCGCGTTCATCACTCGGCCGAAGCGCTCAATTTCATGACCGCGAGCCGCACGCACCCGCTCGAAATCCTGCTGTTCCAGATGCCGACGGCGATTTTGTCCGGCACCGCGCTGGGGCTGTTTCTCCACCTCGCGGGAACGCCGATCAGCCCTGCCCTGCCGGTGGCGCAGACGATCCTCGTCCTCGTGCGCGGGGTCGTGAACCTGATCCACCATTCTCATTTCGATCTGAGCTTCGGGATCTTCGATTATATTTTTGTGTCCGCGAGAACGCACCGCATCCACCACAGCATCGAAGCGGAACATGGCGACAAGAATTTCGGCGGCGTCCTCGCCATCTACGACTGGATGTTCGGAACTCTCTATATTCCCCAACCCCACGAGGTTTTCCGCGTCGGGCTCGACGATCATCATTTGGGCATCAACAATCCGCATCTGCGATTGCGCGATTGTTACCTCGATCCTCTCCTCTACGTTCGCGACGGGATCATGGCTCGGCTACGGACGCGAAAGACCGCCACTCCAGCCGAATAGCCGAGGCTAAGCCGTTCGTTTCTATATCTTAATGAGATTAAGTTCCCATCACCCGGGCGGAGACGTTCATACCCTCCGGGCTGATATCGATACGGTTGAACGATGGACGCGTCTTGCGCACGCGGGTCGATAATGTGCCGGCGCCGATCATGCGGATGCTATGATCGCCATAGCGGCAGACGCGGTCGAACGGATCGTGGATATGGCCGCTGAGCACCATGTCCGCGCCTGCGGCAGCCAACAGCTTCAGGGCGGCAGAACCTCGCGCCGTAAGCTCGCCGCGATCCCTGGTCACGGCAAACAGCGGATGATGGCACGTCACGATCGCGGCGATGTCCGGCGGGGTTTCGGCAAGCGCCGTCACAGCGGCGGCGAGCCCGCTGCGGCTGACCCGGCCCGATGCCCAATTGAGCCGCATCTGCGCNCGCGCCGTGGTCTTCAGCGGCACCAGCCGCGCGTCGGGCAGCGCGATCGGACGCTCGATCGCCCGCTCGACCCGCTTGAACCGGCGATAGGGTGTGAGCAGACGGCGAAGCGGGTTGAAATAGGGGAGATCGTGATTGCCCACTTCCAGCGTGATCGGCCGCTTGAGAGCGGCGAGCCAGGCCTTGGCAGCTTCGAACTCATGCGATCGCGCGCGCATGGTGAGATCGCCGGTTACGACGACCGCATCCGGCTGCTCGCGCGCCACCGCATCCGCGAACCAGGCCAGCGCCGTCTGATCCTCGCATCCGAAATGGAGGTCGCTGACGTGGAACAGTACGGACATCAGCCGTCCGCTGCTGGTTCCGGCGGAGCCATGACCGTGAGCGCGGATGGCATGATGCTGAACCGGAGTGGCGACTGGAGACGCTGAACCTCGCCATCGAGTGCGACATTGACATGGCCGGAATGCGCTTCGACCTTGAGCTCTCGGCCGGTTTCGCAGACCGCGAAATCGCTCTCGGGATCGGCCCGCCCTACCATCGTCCGCAAGGCGAAGAGAACCGAGCCGGCACGCGTGCGCGTCGTGACTGCAAAGATGGAAAGCTGGCCGTCGTTAAGCCCCTCCCGCTCTCCGATATGGCCAGCTTCCAGGCTATAGCTATTGTTGCCGACGAACAGCAGCGGCGTACGGATCGTGCGTTCGGCACCATCGATTTCGAGATGCAGGTTGTGATGACGCAGCCGCCGCAGCACCCCGCCGCCGGCGACAATGTTCGCCACCCATTTGGGAAGTCCGTGCCGGCGACGTTCCTCGTCACGCCATCGCACCATCAGCGGATAAAAGCCGATCGAAGCATTGTTGACAAAGCCATGGCCGTTCACCGCGCCAAGATCGATCCGGCGTGGATTGCCCTCGACGATGATCCGCGCCGCATCGGCGATGTTGAGCGGAATGCCGAGCTGGCGGGCAAGGTGATTGCGCGTGCCCAGCGGCAGGATCCCGAGCATGGAGCCTTTTTCCGCCAGCGACATGGCGGCTGATCCCAGCGTTCCGTCGCCGCCGCCGACAACCAGTAGCGGCGCCCCGGCCATTTCCCGGATCGCCGCAAGCATCTTATCCGCAGGAAGCAGGTGAACGTCGGCATGCTTGCCCAAACTTCGGAACGCCTTGGCGATCTCACCNGCCGAGTCCTTGCCGGCGATCGAGCCGCCCTCGGCGTTGAGCACGACCGGTATGGGTGAAAGATCTTGGCTGGGGGAGCGTCCAACCGGTGCTTCGGGACGGGGAGATCCGGCGTCGGACTTCGAGTCTGTGTCCGCGCGCCTGGGTTCGCTGGTGACAAACATAGGTGAGCAACGCGCTTGCGCGTGGTTGGTGCCACGCGCGCCGCTGTTCGACTATTCGGCGGGCGCCAACTCCTGAGCGGGCTTGGTACCGGCAAGCCAGCGTGCCAGCCGGGGAAGGGGCGCATGGCGGCGCATCCAGTCGGCATAGCTTTGATAGGCTGGGTCAGCCATCAAATGCCGCTCCTCGGTGCGCGCGCGCCAATAATAGACGCCGTTGATCATGGCGAGGATGACGCTGTTGCGGGCCATGTCGATGAGGCTGCCGCTCGTGGCGAGGAAGGGCAGCGTGGAAAGCCACCAGAAGATATTCTTCGAAAGATAGGCCGGGTGCTTGCTCCAGCGATAAGGCCCGTTGGTGATGATCCCGCGATTGGTGAGGTTGGAGAAGCGCAAGCCGAACGCAACGGTCGCCCATGCGTAGATCGCCGTCAGCAGCACGAGCATGATGCCCATCAGCGCCAGCAGCAACGGGTGGCCATCCAGCCAAAAGGTCCAGTCCTGGGTCGCGGGATGATAATCCAGCGGGCCGCCATCGGACATCAGCAGAAACGGCGGGTAGCAGATCAGTGCGGCCATCCAGCCGGCCGCATAGGGGTTGGCGGTGCGGATATGGGCATCCAGCACGCGGAAAGTCATCAGATAGCCGAAGGTCGCGAACGCAACGTCGACCAGGAACATCACGCTGATCAGCCAGCGCGACAAAGTCACCGGGTTGGCCAGGATCTCGCTCGCGGCAGGGCGCACNACATCGGCGAAATTGCCTGGCACGATCGAGATCATGAACGCCGTGAAAAAGCCCTTCACGCCCCAGCTGCGCAGATGCTCGTAAAGCGCCTCCCGATCGGGCGGGCCGAGGTTCAGCACCATCTGGCCAAAAGCGTAGGCACTGTCGCGCGGTTCAACCAGCCGGCGATCGATCCAGACGACATAGGGTATCGAAAGCAGGAGCGCAGCGGGCACGGCCCACGCCATGGTCTCCATCGCGAACAGATATTGCCCGCGCCAATACCAGCGGCCGATGCAGTAGAGGACGGCGATCAGGACCCAGGTCGTCCACAGCCCGGTAAGCTTCACGAGGCTGATATCGAGCGATTTCGAAAGCGGCCGCAGCGGGCGTTCCCAATCGATCCCGGTTGACGGCCGGCGATGAACCCGATCGCACAGGATCGAGCAGATCAGCATGGGCGTACCGCAAGCGAGTACGGCCGCCATCGCGGCATAGGGACCGTCCATCTTGTAGGCCCATGCGCAGGCGGTCCATAGCAGCAGCCCTATCAAGCCGCACCAGCCGACAACGGCGGAGACGGCGGATTCGATCGGTTTGCACGCGCGCTTCGGCATGCCCGCGCAATTACCCCGATTTGGTAAGCAAGCCGTGAAGATTGGATGTTCAGGCGCTGACAAGCTCGCCGCGCATCAGCCTGCCCAGATCGGCCGCGCTGATCGGCGGCGAGAAGATAAAGCCCTGATAGACGTTGCAGCCCGCTTCAGCGAGCAAGGCAAGCTGGTCCTCATTCTCCACGCCCTCGGCGACCACCGAGAGGCCGAGCGATCGCGCCATTTCGATCACGCTCGTGACCACCACCCTTCCCCGCGCCGATCCGGTGATATCCTGCGAAAGCTGGCTATCGAGCTTCAGATAATCGAGCGGCAGCGCCTTCAGATAGGCAAGGCTCGAATAGCCAGTGCCGAAATCATCGATCGCGATCCGGAGGCCGCCGGCGCGCAGCCTGGAGAGCAGTGCCGCCGCCGCAGAGAGATCCTCGATCAAGCCCCCTTCAGTCACTTCCACCGTTACGCGGTTGCGGTCGAAGCCGCTGGCATCGATCATCTCCAGAAACTCCTCGCCGAAGCCGGGCTCTGCAATATCGGCCGCGGTCACGTTGATCGCCAGGCGAAGCCAGCGGAACGTCTTCGGGTTGGCAGCGGCCATGGCTAGGGCCTTGCGCTGGATGTGACGCGAAAGCGGAACGAGGAAATCGGATCGCTCGGCGGCCGCGAACAGGGGCGCCGCGCCCAGTTCGCCGAGCAGCGGATGCTGCCACCGCGCCAGTGCCTCCACGCCCGTCACCGCGCCGGTCGTGATGCTGAGCTGCGGTTGGAACAGGATCTCGATTTCGTCCTTTTCGAGCGCGCCGCGCAGATCGATCTCCAGCCGGTTGGCAATTTCGGAGGCTGCGTGACCTTGCGAATCGAGCAGGTACGGACCCGCCATGTCGTCCGCCTTGGCCTCGGCAAGCGCGACGCTGGCGCGGCGAAGCAGCAAGGCGGGATCGCGCTCGCCCTTTTCGATGGTGGTGCCACCAATATGACATCCGCACGCAATCACTTCGTTTCCGGAGATGACCGGCCGGCCAACGACCTTGCTGAGCTGCTCGCCGAACAGAACCGCTTCACGCTGGTCATGCAGGCCGACCAGCCCGATTGCGAATTCGGCGCCGGCAATGCGGGCGACAAGATGACGGCGCGATGCGAAGCCGGACACCAGCCGCTCGATGCGGCGCGCGGTCGTGCTCAGCAGCGCGTCCCCGGTCGACCGGCCGAAGCTGGCGTTGATGCCATCGAACCGGCTGATCGAGAGCAGCAGCAACACGCATTGTTCATCGGCGGCGCACTGCTCCATGGCGACGCTCAACCACCGAAGCGTGCTCGTGCGATCGGCAAGGCCGGTCAGCGCATCGCGCCCTGCAAAGCTGCGCTGGCGGCCGCCCCCCTCCAGCTCCTCGACGCGCCCGACGATCGCGCCATCATCTTCCCGGTAGATATGCTCGGCAACCCGCCCTTTTTGGTTGAAGGGCGATTGATGGGCAAAGGCGGTCGCTCGGCCGCTCTGGCGAAGCCGCCGGATCGATTGCGCCGCCGCGTGCCGTCCCTCCCGATCGATCAATCGCAACAGGGCGCGCACGTTCTGGGAATCCGGCGGGAGCCGCCGCGCAAGCGCGGGACTCAGCTCCACGTAGGAGCTGCCCGGCCGCCAACGCCACCAGCTCTCGTCTGCGGCGCGCATGGCGGCACGCACCTTGGCGGCCTGTTCTCCTCCGCCCAGCCGCGCGACATAGCGCGCGGCAAATCGCAACGCCTGGGTGAATTCCCGCTCCCCGAACGGACTGGCAAGAAAGTGCGTGGCGCCCGCCTGATAGACGTCATCGAGCCGGGCGACGTCGCCCCGCGACGCGAGCACGAGCAGCGCGCCCGCATTGGCTTCGACCGGATCACCCAGCGCCTTCACCGCTGCGAGCCCCTCGTCAAAGGCGCCGCGCGCGTCGACGATCGCGATTCCGGCGCCACTGGCGATGAAGCGGCGTTCGATCAGATCGGCGCGGCGTGCGGCGATCGCTTGCCAGCCCGCCCGTTCGACGCTCTCGATCAGTTCGTCCCGGTGGCGGAAGGACAGCAGAAACAAGGGCGCGCGGCCTGCGGCGAGCGACGGCGGGTGCGCTTTGCTGTCCAAGGCCTCTCCTCCGTTGGGCCGCCGCAGCCGGGACTTGAAGAACGGCTGATAGCGGCCTAGCTATCTAGCATGGCCAACGCAACGACTTCGGCATCTCGACCGCTGATTGATGGGTTCGGAAGGCGCATCAGCTACTTGCGCATTTCCGTGACGGACCGGTGCGACCTGCGCTGCCGCTACTGCATGGCGGAACATATGACCTTCCTGCCGCGTAGCGCGATCCTCTCGCTCGAAGAAATCGCCGCCATTGCCGACGCCTTCATCGCACGCGGCGTGAAAAAGATTCGCCTTACCGGCGGCGAGCCGCTGGTCCGCCGCGGCGCAGTCGATCTGGCCAAAATGATCGGCCGCCATCTTGCGACAGGCGCGCTCAACGAACTCACCCTTACCACCAACGGCGTGCGGCTCGCCCAGGATGCGGAACAGCTCCATGCCGCCGGGATGAGGCGCGTCAATGTCAGCCTCGACAGCCGCGATCCCGAGCGCTTCCGCTACATCACACGGACAGGCGACGTGTCGCAGGTGCTGGATGGCATCGCCGCCGCCAAGGCCGCGGGCTTGCGCGTCAAGATCAACATGGTCGCGCTGAAGGGGCTCAATGAGGACGAGATCGAGCCAATGCTGCGCTGGACCGCGGCGGCAGGGCACGACCTCACGTTGATCGAAACCATGCCGCTCGGCATGATCGACGAAGACCGCACCGATCGCTATCTGCCGCTTGACAAGGTGAAAGCGTCGCTCGCCGAGCGCTTCACGATGACGCCGCTGGCCGAGAGCAGCGGCGGCCCCGCACGCTATTTTCAAGTCGAGGAGCTTGGCGCGCGCATCGGCTTCATCACGCCGCTCACCCACAATTTCTGCGAGAGCTGCAACCGCGTGCGGCTGACCGCTGAGGGCAAGCTCTATATGTGCTTGGGTCAGGATGATCGTGTCGATCTGCGCGCGGCACTGCGCAATGGCGGCTCGGAAGCGCTTGAAGCAGCGCTTGACGAGGCGATGCGACTCAAGCCGCAGCGGCACAATTTTGCAATCGAGAAAGCTGGCGCCGCCCCTGCTGTCGCCCGCCATATGAGCGTTACTGGCGGATGAGCGACGACGAGCGCTATGCGCTGGTCGCGTCGCCGTCCGAAGCCGCTCAGTTCGCAGTCGAAAAGCTGCGCAAGCAGCATGAGTGGGTAAAGCCTGACGATGCCGATATCGTCATCGCGCTCGGCGGCGATGGCTTCCTGCTGCAGACGCTGCATGACATGCTCGAGCGTCACCGCATCCGCCCGGTATTCGGCATGAACCTCGGCACAGTGGGTTTCCTGATGAACGAATGGCGCGCGGAGAACGTCTTTCAGCGCATGAAGGACGCCAAGCGGATCAAGGTTTCGCCGCTCCGCATGACAGCCGAAACCGTCGCAGGCGAAACGATCAGCAGCGCGGCGCTCAACGAAGTCTCGCTGCTTCGCGAAACCCGCCAGACAGCGCGCCTCGAGATCACCGTCGACGACCGCGTCGTGCTTCCCGAGTTGATGTGCGATGGCGTGCTGGTTGCCACGCCGGCGGGGTCGACCGCTTATAATTTCTCGGCGCAAGGCCCGATCCTGCCGCTCGATTCGGCGTTGGTGGCACTTACGCCGATCAGCCCATTCCGGCCACGGCGATGGCGCGGCGCGATCCTCCCCGATCGAACCAAAATCTCGTTCCGGGTGCTCGACCCCGGAAAGCGTCCAGTCAGTGCGGTGGCCGATCAACGCGAGGTGCGGGAGGTGAGCTGCATCTCGGTTGCGATCGATCGCACGATATCACTGACGCTCCTGTTCGATCCGGAACATGCGCTCGATGACCGCATCGCCATGGAGCAGTTCGCCAACTGATTGCCGTCAATCGCCCGCGGATGCGCCAGCGTGATCGACCGTGACAGGCATGGGCCCGGCCAGCAACTGCGGATCGATGCGGACGCCCTTCCACATCATGCCCCAATGAAGATGCGGCCCGGTTGCGCGGCCGGTCATGCCGATCGCGCCGACCTGCTGCCCGCGGCGAACATGATCGCCGACATGCACATCGATCCGCGAGAGATGCAGGAAGGCGCTGTTGAGCCCCATCCCATGATCGATCATCAGCAAATTGCCTTCGAGCGTGAACGGCGACTCGGCGGCGAGGACCACCACGCCATCGGCCGGGGCGGCGACCGGCGTTCCCGCCGGGCGGGCGATGTCGATGCCACTATGGGGCGCTCCCGGTTCTCCGGCGTAGATGCGTTGCGAGCCG